>Ga0164242_10009916_pt1 | contig 10234 bp, 9 predicted proteins | sample OricomgcompostMG_FD_108783 | JGI IMG/M metagenome (GOLD analysis project Ga0164242, IMG submission 108783) | Miracle-Growth compost microbial communities from Emeryville, California, USA - Original compost - Miracle growth compost (MG) ... | reverse complement strand
TTTCCCGATTATGCCAAATTGCCCGATGAAGAATTATCCGGCAACGAGCTGCAGCGTCGCGTGCGCGAAGCAGTGCAAAGTCTCACCGATGATCATCGCGCCGTTATTGTGATGCATCACTTTCAGGGAATGGAAGTCAACCATATCGCCAAAATTCTGAACGTCCCCAGCGGCACGGTGAAAAGTCGCCTGGCGCGAGGACGTGATCAGCTTAATCGGAAATTGCGTGGGTATTTGAAAGAGTAAGATTAATTAACTGATGTTACGCAGTAGCGTCAGATTTGTCATGCTGAGCGAAGTCGAAGCATCTTTGATGTAAAAGTACTTTTGCCGCCTGCGACTTCGCTCAGTCTGACAAAAGTACTTTTACATCGCCGATTGATAAACGCGCTCCACCAGTTCCATCGTTTTGATGGCATCGGCAAAGTTGGTGTGTGGTTGTTCACCATTTTTGATGCAATCCATAAAGTGACGGCTTTCGCCGAAGAAGCCTAATTTCACATGTTCTTCGGTGCTGCCGGCGGCATCTGTAGCAAGCAATTCTTCGCCTTTCTCATCGCCATCAGCGTAATAAACTGCCTTGTCATCCGGCTCCGCAAATGCAGAAAAATTCTTGGAATATATCTCCGCAGAAAAAGTGCGCCGCCCTGTAACCCAGTTTGTCAGCAATATTCCCACGCCACCGTTTTCAAATTCCACCAATGAATTAAAAGCGTTATCGATCTCTGCATAGAATTTGCTGACGGTGCTTGAAATGTGTTTTACTTCGCCACCCAGGTAACGCAATAAGTCCACAGCGTGAATGGCGTCGCACGTCAAAATATCGATGGCGCCATTGTAATAGGGATTGATGCCGCCACTTTTGACAAAACGGGAAAGACATTGAATGATCTGTCCGCGTTCTTCGGCGCGCCGCTTGGACTCCACAATCACCGGACAATAGCGCCGCTGAAATCCGGCCATGGTAAGACAATCATTTTTCTCCGCCAAACGCGCCAGACTGGTGGTTTGATACGTTGTCAATCCTGGAGGTTTTTCAATAAACACATGATGTTTGCGATTCAAACAATCAGCAGCCAGATCAAACAAATGATGCGGCGGCATCAAAATATACACGGCGTCCGGCTCGGTTTCATCCAGCATTTTGCGATAATCGTTGAATGTCTTGGGGATGCCAAACTTCTCCGCCGTCGCTTGTAATTTGTCTTCCATCACATCGCACAATCCCACAAACTCCACATCCGGCATTGATGTGAGCGACGGATAATGCATCATGTTAGCCATGCCGCCAGCGCCGATAGCCGCCACGCGAACGTTCGTCTTTGAATTCATAATTTACCTTTTAAAAGTACACTTTCACTTATACCATTTTTATTTGTATGCATAATCCAAGAATAAAGCAGTGCCCTTATATTCTGTGTATTCCGTAATTAGGGCGCCTGGCATGATGCCGCACTACCAGCACCTCAAGATGATGTTCATCAGCGCTGATACGATAAAATACGGAGAAAGGAAATCGGGGAAGAATACACACACGGATATTTTTGCGCCGTTTGGGAAATGCTTTGGGCATTGCCATGATGGATTCCAAAGCTGAATCTACTTCTTGCAGGAAGGCGAGACCAAGTCCTGTCTGTTTTGCTTCATAGTATTCCGCTTCTTCGCGAATGTCAGCGGACGCTTCCGGGTGGATAAAAAGTTTCATCGGGAAAGTGATGACCGGATGCGTGCTATTTCCTCGTGATAATCGAGTCCTTCCACTCCGCCCCGATCTAATTCTTCCGCTCTTTGTTCGGCTAAATCCAGCGCCTCTTTTTCGCTCAGGCTTGGGCGGGCCGCGTCTTTTACACTCGATAAAAGCTTGGCCGCCAACCGTAACCGCGCGTCCGGCGGGATTTCCAATGCCAAACGTTCAATGCCGGCGATTGTTTGTGTACTCATGACTTTATATTTTACCTCAGGAGAAATGGCGGGGCAGCAAAAGTACTTTTATACAAACAAAAGCGCGCGGGATTATCTAAATCCCGCGCGCTTTTTCATATTATTTCCAATTAAGCGCTGGCGCCGACTTGGACTTTCACTTGCGCCAGCACATCATTATGCAGCTTGACGGGCACGGTGTATTCGCCGGCGGAGCGGATGGCGTCTTCTAATTGCACTTGATGCCGATCAATGGAGATTTCGAAAACTTCTTTGATGCGGCTGGCGATGTCGCCAGTGCCCACGGAGCCAAAAAGACGACCGGCTTCGCCGACTTTGGCGTCGATCACGAGCGGTTTCGCTTGCAGCGTATTGGCCACGGTTTCGGCCTCGCCGCGTAAACGTGTCTGGCGGCGCGCTTCGGTGCGCTTCATGGCATCAATGTTGGATAACGCATTTTTGGTGGCGACAACGGCCAATGCACGTGGAACCAAATAATTGCGCGCATAACCTTCATTCACATCAACCACTTCATGGGAAGCGCCCAACTTTTCTACATCTTGTGTCAAAATTACTTTCATAAACGATCCCTTAAATACAAAACCAAATCCCCCAAACCCTTTAGAAGGGAAACTGTTGTTCTGAGATTCATAATTCCCCTTGTAAAGGGGTTAGGAGGATTCTCTTTTTAAATTATTTATTCTACTATTCACAAATCAGCGAGTAAGTCTAACACCCAGCGCTGTGCTGCGCACGTCCCCGTTTTTTTCTTGGCCCAGAAGCACTTGCACACGCGGCGTCAGCTTCAATCCCAAATAGGCGTTCCACGAGGCGTCGTTTGGATTATAGATATTGCCTTCGAGCGAAAAGCGCTTCCAGTAATAATCTGCGCCGAGACCAAGTTTGGAACGATACAATCCATAACGAATATCGCCGCCATCACCCAAATAATTGCCGGTTTGCAGCGTTAGCGAATTATCATCACCGATACCGGATAAACCTAATCGAAAAGGACCGCCAAAAAGACTAGCGTTCAGTGTCAAATCACCATAATGATGTTTTTCTGCATTATTTAAATTTCGATAGGTGAAATCCAATCCGCTGCGGCGGTTGTCGGGCGAGGATTTCTTTTTTGTTTTGTCCTCTGTAGAAGTACTTTTCGTCCCGGATGAATTAGATGTTTTTCCGCCGAGCAGCTGATTGACGCGCGCGGCGGCGGCGCTGGTATTGGCCAGTGTATTGCGCAGTTCGCTGGCGCTGGCTTTGAGATCTTCTTGTAATTGAGCGTCGCCCAGCACATTTTTTAAGCCAGCGCTGGCTTGATTAATATTCTCCGAAGTCTTTTCCAGCGAAGCGGAAGCCTGTTGTAGGGACATAAAAGTACTTTTGAATTGTCCCTGCAAGGTTGCATCCGTGAGCAGAGTTTTAATGGAAACGGTGGCGTCGCGCAAAGCATCGCTGCTTTCGCGGAGCGATGCCAACGATTGCTGGATGCCTTTAACGGAATCCCCGCTGCCAAATGACTTGAAACTTTCAGAAGCTACTTTCACGTTTTCGGCAGCTTCGCGCAGCGCGGCAAAAGTTCGAGGCGCGTTTTGCTCAATTCCACTATTTTTAAGCATAAAATGGAGCGATTCCATCACATCGGCGGTTTGCTTGGCGGATTTGTCGAGATTGATAAAAATCGAATTGGTGCGCTGGCGATTTTGCGCTAATAATTGTGTCGCTAATTCCGAAGTGCGATTGATGGAATCAGCTGCGGCGGCACTATTTTGCAGCGTCAGGCGCAAGGCATCAGCGGCTTTCTGATCGCCCAGCGCCACTTTAAATCCATTAGGCCCGACGCCCTGGCTGGCCTGTTTGCTCAATTGCGCCATTCCTTTCAACGCAACGGTAAGATTTTTTTGATTCTCGCCGGACAATACTCCATTGTTAATGCGCGAAAGGGTAATGTTGAGTTGCTTCATTGTATCGCGCATTCCATCGACAAGTTCATCTTTAACGGTTCCCAAATCGGAACTCTTCGCGATAATAATTTCGCTTGGATCGTTGGGCTGATAGACGGCCTCATCTTCTGTGACCGGTCCGTGAATATCTACGTAATGTTCACCCAACAACGACGCCGTTGTTACCGTGTAGGAATAGTTTTTGCGCAATTGGTAGGATGGCGAATGACGATTTATCGCCAGCACCAGCAATGGTTTTTGTGTCTTGGTATCGAGTGACACATCATGCACCACGCCGATTTGGACGCCCTGCAAACGCACTTCAGCGCCTTCCGCAATATTGGCGGGTTGTTGCAGACGCACGTAATACATCTGCGCGCCAATGCCCACGCCGCTAAAATAGATATAACCGAAAACTAAAAGCGCTATCGCCGCCAGCACCACCGCGCCGACGCGCACTTCATTTGCTGCTTTCATGCTGCTTTTTCTCCTAAAAACTGTCGCGCCAATTCAACTTTGCTATTGCGAAAGTGTACGGCGTCTCCCTGTTCCACGATCTGTCCTTCGTGCAATAAAATAATATCGTCAGCGATGCGCAAGACAGAATCCACATCATGCGAAACCACTACGTCAGTGGCTTGCGTTTGATCGCGCAGGCGCACCATTAAATCATCGATAATACGCGTCATCAGCGGATCCAGCCCGCTGGTGGGCTCATCATAAAACACCAATCGCGGCGAAGTGGCCAGCGCCCGCGCCATTGCCACACGTTTCTTCATGCCGCCGGAAAGCTCGTCCGGCATTTTATTTTCAATGCCGCCAAGCTCCACTGCTTTCAATAATTTTTTAACCTCAGTATTAATTTTATCCTGTGGCCAGCGAGCCTGTTCTAATGCAAAGCCCACATTCTCGCCGACGGTCAGCGAATCGAACAGCGCGCCGTATTGAAACACAAATCCCATCTCGCGTCGCACATCGTTTAATTCCGCTTCCTTCATTTTCGTAATATCGCGACCATCAATTAAAATCGCCCCGCTGGCCGGACGCAATAAGCCCGCCATCAGCCGCAGCAATGTCGTCTTGCCGGAACCCGAAGCGCCCAAAACACACGTGAGGTTTCCTTCCGGCACAGTGAACGAGATATCGTTCAATATCGTGCGCGAATCGCCGCTCGATGTGGGAGTATTATAAGTGATGTTACGAAGTTCGATCATGGTTTCGGTTCTGAGTTATTAGTTTGTCAGACTGAGCGAAGTCGAAGTCGGTAAAAGTACTTTTATGCAGCATGTAAGAATTGTTGGAATATAAAAGTACTTTTATGGCTAATATTATTGTCACATTTCGACTTCGCTCAATGTGACAATACAATAATTGAGAACTCAGAACCGAGAACGCTGAATTCTAAAAAAAACCTCGCCGCACCCAGTCTTGCAAAACCAGGGAGATAAAATAATCCGTCACATAAATAAACGCCATTGACAGCACAACCGCAGAAGTAGTGGCGCGCCCCACGCCGCGCGCGCCGCCTTTGGTGAATAATCCTTGACGACAGCAAATCATGGCGATGATAACGGCGAATGGAATGCACTTTACCAATCCGCGAATTTGATCTCCCACCGATGTTAAGCGTTGCAACGAATCCCAGAATATCGCCGGCGCTACGCCATTTGTGGTTGCCGTGAAATATGCGCCCAAAATCCCAGCGCCGTTTGCCAACAACGTCACCACTGGCAACATCAATAGCAATGCTAACAATCGCGGCGCCACCAAATAACGCACCGGCGGCACTGCCAAAGTGCGCAACGCATCTACTTGCTCGGTGACAACCATGCTGCCCAGTTCCGCTGCCATGGCCGATCCGGAACGCGCCGCTACCACGATGGCGGCAATCACCGGCGCGACTTCCAACGCCAGACTTTGTCCCACTAATCCGCCCACCAAACTGGGCTGGCCATATTTCACCAATTGGATGCTGGCGTAAAGCGCCGTGACCGCGCCGGAAAAACCCACTGTGATGCACGCGATGAGCAACGAACCCACGCCCACTTCCGCCATTTGCGCCATGGTTTGGCGATAGGACACTTTTCCACGAAAGAGGGAACCCAGACTTTCCTGGAACAACAAATATAACTGGCCAAAAAATCCCAAAACGTCCTGCCAGGTTAATGCATCAGAGCCGCGCTTCATAGTGCGATATTATATCCTATAAAAGTACTTTTATGGCGAAACCCACTTCCACAATTTCTACCGATTCCGAAAAACGACAAATTAGCTGGCCGCACTTGTTGCTGGGGCTGGCCGGTTTGGCGGTTTCGGCTTATGCTATTCACGTACATAATATCGTGGCGGCTGGCGGTCAATCCGCTTGCGGCATCAGCGCCACGGTCAATTGCGACGCAGTCATTGGAAGTAAGTATGGCGTATTATTGGGATTGCCGCTGGGCGTTTGGGGCATGGCTTATTTTGCCTTGATGATGTTGACATCGATCACCGATCCCACCACGCCGCCGCGCATTGCAGTGCTGATGCGCACCATGGTGGCGATTGCGGGATTTGTCATGGTTTTGGGGCTGGCTTTCATTTCTTATATTATTATCAAAGTCACATGTCCGGTTTGCATGACAATTCATGTTATCATCACTATTGTCTTTTTATATTCGATGTATGAATTGTGGCAATCGCGTCGCAAAAGTACTTTTAGTAAAGGAAATTAGTTATGGAAAAATGGAAAAGTATTGTTATCGCATTGATTATTGTTGCTGTTGGCGGATATGGTTATTTGGCATCGCGTCCGCCCGCTCCCACTGAAACTGTGGAAAAACCGCCCGCCGGCGCGCAGGAATTACAAAAATTGGTTGGCCAGCCGGCGCCTGAGTTTAATATCCCGTCCGCATTGTGGACTAATAGTGATGGAAAAAATCCCGTCACCGTGGAAAGTCTCAAAGGCCATGTCACGTTGTTGGAATTCTGGCGCGCTTCTTGTCCGCATTGCAAAGACGCCGCACCGTTTATGGAAAAGTTGTACGAAAAACACGAAAAACAGGGATTCAAGATTGTGGGCATCCAATCGCCCAGCGATAATCCTGATCCTCACTTCGTCGAAAACGACTGGGGACAAGTGCGCGCTACTGTGAATCAATGGGGCATTACTTATCCCGTAGGATTTGATGCAAAGGCGAAGTTATTTAAAACACAATACTCCGGCACTCTTTATCCCACCGTTTTAGTGTTGGATAAAAATGGCGTGGTGCAATACGCCGAAACCGGCTACGACGAAGAGAAAGCCCAGAAGTTGGAGCAAGTGGTGCAGCAAATGCTGAAGACAGGAAAACCGGAAGCGCCAGCGGCTCCAACGGGACATAGCAAAGATGACGGACATGGGCATTAAGTAAAAGTACTTTTGTATTCATTATTACGCCACTGCTTTCCCGCGTAATCAATACAAAAGTACTAATTTAACCTTTGAAATACAACATGCTCGCTTGCTTCGCTTTACTATCTTATGCTGATGAGTGCAAGAGAAGAAATTTTGTCGTATTGTTTACTTTCACAAAATCTATTACGTCTCGTCCAAAGCTTTTCCCGTTATAATCGACTGCGCAATTTGCGTGCGGCGCATCATTAATGCTGTAGGATTTTTTGAGAAATCCGTCAAACTCGCGCTGATGGAATCGGGCACGTATAAAAGTACTTTTGATGATCAGAAACGCACGCTCACACCGCGACAAGCCACCCAGCGCGCCACGACATCGATGGAAAGAGGTCTATCCAGGTGGTTTTGGATATATTTCTGCGCGTGCCCGATGGGATCTTTGGAGCGGGTAAGTAACGAGTCGGAAGGAAGTTGTAGCGAATCGAAGGCGTGCCCGGTTGGCCATTGATCACAACGACCAACATGGAAAGCATTTCCATCAACACGTTTTCCGGCCACTGCGCCAGGTTGCCTTACAGTGAGGTGGCAATTTCTAACCGTTAAATCCCTCCATATTCGGCATCGCCAACATCACCTGCGGCGGCTGTGGCGAATCGAGCCAGTATTGGATTTGTTTCAATACTCCAAGAAGTGGAATAAAATTTGGGTTCTTGGGTGAGGGTTGCACTTGTTGGCTTTAACTATAAAAGTACTTTTATTTTAGCTCACGGGTGACGCAGAAGATGCCGAAAAAATTTAACATCGATAGACAGGATAAACACAGTAAGTTTCCAAAGCCAGCTTTATCCTGTCCATCCTGTCTATCGATGTTAATTAATAAAAGTACTTTTACTTACGCCAATTTACAAACTCTCCCGCACTTCCTTCGCGGCTTCCACCAAATGTTGCAATGCCGGAATTGTTTCCTTGTAACCTCTGGTTTTCAATCCACAATCGGGATTTATCCAAACTTGTTCTTTTGGCAATATCTCCAACGTCTGGCGGATTTTAGTTGCCATCGTTTCCGCGTCCGGCACGTTGGGCGAATGAATATCGTAAACGCCGGGGCCGATTGCGGCGGGGTATTGGAAATCACATAGCGTTTCCAGCATTTCGCCGTGCGATCGGGCGTCTTCGATGCTAATGACGTCGGCATCCATTGCGGCGATGGCGGCGATGATGTCGCCGAAATCGGAATAGCACATGTGGGTGTGAATCTGCGTCTGCGGCGCCACGCCGGAGCTGGTGAGGCGGAAGGCGTTGACGGCCCATTCCAAATATGCATCCCAATCGGCGCGGCGAATCGGCAAACCTTCGCGAAAAGCGGCTTCGTCGATCTGGATGATTTTGAGATCGGCGTTTTCGAGTTCCACCACTTCATCGCGAATGGCCAGAGCTATTTGATAAGCCACGTCGCGGCGCGGCAGATCGTCGCGCACGAAGCTCCATTGCAACATCGTCACCGGGCCGGTCAACATGCCTTTCATCGGTTTCGCTGTCAGCGATTGCGCATATTTTGCGATTTCCACCGTCATCGGTTTTTCGCGCCACACATCGCCGAAAATCAACGGCGGGCGCACGCAGCGACTGCCGTAACTTTGCACCCAGCCCTGCGCCGTGGCCGCATAACCGTGTAATTGTTCGCCGAAGAATTGCACCATGTCGTTGCGTTCGGCCTCGCCGTGCACCAACACATCCAGACCGATTTCTTCTTGCAATTGCACCACGCGGGCGATTTCGGCGCGAATGGCGGTTTGATAAGCGGCAGGATCTTTCGATGCGTGCGCCCTGGCGGCGCGCAGTTCCTTGGTTTGCGGGAATGAACCGATGGTTGTGGTGGGCAAGATCGGTAATGGTAATCGCTGTTTTTGTAATTCACGCCGTTCGGCCAACGGCGCGCGCTGGAAATCTTTTTCCTGCAAATGCTCCACGCGATCGCGCACCGTGGCGACGTTGCGGCCTTCCATATGCAGCCAGCGATCACGCAATGCTTTGGCTTCGTTCCACGCGGCTTTTTCGGAATCGATGCCATTCAAAATTACTTTTGATAGCAACGCCAATTCCGCCAAACGCTCCTGCGCGAAACATAATCCACCGCGCAATTCGTCCGGCAATTTTTGCTCGCTGTCCACCGTTTCGGGCAGATGCAGCAAGGAGCAGGATGGCGAAAGTAATAAATTTTCCGCGGGAATCACGGCGGCGATTTCTTGCACTAATTTCAATGCGGCATCCAAGTCGCTGCGCCACACGTTGCGCCCATCAACTACGCCTATTACCAATTTTTTATCTCGAGGAAAAGCTGTGCGTTGAATTCCTGCTTTTTCGAGGTCATCCTGAGCGGAGCGAGGAACGAGCGGAGTCGAAGGATCCCCCGAAGTTTCGACGGAGTCCGTTGAAATTCCGGGGGATCCTTCAGGTCGCGGAGCTCCCTTCAGGATGACGTCGCGTTTATCGTTCGCGTCAACAGTTTCGTTTGCTCCGATTCCTAAAATAGCGGCGCGATTGCGTTCGCGGCCCGCCACCAAATCCACGCCCAACGCAGCGACGGGAAGTTGCACCAAACGCTCCCACAGCGGCGCGACGTCGCCATAATAAGTTTGCACGCACAACGCAGGATGCGCTTTGGCCAACGTTTCGTAACACGTGGCAAAGGCGTTCCATTCTTCATCGCTGACATCACCCACCAAGGACGGTTCGTCGATTTGGACAAAAGTACTTTTAGCAGCTAATTCACTCAAGAGCCGTTCATATAACGGCGTCAATTCCTGCAAACGCGTCACAAGTTCCGCGCCGGATAATCCCGCCAAACGCAAAAAGGTAAACGGCCCCAGCAACCACGGTTTCGCCGCCGCGCCTAATGTTTCTTTCGCGCGGCGCAACGCCGCCAATGGGCGATTTTCCGTCAATTGAAATTGCGCCGGCAGTTCGGGAACCATGTAGTGGTAATTGGTATCAA
>Ga0164242_10009915_pt1 | contig 10235 bp, 7 predicted proteins | sample OricomgcompostMG_FD_108783 | JGI IMG/M metagenome (GOLD analysis project Ga0164242, IMG submission 108783) | Miracle-Growth compost microbial communities from Emeryville, California, USA - Original compost - Miracle growth compost (MG) ... | reverse complement strand
CTGGCCGAGCCGATGGCCTTCCTGCAGAACTCGGTGGGCGCCATCGCCGGCCCGTTCGACGCCTTCCTCGCCATGCGCGGCCTGAAGACCCTGCACCTGCGCATGCGCCAGCACTGCGCCAGCGCGCTGGAGCTGGCCGGCTGGCTGGAGAAGCACCCCGCGGTCGAGCGGGTGATCTACCCGGGCCTGAAGAGCCATCCGCAGCACGCGCTGGCGAAGCGACAGATGCACGGCTTCGGCGGCATCGTCACGATCGAGGTGAAGGGCGGGCTGCGCAAGGCACGCCGCATGCTGGAGCGTTGCGAGCTGTTCGCGCTGGCCGAGTCGCTGGGCGGCGTGGAAAGCCTGATCGAGCACCCGGCCATCATGACCCACGCCTCGGTGCCGCCGGCCAACCGCAAGCGACTGGGCATCAGCGACGGGTTGGTGCGGTTGAGCGTAGGGGTGGAGGATGTCGGCGACTTGCAGCGCGAATTGACGCGTGCCTTGGGGTAAACACATCTCTCCATTTCATTCGGTGGACATATGGGCAGTTCCATTCAAACGACATCGCCACGATGGCCTTGGGGCCTTTTCACGGCAGCATTGACCCACCGCTCGCTGATCGCCGAGCTGACTCGCCGGGACATCCACGGCAAATACCGCGGCGCTAACTTCGGCATGCTCTGGGCACTGATCAGCCCGTTCCTGATGCTTGCGGTCTACTCATTGGCATTCGGCAATATCTTGCGGAGTCGTTGGCCGCAAACCGGCGATGGTTCGCATAGCTTCGCCTTGATCTTGTTCATCGGCCTGATCATCCATGGGTTCTTTGCCGAGTGCATAAGTCGCGCACCACAACTGGTGGTGGAGAACCCAAACTACGTGAAGCGCGTGATTTTCCCCCTGCAAATACTGCCGTGGCCGATGGTGCTGTCGGCATTGTTCCATCTGTTTACCAACCTGATCGCTTTCGTCATCCTGCAGGCGGTGGTGGACCACCACTTCGTCTGGCAGGTGCTGCTGTTTCCCTTTACGGTCGCACCCTTGGCCATCCTGGCCTTGGGAGCATCGTGGTGGCTGGCAGCATTGGGCGTCTATTTCCGTGACATCGGGCAGGTGACAGGCGTCCTGGTGACGGCCTTGCTGTTTACTTCCACTGCGATCATGCCCTTGTCGGCCGTTTCGCCGAGCGTGCGTTGGTTGTTTGAACTGAATCCATTGAGCTTCATCATCGACCAGTCGCGCGAGGTAACCCTCTGGGGACGATTCCCGGACTGGATGGGGTTGGGCCTGTATGCTCTCGCGGCGCTGGTGTTCGCCTATTTCGGGTACTGGATATTCTTGATGACAAAGCGGGGGTTTGCCGATGTCATCTGAGGTCTCCATACAGGTACGCAGGGTAAGCAAGAGCTTTCCCGTGTACGCCAGGCCTTATCACCGGCTGATGCAGATGCTCTCGGCCGGGCAGGCGAAGCATCGCTGGTTCAACGAATTTCATGCGCTCGCCGGCGTGGATTTCGAGGTTCACAAGGGGGAAACGGTCGGCATCATGGGCCGGAACGGCTCCGGGAAGTCGACGTTGCTCCAGATCATCTGCGGAACTCTGGCGCCGTCCTCCGGCGAGGTCGTGGTCAATGGCCGGGTTGCCGCGTTGCTGGAGCTGGGAGCGGGCTTCAACCCGGAGTTCACCGGCAGGGAGAACGTCTTTCTCAATGGCACGCTGCTGGGCCTCTCCCGCAACGAGATCGAGGCAAGGCTGGACGACATGCTCGCTTTTGCGGATATTGGCGAGTTCGTCGATCAGCCAGTCAAGAGCTATTCCAGCGGCATGTACATCCGCCTGGCCTTCGCCGTGGCCATCCACGTCTCGCCCGACATCCTCGTGGTGGACGAGGCATTGTCGGTAGGTGATGAGGCGTTCCAGCGGAAATGCTTCGCCCGGATCGAAAAAATCCGCAACGACGGCGCGACCATCCTCTTTGTGTCCCATTCTGCAGGCACGATACTGGAATTATGCAACAGGGCCGTCATGCTTGATCGCGGAGAGTTGCTGGCCGTCGGGGCACCCAAGGAGGTGGTGTCGCGTTATCAGAAGTTGCTGTACGCACCGGCGGATATGGCCGAGGGCATTCGCGAGCGTTATCGCGGGGAATTGCGGACGTCCGCTGTCATCGGCGGAGCGGTAACGGTGGCGAGCACAGCATTGAAACCGTCGCCGGGTGTAGCGGCTACCCGAGCACCCGAGATGCCTGACGCCTATTACGACCCGGGCTTACGGTCCCAAAGCGAATTGCGTTTCGCATCCCAGGGGGCCGTTGTTGAGGATCCGCATCTTGAAACCCTTGGTGGAGAGCGGGTAAACGTCGTCAGGTCGGGTGCGGAATATGTCTTTCGCTACACGGCATCCTTCGAGCGGCTTGCCACTGGGGTTCGCTTCGGCATGCTTATCAAGTCGGTTTCGGGGTTGGAGCTGGGAGGCGGGGTCACCTCGGATATCCAGGATGCCTTGGAGTTTGTCGAATCCGGCATGGCGGTCACCGTGAGTTTTCGCTTCCGGTGCCTGCTTGCGCCAGGAAGCTACTTCATGAATGCGGGCGTTCTCGGACGAGTGGGTGAAGTGGAAACTTTTCTCGATCGGGTGGTCGACGCCGTGGTTTTCAGGGTCTTGCCCGATCCCGGCCGGCTGGCCACGGGATTCGTGGATTTCCATGTGCAGCCACAGGTCGAGGTACTTGAGTCCGGAGAGGCGTCGTGACTGCTGCAGACGCAAAGGGTCGCGCCTCGGCCATCATGGTATTGGGCATGCACCGCAGCGGCACTTCGGCGGCGACGCGGGTGTTGAACCTGTTGGGCGCCCATCTGGGCGAGGATCTGCTCGCTGCCCAGGCCGACAATGCGCGCGGTTTCTGGGAGAATGCCGGGGCCGTCGCCATCCACGAGCGGCTGCTGGCCGGGCTGGGGCGGACCTGGCACGACACCCGGGAGCTTCCTCATGACTGGCTTCATTCGCAGCCGGCCCGGAAGGCCTTGGGGGAAATCGTTGCACTGATCGAGCGCGACATGGAAGGGCAGCGGCTGTGGGCGGTGAAGGATCCCCGCATGTGCCGGCTCGCCCCGCTCTGGATCGAGGCGCTGGGCATGCTGGGCATGGATGCCAAGGCGCTGATCATGGTCAGGGAGCCCTACGAGGTCGCCAGCTCGCTGCATGCCAGGGATGGCTGGAGCCATTCCCATGCCTACCTAATGTGGGTGCAGCATTTGCTAGAAGCTTGCCACGCCACGACAGGGATCCCGAGGGCCCTGCTTTCCTATGGCCGCCTCATGGATGACTGGAGCCGCCAGATGGTGCGCGTGGGGCGCGAACTCGGCGTCGCCTGGAATCCGGACATAGATGAAGCGAAATCGGCCGTCGATGCGTTTCTGTCCCCCGTAGAACGGCACCACCGGGTCGTTGAGCAGCCCGCAGACATGGCTCGGGATCGGCTCCCTCCAGCGTATCTCGAGAAGCTCTACCACGCCTGCGCCGCCATTGGTCGGGATGGCGATTGGGGGCGGCTCGACGATCTCGAAAGCAGGTTCGCGGAGGTGGCGGCATTGTTCGCCCGCCCCATGGACGAGACGGCGCGGGACAGGGACGAGGCACTTCGACTGGCCCAGGAACGCATCGAATTCATCCATCATCTGCAACGGGAGCTGGGCGAGTCCACCAGGAGCCACGCTGGGATGGAGGCATTGGCCCTGGAGCGGATCGAGCGTATTCACGAACTGCAACGAGAGCTCGCCGAATCCAACAGGAGCCACGCAGGAATGGAGGCGCTCGCGTTGGAGCGGATCGAGCGTATTCACCAACTCGAGGCCGAGCGCGTCAAGCTGGTGGCGGAGCGGGCAGCCTTCGAGGCCCTGGCAGAAGAGCGGCTGGCGCGTTTCCAGCAAATGGAGAGGAACATGGCCGCGCGCGATGAGGAGACGCAGCGACTCCGCAGGCAGCTCGAAACACTGCGGTCCCTGGCAGGTAGCCGGTGGTGGTCGTTGAAGCGTGTCTTGCGTCCGTTGAGGCCGGTTTCCCCCGGAGAGGGGGAGGTTTAGGTCCGTCCGTGGGGGACGGGTCCGGGCCAGAACTGTGGGCGTCGGGTCCACGAATACCAAGTTATGGAGTGTCGCGTGAATCTGTTTGAAAAAATTGGCTGGTACTGGCGCAACCGCGGCATCGCCGGGCTGGTCAAGCGGGTGATCAAGGGACGCGCGCCATCGCCCGACTATGTGCTGACTGGGCATGCAGGTGGCGTACCCACCCGCTCAGGCAACGCAACGAAGGCCAGCCATGCGACCACATCGGCCCATCTGTTGGTGTCCGACCAGTTTCCCTCGGCCCAGCCCATGCGCGTCTACACCGTGCCCGAGAGCCTGGCACGCCTTAACCTCGTGACCGACAGCATCAGTGCGGGGTCGCTGTTTGGCGGGGTGGGAACCGCGATCATACTCGCGACCATGCTGGCGTCCCGCCGTGGTGCGAGGTTGCGTGTGGTGACCCGAAGGGAGGCTCCCGATGAGCGGGGATTTGCCCAGGTCCTGGAATGCAACGGCCTTGCCATGCCGGGCAACGTGGAGTTCGTCCATCTCAACGTTGCCGATGGCAAGGCCCAATTGGATATATGCGAGGGTGACAGGTTCCTGACGACTTCCTGGTGGACCACAGCCTCCGTGCTGGGCAGCGTGCCCGCGGAGCGGGTGGATTACCTCCTGCAGGAAGACGAGCGGATGTTCTATCCGCTTGGCGATGACTGGCTTCGTTGCAGCGAAGTCATGCAGCGAAACGACATTCGTTTCATCATCAATACGGAACTGCTGTACGAGCACCTGATCGGGACGGGGCTTGAGCATTTCAAGGATACCGCCAAGTGGTTCGAGCCGGCCTTTCCCAGACTGGCATCCGGCGAGCCGACCGCCAGGGGCGTCACGGAGAAACGCAAGCTCTTCTTCTACGCGCGTCCCAACAATCTACGCAACCTTTTTTATCGCGGCCTGGAAGTGCTCGACAGGGCCGTGGTGGAAGGAATCCTCGACCCGGAACGGTGGGAAGTGATCTTCGTCGGCAAGGATGTACCTAAGGTACGGCTGGGTGGCACGATCGAGCCCAAGGTACTTCCCACCATGACGTGGCGGGAATATGGGGAGTTCATTTCTCAGGTGAATGTCGGTGTCTGCCTCATGTGTACGCCGCACCCGAGCTACCCGCCACTTGACCTCGCGGCAGCAGGGGCCTTCGTATTGACGAATAAGTTTGGTCTCAAGCAGAGTCTGGACCGATATTCGGATCGCATCCTATGCACCGACACCCATGTGCCGGCTCTTCTTGATGGATTGCGTGCGGTCATCGCCCAAGCCGAAAACGAAATAGAGCGGGGAGTGGTCGACGACACGAGGATATCTCGGTCGTGGGAGAACAGTCTGGCCGACGCCGTCGAATATCTGAACTAAGGTAGGACGCCATGTTTATAGTTGCAGAGCCGCCGCACGCATACAAGGATCCCTGGGCGATTCCATTCCCGGAGCGTTTCCGTGCCTTGTGCTCGGGACAGCGCCGGGTGGCCTATTTTTACGAGCGACCCGATACCAGTACCTTTCGGTATCGCGTTTACAACATGATCCAGGTGTTGAGTACGCTGGGCAAAGGTATAGGCGCAAGCTTCTTCGGCAACGATGATAAGGATGAGCTCGATCGGGTCGTGGACGCGGCTGATGTCATCGTGATTTGCCGGGCACGTTATAACGAACACATCAACCAGATGATTACCAGGGCCCATGCACAGGGCAAAAAGGTGATCTTTGATGTGGATGATCTGGTTTTCAATGTTGATTATGCACACCTTATCTTGCGCACATTGGATCAGGATATTTCAGCCTCCGAGACGTGGGACCATTGGTTTGGCTGGATCGGGCGCATCGGTGCGACGCTTCGGATGTGTGATGAAGCGATTGCTACGAACAGCTATCTCGCCCATCGCATCCAGGAGTTCTCCGGGGTACGAGCCAGCGTGATTCCCAATTTTCTGAATAAGGAGCAGCTTGCTGTTTCGGACAGAATTTACAAGGAGAAAGTGGATTCAAGGTTCAAGCGAACCCATGAAATCCATGTGGGATACTTCAGTGGTACACCCACGCATAATCATGATTTCGCCGTGGTTGCAAGGTCTTTGGCGAGAGTCATGAGGCAGGATGCGCGAGTACGCCTGCTTGTCGTTGGTTTTTTGGAACTGAAAGAAGGGTTGGAGGCATTTTCCGATCGTATAGAATTTTACTCTCTTCACGATTTTGTCAATCTTCAGCGACTGATGTCGTTGGTGGAGATAAATATCGTTCCTCTCGTGGATAACGGGTTTACCAATTGCAAGTCGGAGCTGAAGTATTTTGAGGCGGCCGCCGTTGGTACTTTGACCATTGCCACGCCGATTCATAGCTATGCCAGTGCCATTGCCCATGGAGAAAACGGTTATCTCGCGAGCAGCATTGAATGGGAGGAATGCATCCATAAAATAATAAATGGCATGGATAGGTATTCGTCTATAGCGCACAGGGCGCATGTGCACTCAATACGGCAGTACGGCTGGTTCAATCAGCTCGACCGCATCGAAAAAATTCTATTCGGCACTAATGAAGCTCCGGCATGCAAAATATCGAAATCTACAGACTTTGCGTCGGCCGGTGGTGTAAAGGCATCTTGTGATGATTTGCCTGCACCAGTTACACGATCAATGTAATGTCGACACGTGGATCTCATATGTGTGTGCAGCATTGGTGAAAACGGTGTCCTTGCAGCGGGTCATAAGTCATGTCACATCGTTGGCCCAATACAAGAATGCATAGAATACTATACTCAACTATTATCAGGGGCGCATCAATGGCCGAGTGACGTGATAAAGCACGGAAGGGTTTGAAGTTTGCACAACTAAAGGTTTGGAAATTGGACCTCTGGACCACCCCCTCGTCGAGCGTAGTGATGGTGAAATCATATACATCGATCATCTAGATACATCCGCTCTCAAAGAGAAGTATGCCTCCGACTCAGCCGTTGAAAAGGATCGTATTGTACAGATCGATGCGGTCTGGGGAGAGCAAACACTGGCTGAGGCACTTGGAGACAGGGCTCCACTCGACTATGTAATAGCGTCTCATGTCATCGAACACGTACCAGGCTTAATATCTTGGCTACAGCAGATCCATCAGATCCTTAAAGCAGATGGACAATTACGCTTAATCGTGCCGGATCGAAGATTTATTTTTAATTTACTTAGGCACGAAACAAGCTTGGCTGATGCGCTGGATGCCTATATTCGTAAGGTACGTAAGCCAAGCGTGATTTCCATACTTGATTTTGTAATAAATGCGGTCGTAGTAGACGCGACCGAGGCATGGGATGGAAAGATACAGCCTGATGGGCTAAAGCATATGTCCTCGACCGAGGCTGCTATCGGACTTGCGAGGGATGCCGAGGAGCGGGGTACTTATCACGATGTTCACTGTTGGGTATTTACACCGACATCATTTATCGTCCTATTACGCAAGCTAAGCTCGCTCGGACTGGTTCGATTTGCCTGTGTTGAAATCATTGATACAGAACCCTATCAATTTGACTTCTACGTTGCCATGACACCCTGCGACGACGTGGTTGCGGCGGAGAGTAGCTGGGTCAAAGCCGCAAGTCGAGTAAATAGTAATCACGATTAGAGTTTTTACTTGGATTAGGGGGGGGGCTGATTTCGCCAGTCAAACCAAGGCCATGTCCTGTCGTGTGTAACTTAGCATAGGGTAAGCTCCCGGTTCTGCCGGGGGCTATCGAGGTTTGACTTGTCATTGGATCAAAAGCGGTAAATGTCGCATGAAAAATACGTTTTAGTGGCTCAGGCTGTGTAGAAGCGCGCAAACCTCTCTCACGGAATTGTCACAAAAGTGACTTATAGAGGAAATAAATGTTATATTTCAGCCGATGTTCTTGGAGGCTGAGATGTGCGAACACGCCCATATCTGATCTACCTGGCAGGTCTGCTGCTTGCCTATCTTATTGTTCTTTTTGGATTTGTCACGATTACCGACACCGGCGTGATTGGCCATAGCCTGGTTCGAGTGGTTGCCCCATGCGTCGAGCTGGGCCTGGCGTTCAGCCTTATCTGTGTCATCGGGCGATGGGAGCGCTTGCCAGTCAAGGCGCGCCAATTATTTTGCCTACTAATCGCAACGATTGTCGGTTCCGTCTACATGGCCCAGACTTGTGCCTTGTACATATCCAACAGTTTCATCAGCGCGCTTGCTATTGAAAACGAGGCAGAGAGCCGTCTGGTCGCATCTCCCTCGCTGTATGTGGGTGTGGTGGCCTTTGTGGTGTGGTGGGCCATCTTGGTGATCCGGGTTTTAATGCCCTTTCCTAAGCAGCGCGCGCAAGCACCTGGCCGCACACGGAACAGGTCTCTGGGCCGTATATGGAGCAGCTTCGTGGTTCTCGTCTTGCTGGAACTGTACGTTCTGGCACTGCAGGGCAAAGACACCAAGCTGGAGGCTGGGTTCCGGCAGGTGCCGGTAGCCAAACTGGCGTACACCGGCCTAGTCATGGCGATTGCCGGCAATCGCGTGGCACATTCCGTGAAGCACGACATCTTCGCTCGCCAGGAGCCTGTTCCTTCCTTTGCCTTTCAGAAGGACTGGGTCTACGAGAAAACGGTTCCTTTTGCGTCGATGGCGTTGGATGTCAAGCGCAAGCGGCCGAACGTGGTGATCATCTTCACGGAAGGTATGTCTGCCCGATTGATCGACGCCTACGGCAGTGCGCGCCCGGGTCTGACGCCTTACATCGATCAGTTCGCTTCCAATAATCTCAAGGTCATCAATTACTTCAACCATACGGCGGCGACGTATCGCGGATTGCAAGGACAAATGACGTCCGGTTATCCGCTTTCGGGTGGGAGCGGCAGCGCCGATTCGTGGGAAACTGGCGACAATAGCAAACAGCTGGCGCGCCTTGCTTACGCATCTTTGCCGTCCATCCTTAGATCAAGCGGGTATCGGACCTATTTCATTTCGCCGCATCCAGATAGCGTGGCACTCAATACCATGCTGAGGTCGCTCGATTTCGACGAGGTATATTCGGCCGAGACGGCTGTTTCGGAGTTGAAGATTGATCCTGGCATCAGGATAGCTGGTGGTTCGATTGACGACGAGAAGTTGTTCGAGTCACTCAAGCAGCTGCTTCAGACGCATGAGAGCCCTGGTGCCGCGCCGATCTTCGCGGGAGTGTACAACATCGGTACACATGCTTTTCTCGACACCCGGCCTGGCGGCTTGACCTACGGTGATGGGCAGAATCAAGTGCTCAACCGTTTTCACAATTATGATCGTGCAGTCGGACAATTTCTGCAGTGGTTTTCAAACAGCCCTTTTTCCAAGAACACCATCTTGATATTCACGGCTGACCATAGCACTTATCCGGACAAGTACTACCGCGAAGCGGTGGGAGAGCAGGTCAAACCTTATTTCGTCGACCAGATCCCCCTGATCATCCATGACCCGTTTCTGGTACTGCCCCGTGTCTTTGATGCCAATGGAGCCAACTCACTGAGCCTGGCTCCCACAGTCCTGCAGCTTCTCGGGATACAGCACGCGGAAAACAGCTTTCTTGGTCGCTCGTTGTTCGATGGTGCCACAGAGCAGGGCTTCGCACTCAGTGCAATTGGCCGCAGTGTCTATGTAACAACACCGAAGGGCGTGCTGACCAAGGAGCAAGCTCCGCAGGCCGATCGTCATGCGCTTCATCGGCTGGAGCATCAATTGGACATCTTTTACGGCGAGCAAGGGCGGAACGCGGTTTTCTCGCCATCATTGCCAGGGCAGCATTGAAGCGTCCTGGCAGCCGGTAGGCGTGCTGCCGGCAGCACGCCTATGGTACTCCCTTTTCCACGGTCACGAACCGTGACGATCCCCACGATTGGCCGAGCTCGCATGCAAGCGGAGGGCGGGGAGAAACGGGGGATAGAGGTTAGCCGGCCCAGAAGTCCGGGCCGGTGGGCAATTCGGCGGGTTAGTCGATGGCCTGTTCTAATTCCGGGATGATCTTGAACAGATCCCCCACCAGCCCGAAATCTGCTACCTCGAAAATCGGCGCGTCGCCGTCCTTGTTGATCGCCACGATGGTGCCGGCGTCCTTGATGCCGGTGAGGTGCTGGATGGCGCCGGAGATGCCGATGGCCATGTACAGCTCCGGCGCG
>Ga0164242_10009914_pt1 | contig 10235 bp, 7 predicted proteins | sample OricomgcompostMG_FD_108783 | JGI IMG/M metagenome (GOLD analysis project Ga0164242, IMG submission 108783) | Miracle-Growth compost microbial communities from Emeryville, California, USA - Original compost - Miracle growth compost (MG) ... | reverse complement strand
GGCATCGACGCCGACGCCACCGCGGTGCGCCTGCTGGCCGACTCGGGCATCGACGCCTTCGTGGTGGCCAATTCGTACTCCAAGTCGTTCTCGCTGTACGGCGAGCGGGTGGGCGCGCTGTCCTTCGTCGGCGCCGACTGCGGCGAGGCGGCGCGGTTGCTGTCCAAGCTCAAGCAGACCATCCGCGCCAACTATTCCAGCCCGGCCACCCACGGCGGCAAGCTGGTGGCCGCCGTGCTCGACAGCGCCGAGCTGCGCGCGCTGTGGGAGCAGGAGCTGGGCGCGATGCGCGACCGCATCCACACGATGCGCGCCGGCCTGGTCGACCGGCTGGCCGAGTTGGGCGCGCCGGATTTCGGCTTCATCAACAAGCAGGCCGGCATGTTCTCGTATTCGGGCCTTGCCAAGGCGCAGGTGGACCGCCTGCGCGAGGAGTACGCCATCTACGCGCTGTCCAGCGGGCGCATCTGCGTGGCCGCGCTCAATCCGTCCAACCTGGACTACGTGGCGCGCGCCGTGGCCGAGGTGTGCAAGGGCTGAGGCCGGACGCAGGCATGCATGGAAACGGGGCGGCCGCGCGGTCGCCCCGTTCGTTTGCGGGCAGGAGGCATCCGTTGTCCTGGCTCGCATTGCGGGCCTGCGAAACAGGCCGCATCGTGCGGCATGTGTCATCGGTGCGTCGGGCGCCGGTCCTGCGCGCCTGCGTGGATCGGTCACGCAGATGACCGATCCGCGACCGGCCATCCGGCCGGTCGCGGCGTTTGAAAAACTCACGACGCTCAGCGGCCGTAGCGGGGCGCGCCCGCAGCCGGGTGGGCGTGTCATGCGGCGGGTTCTCTACGTTGAAGCGGATTCGCGCTGCGGGAAGAAGCCCGGCACGGGTGCCGGCCGGGTTGTTGAAGCGAAGGACGGCTGGCTGCGGCGAATCGCCGGCAGGCCATGCCTGGATCGAGCCGGGCACGGTCCCTCGGCAGGCGGACAGGCGTACGCGTCGCCGGGGCGGCGGGGCGAGGGCGGGCATCCGCTATGATGGCTGTCTTTGGCCGCCCCGCCGGGCCGTGCCGCGATACCCGAGGAATCCGTTTCTCCATGTTCTTCCGCAACCTCACGCTGTTCCGCTTCTCCCCCGCCGTCGCCGACGATCTCCAGCGCCTGGAAGAGGCCCTGGGCGAGCACCGCCTGCGCCCCTGCGGCCCGCTGGAAATGGCCACCCGCGGCTTCGTGGCGCCGGTCGGCCGCGGCGAGGACGCCCCGCTCACCCACGCGGTCAAGCACTGCACCTGGCTTGCCGTGGGTGGCGAGGACAAGCTGCTGCCGGCCGCCGTGGTCAACGACGAGCTGCAGCGCAAGGTGCGCAAGATCGCCGACGAGGAAGGTCGCAAGGTGGGCGGGCGCGAGCGCAAGCGGTTGAAGGAAGACCTGCTCAACGAACTGCTGCCGCGCGCCTTCGTGCGCAGTTCGCGGATGTCGGCCTACGTGGACACGAAAAACGGCTGGCTGGTGCTGGACACCGCCAGCCGCAAGTCGGCCGAGAACGCGCTGACCCAGGTCCGCGAGGCGCTGGGCAGTTTCCCCGCCGTGCCGCTGGCGCCGGAGGAAGGCCCGCGCGTGCTGATGACCGACTGGCTGGCCAACGGCACCCTGCCGGCCGGCCTGGCGCTGGGCGACGAGTGCGAGCTGCGCGATCCGGCCACCGCCACCGGCGCCATCGCCCGCTGCCGCCGGCAGGACCTGGACGCGGACGAGGTGAAGGAGCACCTGCGCAACGGCAAGCAGGTGTTCCAGCTCGGCCTGGTGTTCGACGAGCGCATCAGCTTCGTGCTGGGCGAGGACCTGGTGGTGCGCAAGCTGAAGTTCCTCGACGTGGTGACGGACGAGCTGGGAGATAGCTTCGAGGACGCCGCCGCCGAGGCCGACGCCAGCTTCGCCCTGCTCACCCTGGAGCTGGAGCGGCTGTTGGCCAAGCTGGAGGAGTGGTTCGGCCTGCCGCGTCCCGGCGAGGCCTGAGCTGCGGCCGGCATGCGGGCAGGCACCTGGCGCCTGTCCCCCGGATAGCCGCGGACCGGCCTCGGCCCGGGAAAAGCGCCCTTCCGGCCGGTTGCGCCGGTCCGCGGCAACGATCCGGCGCCTTTCCTGGACGGCTCCCAAGCGGCGTGACGCCAGGCCCTTGCGCAGGGGTGGTGGCTTCCCCACATACTGTCGACCCGGACAGCGCCGCCGGTCCCGGCGGCGCCCGCCCGGCAGCACGGGCAGGATCATGGCGCAGCATCTCGAAGGCGACTGGCTGGAACTGGCGACGGCGAGCGGCAACACCATCCGGGTGTTGAAGGCCGCCCATCCGCGTGCGCGCCGGTTGCGCCTCACGGTGACGCCCAAGGGCGCGCGGGTGTCCTTTCCCCACGGCACGCACCCGGCACAGGTCAGCGCCTTCCTGCGCAGCCACGCCGATTGGCTGGAACAGAAGCTCGACGAGCTGAACCTGGTCGTGAAGCCCCTGCCGCCGCTGCGCGTGGGCCATGCGGCCGAGTTCCCGCTGCGCGGCGAGGCCGTCACGCTGGACTGGGCCGAGGGGCCGTACCCGCGCATCGAGCCGTCCGAGCGATGCCTTACCCTGGTGATCCCGCGCCCGCATTCGCGCGCCCTGCCGGTGGCGCGCGGCCTGCTCGCCTCGCACTTCGAGATGCTGATCCGCCGCGACGTCTCGCGCTGGCTGGCCGGCTACGTGCCGCGGCTGGGCCTGGCACCCACCGCGCTGAAGATCCGCCCGCTGAAGAGCCTGTGGGGCAGCCTGGACACGCGCGACCGCATCAATCTCGACCTGGCGCTGGCGCTGGCGCCGCCGGCCGCGCTGCGCTACGTGCTGGTGCACGAGCTGTGCCACCTCAAGGTGCGCAGCCATGCGCCGCGCTTCTGGGCGCAGGTGGAAAGCCTCTATCCGGCCTGGCGCGAGCAGCGCGACTGGCTGCGCGTCAACGGCGCCCAGCTGAAGGCGGAACTGGACCGGCTGGTGGCCGACGTGGCCGACTGAGGTCCGCCGCTACGGCATCCTCGCCGCCTCGCCGGATGTTTTCTATTCGGTGAGTACGCCACGTCTGTCGTCCGGCATCCGGGACGAGGCGACCTGGCTAGCCTTGGTTTCGGGGCGTGCGTGACGCCAAAGCGGCGCGGTGCGCGAGGACGGTTTCGGCCGCGACGCGTCGCGGCTTAAAGCCGCTCCCACAGTAGTCTGGCGGTGAGCGAAGGAAAGGCCGTTGCTCAAGCCGATCCTGAAGATCGCGAACAGGCTCCCGGGGCAAAAGGCGCAGGGCATCGACGTTGGCTTTTCTGAGCGACGGAACCATGCGCTTGGCCCTGTCGTGGGAGCAACTGTCTCTGTGGGAGCGGCTTCAGCCGCGACAGACATAGCCGAAGCCGGGGGCTGCCTGTCGCGGCTGAAGCCGCTCCCACAGAAGCCACTCCCACAGAAGCCACTCCCATAGTGAAAATGGGATGGCAAGCCGGCGCCGAGCGAAAGACAGTTGCTCCCACAGGAGTAGCGCGGTCAGCCGGCGGGCTGGCGCGGCCGGCGCACGTAGCGGGTGCCCAGCAGGTAGTCCCACAACGGCGAGGTGACGCCGAAGTTGGTATCCGGGTGGTAATGGTGCACGTGGTGCGACGCGGCCCACTGGCGCAGCAGCGGCTGCTGGAAGCGCACGTGGTGGATCACGAAGTGGCTGACGCCGTAGGCCACGTAGCCGAAGGTGACGGTGCCCAGCATGGTCATCGCGAACCCGGCCGGCAGCAGCAGCAGGCACAGTGCGGTCAGCACCGCCAGCACCATCGCCGGCAGGAAGAACGGCAGCGAGTCGTAGCCCAGCGGTTGCTCGTGGTGCTTGGTATGCCCCTGCGCGAACAGCGGGATCCGCGTGTGGAACATCCAGCGATGGAAGAAATACTCGATGAAGCTGAAGGCGAGCAGGCCCACGACCACGGCCAGCGCGACGTCCGCCACGCTGCTGCGGTGGTGCCAGCCGGCCGCCAGCAGGAGGGCGCCCAGCACGGCATCGAGCACCACTTCGGCCCAGTAGTTGGCGCGGGTCGAGGACATCCGCATGATGCCGTCCATCCCCGCCTGCCAGATCTTTCGCTTGCTCGACTTCTGCATAGTCCCGTGTTCTCGCCTGTCAAAGCGCGCCCGGTCCGGGATCGTGCATAGATGCCCCCTTGGCGCCATCGTCCGTGACGCCCGATATGATGCGCAGCCGCTGGCTGACTGGCGCATGACCGGGCGCGCACGGTTTCGTGGTTTCCATCATGCCGCAGGCCGCGTCAATGCGACAGCGCGAAGCTGGTGAGCACCTGCGCCATGGTCTGCGGGTTCTCCAGCATCGGCATATGGCCGCAGCCGGTGAGCAGGGTGGAGCCGATCGCGGCGGCATGGGTGAGCCCGGCGCGCAGGCTGTCCATCGCGGAGGCGTCGACGATGCGGTCGTCGTGGCACCACACGCCCATCACCGGCATGGTGAGCTGGCCCAGGCGGTTCTGCAGGGACAGCACCTGCGACGGCTGGCGCAGCGCATCGAAAGTGCGTTCGATGAAGGCGCGGTTTTTCACGTTCTGCTTCACCAGCACGTCGACGAAGCGGCCGGGCAGGTGCGGCGGGTGCTCGAACGCCAGCGCCTCGGCGCGCGCGAAGCCGGCGCGGTCGTCGTAGACGAACGGGTCCTTGCCGGCCAGCGCCGCCCTGGCGAAGGCGTTCTCCTTGAACTTCAGGCCGAAGCTGTCGATCAGCGCCAGCCCGCCGACGTGCTCGGGATGCCCGGCGGCGTAGACGCCGGCGATCGCGCCGCCCATCGAATGGCCCACCAGCAGCACACGGCCCAGGTTCAACGCCTGCACGAAGTCCTGCAGGCGCGCCGCCTGCGCGTCGATGTCGTAGTTGCCGCCGGCCACCCGCGAGGAGTCGCCCCAGCCGGGCAGGTCGGGAATGACCAGGTGGAAATGCGCGGTCAGCAGCTTGGCCACCGGCAGCCACACCTCCTTGCGCGAGTCGAAGCCGTGCAGCAGCACCAGGGTCGGCCCCTGGCCGCCTTCGTAGTACGACCAGCGCGTGTCGCCGGCCTGCACGGTTTCCTTCTGCAGGTGCGCCTCCATCGCCTGGCGCGCCGCGTCCGCGCGCATCAGCCACTGCGGCGCGAACAGATAGCTGCCACCCAGCAACACGGCGATCAGCACCGCCACGACGGCGAGGAATTTCAGGCGGCGCAGCAGCAGGCGCTGCCACAGGGGGCGTTGGGAAGAACTGGCGAGTGTGGTCATGAGAAAGGGTTTGGAGATAGAGAAGTGCGGCTTTGCCGCGCCGACGTATGCCGGTGCGGCAAAGCCGTGGCGAGGCTCAGGAACCGCCTTTCTGCTTCGCCTTGGCGATCAGCGCCTCCACCGCATGCTGGGTCAGTGGATGGTAGCCGGCCTTGGCCCTGGCATAGACCTGTTCGGCGTAGGCCAGCCCGTCGGGCGTCCTGGTGAAGGCGGCGTACAGCGGCAGGGTGAGGTAGAGCCGGCCGATGCGGGTCATGTGCTCGGCGGCGGCGGGCCAGGCCGCCTTGTCGCCGGCGGCGATGGCGTGCACGTACCAGCGCATGCCGATCTCGGCGTTGGGCGTGCCGGTGAGGTGCCAGGCGGCGTCGAGCTGCTGCAGCTTCGCCAGCGGCGGCACGTCGGGCAGGCGGTCGAGGAAGTACATCCATTCCTGCGTGTTCCAGCCCTTGGCGTCGAGCGCGGTGGCGGGCAGGGTGCCGGCGAGGAAGGCGGTGCGCTCCTTGTCGATGGCATCGAAGCGCGGCGAATCGGGGATCGGCGCGTCGGCGGGAATGCCGGTGCCGTAGACCCAGTCCTTCACTTCGTCCCAGCGCATCTTGCCGGGGTATTTGTCGATCAGGTTGGGTTTCATGAAGGCCAGCATCTGCTCGGTGGTGATGCTGTGCCAGGCGAAGTGGTCGAAGTAGCTTTCCAGGTAGGCGTCGAAGTCGCGGCGGCCGAAGCGCTGCTCCAGCGTGCGCAGGAACCACGAGCCTTTGTCGTAGGCCACGTCGGACAGCGCGTCGTCGGCGTCGATGGCGCGCGGCTCGGGCGCCAGCCGCTGCGCGTTGGCGGGCATCGAGCCGATCTTCTTCTGCAGCGCGCGGATCGCCAGCAGGGTTTCCTCGTCGGCCTGGCGCTTGCCGTACAGCGCCTCGGTGATGCGCCCCTGCACGTAGGTGGTGATGCCCTCGTTGAGCCAGATGTCGCGCCAGCTGGCGGCGGTGACCAGGTTGCCCGACCAGGAGTGCGCCAGTTCGTGCGCCACTACCGAGACCAGGCTCTTGTCGCCCACCAGCACGGTGGGCGTGGCGAAGGTCATGTTGGGGTTTTCCATGCCGCCGAAGGGGAACGACGGCGGCAGTACCAGGAGGTCGTAGCGGCCCCAGCGGTACGGTCCGTACAGCTTTTCCGCCGTGGCGATCATCTTCTCGGTGTCCTCGAACTCGTGGGCGGCCTTGCCCACCACCGAGGGTTCGGCGTAGACCGCCGAACGCGGCCCGGTCTCGCGCACGTCGATGTCGCCGGCGGCGATCGCCAGCAGGTAGGACGGGATCGGGTGCGTCTGGTCGAAGCGGAAGCGGCCGTCGAGCGGGTGCTTCGGGTCGTTCGGCGCGCTCATCAGCACGCGCACGCCGCGCGGCGCGGTCACCCGGGCGGCGTAGGTGAAGCGGATCGCCGGCGAGTCCTGCAGCGGCACCCACGAGCGGGCCTGGATCGACTCGGACTGCGAGAACATGAACGGCTGTTTCTTGTCCGCGGTCTGCGCGGGGGCGAGCCATTGCAGGCCGGAAGCGCGGGGCGAGGTGGCGTAGGCGATACGTATCTCGTGCGGGCGCCTGGGCGTCTGGATGGTCAGCTTGCTGCCGAGCTGCTTGTCGGCCGGCGCCAGCGCATAGCGCAGCGCGCGGGTGGCGCCGTTCGCATCCACCGCCTCCACGCGGGCGATCTTCAGGTCGCGCGTGTCCAGCACCAGGTCGGTGGCCTTGGGGTTTTTCCAGTCCAGCGTCAGCGTGGCCTGGCCACGCAGCTGGCGGCGCGCGAAGTCCACCTGCAGGCCCAGGTCCAGGTGGGTGACGACCACCTGGTCGGGCTGCGCGTAGGAGCGCGGGTCGCGGGCCCGGGCGGCCAGCGGCAGCACGAGGGCGCCGAGGGCGAGGGCGGACAACAGGCGCATGCGGTGGCTCCTGGCAACGGATCGAACGACGAGTATGCCATCGACGCGCCGCCGCCCGCCCGTGGCGGAAGCCCTGGTGGCTTCGGCGACCGTTGCCCTGCGGATGCACGCGCCGGTCGCCGATGCCGTAGCATGAAGCCACCGGTTGCCCGGAGACGGACATGGATCTATGGCGGAAACTGACGATCGACTGGCCATGTGCGCTGGGCGACTGGCTCTGGCTCCACGTCATCGTGGCGATGGCCACTTTCCTCGAGCGATTGACCTTGCGGCGCGTGGTTCTCTATGTGGGCCTGCTGGTGCTGGTGATCGCTTTCGCCCAGGCCATGCCGGCGGAGTTCGCCTACGTGTTCGCCGGCGACACCCTGACGTACCTGGAAATCGCATCGGCAGCCGTCATTGCGGCGACGCGGGGACAGGTAAGGCTGGCCCTGAAGCGCGCGACACAAGCCGTGGTGAGATTCGCCGCAGGCCTGAGGCTGGCCCGGCGCCGGCCCGGCGAGCGCGGGCGCCGGGCCGTTCGTGCCGCCGCGCGACGCGGGCGCGCCGACGGCGGCGGGTCGTCCAAGGACGATCCCGCGCCGTGGGCGGGGTGGGCGCTCGCGGCCTGAAGTCGACGCGGACGGCTCAGCCGTAGCGGTCCGCCAGCCGGTCGGTGGCCTCGACCAGCGCGGCGGCGATGGCCGGGTCGGCGGCGCTATGGCCGGCCAGCACCACGCGCAGTTCGGCCTGCGGCCAGGCGTTGGCGAGATCCCAGGCGGTCTTCATCGGGCAGACGATGTCGTAGCGGCCGTGCACGATCGTGGCCGGCAGGTGGCGGATGCACTCGATGCCGCGCAGCAGTTGGTCGGGCTCCAGGAACATGCGGTGGCGGAAGTAGTGCACTTCCAGCCGGGCCAGGCTCAGTGCCGCGTTGGGGTCGGCGAAGTCGCCGTCGCCGTCGGGATCGTGCTCCAGCGTGGTGCTGCCGCCCTCGTAGGCGCTCCAGGCGCGGGCGGCGGCGAGTCGGGTGGCTTCGTCGTCGCTGTCCAGGCGCTGCCAGTAGGCCTCGATCATGTTGTCGCGCTCGGCCTTCGGGATGAAGTCGCGAAAGCGCGCCCAGCGTTCGGGGAAGATGTAGCGCGCGCCGCCGTCCACCTCGTTGAACCAGCGCAGTTCCTCGTCGCGGGCCAGGAAAATGCCGCGCAGCACCAGCCCCAGCACGCGCTCCGGGTGCGCCTGGGCGTAGGCCAGCGCCAGGGTGGAACCCCACGAGCCGCCGAACACCGCCCAGCGCTCGATGCCGAGCAGTCCGCGGATCGCCTCGATGTCGGCCACCAGGTGCGCGGTGGTGTTGTCGACCAGGTCGGCGAACGGCGTGGAACGGCCCGCGCCGCGCTGGTCGAACAGCACGATGCGCCAGCGCGCCGGGTCGAAGAAGCGGCGGTGGTAGGGCGCCAGCCCCGCGCCGGGGCCGCCGTGCAGGAACACCAGCGGCAGCCCGTCGGGGTTGCCGCATTCCTCCACGTACAGCGTGTGCCGCGCGTCCACCGCGAGGTGGTGGGTGCGGTAGGGCTCGATTTCGGGATACAGCGTGCGCATGGCGGGCGGCTCAGCCGAACTGCAGGGCGCCGGTGAGGTCGCCCGGGGCGAAGCCCATCGCCTGCTTCATCGCGCGGTCGCGCATCACGATGCCGGGCAGCGGCTCCAGCCCGAAGCGGCGGTTGATGAAGCGCTGGATCGAGCCGGTGTCGTAGACGGTATGGTCGACGTGGCCGCGCCGGGCGAACGGCGACACCACGATGGCCGGGATGCGCGAGCCCGGCCCCCAGCGGTCGCCCTTGGGCGGCGCCACGTGGTCCCACCAGCCGCCGTTCTCGTCGACGGTGACGACCACCAGCATGTGCTGCCACTGCGGGCTTTTCTGCAGGGCGTCGAGGACGCGCGCGATGTGGCGGTCGCCGGCTTCCACGTCGGAGTAGCCGGCATGCAGGTTGAGGTCGCCCTGCGGCTTGTAGAACGCCACCGGCGGCAGCCGGCCCGCCTCGATGTCGGCGAGGAAGCGGTTGGTTCGGGCCGTTTCGCCTACGCCGCCGTCGCGCAGGTGGTTCGCCCGCGCCTCGGTGCCCGGCGCGAACGACTTGAAGTAGTTCAGCGGCTGATGATGCACCTGGAAGTTGGGGCTGATCGGGAACTCGGCGCTGAGCCCCTGCTCGCCGTGGCCGTCCAGCGCCATCTGCCAGGCGCCGGCGTACCAGGCCCAGTCGACCCCCTTGGCCGACAACGTGTCGCCGATGGTGCCATGGACCTGTGGCGGCAGCGTGCCGTAATCGTTCGGATCGGCCATTCCGGGGTGTCTGGGATCGTGGCTGTAGGCGGGCTCGTAGGCGGGGCCCATGGTGTTCACCGCCCAGAAGTCCGGCGTCAGCGCGCTGCGCGAGGCGAACTTGGGACGGCCCTGCATCGCGCTGGCGGGCGAGTCGTCGGCCAGCTTGAGGCGGATGCCGGTGGGATCGTCCCCTTCCACCACGGCGATCTGCCATTTCGCCGGGCTGCGGTCGGCGTCGGGGTAGTACGGCGGCTGCGCGGCGACCAGGTACTGGTGGTTGAGGAAGGAGCCGCCGAAGGCGCCCATGAAGAAGTTGTCGCACAAGGTGTACTGCTGGGCGATGCGCCACAGGCGCAGGTTCGTGGCGCTGTCGGCGTAGTGGCCCATCACCAGCGCACCGCTGTCGCCCCAGGCGACGAAGCCGTCGTTCCTGCCGCCGTTGATCTGGTGCTGGTTCTCGTAGAAGCGGTGCACCAGGTCCCGCGTGACCACGCCATGCGGCAGCGGTTCGCCGTCCGGGGTGCGCAGCGCGAAGGGCGCGTTGGGCAGGCCGGTGATCGCGTCTTGGGCGATGTGGTAGGTACGGTGGTTCACCACCTGCTTGTGCGGCACCAGGCCGCGCCAGATCGGCGGCAGCGTGTCGAGCACCCGGCCATCGCGGTCGCGCTGCCGGTACTGCTCCGGCTTCAGCGC
>Ga0164242_10009913_pt1 | contig 10235 bp, 7 predicted proteins | sample OricomgcompostMG_FD_108783 | JGI IMG/M metagenome (GOLD analysis project Ga0164242, IMG submission 108783) | Miracle-Growth compost microbial communities from Emeryville, California, USA - Original compost - Miracle growth compost (MG) ... | reverse complement strand
CCGGGGCAGAAAATAGCAGCCGCCCGCCCCCGGCACGAGACCAACCTTGAGGTATGCCTCCGAGAAGCGGGCCGAACGCGCCATCATTCGGATATCGCACATCAAGGCCATGTCCATTCCGGCGCCGGCGGCCGCGCCATTGACGGCGGCAATCAACGGCTTCTCGACATCCTGCATCGCCAAGGTAACACCTTGGGGCCCACGTCTCAGATTCTCCTTGTGGATGATAGCGGCGCGATCGGCCTCGGCCGCCTTCCCGCTGAGGTCTCCTCCGGCGCAAAATGCCTTGCCGGCACCGGTCAGGACGATCACCCGGACTGCATCGTCGTCCTTGGCTTGCAGCAGCGCCTTGCGCCAATCCCTCAGCATTTCGGGCGTGAAGGCATTCATTTTCTCCGGCCGGTTGAGACGGATCGTCGCGATCCGTTCCGCAACGGAATATTCAAGATCGCTCATCGGAGCCTCCGCTCACCATTTGGGTAGCCTAGAAGACGACTGGGGCCTGCTCGCCTGCCTCGAGGATCGACCCCAACTTGCTGACCAGGACCTCTCGTCTGAATGGCAACGCGCCCCGTCCATGGATCTCGAAGCATTTCGCAGGTGCTCGACATCACCGAAGCGCTCCTTCCTCCTGCAAGGCCGCCACTTCTTTGGGATTCATCCCGAGCAACGATACGCAAATGTCTTCCGTGTCGGCGCCCAGCATCGGCGCGGGCCGGGTGGGCGTGACGGCGAGGTCGGACATTCGCATTGGCTGGGCGTTGTAGATGGTCCTGCCCATTTCCGGGTGATCCAGCCGCAACCAGTGGCCACGATGGGCCAACTGCGCGTCCTTCTCCAGGATATCGGCGACGTCGCGCACGCTACCAGCGGCAACACCATGTACCTGCAAGGCAAGCATGAGTTCGTCGTTGTCCCAGCCGCAGGTCTCAGTGGCGAGACGGTCATCCAATTCCGACTGCTTCGCAAGACGCTGCTCGGCGCTACTCCATGTCGCCTCCGTCATCCACAATGGCATTCCCAGCACGCTTGCCAGCGCCCGCCATTGGGCATCCGTCTCCACGGCGATGGCGATCCAACGATCGTCGCCATGGCAGGGATAGATTCCGTGCGGCGACATGTAGTCATGACGGTTCGCCCGGCGTTGCTGGACCCGTCCGTTGACCGTGTAATCCAAGATCACGGGGCCCAGGAGTGCCAGGGTTGGTTCGGTTTGAGCCAAATCGATGTACTGGCCCTCGCCGGTACTGTCGCGATGTATCAAGGACGCCATAATCGCCACCACTGCGTGGCACGGGTTGGGGATATGGTCGGGATAGTTGGTACCGGTGCCGGCGGGCTCGCGATCGGGCGCGCCGGTTAGATGCTGCAGGCCGGTAAGCGCACCCATGGTCATACCGTAGCCGAGGTAATCGCGATGCGGGCCGCTGTTCCCCTGCATCGACATGGATATGTAGACGATATTTGCCTTGAACGCGGCGACTTCTTCATAGCCCAGGCCGAAACGCTCCATGACGCCAGGCGTGAAATTGTTGCAGACGATGTCGCTTTGGGCGATCAGTTGCCGTGCGATCAGCTTTCCTTTCTCGTGCTTCATATTGATCGTCATACTTCGCTTGCTGGTGTTGCGATCAGCGAAGTATCCGCTGCGGTTGACACCAGGAATCTTGTCCTTGAACGGCCGGCTCATCCGTAGATTGTCGAGATTGGCCATGCTCTCGATCTTGATGACCTCGGCCCCGAAGTCGGCGAGCATCTTGGTCGCGTAGGATCCGGCGCCCATCCAACTGAAATCGGCGACCCGCAGGCCGGCCAGTGGCAATCGCTCCATCAAAGCACCCCTGCGCTTGCGAGCGCCGCGAGGCGCGACGCTGCAACGCCAGCGCGGCTATAGATTTCGATGTTGTGTTCGCCCAATGACGGCGCCGCGCCCTGTATCCGCCACGGAGTCGCCTGCAGTCGGTAGGGCGGGCCCGGCATCTTCAAATCGCGACCCGCCGGTGCGCTCGGCACATCGACGAAGTAATTCCGCGACCGGAGTTGAGCGTTGCTGACGACGTCGCGCGGCGAGCACACCGGACAGATCGGCACACGGAACTGCTGGCCCTTTTCGTAGAGGTATTCGCTTGTGCGCGCTTGCGCGAACGGACCGAAGATATCGAGGAATTCGCGCTTGGCGTCCTCCGTTTGCAGGTACTCTACATTGAGCCATTTCTCACCGCCAAGCTCCTCGGCGCGAGGCACGCCTTCCGAGATCAGCCATTTCACCGTGTTCAGCCAGAACTGGTTCGACGCAAGGCCGGCGGCCATCAGCAACACGTAGCCGTCACTGGAGGCAAAAACGGAAGTACCAGCTTGGCGCTGCGTGCCGGCGAAGCGTTTACGAATAACGCCCTCGAGCTCAAACATCTGGACCGCGTTCTCCATGCCGAGCGCCACGCATTCCTGCGCCGAAACATCCACATGTCGCCCCGGTTGGCCATTACGCACGGCCCGCAATGCAATAAGTGTCCCCACCGCACCGTACATTCCGGCCGCATTGATCGCTTGATTGCCGTACGCACCCATCGGGGGTGTGTCGGGATAACCTGCCAGGTAGAGCATGCCGCCCAAAGCCAGGAGGGTTAGGTCGGAAAAGGCGAAGTTCGCGTAGGGGCCCGTTTGGCCGAAGGCTGTCAGGCTAGTCATCACCAGGCTTGGAGTCAGTGCCTGCAAGATCTTGTAATCGAGGCCCTTGCTCGCCAATGCGCCAGGCGGCTCTCCCTCGATCAGTATATGATAATCGGCCACGAGATCACGGAGCATCTGACACCCCTCGGGCTGGTCGAGGTCGAGTGTGATGCTCTTTTTGCTGGTGTTGTAGTAAGCGAACGAGAGGCTGGCATCGGCGTCCCGCCGACCATCAATAAAGGGCGGTTGACGGCGAGCGAAATTCTCCTCCGGGGCTTCCACCAGGACGACTTCGGCGCCGAGTTCCGCGAGCAGCTTGCCGCAATAACCAGTCATTTGCCCCGCAACCTCCAGCACCCTGACCCCCTGCAGCGCGCCCCCTTTTCCACTCTCCATTTTCGTTAATTCCCCACAATAAAGGTGTCACCGCGCAGTTACTTATAAAATATCACAGAATTACCAACGTATTAAAAATTTTTAGACAGCAGAAATGTGACTATCAAACAGACAACCTTACATTCTTGTGCAATTTTCTGCTTATCCTCATAGAATATCTAAATCTTTCTGCTGGATATAATGTTCTGGCGACCTCTATTATTTTACCAGACGTAAGAAAATATTTTCTCAGGATATTTATTGCCGTCGCAGTCTTGCTCACGCCCAGTGGCCCTACCAGCTCTGCAGGCATAGGCTGCCCGCTAAGCTGTTGATCAACCAGATTAACCTTCACGGCATATAAATCCTCGATCAGTTCATAAACCGCACGGGGCGTACGCCCCTGAATGCGCGCGACACCGGCGTAGTCAGGATGGACGAAAATCTCCGTCCAACAAGTCGGCGCGGCATCGCCCTCTTTGACGTAGCGAAAGCCCTGCATCTGCAGCCAGCGGCTCGCAGCCGGGATATCGAGTTCCTGGGCGAGTTGCTCTGACGCGGTGATGATCTTGCTGCTGTCAACCCTAAAGATCACCGACGGCGCCTGATGGATCAGATCGTTGATCGAGCCGACTTCCTGAACGTAGGACTGATCAGTGGGTGCGCCCTCTACAACAGAGCCAGAACCCTGACGCGACGCGATCAGGCCATCGCCGCGTAGCTCGCGTAAAGCCTCTCGTATCGTGTGGCGACTAACCTTGAATCGGGCGGCAAGAGCATTCTCCGCGGGCAATTGCGTTCCCACTGGAAAGACGCCGCGCAAAATCTCCTCGCGCAGCACACTTACGATCTGCGGAAAGAGGCGCACCGATGTCGCACCATCACCCTTTGCGCGCCTCGGGACAGATGGATCTGCAATTTCGGATGTAGTCATGAAGACGTGCGAACTCCCAATCACGCCCAACCCTCTCCCAGATCAAGCATGGCGACATATGTCCGTACATCATATGGTGAGACATCACCCGTGTCAACATCAGTCTCTTGAATAACACGCTGTAACATCTATTATAAGCGATAATCGATGTTGGATCACACTCAGATGAGTGGATGGATCACATGTACGGACATATTTATTGGTTGATATAAACTGGCACACACTGAGGGAGAAAGCCTGTGAATAGACGGGCCGGGAGTCGGTACCATGAAATCTACGCTGCCTGGCAGCGCGACCCTCTCGCGTTCTGGGCAACGGCGGGAGCGGTCGACTGGTTCAAGGCGCCAACCGAGCTCTTCGACCCGGATGCGGGCCCTTATGGCCGCTGGTTTCCCGACGCCATCTGCAACACGTGTTATAACTCACTCGATCGCCACGTCGCTAGCGGACGCGCCAATCAAGCGGCATTGATCTACGATTCGCCCGCGGCAGGCGTTAAAGCGACCTTCAGCTATCGCCAAATGCTCGTCGAGGTCTCGGCGCTCGCAGCGATCCTTGCAGACTTCGGCGTGGGCAAGGGCGACCGGGTCGTTATCTACATGCCACTTGTGCCGGAGGCTGTATTCGCCATGCTGGCCTGCGCGCGGATCGGGGCGGTGCATTCAGTGGTGTTTGGTGGGTTCGCCGGCGCTGAGCTGGCAAAGCGCATTGACGACGCCGAGCCGCGCCTCGTGTTGTCAGCAAGCTGCGGCTTCGAGCCCCACCGTCTCGTTGGCTACAAGCCGCTTCTGGATGAAGCGCTCGCCATAGCCACCCACGCGCCGGCCGCCTGCCTTATCCTACAGCGACCACAGCTGACGGCCTCGCTGCTCGCGGGCCGCGATCACGATTGGGCGACACTGCGCGATAAGGCGATTGCGACCGGCCGACGCGTAGCGTGTACGCCGGTGATGGCGACCGATCCCCTCTACATCCTGTATACCTCGGGCACGACGGGTGTTCCGAAGGGTGTCGTTCGGGACAACGGTGGCTATATGGTCGCTTTGAAGTGGTCGATGGAAAACCTCTATGGCGTCGCTCCCGGCGAGGTCTGGTGGTGCGCCTCCGATATCGGTTGGGTCGTAGGTCATTCCTACATCGTCTATGGCCCATACTGCACTGCGCGACATCAATCCTCTATGAAGGCAAACCTGTCGGCACCCCGGATGCCGGCGCCTTCTGGCGCGTCGCAGCCGAGCACGGCGCGGTGAGCCTCTTCACCGCGCCTACGGCCTTCCGCGCGATCATGAAGGAAGACCCCGCGGGTGAACTGATTGGTAGATATGATCTCTCGAAGCTCCGTGCACTGTTCTTCGCGGGCGAACGCGCAGATCCGCCAACCATACAATGGGCTGAAGACAAGCTCGCTAGGCCGATCATCGACCACTGGTGGCAGACCGAGACCGGCTGGTGCATCGCAGGCAATCCGTTTGGTCTCGGCCTGCTGCCCGCGAAGCCCGGTTCGGCGACCGTTCCCATGCCCGGCTACGATGTTCGGGTGGTGGATGATAATTGTCAGGAGCTACCGGAGGGCGTGATCGGCTCTATCGTCATCAGGCTACCGCTGCCCCCCGGCTGCTCCCCAACCCTATGGCGTCGGGACGCACGGTTCCGGGAAAGCTACCTGACGGAGTTCCCGGGATTCTACACAACGGCGGATGCCGGTTTCAGGGATGTCGACGGTTATATTCACGTTATGGGACGCACCGATGACATCATCAACGTCGCCGGCCATCGACTCTCCACGGGAGGCATGGAGGAAGTGCTGGCCGCGCACCCGGATGTCGCCGAATGCGCGGTTATCGGCCGAGCCGATCCGACCAAAGGCGAAACGCCCTGCGGCTTCGTGGTGCTGAAATCCGACGTCGCCCGGGCGCACCGTGACATCGAAGGCGAGTTGGTGGGCCTGGTGCGCGAGAGGATCGGGCCGGTCGCCGCCTTCAAACAGGCGATCATCGTATCGCAATTGCCGAAAACCCGATCGGGCAAGATTCTGCGGGGGGCCATGAAGAAGATCGCCGATGGCGAAGCCTGGTCTGCGCCCGCTACCATTGACGATCCCGGTATCTTGGATGAGATCGCCGCGGCGTTAAGTAACAGAAGAAATTTCCTTTAGTTACAAGGATCTGGATTCATTTACTGCAGACAAAATCATCGGCAAAGCTGTACGTAATAATATAAATGACATTGTAAATGAAATAATAACAGTTATTCCAATCGACATTCCAAGTTTTCCCTCATCTTTGAATAAATAGTCTGTTATCATTCCGGTTATGAATGGTCCCATCGCTCCAACCACATTGACAAGCGCCAAAAATGCGCCAGAAATTCTTCCTCGAAGGTCAACGGGTAAAATAATCTGCAAGGTTGCAGCCATGTACACAACAAACTGGACCGCAATGACCTGCACTATCGCGTATAATATCAAAAATGACTTACCTCCAGAAATAAAGAAACACACAGCCGAAATTGGTATAGATACCGCCAGTATCCATGTATAAAACCTTAGGTGCGCATCCCTCATCCCTCGAGCATAAAGCCAATCTACGATCCAAGCCTTGACGATCATACTGGCTGCAGCAAGTATCCCTATCATGCTTAGCTCTGGTCCGTAGCCCTCCGGCTTCCAACCAAATTGCCGCGTCATGTAGGCTGGCACCCATGAAAGCATGCTGTATTGCGCCATCATGACCATCGCGAAACCAAAGGCCATGAGCAGGAGCGGTTTACGAGCGCTCCAAAAAAATGCCCACGCGCTCGCGGAATCTCCGGGTCGGACCCTAGCATCACGGCGCACCGGCTCCGAAAAAGTGAACACAAGCGGAGCGAGCAGCAGACCAGGAACTCCAGCTAAGATCAATACAGTCTGCCAAGGTTCAAAGACACCTATTCCGGGGATCGTCACAGCACCCATCGATGTAACGAACGCGATGATCACAGCCCCGAGAGAATAGGCTACAGCGCCACCAACCTTAATTCCCGTCTGGTAAATGGAGATCGCCAAGGTCAGTCGTTTTTTGGGAAACCCGTCGGCCAAGAGATTGAATGCTGCGGGCGACAACGACGCCTCACCCACTCCTACCCCTACTCGAGATCCGAACAACAACCAAAAGGACTGAGCAAACCCGCCAGCCGCAGTTGCTATCGACCATAAATTAACGCCTAGGAAAATCACCCATCGACGAGGATAGCGATCTGCCGCCCAACCAAGGGGAACGCCAAAAATGGCATAAAAGATGGCAAAGGCTGGTCCCAGAATAACGCCGATCTCAACATCAGAGAGTCGCAGCCCGTGCTTGATCCCCGGGACGATCATCGCAATAAGAAGGCGGTCGATATACGAGAACCCGTAGAGCAGAAATAACACGAACAACATCCACCAAGCTGATATGGATATCTTCGAAGTACATTCGATATTCGATTTACCCGGCGGCGTACTTATTTCTTCTACTGTTTGCGACATAGAACGATCCCAATCCGACCAACATCCTGAAACAAGAACCACCTCGAGTCCGGTGACTTTAGTGGCGGGTTCGACCAGACAGTCCGACGCCTGAAAAATCAGGATGCTGCTTGGCAGCACGGGGGCAGACGCCGATCACGTGCCTGGGCCGCTTCGCTCTCGCCCCAAAGCCGGTCATCGATCGACCGAGAAGAAGCAACCCAAATCCGGCCAACCAGCGAGGCCCCCGCATACTGGATGCCCGGCCCACCGAAGGCCGGTGATTAATTCGCCTCCGCATTCGCCAGAGACTCGGCGCATCCCAACTATGCCTCAGTACTTGAATCCGACCCCACCGCCAAACCAGCGGGGTTTGGCATACGTTACTGAGTCGGCAATCGTCGAAATCGTATTTGCGGCGTAATAATCGGCATTTGAAAGGTTTCGCCCGAAGACATTAAAGTTCCAATGACCATCGGGTGTCGTCCAGCCTATCGTAGCGTTAACAAGCGTAAAGCTCGGTTGCTTGACACGATTTCCAATATCAAGGTAATATTTTGAACTTAGATATGCCGATGCATCGATGGTGAGCTGACCTCTGGCTAACTTGGTGGAATAATTCGCTCCCAGGCTGACGGTTGACCGTGGGGCGTTAATCAGATCATTTCCGGCAATATCCGCTTCCACCGACTTCCCACCATCGGGAAGACCGTTAAGTAATACGGGTACCACGACCGTTACGGCTGGGGCGTTGGTAAATTTTGGATCGAGAAGCGAGATCCCGGTAGTAAGCCGTAGATGCTCGCTAACTCTGAGTTGGCCAGATATTTCGACGCCCTTTATCTCAGCTTTTGGAGCATTCTGAAGTATTTCTACGATATCGCCGCCGACGGCTGTCGCGAGTGAAGTCTGAAAATCGGTGTAATCATAGTAAAAGGCAGCCGCGTTCAGCGTGACGGGCCCGAAGGTGGTCTTGATGCCCGCCTCGTAAGCCTTGACCTTTTCCGGGTTGGCAGGAACCTCAGCGCCCGCCGGGCTCGAGGCACTAAAACTGCCGGACTTAAATCCCTCTGTATAGGACGCATAGATGTTGGTATTGTGATCAAATTCATAGCGGATTACTGCACGTGGAACCACATTGTTCCAAGATTTTTTACCCTGTACCAAGGAGGAAGACGGAGTAGCTCTATAAAATGCTTCTTTCTTGTCGTAATTATATCGAATCCCTCCAATTAAGAAGAGATTATCCACGGGTTCATATGTTACTTCGCCGAATGACGAGAACGATCTCGTATGCTGCCCGCCAATTCGAATATTATGAACTTCGGTGGAGGATCCTTGAAACCCTTCGGCCCCGATCATCCATTTGATTCTTCCTTCACCAACACTATTGGCGATTATCTGTTCGTTATACCAGTCAGCGGGGAGGTCGCGCGTGATATTATATAGCACCAGTGGAGAAATATCTCCTATCGACAGCGATTTAGTGTCTGCGTTTGCATAGCTTAGAAGTGCGGAGAGACTTACCCAAGGAAGATCGTATTTTGAATGGAAATCGACTTCCTTAATGGTAGTGTTGTTATATGCAACCTTGCCCGTCGCGGTGGTACGCACCCCTAACGGAATTAGAATACTGATCGGAATGTTATTCGGATTCGGTCCACCACGTGCAGAGGTGTTTCCGTTGAGGGGTTGACCCGAAACACCGACATCATCATCGACGTCAGAATATAGTCCATTTAGCTGGAATTCGAGCCTATCAGTCGGCGTAAATAAGATTTTTCCCCGAACGGCCAGACCGGAATGTTTTCCTTGTCGTGTATTTAGATAGACGTTTTTGATATACCCATGGTCGTAATCGTCTACCATGGAAACGCTTGCTGCCAGTTTATTGCTAATGATCGGTCCTGAAACGAAGCCAGTTGATTTTAGATAACCAAAACTCCCGGCCGAAATCGACGCTTGTCCAATAACGTCAAAGCTTGGTCGTTGCGTGATTATATTGACCGCGCCACCGGTCGCATTACGACCGAAGAGCGTCCCTTGCGGCCCCTTTAGCACTTCTACCCGCTCAACATTGGCTAATTCCAGCACTGTTGACGTTGACTCTGGCTGATATACCCCATCAAGATATGTCGCGACATTTGGTTCGTTTCCGGGCGATGTGTCTCTTGATCCAATGCCTCTTATTGTTGGCTGTGAGTAGGCCGTGGAATGGGACCACACCAAGCCGGGTGTAACTTGCGTCAGATCCTGTGTCGTACTGACACCAGCAGTGTTCAGCTGGTCCCCGGAAATGGCCGTAATCGATATCGGCACATTCGCAAGCCGCTCTTCTCGCCGCTGTGCGGTTACCACAATGTCGTCGGGGGACTGCGCCGCCGCGGTTACTGACTGGTTTGTCTCGCCCGATGTCGTCGCCGCACCTGTTTGCGACGAGTTGGCCTGTGCTTGCGCGTGACAGGGAGCTGTCACCAGTGCCGTCAACGCCGCGCCCGCGAACAATCGCGACGTTAGGCCAATCAGGTCTTTCGAAACGAATAGGGCTTCCATGACAATCCTCCCATTATCCTAACGTACTGTTTTCGTTCTATGGCGCGCGCCATATCGGGCGCCGTTAGCTATTGATTACGTTCGCAATTTACGTTCGACCGATGGCGATTCGGGATTTGGCGCTATGCAGCGCTGCGAGTGTTTCGATGTCGGGCCGGCCAGGCCGCAGTGCGATGGCCATGTCTGCCGCGACGGCGCCGGCCAGGGGGGCCGGGCAGGCGG
>Ga0164242_10009911_pt1 | contig 10237 bp, 9 predicted proteins | sample OricomgcompostMG_FD_108783 | JGI IMG/M metagenome (GOLD analysis project Ga0164242, IMG submission 108783) | Miracle-Growth compost microbial communities from Emeryville, California, USA - Original compost - Miracle growth compost (MG) ... | reverse complement strand
GACCAGCGTCTTGTAGCCGAAGATCGGCTTCCGGCTGAAGACCGGGATGACCTCGCTGATGATGCCGAAGAACGGCAGCGCGATGATGTACACCTCGGGGTGCCCGAAGAACCAGAAGAGGTGCTGGTACAGGATCGGCCCGCCGCCCGCGAAGCCGCCCGTCTGGTAGATCTGCCCGCCGAACACCCGGTCGACGCCGAGCGCGAGGATCGCGACGGCGAGGATCGGGAATGCGATGAGCACGAGCAGCGACGTGATGAGCGTGTTCCAGGTGAAGATCGGCAGTCGCCACATCGTCATGCCCGGCGCCCGCATGATGAGGATCGTCGTGATGAAGTTGACGGCGCCGATGATCGTGCCGAAGCCGGACAGGCCGAGGCCGAAGACCCAGAGGTTGCCGCCGAGACCGGGCGTGAACGTCGTCTCGGACAGCGGGGTGTACGCCGTCCAGCCGAACGACGCGGCGCCCTGAGGCGTGAGGAAGCCGGCGACGGCGATGAGCGAGCCGAAGAGGAAGAGCCAGTAGGCGAGCGCGTTGAGGCGCGGGAAGGCGACATCCGGGGCGCCGATCTGCAGCGGCATGATCGCGTTCGCGAAGCCCGCGAAGAGCGGCGTCGCGAACATGAGCAGCATGATCGTGCCGTGCATCGTGAACAGCTGGTTGTACTGCTCCGGGGTCTGGATCAGATCCATGTCGGGCGCCGCGAGCTGGCCCCGGATGAGCAGCGCGAGCACGCCGCCCATGAGGAAGAACAGGAATGAGGTGACGAGATAGAGCGTGCCGATCTTCTTGTGATCGGTCGTCGTGACCCAGTCGACGATCCTCCGCTGGCGGGGTACGGGCGGCACGATCGAGACGTTCGCCATCGTCGGCCCTGGTCCGAGCGTCGTGGCCATGAGCGCTCCTTCCCTCTCGACGTGCGGGTGCCGCGAGGCTAGATCGGCCTCGGGCCGACGATGACGGGGTTGCCGGATGAGCGGGCCGGTGCTAGCAGCGCGAGCAGTCCGGGCCGTGTCAACCCCCGGAGGAGCGCGGGAGCTGCGCCATAGCCTCGCGCCATGTCCGGACACCCCACCGGCCGCGGGCAGGACCCGACCCTCGTCCGCAATCAGCCGGCACTTCGCTCCGCCCGCCGCCGCATCTGGCTGATCCCGGCCGCGATCCTCGCCGCGATCGGCGTCGCGATGCTGGCCGCCACGCTCACCATCGCGATGGTGGCGCCCATCGTCGGCATCGCGCTCATCGTCGGGCTCTACGCCGCGATGTGCCTCGTGGCGGACAGCGTTCGCGACGTCCGGCGCCGGAACATCGCCTTCGCCTGGCTCATGGTCGGACTCGCGGTCGTGCCCGTCGTCGCGCTCGCACTCGTGGTCCTCACGGTCCGCGCCTCCGCGTGAGGCGAGGCCGCATTCCCTGCATTCACCGTCATCCGAGCAGCGAGACGGCGCGTGCGATCACGAGCACGAGCACGACGAAGCCGCCGAGGGCCTCGAGGCCGACCAGGATCTTGATCCGGCCGGACAGCGGCATCGCGTCAGGCGGGCTGAAGGCCATCATGTTCGAGAGGGAGAAGTAGAGGTAGTCGACGAACCCGGCGGTCCATCCCGACCATCGGGACGAGCCGCTCTTCACCTCCGCCACGGTGTCGTGGTCCTCGTCCTGCGGGAAGCGGATATCGGCGCGGGGGATGTCCTCGCGCGGCGCCGTCGCGCGGACGACCGGTCCGCCGCGGTCGAGCTCCCAGTAGATGAGCGCGTAGACGATGACGTGCGTCCCCCACACCTGGGTGGCCGCGAGCAGGAGCCGGCCGTCGGTGTCGGAGTCGGTCAGGATGAGCTCGATGACGAGCTGGACGAGCGCGACGTGGTTCGCGATCGCGAGGACGGTCGCGAGCCCGATGGAGATCCGGCGCGACCATCGCGTCTGCTTCCGCATCCGGACCGGGTTCACGAGGATCACCGGGATGAGCAGCACGACGCAGATCCCGACGAATGTGTAGCGGAGCCACGGCGTGAACTCGCTCGGCAGCAGTCCGTAGAGGGCCAGGGCGACGACGATCGCCGCGACGGCCGACCACCGGTGCTCGGCGCGGTCGGGGAGCTCCGCGATGTGCTCGCGCGTGGCCTGCTTCTCGCGCCGCACCGCCGTGTCGCGCTCGGCGTCGTGCCTCGCGTCGGGGTTCCGCTTCTGCGACGCGGGGGCCCGCTTCTGGGGTCCCCGCTTCGGCGTCTCGGTCGTGCGTTTCTCAGCCATGGCGGACCGAGTATTCCGGCCCGCGCATGCTCGGGGGAGGGGCTTGCATCGGCCGCCGCGGACGGGTAGCTCTGGAGCGCATGGATGTGGATCCACGCGAGGACGGCCCCGAGCCGCGCGCTGAGGAGAGTCCTGGCGAGCGCCTCAACCGCAATTGGTCGGACATCCTCGAGGAGCTCAAGATCATCCAGGCCGGCAGCCAGATCATCACCGGCTTCCTGCTCGCCGCCGCGTTCCAGCAGCGCTTCCAGCAGCTCGAGCCGACCGGGCTCGTCCTCTACCTCGCGCTCGTCGTCGTCGCCGTCGCGACGACCGTGCTCGGGATGACGCCGGTGATCCTGCATCGCCGTCTCTTCCGCGCGGGTCGCAAGGCCTCGCTCGTCGCGATGGGGAACCGGCTCGCGGCCGCGGCCCTCGTCGGCGTCGCCGTGACCCTCATCGGCATCGTGCTCCTCATCTTCGATCTCGTCGGCGGCATCGTCATCGGCCTCGTCGCAGGGGTGGTGACGGCGGTCGGCATCGGGGTGCTGTGGTGGATCCTCGTGCGTCGCGTCGCGGGCTCCCGACTAAAGGATGCGGACCGAGGGACGGCGCGATGAGTGCCGTTCGCCCGGATGCATGACGACGGAGTCGTGTCAAGCCGTTCCGTCCGGGCCCCCGAGCGCGCGACGCTCGCCCTCGTCACGACGAACAGGAACGGGGTGGCGAGATGACCGACATCGAGCAGGACCGGCAGGACCAGCCGGTCGGCGACTACGACATGGACGAGGAGCGGGTCGTGGAGCAGGACGCCGCGCAGGCGCTCGACGGACCCCAGATCGACGAGGGCGGCGAGTCGCTCGCCGACGACGAGGACGCGCTCGAGGCGGACGAGCTCGGCGCGGACGAGGACGGCTACGTGTGAACGGCTGAATGCCGCATCGGACGCGGTCGCCCTGGGAGCGGCCCCGCCGCTCTCACGCGCGCGCCACGAGTGTGAGGACGACGGCCTCCGGCGGGCAGGCGAAGCGCACCGGCGCGAGGACCGAGGTGCCGAGGCCGGCGGAGACCTCGAGGAATGCGGCGCGGCGCGCGTGGCGCCAGGTCGAGAGGCCCGAGGCCTGGTCGCGGGGGAGGTCGCTGTTCGTCGTGAGCGCGCCGACGCCCGGGACCCGGACCTGGCCGCCGTGCGTGTGCCCGGCATAGACGAGGTCGGCGCCTTGGGTCACGAAGAAGTCGAGGATGCGGCGGTACGGCGCGTGCGTGACGCCGATCGTCACCGGCTCGGGATCGCCCGGCCAGTCGACGGTCTCCCGCAGCTCCTCCGCGAGCGCTGTGAGCACGTCGAGCCGGTCGCGGTGAATGTGCGGGTCGTCCGTCCCGAGGAGGACGAGCCGCGAGCCGCGGAGCTCGACCGCTCTGGCGCGATTGTCGAGGTCGAACCAGCCGAGCTCGTCGACGAGGTAGGCCGTCAGGGCCGCGGTGTCGAGATCCGGCTTCGGTCGCGAGCCCTCCCGTGAGGGGCCGCTGAGGTAGCCGAGCCAGCTCTTGCGCACGGGACCGAAGTAGTCGTTCGACCCGTTCACGAACACGCCTGGGACACCGGCCAGCGGGGCGAGCGCCCGGCGCACGCCCCGGAGCCCCTCCTCGTGACCGAGCAGATCGCCCGTCGCGACGACGAGGTCCGGCTCGACGAGCTCGGCGACGCGGGCGATCCAGTCCTGCTTCTCGCGCTGCCACGGCGCCATGTGGAGGTCGGAGAGGTGCAGCGTCGTGATCGGCCGGGCGCCGGGCGGGAGGATCGGGACGATCTCGCTCCGCACGCGGAAGCGGTTCCGCTCGATGAGGGCGCCCCAGGCGAACGCGGCGAGCCCCGCGGCGGCCGCCACGCCGATCGCCGCGCCGGCGAGGCGGACGCCCGAGACGGTCACTAGTGACCGCCGCCCGGACCGCCGCCGCCGGTGCCGCCGCCGCCCGTACCACCGGCTCCGCCGCCGCCGGTGCCGCCGGTGCCGCCGCCCGCCCCGCCGCCGGGTGCGGTGGTGCAGTCGGCGCCGCTCAGCTTCGCCGTGAGGTTGACGGTGGCCCCGCCGGCCGCGAGCGAGCCGCCGGCCGGATCCTGCGACGTCACGGTCGCGCTGCCGCCGTCCGCCGGGTGGGCGACCGGCTGACCGCTGTCGCACACGTACGTCACGCTTCCCGGCGTCCAGCCCTTCGACTGCAGGGTCTGCTTCGCCGTGTCGACGGAGGTGCCGGTGACATCCGGGACGGGCGTCATGTTCTGCTTCGACTCGTAGAGGGTGATCGTCGTCCCGGCACCGGCCTTCGAGCCCCCCGCCGGGCTCTGCTGCGCAATGGTGTTCCGCGCCTGATCGGAATCGACCGGCCCGCCGTCGGCGACCTGGAAGCCGAGCGCGGTGAGGATCGCGGACGCCTGGTCGAACGTGAGACCCTGACCCGAGACGTTCGGGATCGTCGTCGAGCTGCCGTACTGGTACTTGCCCGACGGCTTCGGGAACGCGTCGCCGCCGTACTTCGAGTCGAGGAACTGCATGACGGTCTTGAAGATGCGGTCGCGCAGGTACATGCCGTTCACGCCGTGGGAGCTGTACCGCGCCATGTTCAGCATGGTGTCGAAGTAGCCCGTCCAGACGATCGTCGCGTTCTTCGACGTCGCGCCCGCGACGAGGCGGACCTCGTTGAACGAGCCGGTACCGGTCTTCATGAAGATCGGGGTGCCATCGTGCGGGTTGGCGGCGACACCCGTGCCCTTCGTCGCCGTGCCCGACATCGTGTAGGCGACGGTGGCCGCGATGTCGGGATCGACCGCCTGGTTGCACGTCGGCGTCTGGCCGGGATGGTTGACGCCCTCGGTATCGGTGTACGAGTCGATGATGATCGGCTCGCAGTGGAGGCCGTTCGCGGCGATCGTCGCGTAGGAGTCCGCCATCGACTGCATCGCGACCGAGTTGTTGCCGGAGCCGATGACCTCGGAGGCACCGGTCGCGAGGGGCTTGCCGTCGGCCCGCTGCGCGCCCATCGACGCGGCGACGTCGGCGATCTCGCAGAGGTCGAGCTTCGTCGCCATGCGGAGGAAGACGCCGTTGACCGAGTTCCACGTGCCGCGCTCGACGGTGTAGTCGCCGGACTCGTGCGCGTCGTTGTGGAAGGTGTAGTTGTCCGGCGGCCAGTCGCCGCAGCTGTCTGTCCAGGCGGACGCCGGGATCGTGCCCTCATTCGCCGAGAGGACCTCGTGGATCCCGTGGCCGTTCTGCAGCCAGTCGACCAGGGTGAAGAGCTTGTACGTCGAGCCCGGGGTCTTGCCGTGCGAGCCGCCGCGGTCAAGCGGAGTGTTGATGTTGACGGAGCTCGACCGCGTCGGGTCCGGCTGCTCGGCCTTCGGCGCGTCGTCGAACGTCTTGTTCTCCGCCATGACGCGGATGCGGCCCGTGCCGGGCTCGATCGTGGAGACCGTGCCGCCGATGTTGCCGTTCAGCGCATCCGGCGGCGTCCAGTACGCGAGCGTGTCGGTCGCGACCTTGTTCGCGTCGTAGTCGAGCGACGTGTAGAGCTTGTAGCCGCCCTTCTTCCAGTTCGCCTGGCGCTCCTCCGGCGTCGCGCCGAGGAACGCGAAGTCGACGACCGACTTGACGACGTAGTCGCACATCCACCGCGCGTAGATGTCAGCCGTGCGGCAGCCCTGCTGCGGGACCGTGCCGTTCGCGACGAACGCCTCGTCGACCGGGATCGCCGCCGCCTCGTCGTGCTGCGCCTGCGTGATGTAGCCCTCGCCGAGCATGTTGTCGAGGATGTAGCCGCGCCGGTCCTGGTTCGCCTTGAAGCGCTTCGCCTCGGCGTCCTTGTCGGCCGAGATCGTCAGATTCCGCTGGTCGGGGAACTGCACGATCGCGACGAGCGACGCCGCCTGGGCGACCGAGAGCTGTGAGGCGTGGACGCCGAAGTAGCGCTGCGACGCCGCCTCGATGCCGTAGGTCGCCGCGCCGAAGTTCGCGATGTTGAGGTACGCGGTGAGGATCTCGTCCTTCGTGTACTTCTTCTCGAGTGCGATCGCGTAGCGCATCTCCTTGACCTTGCGGTCGAGGGTCGGCTCCGTCGCCTCCTTGTAGAGCTTGTCGCGCTCCTCCTCCGTCGGCGCCTCGAGCGCCTGCTGGACGAAGGTCTGCTTGACGAGCTGCTGCGTGATGGTCGATGCACCCGACTCGATGTCGCCCGTCGCGACGTTCTGCCCTGCCGCGCGGATGATGCCCGAGATGTCGACGCCGCCGTGCTCGTAGAAGCGACGGTCCTCGCCGGCGACGACCGCCTGCAGGGCCGCCTGCGCGATCTGGTCGTATGAGACCTCCTGGCGGTTCTGGTCGTAGACCGTCGCCACGAGGACGTTGCCCGCGCTCGACTGCGCGTAGATCTCGTTGCGCTGCGGCTGCTGATCGAGATCGAAGCCGTCGGGGATGCTGTCGAAGATGCCGATGGCGCTCTGCGCGCTCACGCTCGCGAGCGCGAGCGCCGGGGCGACCGAGATGGTGAGCAGGATGCCGATGACGGCGCTGAAGCCGACGACGCCGAGGATCCCCGCCAGCCAGCCCAAGCGGGGCGAGTTCCGGGCAGACATAGGATCAAGGGTACGGGATGGGCTCTACGCCACCCCTGGAGAATACTGGAGGGAGCCCGGGCGATGACCGCGTGGGAGTACGTCACGACCCCGCTGCTCCTCCATCAGGAGGCGAAGATCCTCAACAACTGGGGTGCCGACGGCTGGGAGCTCGTCGCGGTGCAGCCGGGCCCCCAGGGCGGCCTCATCGCCTTCCTCAAGCGACCCAAGGAGCAGTGAATGGGGACGATCGATCAGCGGCTCGCCGAGCTCGGGCGCACCCTGCCCCCGGTCGCGGCCCCGGCCGGCGCCTATGTCCCCGCCGTCGTCACGGGGAACCTCGTCCACACCGCGGGCCAGCTCCCCTTCGTCGACGGGACGCTCCCGGAGACGGGGAAGGTCGGCGCGGGGGTGTCGCCCGATGCCGCTGCCGAGTTCGCCGCCACCGCCGCGCTCAATGCGCTCGCGGCCGCCGCGGCGGCCATCGGTTCGCTCGACCGGGTGACCCGCGTCGTCAAGGCGACCGTCTTCGTCGCCTCGGCCCCCTCATTCACCGCTCAGCCGAATGTCGCGAACGGCGCGTCGAATCTGCTCGGCGAGATCTTCGGCGAGGCCGGCCGTCACGCCCGCTCCGCCGTGGGCGTCGCGGTGCTCCCGCTCGACTCGCCGGTCGAGGTCGAGCTCATCCTCGAGTTCGCCTGAGCGGCCGGGCCCATCGGGGCACCGCCGTGCTCACTTCCGCTTGGGCTTGAGTCCCGCCGTGATCGACGAGGTCGCCGGCGAGCCCGACATCTCCTCGATGAGCTTCATGACCGCGGGGTCGGCGAGGGTGGTGGTGTCGCCGATCGGGCGGCCCTCGGCGACGTCGCGGAGGAGGCGCCGCATGATCTTGCCCGAGCGGGTCTTCGGCAGCTCCGTCACGATGTAGATCTGCCGCGGCCTGGCGATCGCGCCGATCTCCTTCGCGACATGCGCCTTGAGCAGGGTCTCGAGCTCCTCGTCGCTGTGCCCGGCACGGTGGCGCTCCTTGACGATGACGTAGGCGACGACCGCCTGGCCCGTGGTCTCGTCCGAGGCGCCGACCACGGCCGCCTCGGCCACGAGGTCGTTGCCGACGAGCGCCGACTCGATCTCGGTGGTCGAGAGCCGATGACCCGAGACGTTCATCACATCGTCGACGCGGCCGAGGAGCCAGATGTCGCCGTCCTCGTCGACGTGCGCGCCGTCGCCCGCGAAGTAGATCCACTTCCCGGCGGCCGGATCGGAGAACTTCGCCCAGTAGGTGTCGACGAACCGCTCCGGGTCGCCCCAGATCCCGCGTGCCATCGACGGCCACGCCTCGGTCACGCTGAGGAAGCCGCCGTTCGGCGGGTCGACCCGCGCGCCCTCCTCATTCAGCACCTCGACCTTGATGCCCGGCAGCGGCACCTGCGCACTGCCCGGCTTGAGCGTCGTGAGGCCCGGGAGCGCGGAGATCATGATCGCGCCCGTCTCCGTCTGCCACCACGTGTCGACGACCGGGGCGGTGCCCGCGCCGATCACGTCGTGGTACCAGACCCATGCCTCGGGATTGATCGGCTCGCCGACCGAGCCGAGGACGCGGAGGCTCGAGAGGTCGAACTGCTCGGGGATCTGCCGACCGAGCTTCATGAACGTCCGGATCGCCGTCGGCGCCGCGTAGAGGATGGTGACGCCGTACTTCTCGATGAGCTCCCACCAGCGGCCAGGGTGCGGCGTGTCGGGCGTGCCCTCGTACATGACCTGCGTCGCGCCGTTCGCGAGCGGCCCGTAGACGACGTAGGAGTGGCCGGTGATCCAGCCGACGTCCGCGGTCGACCAGTAGACGTCCGTCTCCGGGTGGAGGTCGAACACGACCTTGTGCGTGAAGCTCGTCTGCACGAGGAAGCCGGCCGCCGTGTGGAGGATGCCCTTCGGCCTCCCCGTGGTGCCGGACGTGTAGAGGATGAAGAGCGGCGCCTCGGCGGGGAACGCCTCCGCCTCGTGCTCGCCGGTGGCGAGGTCGACCGTGTCGTGCCACCAGAGGTCGCGCTCCGCATTCCACGCCACCTCGTTCTCGCCGCGGCGGACGACGAGGACGTGCTCGACCGTGTTCGCGCCCTCGGCCTCGAGCATCCCGAGCGCCTCGTCGACGGCGGGCTTGAGGGCGAATACGCGGCCCTTGCGGTAGCCGCCGTCCGCGGTGATGACGAGCTTCGCGCCGGCGTCGAGGACGCGGTCCCGGATCGACTGCGCGCTGAAGCCGCCGAAGATGACCGAGTGGATCGCGCCGAGCCGCGCGACCGCGAGCATCGCGACCACCGCCTCGGGGATCATCGGGAGGTAGATCGCGACTCGGTCGCCCCGTGCCACCCCGAGGGCCGCGAGCGCGTTCGCCGCCCGCTTCACCTCGGCCGTGAGCTCTGCGTAGGTGATCGTGCGCGTGTCGCCCGGCTCGCCCTCCCAGTGGATCGCGACCCGGTCCCCGAGCCCCGCCTCGACGTGCCGGTCGAGGCAGTTGACGGCCACGTTGAGCTCGCCGTCCGCGAACCACTTCGCGACCGGCGCGTCCGACCAGTCGAGCACCTGGGTGAACGGCTTCGCCCACGTCACCTGCTCCCGCGCGCGGTCCGCCCAGAAGCGGAGCCGGTCCGCCTTCGCCTCGGCGTACAGCTCGGGAGTCGCCACGCTCGTCGCGGCGAGCGCCTCGGGCGGGGCGAAGCGCCGGTCCTCTCGGAGCAGGGATTCGATCTCGGCGGGAGCGTCTTCATCGACCACGTTGGCATCCTAGGACCGGCCCGGGCCTGCGAGACAAGGCCTGCGCTTACGGCTCCCGGCCGACGACCACGGTGTTTTCCCAGTCAATGCGGAGGAACCCCCCGGCCTTCGGCGCGGGATCGGAGGTACCGTCGAGGCATCGGATTCATCCGGTCCGCGACTCAGCATTCCCCCCGCGTGAGTCGCGTCGGCGGCGCCTCCACCATCCCCCCACCGGAGGCGCCGCCCCTCTATTTCCGGCAGGTCTTCTCGAGTCCTCCGATTCCTCTCGTCCTAGGCTGAGGCCATGCCATTGCAGGGTGAGTACGCGCCGAGCACGGCCGAGTGGGCGCGAGTGCAGGCCGAGCGGTTCGAGGCCTCGGCGGGTGCCGAGGCGAATGAGCTGAAGGGCAGGCCCATCATCGTCCTCACGCATGTGGGAGCGAGGTCCGGCAAGCTCCATAAGACCGCGCTCATGCGCGTCGAGCACGACGGCGAGTACGCGGTCGTCGCGTCCCGCGGAGGCGCCCCCGAGCACCCCCAGTGGTACTGGAACCTCCGCGCGAACGCGCATGTCGAGCTCCAGGACGGCGACGCGAAGCACGACTACGTCGCCCATGAGGCCGCGGGCGCCGAGCGTG
>Ga0164242_10009910_pt1 | contig 10238 bp, 8 predicted proteins | sample OricomgcompostMG_FD_108783 | JGI IMG/M metagenome (GOLD analysis project Ga0164242, IMG submission 108783) | Miracle-Growth compost microbial communities from Emeryville, California, USA - Original compost - Miracle growth compost (MG) ... | reverse complement strand
TTTTTTTTTTTTAGGGGGGGGGGGTTAAAAATATACACGTGTAAATGGCCGCCATGCAAGGGATGTCCGACCCTCGAACCGATTGGTTCACACTACCCCACTAGCTACCGCACCTTCACATCCCGGCGGAAAACCTTAATCGAACCCCAAACTCCCACATCCAGTCTCTAGCCAAAATAATTTGTGGTCGACCAAGACTGTGGCCAACTCGGCCACAGCTGGAAAGATGCAGGACTCGCAGTGGGACGGAGGATGGGTTATTAATGTCTAATCTAGTTATCTACGTGATTTACCTATTCTAATTTTGAACAATCTTATCTACACATATATGAAAACGCGAGGTGATCGCATCGTTTGTTTACCTGCTGTCGCGCCCGTCTCTCGCGTCAATCGTTCGGGTTTGGGCCGCTAGGCGAGTCTCCAGACCATCTATCCGACTCAGCAGCTCTTTCTGGATGCGTTCCGTTTTTAGATCCATGGATCGATACCTCCTTTGGAGCCGTTTGCAAATCCTCTTCGATTCGTGCTTGTGCCGGCTGACAATCGCGGGCATAGACTCGGTCTCGTAGTCCGTCGGCTCCCTCGTGAACCTCGGGTCAGAGGATTCGTCCGACATCGTGGAGGAAGGAGAGGACGGTGGACTCTGGGGCAACGTCGATGCCCTTGACCTCGCTCTCCCTGCTCGGTTTTCTCCCAGGACTGTCGACACCTGAGAATGGAAGCCGGCATCTGTCCCGATGCTTTTACTCCGCGATTTGGTCCGCGATTTGCTTTCCGGTTCCTTTCGCGCTCTGGAGCTTTGCGATTTGCTTCGTGACCTAGACCCCTGAAGGGACGACGGTTCTGGTGTCATGACGGGAAATTGCTCGCGGTCGGGAACTCCGGGTGTGCTCTGATCTTCTCGAGGAGCCTTCCGGCTCGTGGATGCCTCGTTGTCTACCGCACGGGCCGGCATTCCCGACAAGGTAGAGCAAGGACTACTCGATACCGGCAGTACATTCCTGCGCTGCTTCTGTTTTCGGCGCCGTGGCGGGCTGTCCGAGTCTCTACCCATCTCAACGCTCGGCAAAACAGGCGCGGGGAGCTCCACAGCAACGGACTGCGGTGCCTCGTCATCCGAGGGTGTCGGTATTTCTTCGTCGGGGTCCCCACCGCTGGCTGAGCGGTGGCGGCCATCCTTCTTCTTCCTCTTCGTGTGTCTTGGCGAATCAGCGTCATCTCTCCTTTTCCGCTTCAGTGATGGAGATGGCGTTTCTGAAGGCTGTGGGGTATTGTCTTGGGTAGCAAGTACACCGGAGCCGGCTGGTGATGGTATCGTAGCGCTTGATCGAGCATATCTTGGTGTGTGGAAGCGTGGCGATGTGCGGCTCTCGGCGCTGTGTCGACCGCCATGCATGTCAGGAAGAGTGATCACAATTTGGTCGTCGTCGTTCACCAAGGTCTCGGCGTCCCTCCGGCGAGACTGCATTTGCTCCGTCATCTTCTCGGCAAACTTGGAGGTCAGCTGGGGCGAGTCTGGGGATAACAAGACCGCGACCCGAAGGTTGGCCGTCTTCAACTCCTCAGCGTTGGAGGCGGGATCCCCGAGTGTACGCCAGTACTCCTCAAGCTTTCTCTGGGACAATGCTTTGGTTTCGTCCGGAACCTTGTTCCATCGCATGGAAAGGCGTGTAGCTTCCTCCTGGGCGGCATGTCGTTGTTCTCGCTGGATGACGATCTCGTTCCACTCGTCGATGGTTTTGTGAAGCTCGTCCAAGCTCGGCTGGAGCGTGCCATCCGCCATCCGCTCCAGCCTCGACTTGCATATTGCCTTCACTCCTGATTTGATGATGTTAGGAGTGGCGAAATCAAGTCTGAAAAAGTCACGAGCCAAGTTCGAACACTCCGTCCAGAAACCACGTTCATTTTTAGAATCCCCCTTCAGGCAACGCAGGTATTCGTCACCAAGCTTGATCGCCGCCCGTAGCATTTCGATCCGCTGCTGGTCGCTCATATCTGCGTGACCGGCGACTGGCGTCAGCAGATTGTCTGCCGCTGCCTCCCGGGGGAACGTCGGAGGGCGACCTTCTGGGCCTGGCTCTCTGTTTGCACGGCGCGGTTCAGCATCCATCGCCCTTCGAAGCCCCGCATTCGCCGCTTCTGCCTCGCCAGGTTCTCTTTTGGGTGACTTGGGTGGGGAGGTGCGGGGCTGGGATTGGCCCGGTCGATAGTGTATTTCTCGGACTCCATCTAGGTTCGGGCGAGAACTGTGATGTCTGGGTTTGGGGGGCATTGCTGGAGGGATTGGGTGTGCTGGTGCCACTGGAGGCTGTGGTGGACGTCGGCGTCCGTAAAAGGTCCTTGGCGAGATGGATATCTTCTGGCCTCGCCGACGTTGTTGATTCTAAATATTGTCAGTTTAGGGTGACTCTGTGACTGGGTGGTCGCTTTCGTTGCCTAATTACCTGTTGATTTCTAGGAAATACCGGCGCATCAGGTTGCCTCCCTGCGAACCTCGGCGATGCCCGTGGCCGTCTGTGATTAGCGGGGCTTAACGGGCCGGGGCGGTGCGGCCTGCTGCGATCATTCGGCGGTGCCCTCGAATGTGGACGGCGAGGCATTGAGCGGCCCCTTTCTGTCGAAATCCACAAAGTTGCGGATGAACTCGGCAGTTTGGGGCCAGTGCTCACCACTCACTTGGTCGAGGAGATGCTCAGTGATGGATGAAGACTGAGAGAGTCTAGCCGGGCTGGGCCAGGTACTTAAGCAGAAATCCGACGCAGAAAGGCGCAGGTCCAGGCGTGCGGTGACGTGTATCTCAGTTTCCGGTGCCTGGGATGCGAGATGCAATTACCGTAATAGGGGTGGTCCAGACGTCCACTCATTTCCATCCCAGCCACGCAATTAGCAATTACTGTGTCTATCCGTGCATGCAGACGAGAGAACGCTTTGGAAACAGGGGTGGACGGCTTATTGACCCCGGGGCATTGGCGTTCCCGCTTCGCGTCTAGCCCAACGATGTTGGTTTTGGATCTATTTCCTATCGCAACAGCAAGGCATCGAGAAGGGAACGTCTTCGTGCAGGCTGTGCGGTGTGTGTCTTCGACCATTTTGTTGAGTGATCCTGCTGGGGGCCCGTTTCCCGCCACCGTCGCCGTCACCGATACTCTACACCCGGGTCTCCGTTGGCGACCCAACAAGTCGGTAAGGGGGCCGGGACCTACCGAAATTGTTGATCCACATCTACACTCGTATGCACGCCCCGGCAATTGGAGCCTGGCTAGAGGTAAATCTCTCCGGAGCCCTGTCGATAATTGAGTCAGCCGTTGGTGATTTTTGCTCATCCCTGGATGGGTCTTGCAGTAATATCCGTGGTTATTTGGTCACTCTTGACTTGTCCGACCGACGTTACCCGTCGTGATGAGGATAATGCATCGGTCCTCTCAGAAACATAGCCGTGTTTGGTTGACTCGGACGAAAGCAATGCCACCGGACCGTCTGCCGGATCCGGGCTGGCAAGTGACTCAACAAAAGCACCGACCACTCTGGCACCCTCGCGAGGATGGAAAATTGGGGTGGGTTTATTTGATTGAGTCCAGGGGTTTTGAGGCAGTCCTGAACGATCTTGGCCATGAATGTCAGGGGTGCCCGTGCGATCGACAAGGGAACGCCCTCCGTTGCCGTGGCGATAATATTGGTGGGGGCCGATTTTGTCGATACGAAGGCTCGGCGACGACCCCTTTCTCGTCACCCAAGCATGCGCTAGGAATTGTCGCGAAGCACTTCCAAGGTTGGTGCGCCAAGCATGGTGGGTGCGCTTGGTCTCTTATGCCTGCAAAATTATGCTGTACACGGTACGCTACACTTGAGATATGTCCAAATGTCGGATCGAGAGGGTTGCATTGTTTTCGCATAATTTGGTCTTCGCCAATGCATGAAGTGGATGAAGAACGTCTTATTTGTGAATGCGGAGAAGCAAACTTGAAATCCGAGTACAAGTGGCAGCTAGCCCAGCCAGTCCAATGAGAAATCCTTCTTGTCTACCATGAGAGATGAGAGCGACAGCCGACAAGGATGAAAAACCGAGGCAACTACCTGACGACCTCCTCCGACTCCTCCAACACTTCTTCCACGATTTCCTCAATGACCTTCTCCTCCCCGTCTGGTGCTAACTCGGCCGTTTTCGCCTTGAGCAAGTCTGCCACTGGATCTTCCGGAAGACCCATGGCAGCACGCTCTTCGGCAATCTCCTCGTCGACCGAAGAGCGCCAGGTGTGCCACTCCTCGAGAAGGCGACGGCGATGTTCGACAACAGCGACATCGGCGCTGCTGATGCGCTCTGCGTCTTCTTGCTCGAACACGCGAGAGTATTCTCGGAGGTTCTTCCGGATGGTCTTCTGTTCATCCTTGGAGAGGAGGGTCGGGGGGCGGGGTCGCCATTGCCACTGCTTGAACTTCTCGACGGGCTCCTCCCGTAACTGCTCGCCCTTGAAATCATAGAGATGATAGCCGTTTTCCATCTGCGGAACGGTTATGTTAGTGACGAGCCTTAGATACGAGCAGAGCCCGTGAGCCAGGGGTACTTACCGCGTGCTTCCACGATGACGCCCACGTAGCGACGAAGCGACCGGAAGGATCCCACTCAACATCGGTGACGCCGTAGTGGTCCGCAGTATTCATCAGCTGCAGGTTAGCTGTGAGGTCCTTGTCAGACTCCGGCTTCTCTCCTTCGAAGTCCAGGTCGAAAAACTCCAAGTCGGAACTTTGCTGTGTGTGGACGGTGGCGATCAGAACGAAACGGCCCTTGGGTGACCAGTAGATGGCGTTGCTGTTCTTCTTATCCAAGGTTCGCAGATGCTTGAAGTTGCCAACGGCCGAGCCCTTGGCTTTCTCCGGGCAGAAGAAAGAGACGGATGTCTTCGGAGGAACAGCGGTAACACCCACCGGTTCCGTAGTGGTAATGACGACAAAACGATCCCCCTTTGGTTCCCAGGCGAAGTTGATGACGGTGTCCTTGATGGTGTCGACAACCTCGACAGGCACGCCCTTCTCCTTGATGCGGAAGATCTCCAGCGTGGTGGCCTGTGACTTCTTGGATTTGGAATGGCGATCCACCTTAACGCAGAGGTAGGCGGCCTCGGACTGCCAGTGAAGCTTGGCATCACTGACGCTGAACAAGTTGAGCGTCCGGACAATTTGCTTAGAGGGAATGCTCATCAACCCAACCTTGGCTGGGTTGCTGCCGATCTCGGGCGTCCAGAAGCAGAGCAACTGCTCGTATGCCTTAATGCCGTCGCGGTGCGGGGTAGCCGGTGCCCATTCAAAATCCATCACGCCCTCAACCTTGACACTCGTCTTGTCGAGGAGACCCATGTGCGGAAGCTCGTAAATTGATATTCCCGAGCCCTGGGTAAGCCTGGCAACGTATTTGTCATCAGCCGACCACTTGAATGCGGGCCACGGAAACTTTGGTGGCGGTTTCCGGGCACCCTGCTCGTCCGTCACGACAGGCGCGTCGAGCTGCGCGAAGGACCGGATCGGTTTAGAGGTCTGAAGGTCCCAGATGACATAGTTCTTGCCATCATCATCCAGAGAGAGCGAAGGGTGTCCCTCGTCTGGGATTGAGATGGGCCGATTTGACCAAGTCACCATGTAGTTCTCGTTGGGCGAAAAAGCAACAAGGTTGACGAAGGGGTGTGCGAACCTCCGCTGCCTAATCCACGACGGGCCGCCCCAGAGCTGGACACCTTGGGCGTGGACAGAAGTAAGATACGTGCCGAGAGGCGACCACTGGACAAACGTCTCCGTCCAGTGTTGCCGGTCGACAATGACCTCGGGTGGATCTTTTTCGTTATTCCAGCATACAGAGACAGATTCGCCACTGTACATGACGAACTGGTCTCGACCCCGGCCGCTAGGATCCGCCAGGAACGACCGCAAGTGCTCCTTCTCTGCGAAGTCCTCGATATTGGGAGGGGTGTACTCGTCGTCTATCCTGCCTTCTCGGCCATATCGATCGACGTCGGTCAGCTTGTTGACGCGAAGTGTATGCTTCTTGTCGAGCGGGACCATATCGAGCTGCCGCACAGCAGCCGCGGCCTCTCCCGGGGAGGAGTATTCAACGAAGGCGAACCTAGGAGAGCGCGGAATTAGCTAGCCGTTTCGAATACACTCTTGGATTGGTCCTTGCCGACGGCCCGCGCCTACTTACCTGAGCGACTTGCCATTTTCTCCCATCGGCATAAAAATCAGATCCTCCCTCGTCTTCCCAACTTGATTCAGTTTCTTCAGTAAGAACTTCACCAGCTTCGGCTTTTGGTCCTCGGTGACCTCCGGTAGGCCATCGATGACCACGAAGGTGTCGTAACCTTGTTCAAGTTGAACCTCGTATTGTTCGCGGAGGTCCGAGATGTCGATCTCGTCCTCGTCAAAATCGTCCTCGTCGAGGTCGGCCTCGCGGAGGTGGTCAAATGATGGCGCCATGCTGGGCGAGTCTAGTAACGTGGGGGTTTGTTGTTTGCTCGCACTTTTCGGTGTGTTGATGCTTAAAAAATCGCAACCTGCCACAGACCAAAGACAGTTTCTGTGGGCGGTGGCGCGAGATGTGGGGCTGCCTGGTGCCCCGCGTCCTCGGAATATTTTTCTCTTTTTGCAATCGGGCAAAGGGTCAGTAGCGATCGGACACGCGGCCCTTGGCAATCGGCTCGGGGAAAAGCAGGATTTTAGAAGGTATGATTGACGTTGGTTCGTTGTAATGTTGCCCAAGAAACTCTGCAGTGCGACAAGGTTGAAATTTTGTAGGTCTGCCTCAAAGCTGCCTCTTTGACAGAGATGTGTGGGACGGAGTTGACTTTTTCCTCTTCCGCCGCGCGCTTCTAATCCTGTGGGTGACGCCCGATGAGGGGCAACCTGAAGTGGAGCTTCAGCACGGGCCATCTCGGGCGGTCAACTTCAACTTTTTTGTTTTCTCCCCACAGGCAACCAAACCAAGCTAAAGGTGTTGCAGAGATAATACCTCCCGCTGCAGCCAAAGACGAAACAAGCCCTCGAGATCCAAACCCTAGTAATCTCGAACCTTGGACATTATGGTGCGTACCCCTCTTGAACATATCTGCATTCCATAGCTCTGCTGACAACTCTCCGTCGTCCAGGCGTCCTTCAGTCCAACCCAGATCTTCGAGGAGGGCACAACTGAAGAAAAAGGCGAGAATGCCCGCCTGGCTGCGTTCGTCGGCGCCATCGCCGTTGGGGACCTGGTGAAGAGCACCTTGGGGCCGAAGGGCATGGATAAGATTCTACAATCCGCGTACGTCCCACACCGCCTCTGCTCCCATCTCGTGGCCCCCAATCTGACAGCTTTCTCCTACCCCTCAGGTCCACCGGCGAGATAATGGTCACCAACGACGGTGCGACCATCCTCAAGTCTATTGCTTTAGATAACGCAGCGGCGAAGGTCCTTGTGAACATTTCTAAGGTCCAAGACGACGAAGTTGGGGACGGAACAACCTCTGTGGCTGTCCTTGCGGCGGAGCTACTGCGGGAGGCTGAGAAGCTGGTCGACAAGAAGATTCACCCCCAGACGATCATTGAAGGATACCGGATAGCAAGCAAGGCTGCCTTGAGCGCACTGGAGGAATCTGCCGTGGATCGCAGCAAAGACCCGGAAGCTTTCAAGAAGGACCTCCTTGCCATCGCGAGGACGACCCTGAGCTCCAAGGTCCTGGCGCAAGACCGCGACCACTTCGCAAAGCTTGCTTGCGAGGCGGTCCTACGGTTAAAGGGATCGCCTGATCTTAGTCACATCCAGATCATCAAGAAGGCTGGAGGCAGGCTGAACGAATCCTACCTTGACGAGGGCTTCATTCTAGACAAGAGTATCGGTGTCAACCAGCCAAAGCGCCTGGAGAAGGCCAAGATCCTCTTGGCCAATACGTCCATGGACACTGACAAAGTGAAGATATTCGGCGCTCGAGTCAAGGTTGGCTCCACAAGCAAGCTAGCCGACGTCGAGAAGGCCGAGAAGGAGAAGATGAAGGCAAAGGTCGACAAGATCAAGGCCCATGGCATTAACTGCTTCATCAACCGCCAGCTGATCTATAACTGGCCTGAACAGCTCTTCACCGACGCCGGCATCATGTCAATCGAGCACGCCGATTTTGACGGCATCGAACGGCTCGCCCTCGTCACCGGAGGCGAAATTGCATCAACGTTTGACCATCCGGATCAAGTAAAGCTGGGTCAATGTGATCTCATCGAGGAGGTGATTATCGGCGAGGACACCTTGATAAAATTCTCTGGAGTCGCGGCGGGCCGGGCATGCACGATCGTGCTTCGTGGCGCGACCGAGCATCTCCTGGATGAGTCCGAGCGCAGCTTGCACGATGCCCTCGCCGTCTTGTCGCAGACGGTGATGGAACCGCGGACCACGCTCGGGGGTGGCTGCGCCGAAATGGTCATGGCCAAGGCCGTGGAGGGTGCCGCAACCAGGGTGGAGGGTAAACGACAGATGGCGGTTGCTGCCTTTGCAGTTGCGTTGCGTCAGCTACCCACAATTCTAGCCGACAACGCTGGTCTCGACTCTGGGGATCTGATTGCGCGCCTTCGCAAGGCCATTTACGACGGCATGACCACCTATGGCCTGGATTTAACGACGCCGGAGGGAGGCATTGCCGACATGCGCGACCTCGGTGTTGTCGAGAGCTATAAACTCAAGAAGGCAGTAGTATCTTCCGCCAGTGAAGCTGCAGAAGTAAGATACCCCCTTGTTCCTTCCTTCATTCCTTAGTCTCTCCTCGCAGGCCTATGCTGACGAACACAGTTGTTGCTTCGCGTGGACGATATAATACGGGCAGCGCCGAGGAGACGCGAGAGACATTGAGCTGCGCAGGTTAGCGGTGGAGCGTTGAGCGGAAAGTCTAGAGGGGTACAGATGTGTATAATACCACGAACTACCATCGTTCCGACGGTGACTGGGCTTGAACAATTGACAGGCCACTTTGGACGGAATGTTAGAATCCTACCTGCCCAAGCGCTAAGCAACGTAATCTACGACAGCCATTGCATCCTTGTAAAAGAGCGGCTCTGCTGCCAACACCCGCTGGCATTACAGAGGCGGCTACACACATCTACAGTTGTATATCCCCTCCGTTGATCGGGAGCCCCTTTCCTCCCGGGCTGTGTTCATCTACCTTCGGAATGGGAACTGCGCCAGTTCATTTCTCTCTTGTGACGACTAGTTTGCTACGGAGTCGTGCAACGTGCCTACGTTGCTTGACACAGCCACACCGTGTCACACCACAACACTATCGTAAGGTCACATTTTTGCACGCGTTCTAGACCATGTTCGTAACTATCCCACCGAATCAGTGCGTTTCGGGTAGCCGTCAACACGCGCCCGGTGGCCGCGGGGCCTGCACGATGAGTTCCCCCTTTTCCTCCCCTGCAATAACGCACCCTGTTAATCTGTATCTTAATGGCGGTGCTCTCTCGTCGAAGCCTCAACATCTTGGCCTTTTCGTAGGAGGATCAGTGTTGAATATGGCCGCCCCTAGTTAGGTAATGCTCGTGCCGTTCCATCTTCCCCCCTTTTTAGGGAAGTCCGCGATAATGCACTCTCGCTTCTACACCAGGTAAGCACTCAGGTAATTTTCTTTCCGCTCCCTACTACCTATTCCACTTTAGACATCCCTCCCCCTCGGTACTCTTTATTGGTGGAGCTGGTCTGACATATTCTCGATCGAATCAAGTTTATTATTCTCGTCCCACTCTGTCCCCTTAAGAGAAACCGTTCTCCACGCTTTGATAGCGTCCTCGTCCACGTTCTGACTCCAGGCCCAGTAACTCTCTTCATTTCTTATACTTTCTCGCACTACATCTCCCTAGTTTATAATTTGCACCACACAACGCGCCTACGGTGTAACTACTATGCTCCTGCCGCTTGTCGTAGTTCTCGCCTCTATAAACAATTTATTTGTCTCCTACGAGGTAGGTTTGATTATTATTCTCTCTAGGGCCGCTGAGCTAAGGCAGCTATTGCCCTCCTTGCTCTACTACATACTGTTCACGGTGGCATGGCGTGGTTTGCAACGCAAACGACTGAGATCATATAGTTGCTGGCTAGTGGCATTTGCCTTTCCAGCTGGTGATGGTTTCCAGCTGGTGATGGTTTCCAGCTGGTGATGGTTTCCAGCTGGTGATGGTTTCCAGCTGGTGATGGTTTCCAGCTGGTGATGGTTTCCAGCTGGTGATGGGAAATCCTG
>Ga0164242_10009909_pt1 | contig 10238 bp, 9 predicted proteins | sample OricomgcompostMG_FD_108783 | JGI IMG/M metagenome (GOLD analysis project Ga0164242, IMG submission 108783) | Miracle-Growth compost microbial communities from Emeryville, California, USA - Original compost - Miracle growth compost (MG) ... | reverse complement strand
TCCTTCAACCGGGCAGCGTGAAGATAGGTCGCGCGGGCAGAATGGACGGCCGCAGCCATATCGGCAAGGAGAAAGGCGAGCCCTTGGTGCTGCAGGATCGGAGCCCCGAAGGTTTCTCTCTCCTTCGCGTACGTGACTGCGACATCGAGCGCACCTTGCGCTACGCCAGTGGCAACCGCGGCTATCCCCAAGCGACCTGCATCGAGCCCAGCCAGCGCGATCGACAACCCCTCGCCCTCGCGACCTAAACGACGCTGGTCGGAGACCCGCACGTTATCGAAGAGCATCGTAGCCGTGGTCGAGCTCATCAGGCCCATCTTGTCCTCTGGTCTGTCCGCACGGAGCCCGGGTGCGTCAGCAGGCACCAGGAAGCAGGAGATCCCCTTCCCGCCGTCATCCGAAGTGCGGGCCATCACCTTGTAGAAGTCCGCCTCGCCCCCGTGAGTGGTCCAGGCCTTCGCGCCGCTGATCACGTAGTCGTTACCGTCGCGAACCGCACTGGTGCGCATGGCCGATGGATCCGATCCGGCATGCGCTTCCGACAAGCAATATGCGCCCAACAGTTCGCCACGAAGCATCTCGGGCAACCATTGCATCTTCTGCTCCTCGCTTCCCGCGTGGAAGAGTCCGAAGCAACTGAGAACGTGGACGCTGGTCCCTACCCCAACGGCGGCCCACGCGGAAGCGATTTCCTCGAGGACCTGAAGATAGACCTCGTACGACAGGGAGCCTCCCCCGTACTCCACGGGATACGGAAGGCCGAGGATCCCAGCCTGACCGAGTGTTCTGAACACGTCTCGGGGGAACGTGTGGTTGCGCTCCGCCTCGTTCACCCGCGGGCGGAGTTCCCGGTCGACAAGGCTCCGCGTGAGTTCAATGAGGTCGTGTGCCTCCCTGTCGGGCAGCAATCGCTCAGCGGGCATGAATTCTCTCCCCGGGGTAAGTCCGATCATCTATGCACAGATAAGTGTACTTAACTATGAACGGGGCGCGCACGAGGAGCGACCACCGGCTTCACGGCGTTCCCGGTGCCGAGCACCGAGACCGCCTCAGCAATTTCTTCCAGCGCGAACCGGTGCGTCACCAGTGAAGCGAGTTCAAGACGCTCCCCGTGCCGCTGGACGATCCGCACGGTGTTCAGGTAATCCCGCGGGTCGGCACCCAGACTGCCGAGAACGGTCAGGTTGAGGTTGTTCAGAAGGACCGGATTGAAGGGGACGGTGGCGTTGCCGGAGTACAACCCGAGGATGAGATAGCGACCATCGGCGGCGAGCAGGTTCAACCCCTCGTCGAACGCGGATATGTGCCCGGCTGCTTCGATCACCACATCCGCACCACGCCCATCGGTGAGCTCTCGCAGCGCATCTGCCCTCTCAGCGGGCGAGTCCGCAAGTGACAGCACATCCGTGGCGCCCACGCGACGGGCTGCGTCCAGGCGAGCGCCCTCGTCGCCGATCACGATCACGTGCTGCGCACTGGACATCCCCGCAAGAACCGCACAGGCCAAGCCGACGGGGCCGGCGCCCTGGATGACGATGGATGCGCCCGGCTGCACGGCGCCGAGCCTGCGAAAGCCGCCGAGCGCCGTTGGCAACGCGCATCCGAGCGCGATCACAGCCTCGATCGATGTGCCGCCCGGGATCCTGAACGTCGGTACCCGCGCATCCAGCGTGGCAAATTCTTGGAAGCCGGCCGCATTCGGCTCCGTCGCCACTGGTGGCCAGCACGGACTCGCGCACAGAAGCGGGTTGTTGAGAACGGTGCACGAGTAGCAGCGTCCGCACGTGCCGGAGACCGCCCAGTACACCCGGTCACCCACTGAGAGTTTCTGTCCGATCGCGTCGGTGGAAACGCCCGCGGCGAGGTCCACAACCGTGCCCACGGCTTCGTGACCGAACGAGATCGGCTCCGGTGGGACCGGAAGGTCTCCCCGGATGCGATGTGCGTCTGTACCGCACACGCCGGCGAGGTCGACCTGCACGAGGATTTCACCAGGAGCAGGCGATGTGACGTCGCACTCGCGAACTTCGATCGGCTCGTGCGGTGCGCGAAAGACGGCTCGCTTGGCCCTCATCGGCGATCCGAGCAGGCTCTGCTCCCCTGAGGGCACCATTCAACCCCGTCTGTTGTGTGGCCATGGGCCACCCCACGGCACGGCGTGCATCTGCTCCTCGTGAAACCCACGCCAGATCCAACCTTTCCAACCGGTCACATGCGCACAGCCGTACCGCCGTCGACCGGGATCACTACTCCATTCACGTACGTGGCGTCGAGCGCCAGGAAGACGGCGGCGGCGGCCACCTCCTCGGGTGTGGCGATCCTGCGGAGAGGGGTCAGCGCCGCGCTGCTCTCTTCTTGCCCGGGCGCAGCGAAACGCTCGGCATTCATGGGGGAGTAGAAGCTGCCCGGCGCCACGGCGTTGGTGCGGATGCCGTGAGGGCCGAGATCGACTGCCAGGTGGATCGTCAGACCCACGAGGCCGGCCTTGCTGGCGCCGTAGTCGGCCGTCCCTCCGTATCCGGCGTTGAGCGCGGCGATGGATGCGATGTTGACGATTGAGCCCGGCCTGCCTTCCTGAACCCAATCTCGAACTGCTCGCTGGCAGGTGTGGAAGGCGCCGTAGAGATTGACCTGCATGGTCCGATCCCAAGCCTGCGGCGACATTTTGAGGAAGGGCATCGGCCTGAAGACCCCCGCGTTGTTCACGAGGGTCTCAAGCGGCCCGAGATCAGCGACTGCGCGAACCCAAGCCTCGTCGACGCTGGCTGGGTCGGTGACGTCGCATTCGACACCGGTCGCAGCCAGCGCCGGATACTTCTTCCGCAGTTCGCGGGCAGTTGTTTCAGCCGCGTCGAGGTCGAGGTCAGCAACTGCTACCGCGATGCCGCGGGACCCGAAGCTCTCCGCCAAGGCGTTCCCGAGTCCACCGGCGCCGCCGGTAATGAAGACACCCATCGGCATGTACTCCGTTTCCTGTGATCGTCCACGAGCGGGGATCGGCCGGCGCACAAAGCCAGCCGATCCCGGAAGCCACGTCAGTACATCAGCGAGCCTCAGTTGAGCGTTTCCACGCGCTTGAGCTGACCGTTCTCGTCGAATGCAGCCATCTTTGCAAGACCGAGCACACCGGGAGCGTGCATCTCGTGGTTGTCCGCCGAGTAGCCGGTAGTCTTCGCCAGCGCGAAGTGCGGGACCGCCTCGTCGCCATTCTCCTCGAGGTACTTCGTGATGGCCTCAGCCTCCGTCGAGTTCGCACCGTTAGCGCCGAAGGCGAAGACCATCTGGGTCGCATAGCCCGCCAGCGCACTCCACAGACCGATCTTCTGGAGGTCGACGCCGTTGGCCTTCAGCTTGTCGATGAGCGTCTGCACATCGTCGTTGACGTTTGGCTTCATCGCCGCGGCAGCACCGCCCGCGAGGATTCCATCGATGTCCTTCTCGGGCACGAGGGCTGCGAGGTTGGTGGCGAACACCGACTGCGAGCCATAGACCTTCGGCTTCCAGCCACTAGCCGCCAGATCGCGGAAGAAGTAGCCGCCCGCGGCACCGTAGAGGCTTACCAGGATCGAGTCAGCGCCGCTGGCTCGGAGGCGCTGGACGGCGGGCGTCATGTTCACGCTGGAGAGGTCGACCTGCTCTGAGGTTACGACCTTTCCGCCCGCGGCCGCCAATTGCTGCTTCACCTGGTCGATGACGGACTGACCGTTGCTGGTGTTATCTGCGACGACGGCGAGGTTCTTGTTCCCCGCGGCAACGGCGGACTTCACCACGCCTTCGACGACCGAGGCGCTCGTCGGGCAGACATCGAAGACGTATGGGTTGTCGCCACCGGGGAGACCCTTGGTGCCGTTGTCGAAGATGCCCAGAACCTTCTGGCGAGTCAGGTAGGGGGCGATTGAGGCGGCGCTGAAGTCTGCCGCAGTCACGTTCGCGTACTTCTTCTTGGCCATCGCTGCCTGAACGAGTGGCAGAGCCTTCGTGTAGTCGCTGCCGTCGTCGATGTAGTCGATGTCGAGCTTGCATCCATTGATGCCACCGTTCTCGTTGATGACTTCAGCGGCGACGTCGACGCCCGCCTTGACACTCTGGCCGTTCTGGCTCCCGGCGCCGGTGAGGTTCGCCACCACCGCGGAGTTCACGGTGCAGTCCTTACCACTCGCTGTGTCGCCTCCCGAGCTGCCACAGCCGCTCAGGGCTCCGGTGCCGAGCGCGAAGACGACACCGACCGCCGACCATTTACCGAGCATGCTTCTGCTCGCCACATTTCTCATTCCAGTCTCCTTTGAAACAGTGCACCCAAGGCGGGCCCCTGGAGGCGATCGAACACTTCCCGACTTCCGAGCTTCAGCCGGCGAGAACCTTGTCCGGGGCGAACGCCTTGACCAGCGCGGCGTCGCGGTGTTGCGCGAACGCCGTCGCATTGCGTGATGTCGGCGCGAAGGAGTAGAAGCCGTGTATCGCGCCCGGATACACGTGCAACTCAAGCGGCACACCGGACGCAGCGAGCCGTGCAGCGAACTCGAGGTCCTCGTCCAGAAACAGGTCCAGGTCACCGACGGCGACGAAGGTGGGCGGAAGATCACTGACGTCCACAGCGCGAGCGGGCGCAGCGTAAGCGGGAACTTCGTCGGATCCGGCCAACGCGCCCAGATAGGCGTCCCAGGCAAGGCGATTCGACTTCCGGTTCCACACGCGCGGATCGGTGATCAGACGACTCGACGCTGTGACGTTCCGGTCATCGAGCATCGGGAACACGAGCAGAAGGTAGGACAGGTCGATCGTACCTTCGTCGCGCGCCCTGAGCGCCACTCCGACGGCACTGCCGCCACCCGAGCTCGCACCACCCAGGGCGATTCGAGTCGGATCTGCACCGAGTTGGTCCGCGTGCGCACATACCCATTTCAACCCTGCGTAGCAGTCGTCATGAGAAGCCGGAAACGGGTGTTCAGGTGCCTGCCGCCACTCGATCGAGACCGCCATGCACCCCACCACGGTCACAAGATGCTCCAGCATCTCGTCGTCGCGATCGATGGTGCCCATAACGAAGCCCCCGCCGTGGATCCAGACGAGGCACGGAAGCGAGTCGAGCGCGGCCACTGGTCGGTACACACGCACCAGGACGTCCGGGTCACCTTCGGCGCCTGGGATCCATCGATCGGATCGCGTGACAGATTCGGCGTGGCGAGTCGGCGCATCCGCCAGTCTTCTGGTGATCTCCTCGCGAGCGCCGGCGATGTCATCGAGGTCCATGGCGCTGAATGCAGGGAAGAGCGCCGCCACCTCTGGCTCCAACCGGTCTTCGAACTCCATGGCACTCCTCACAACCCAGCCGCACTGGTCGCTGTCAGCCTGATGCGCACTGACGCGTCCAGGAATACAGTAGTCTTATTTATCTCATCTCGGGAAGAGTTCCGGTGACTGATGTCACGCTCGTTGCGAAAGAGTTATCTAAATAGCAGTCCATCGGTCACGGCATCGACACTCGGGGGCTCCAGTCGTCGCCCGACCGGATCCACCGCCCCGCAGCAAGCGCGCCTCCGTCCGGGTGGAGCGTTTGGCCCGTCACGAAGGATGAGAGGCCCGAGGCAAGGAAGACCACGCACCCAGCGATGTCCTCGGGAACAGCGAGACGGCCCATCGGCACGATCTTCTCGGCTTCCTCGGGGCTGATCGGCTCCTGTCCTTGGGCCCGCTCGATCTCGAGGGTGCCCGGTGTGAGGACGTAGTCGGGTGCGATCGCGTTCACCCGCACTCCATAGGGTCCAAGCTCTACGGCAAGCGATCGCCCGAAGCCCTCGACCGCTGACTTCAGACCTGCATATACTGCGTAACCGGGAGCAGCGCGGTGAGCCTCGATCGTCGTGATGTTCACGATCGAGCCACGGCCGGCTCGAGCCATTCGGACACCCGCGAGTTGCGAGGCTAAGAGCACAGAGGCGAAGTTGAGTTCGTACAATGCTTGCCAGCCTCGCGGCCGAGTGGCGACGAAGTCACTCCGGAAGGTGCCGCCCACGACATTCACCAAGACATCCGGTACGCGACCTGCCCGGTCGATCTGGGCGAAGAGCCCGCTGAGCGCTTCCGCATCGCGTACGTCGAGCACCTGAGAGGCCACCGGGGCGGCACGTCCTCTGGACCGCAAGAGCGCACAGAAGTCGGCGAGCGCAGCAGCGTCGCGGTCGCAGACTGCCAGCTCCATCCCGACATCGGACAAGGCCAGGGTCACGCCCCTTCCGAGTCCACCTGCCGCGCCCGTGACCACGGCCAATCGACCCTCCAGGTCGGCCCAACGCGCAAGCGCGCTCATTGTGCGACCGTCATCGCCCCGTCGACCGGCAACAGGGCGCCGTTGACATAGCCACCGTCGAGAGCGAGGAACACGACCGCAGCGGCTATGTCTTCCGCATCGCCGATGCGCCTCAGCGGAACCTTTGCCACGATCCCCTCCTGGTACCCCGGCTGAGCGAACCGCTCGTCGTTGAGCGGGGAAAAGAACGAGCCCGGTGCGACCGCGTTGACGCGAATGCCGTGCGGGCCGAGGGCTACCGCGATCTGGCGGGTGAGACCGACCAGCCCTGACTTGCTCGAGCCGTAGTCGACAGCGCCACTGAAACCGGCGCGTACCGCGGCCGAAGATGCGACATTGACGATCGAGCCGCCCCTGCCGTTGGTGATCCACTCCCTGGCAGCCAGTTGCGCGACGAGGAAGGGGCCGGTCAGATTGACTGCCAGCGTCTCCTGCCAATCGGCCAACTCCAGGTCCAAGAAGGGCACGATGTGTAACCGTGCGGCGTTGTTCACGACCACTTCGATCGGTCCCAGTTGCTCGGTCGCAGACGTCCAGGCCTCCTGCACCCGGGCCGGGTCCGTGACATCGCAGGCGATGCCGACAGCCTCAGTCCCCGTCTTCGCGCTGACCCGCCTCGCGACCACGGCTGCCTCGGCACCCGCCCGATCGACAACCGCGACGCGTTCACCGCGCGCAGCGAACATCTCGGCGCAAGCAACGCCCAGACCACCGGAACCGCCCGTCAAAAAGACCGTCATACTCCGTGCACCTCCTGTTGAGTTGCCCCCGTGCCTTCGGCAAGAAGCGTGGGCAGATCCCGGCACCACAGTTCGAGGTGTCGGTGCATTGCTTCTGGAGCGACGCCTGGGAGGCGAGCCCAGGTGAAGATCGACTCAACCGACACACCGGCGAAATGCTCCCGGAGCAACCGCGCCGCGTCTTCGACTCGCGCGATGAGGAGCCCGGCCTGTCCTCCGGACAGGCCGATGGCCTCCGCTCGATCCATGTCCCGGGCGGGCGACGCCGGTCCATCGGCGTGCGCCGCGTAGCTCTCCCACCGGTATCGATACGCGGCGCGCACAGCCGGCCTCACACGGTCGGGGTCATCGGCCAGGAAAAGGTTCACGGGGCCGGACACTGACGACGAGGCGACAACATGTCCGCCCTCGCGTAGACCTTGGTGGTAGTCGTCGATGATGCGGCGCCGCAGGCTCAACAACCTCCCCCCCAACCGGCCGACCGTGCGCGCGCCTACGGGACCATTGCACCCGAGCCAGATCGGAAGTGGCTGCTGTACCGGAGGCGGATTCAGCTCATCCCCGTCGAAAATCCTGCGCAGCTCGCCATAGGCGGCGAACAGTCGTGCCAGAGGCTTCGCATCCGGATCGATGCCGTAGAGCTCGAATTCCGACCTCCGGTATCCCGCTCCGATACCGAGGTCGAGTCGCCCATCACTGATCAGGTCGACGACTGCGGCCTCCTCGGCAAGATGTGCGGGACGGCGCAGGGTCGCCACCAGCACGGCTGTGCCGAGCCGAATCCTTGTCGTCCGCCCCGCGACGGCCGCAGCAAGCGTGAGCGGTTGGGAGAGGTAGCCGTCAACGAAGCCGTGGTGCTCCGAGAACCAGGCCGAGTGAGCGCCGAGACGCTCGGCTTCTTCGCACAGCTCGATGACCTCGCCGTACACGTGCGGCCACGGCTGTTGACCGCCTGGGTTCCGGACGTCGAAATAGACGCCTACCTTCATCAGTGAACCTCCTGATCAACACATAAAGTACACTCTTTATAGATCGGGAGGTCTCAATGCTCGAAGATGACGCCATCTTGGCCGTGTCGACCCTGCTGGCACGCTACCCCCACGCCGTCGATGTCGGCACTCCTGAGGAGGTTGGTTCACTGTTCGGAGAGCATGGGAGACTCATTGCGCATGGGGGGCGTGTGTGTACCGGTGAGGCGGGTGTAGCTGCATTCCTGACCGAGTCGCGCGCCAGCCGCTCGAACTCGCCCGGGGGCTCGCGCCTACGTCACCACGTGAGTAGCGAATCCATCAACGTGGACGGGCAGAGAGCGACCGCCGTCTCCTATTTCATGGCGATCGGCAACAACGGCCCTGACCACTGGGGGGTCTACGAGGACAAGCTGGCCTGCATCGACGACTCATGGCTCTTCGAAGAGCGCGTCATAACAATCGAAGGCGCCGATCCTGCCGGCTGGGTCGGCTCCGGAGCTGCGCCCGTGAGGCTGGCCAGATGATCTCGTGGGGCGACCGCATCCAGGACACGGGCACCTCCAGTGCCGTGCGGGCACACGCACGTTCTTGTGAAGAGGCGGGCATGGCCGCCTTGTGGAGTTCCGAAGCCGCGCGAGACCCCTTTCTGCCGCTGGCACTGGCTGCGGACGCGACGACGTCACTGCTCCTCGGCACCGGAATCGCGGTCGCATACGGGCGGACTCCCTACGCCACCGCGCAAACCGCCTGGGACCTGCAACGACTGTCGCGGGGACGCTTCCGGTTGGGGATCGCCACCCAGGTACGAGCCCATGTGGAACGACGTTACGGTACTGACTGGCTGGGTGGAGCACACGTTCTTCGTGAGTACGTCCAATGCTGCCGAGCGGTCTGGGACAGCTGGCAGAATGGCACACTTCCTCGATTCGAGGGGCAATGGTTCAGGTTCACTCTGACGAACCCGGAGTTCAGACCAGCTGCTCTCCCCGCGGGCAACGAACATATACCTGTGTGGATCGCAGCCGTCGGCGCCGACACCGCCAGCATGGCAGGAGAAGTCGCTGACGGTCTCCACGTCCACGCGTTTCACACCGAGGGCTACCTGCGCGATGTCGTCCTCGCCGCGGCCGTTCGCGGACGAGAACGGGCCGGCCGGGGAGGTTGTATCGAGGCGACGAGTCCCGTGATGGCCGGCGTAGTACACGACAGTCGCCAGGAATCGATCCTGCGTGACCGTTTCCGAACGCACATCGCCTTCTACGCCTCGACGCCAGCCTATGCGAAGATCCTCGAACACGAAGGTCTGCGCGATCTGCACGACGCGCTTCGCCCGCTCGCACGTGAACGTCGATGGGACGAAATGCCCGCGCTCGTCGACGACTCGACGATCGACCGCTTCGTCGTCCTTGACGAGCCACAGGCGCTCGCGCACCGGCTGCGTGTCAAGTACGACGGACTGCTCACGGAGCTCTGCTTGTATCGGGATGGCGCGACGTTCGCCTCAGCGGACGACCTAGCGGAGCTGGTCGAAGGACTGCACGCGAACTGAGGGAAGCGGCACGCGCGGCCGACCATGCCAGCTCGCCGACAGCATCACCTCGAGTCACGCTCGCGAAATGCACGATTGGCTTCGCGGAACTCACTTCCGAACACTAGGTTCGTGTTCGCCAGTCGCTCGATGCCGCGCGCCGTTGCACGATCGACGTCGACGCTGAGGTCAATCGCGAGCTTCGACGCCGCCAGAGCCTCAGGGGGCAAGGCGACGATCTCTCTGACGAGTTCGTGGACCCGCTCATGGAAGTCGATCACCGGGAGCACGTCATGAACCAGGCCGATGCCGAGGGCCCTGGACGCGTCGACAGTGCGGTTGGCCATCGCGATCCACTTTGCCCAGTGTGGACCGACGAGCTTCGTCAACCGGCTCACTCCGCCGCTGCCCGCGATGGTGCCGAGTGCGACCTCCGGCAAACGGAAGGTCGTCTGTTCTGAAGCGAGACGGAAGTCGCACGAACAGGCCATCTCCAGGCCCGAACCCAGACAAGGCCCCTGCGCGGCGAGAACCACCGGCTTGGCGAGCGCCTCGATCTCGTCGTACAGAAGATGGTGCTGGCGATACAGCTTGCGAAACTCCGAACCCGACTGCGCGACAGTTGCCGGCGACGGGGCGTGAAGGTCAATGCCTGCGGTGAAATAGCTACCTGTTCCTGTGATCACCAGGGC
>Ga0164242_10009908_pt1 | contig 10239 bp, 3 predicted proteins | sample OricomgcompostMG_FD_108783 | JGI IMG/M metagenome (GOLD analysis project Ga0164242, IMG submission 108783) | Miracle-Growth compost microbial communities from Emeryville, California, USA - Original compost - Miracle growth compost (MG) ... | reverse complement strand
GCCGTACTTCTCGATGAGGGCGCCGCGCGATTGCAGGTCATCGGTCAGGACGCCGTTCCGGTCCCCGCGGGTGCCATGGTGCAGCAGGTCAGTTCGGGTTCAGCATCCACCGTCGCGGTCGCGGCCCCCGACGGCCTCTACCGCGTTCCGCTCGACGGTGGTGCTGCGAAGAAGGTCTACACGGCGACGGGTACGCCCGCCGCGCCCGTTCGCATCGGTTCGTGCGTCTTCGGCGCGTGGGGCGGCGGCACGTCGACCGCCGTCCGGCTGTGCGACGACGGTACGACGACGTCGTACGACCTCAAGGCGACGGTTGAAACCCCGAAGTTCCGGGTCAATCGCGATCAGGTGCTGCTCAACGACCTCGCGAACGGGAACGCATGGGACCTGCAACGCACCCCCCAACTGGTCACCAACTGGAAGGACTTCGATCGGTCGAAGAGCAAGCAACGCAAGCGCGACCACTCGGTGCACAACGGCGAGAACCTGCGCAAGCCCAAGGCCTCCCCGGACACGTTGGGAGCACGTCCGGGCGCGATCACCGTCCTCCACGTGCTCGACAACGACGCGAGCCTCAACGGCAAGACGCTCGCGATCGACGGGAAGACCGACGTCGCCGGAGTGAGTGGCGCTTCGGTCACCGTCTCGCCAGACCTGCAGACCCTCGACTTCGTTGCCCCACCGGGCAGCACCGGAACAGCCCAGTTCCGCTATTCGATCAACGACGGCGGCCCGTCCGCCACTGCTGCCGTGACCGTGCACATGCGCTCCGAGACGGAGGCCGCCCGCCCGGCGCCGCGAGCACACTACGAGCAACCGAAGTACTTCGTGCCGGCAAACGGATCGATCGAGGTCCCGGTCGTCTCGGACTGGCGGGACCCGTGGACCGGCGACGCGCTGTCGCTCAAGAGCGCGGAGGCATCCGAGGGCACGGCATCGGTCTCTCCGTCGGGCCGCATCCGTTTCAACGCGCCCAACTCGGGTGGCGTGCAGAAGGTGCACTACGAGGTCCAGGGCAGCGAGGGGGCAGCAGTCTCACGTGATCTCGTGTTCGATGTCGAGTCACCCACCGACACCACCGCGCACCCGGCCAAGGCCGAACCCGACGTGGTGTCTGCGACCGTCGGCAAGCCGGTCACCTTCGACCCGTTGGCGAACGACCTGCCCGGGTCGGATCCGGCGACGCTCGACGCCGGCGTGACGCTCGCTGGGGACCCGGTCGGCGGCAACGGTCAGATCAGCGCCGATCCCAACTCGGGCGCGGTGACCTACACCCCCCGCGCCCCCGGAACACAGTGGCTGACCTATCAGGCGGCGTACGGAACCGCTGATACGGCCAAGGGCACGATCCGGGTCGACGTGGCCAGGTCCGCGAGCACCAGGCCGATAGCCGCGCCCGACCAGACGGCGGTCTACGGCGCCCAGTCAGCTCTGGTCGACGTGCTCGCCAACGATGTCGACCCCGGTGGCGGGGTCCTCACCGTCACCAGCGCCGCAGCGGAGCGCCAGAACCAATTCCAGGTCGCGGTGGTCCGGGGCCGTTGGCTACGCATCTCGCCGCTCGTCCCTGAACCGCAGCCGCACGCGCAGATGATCACCTACACCATCACCAACGGCCAGCAGTCCGCGCAGGGGCAGGTGGCCGTGGTGTGGCACGAAGCGGATGCGAGCAAGCAGCCGGTCACCAACCCCGATCAGGCGATCGTGCGCGCCGGCACTTCGGTGACGATCCCGGTGCTCACCAACGACTTCAGCCCCACGGGTTCCCAACTCTCCCTGGTCACCGACGGTGCGGGCGGAGCGTCCGCGGGGGCACTTCCCGTCGACCCGGCTTTCGGCAGCGCGTACGCCGCGAATACGCAGGTGGTGTACACGGCGCCCGCTGACGTCGCTCGGGCCAGGACCGTCACGGTCGACTACGTCGCCCAGGACCAGGCTGGTTCGAAGAGCGACAGCACGGCGATCACGGTGCAGATCATCCCTGCGGCGAACAAGGTGAACCACCCGCCCACGCCGCCGACTCTGGAGGCGAGGGTGGTGGCCGGGGACACGGTCCGGGTGAAGCTTCCGGGAGGAAGTCTCGATCCCGACGGCGACCCGGTGAGCATCAGCGGGCTGACCAGCGCGCCGACCAAGGGCCGCCTCGTCAGGGTGACCGCCAACTCCTTCGACTACGAGGCATACCCGGGGCAGAGCGGGACCGACACGTTCGGCTATCAACTCACCGACCAATTCGGTGGAACCAGTCAACCGGGACGTGTTCGTGTTGCGGTCTCCCAGCCGGTGCAGGCCCAGCCGCCGCTGGCGCTCCCCGATGCGGTGACCGTCGCCCCGGGTCGCCGCGTGACGGTCGACGTGCTCGCCAACGACATCGTCAGTGCCGGTGACCGACCCAAACTGACGGTGGTGAGCCCACGCACCGCCAGGTTCATCGGGAACTCCGGCCTGTTGGAGACGCCCGGTCCGTCCGACGACAAGACCCCGGTGCGGGTGACCTACGAGATCAGTGACGGGATCGGACAACCCTCACAGGCAGTCGTCACGATCCGGCCGCAACAGGGCTACAACAACCCGCCGGTCGTCTTCGACGTGTACGGCGACCCGACGAGCACCGACGCGCACACCACCGCGGACGTGCTGGCCAAGGCCTACGATCCGGACGGGAGCGCGGGCAACCTGAAGATCGCGGTCCAACCCCCTGCGGGCGCCAGGGCGAGCGTCGTCGGTGGCAAGGTGGTCGTCGCCAGGACCGCGCACGAGCAGGTGGTCCCGTTCACGCTCACCGACGCCGATGGTGGCGTGGGATCGGCGGTCATCTACGTACCGCCGATCGGCGCCGGGCCACCGTACGCGGACCCGACGAAGGTGATCAGGGTCGCGCCGGGAGGCCACACCCAGGTCGACCTGGGCGACGTCGTGATCGACCCGGCCGGGCGCGAGGTGCACCTCGGCCTGACCAGCCAGATCGTCGGATCGCCGAGTCAGGTCCGGGTGACCGCGAAGGCGGGCAACCTCGAGGTGAGCGCCGACAAGGGCTATCGAGGGCCCGGGGCGATCGGCTTCCCGGTGTTTGACGGCACGAAGATCGACGACCCTCATGGCGAGCAGGCCTACCTCGTCGTTCCGGTGGTCGTCGGTGACGACAAGGGCGTGCTCTCGTGCCCGCAGGATCCCGTCGTCGTGCGCGAGGGTGGACGGCCCCTCGATCTCGACATCGGCTCCCTCTGCCACGTCTGGACCAGCACCCTCGGCGCCCGTTCTTCGCTGAAGTTCAAAGCGGATTGGACCGATCGTCCGACCGACGTCACCGCGTCAGGCCCGGGAAACCAGATCAGGCTGACCCCCGGGAGCAACGCCCGGGCCGGCGATCACGGTCAACTGTCGGTCCAGATCGTCGGGGACCCGGACTCGCGAGGCGAGGTCAACGTCGAGGTTCAGGCGTCACCGCCACCGACGGCTCCCGAAGTCACTCGTGAAGTCCATTCGAACTCCTCGCTGTCGATCCCCGTCGGCGATCTGGCGTCGAGCCCGATCTGGCATCCGGAGTTCAAGGTGACCGGTGCACACGCCGAGACCGGTGTCACCGCGGCTCCGGATGGAGCCAACCTCGACATCGACGTGGGGAAGACCCACGGCTCCGTCACGGTGGACTACACGTTCACCGATGCGCCGGGGAATCCGTCACCCTCACGACGTGGGCAGGGCCGGGTGACGCTCGTCGTCCAGGACGTCCCCACCCGTCCGTCGGCCCCGCAGGGAGCATCCGGCAAGAACCGCCAGGTGATGCTGTCGTGGCGTGCGCCGGCGGACAACGGCGCCCCGGTGCAGTACTACAACGTGCGTTGGAACGGCGGTACGAAACGCTGCGCGTCCACGCACTGTCCGATCGACAACCTCGAGAACGGCACGAAGTACACCTTCGCCGTCCAGGCGCACAACGCCGTCGGGGACTCGCTGTGGAGCCCGTCGTCGAGGGCCGTGATCCCGGATGAGAAGCCGGACAAGGTGAGCGGCATCGAGCTCACCGGGATCGGTGACCACACCCTCCGGTTGACGTGGACGCCACCGGGCAACCAGACCTCGCAGATCAAGACCTACACCGTGCGCTGTTCGCCCGGTTGCGGGACGAACACGTTCGCGAGGCCCGCAGGCTCGGTGACGGTTCCGGACAACAACACGCCGTACCGGATCACGATCTACGCGACCAACCAGCGCTACGTCGGGCCGAGTGCGACCTCCGCACCCTTCCAGTCCGCCGGCGAGCCGGGCGCGGTCTCGGGGATCCAGGCCGGTTTCGACGAGACGGGAGCAGGTGATCCCACCGTCAACGTCTCGTGGGAGCGCGCCGACCCGAACGGACCCGATCCCGTGCGATACGTGGTCACCGACAACGGATCCCAGAGGTGCCCCGCAACGACCGGCACGAGCTGCGCGATCCCCTCGAAGTGGGGCTCGAAGCATGTCTTCAAGGTGCGGGCCGTCACGACCGATGCGCTCAAGCACGAGCATGCGGGGCCGGTGGCGACGCTTGCGCCGACCGATGTCAGCGGCTCTCCTGATGCGCCAACAGGGGTGGCGCTCGTGGCCAGCGGCCCGGACTCGGCGCTGCATCTCTCGTGGAGCGGTGCCAATGCGCGCGGTGCGACACCGCGCGTCGAGTGTCAGTGGCTCGCGGGCGGCTCGGGCAGCTGCGGCACGCTCGCCCAATCGGGCAGCACGACGTTCGCCGGCCTCAACACGGGCGTCGAATACAGCCTCCAGGTGCGGCAGTGCAACAGCAGCAACAAATGCAGTGGCTGGGTCGGGTCCGGCTCCGCGGTCCCCTACGGGTCACTGTCCAACAGCTCGATCACCAAGGTGTCGTCGAGTGTGAGCGGCACCTCCGTCTCGTGGTCGGTCAGCGTCGACACGAATGGCCGTGCGGCGACACTCAAGGTCACCAGCAACAAGGGTCGGTCGTGGAGCCAGTCGGTCAACTCGGGCTCGGGTGCCCAGACCTACAGCATCGGCTCGAAGGACATCGGCTACAGCAGCACCGAGACAGTCACCGTGACGGTGTCCGACTCCGGCCGCGGATCGGGCACGAAATCCGCGACTTCGGGAAAGACGGCGGCGCCGAAGCTGTCGGTCTCGCTGTCCCACGGAGACGTCTACAGCGGGACGGGCTGCGCTCAGAACGGCCAGCAGACCTGCTACATGCTCAAGGTCACCGTCGCGAACGCCACGTCATCGGTGTCCTGCACGCCGAACACGAACTCTCCGTACGAGGGTGTCTGGAACACGAAGACTGTCGGCAACGGCACGAGCCAGCCGGGCTGGTGGCAGACCGACTACGGCAGCTACTGGGTGTCGGTCGAGTGCCACAACTCGACACAGAGTGACTCGGCGAAGGTCGACAACTGGTGACCGCGCGAACGACCGCATACCCGTCAGGCGCAACTTTCACGAACGGAGCCTCATGACCATCTCCCACGACCAGGCGATCTGGTTCTCGCAGACATTCGCCACGATGGCCGACAACATCGAGCAGGCGGTGCTCGGGAAGCGGCCGGTCGTCGAGCTCGCGCTGACCTGCCTGCTCTCCGAGGGACACCTGCTGCTCGAGGACTATCCGGGCACCGGCAAGACGATGCTGGCGCGGGCGCTCGCCAACACGGTGCAGGGCTCGCACGCGCGCATCCAGTTCACCCCGGACCTGCTGCCCGCGGACGTCACCGGGGTCACGGTCTATGACCAGCACAAGGGCAGCTTCGAGTTCCATCCCGGACCGATCTTCCACTCGATCGTGCTCGCCGACGAGATCAACCGCGCCTCGCCCAAGACGCAGTCGGCCCTTCTCGAAGTGATGGAGGAGGGCCGGGTCACCGTCGACGGGCAGCCGCACTCGGTCGGCCGGCCGTTCATGGTCATCGCGACCCAGAACCCGATCGAGCAGGCCGGCACGTACCGGTTGCCGGAGGCGCAGCTCGACCGGTTCCTGATGAAGACGTCGGTCGGATACCCGGACCACGACTCGACGGTGGCGCTCCTGCTCGACTCCAAGGTTCGAGACCGCGCCGGGCTCGTCGAGCCGGTCATCACCGCGGCGACGGTCGCGCAGATGTCCGAGCTCGCCGACGAGGTGCACGTCGACGCATCGGTGGTCAGCTACGTCTCGCAGCTCGCCGAGGCCTCGCGCCGCGCCGCGCACGTGAAGCTCGGCCTGTCGGCACGCGGCTGCCTGGCGTTCGTACGCGTCGCGAAGACCTGGGCGGTCGCCCACGGGCGTGACCATGTGCTTCCTGACGACATCTTGGATCTCGCCCACCACGTGCTCTGCCACCGGCTGCTGTTGGACGCCGAGGCGCAGTTCTCGGGCGTGAACGTCGATCAGGTCATCGACCGGCTGCTCGCCGAGGTCCGTCCGCCCGCGGATCGCCTGGGCTAGTGGCCGCTCGTCACGCGACCAGGCGCGCCGGCGCACGCCGGCGCCCTGCCCTGCGGCTCCCTGATATCCGCGCGATCCCGGTCGATCGCGGGTTGGCTGCCGTACGCCGTCTCGGATCCCGGGTCCCCGCGCGCTGGCGCGTGCTCACCGGACTCGGCTGGTCGTGTGTCGCGGTCGGCCTGGCCGCTGTGGCGATCGGCCACCACGAAGGGTGGACCGAGCTCGCTGCAGTCGGCGTGCTCTGCCTCGCCCTCGTTGCGCTGGCGTGCATGTTCTTGTTCGGGCGCACGTTGGTCCGGGTCGATCTGGAGGTCGCCCCGATGCGCACGACCGTCGGGTCGCCGTCGTCGGGGGCGGTTCACCTGATGAACACGACCCGGACCCCGTTGTTGCCGATCCTGCTCGAGCTGCCGGTCGGGCCGGCAGTCGCCAGGTTCAGGCTGCCCGTCCTGATGCCGGAACAACCCCACGAGGAGTTGTTCGTCGTCCCGGCGGACCGTCGTGGCGTCTATCCGGTGGGCCCGGCGATGACCCGGCGCGGCGACCCACTGGGCCTCGTGTCTCGCGACCTCACCTGGGGTGGGGAGATGGAGGTCTTCGTCCGGCCGCGCATGGTCCCGCTCGACTCCCTGGGCGGGGGCCTGTTGCGCGACCTGGAGGGCGTGTCGACCGATGCGATCTCGATGAGCGACTTGGCCTTCCATGCGCTGCGGGAGTATTCGCCCGGCGACGACCTGCGCCACGTGCACTGGCGTTCGTCGGCCAAGGCGGGCCAGTTGCTGGTCCGGCAGTACGTCGACACCCGGCGCAGTCACGCGACCGTCGTGGTCGATCAGGACCCGGACGCCTACGCTGACCCCGACGATTTCGAGACGGCGGTCTCGGTGGCGGCCTCTGTCGCGGTGAGGGCGGCGCTCGACGATTTCGAGATCTCGCTCGTATGCGGGGAGCATGCGGGCGACGGCGACGCCAACCACGTCCTGGACATGAGTTGCCGTCTCGGAACCGGACCGAGGCCGCTGGCCGAGACCGCGCGAGCGGCTGCTGCTCTGGCGCCGGACACGAGCCTGTTGTTGATGCTGAGCGGGTCCCGCGCCGAGTTCGGCTCGCTGCAAAGGGCGGCTTCGGCGTTCCCCGTCGACGTGCGCCGACTGTTGATCCAGATCGACCCGCGCCGACCCACCCGGGTCTCCGAGGTCGATGGGTATCAGGCCCTGAGCCTCAACCGGCTCGATGATCTCGCGGGCCTCCTGCAGTGGAGTGCGCGATGAGTCGCCGCGACCGCTCCGAGAGCGGATCGCGGTCCGAGCCGCGGTCGACGATGAGCACCGCTACCCGTGCGCGCATCCTGCTCACCCAGACGCTGCGACCGAGCCGGACCGAGATCATCGATCTCGGCGCGGTGTTCGTCCTCGGCCTCCTTGCGCTGTGGGGCCTGCGCTCGTCGTGGAGTGGCTGGTGGTTCCTCGTGGTCGGCGGGCTCGGGCTCGTGCTCGGCGAATTCATCGCTCACGTGACCAACCGGCTCCGTCAGGCGGCCCCGGTTCTCGCGCTCCTGGTCGTGGTGGTCTTCTTCCTGCTCGGCGGTCCGGTCGCACTGAGTGTCGGTGGCGGCTCGGCGCTGCCCGTTCCGGCAACCATCAAGGACCTCGCGGACGGTCTGATCCACGGGTGGAAGGACCTGCTCACCACGCTGCCGCCGGTTGACAACAGCGGTTCACTGCTGGTCGTCCCGTGGGTCCTCGGCCTTGTCGGCGGCGTCCTCGGTGTGCGGATCGCGGCGAGTCGGCTTCGCATCGGCTGGGTGGCGGTGCCGCCCTTGGCGCTGCTCGTCGCCGTCATCCTGCTCGGAGCAGACCACCCGGTCTCCTGGGCACAGGGCGTGGCGTTCGGCCTCGTTCTCGTGGTGTGGCTGGCGATCCGCGCGGAGCGCGACGTGGCGTCGGCACTCGGTCGCGGCACCTGGATGCGGATCCTGCTCGGTGGCGCGATGCTCGGAGTGGGTGCGGTGGCAGCCGTCGCCATTGCGGGCCCGGTCGCCGGCGGTACGACGCGTGAGGTGCTCCGGGACCACGTCGTGCCGCCCTTCGACATCGGGAAGTACCCCAGCCCGCTCGCCGGATTCAGGCAGTTCACCAAACAGAAGGTGCCCACCGCGGTCAACGCGCACGACAAGCTGCTGCTCACCATCGGGGGTGTTCCGGACGGAACCATGGTGCGCTTCGCGAGTCTCGACCGGTATGACGGAACCGTCTGGGGCGCCTCGAACGGGAGCTCCCCGGGTGGTGTGGACAGCACGTTCCAGCACGTCGGCAGGTCCATCGACGATCCGATCGGCGGGAGTCGGGTGCGGGCTACCGTGAGGATCGGTCCGGGCTACGCCGCGCGCACTGCGTTCGGTGTCTGGCTCCCGGTCGTGGGAGCCCTCCGATCACTCGAGTTCACCGGCCCGGACGCCACCGATGACGCACGCGGGTTCCGCTACAACCTCGCCGCGGAGACGGGTGTCATTCCGCAGGGTCTCCGGCCGGGTGACACCTACACCTTCTCCGCGGCCGTGCCGGCGGCGAGGCTCACGGCCAGGTCCCAGCTGTACAGCGGCTCCGTACCGGTGGAGGCGGACACGACGTTCGCGCAGCAGGCGACGGCCTGGGCAGGCGCCGGATCGGCGTATCAGCGACTCGGTGAGATCGCGACACACCTGCGCACTGAGGGTTACTACTCCGACGGTGACGGTGCGGACGCGCTCCTTTATCACCCGGGACACAACGTCCAGCGGCTCGATGAGTTCCTGAACGGTTCCCGCATCGTCGGTGACGACGAGCAGTACGCCGCGGCGATGGCACTCCTCGCCAACAGGATCGGAGTTCCGGCACGCGTCGTTCTCGGGGCGACGGTGGAACATGGGAAGGTCTACGGCCGCGACGTCCGTGCATGGGTGGAGTTGCTCGGCAGCGACGGACGGACCTGGTACACCTTCGACCGCGATCGGTTCACCCCCACGGACCCGCCTCCGAAGACGAGTCCTCCGCAACCGCAGAACAACAGGAAAGGGGTCGTGGTGCCACCGCCGGCACCGGCTCCGCCTCCTTCGAGCCTGACCGATCCGACAGACACCGACCTGCACGCGAAGCCGGCGAACGGGAATCCGCTGGGACTGCCCGCCTGGCTCTGGAAGGTCCTCGTGTGGGGTGGGATACCGATCCTGGTCGTCGGCGCGGTCTGTCTGCTGATCCTCGCCGCGAAGGCCTGGCGACGTCGCCGGCGCCGCCGGCATCCACGGGTGTTGAGCCGCTACCTCGGCGGCTGGCGCGAGGTCCTCGATCGAGCCGCCGACATGGGCCTGCCACCCGTCAGCCAGAGCACGCGGCGTGAACAGGCTCGGGAGTTGGCGTGGGCTCCCGCCGGGCCCCTCGCCGCAGTCGTCGATCGGCAGGTGTTCGGCCCGGAGGACGCGACCGCGGAGGCGGCCGAAGTCTATTGGCGAGAGCTCGAGCGCGAGCTCGGTGAATGGTCCGCGGGCGGTAGCCGGTGGAAGCGGATCCGCATCGCTTTGAGCCTGCGGTCGTTCCTGCGGCGGACACCGATCGCCTCTCTGCAACTTCCGGACCGCGCACGTGAGCGCGCGCGCCGGATCACGACGAGGGCGCGCGCCGGAATCGGCCGCCGCGACGAGGAAGGGGCGACGTGAAGCTCAAGCTGACGTATCACCGCGCATCCGGAGCGCCGGTCGACCTGGTGGTGACGACCGATGCGACCGCGAGCATCGCCGACATCGCCGAGGAGATCGCGTCCTCGGATCCCCAGGGCCG
>Ga0164242_10009907_pt1 | contig 10240 bp, 7 predicted proteins | sample OricomgcompostMG_FD_108783 | JGI IMG/M metagenome (GOLD analysis project Ga0164242, IMG submission 108783) | Miracle-Growth compost microbial communities from Emeryville, California, USA - Original compost - Miracle growth compost (MG) ... | reverse complement strand
TCATGGTCTGCGGAAACTGAACCGCACGAGCAGCCACCGTCTGGCAATGCTCCGTAACATGTCCAACTCGCTGATCGAGCACGAAGTCATCAAGACGACGCTGCCGAAGGCGAAGGAACTCCGCAAGGTCGTCGAGCCGCTGATCACGCTCGGCAAGAAGCCGTCGCTCGCGAACCGCCGTCTGGCGTTCAACCGTCTGCGCGATCGCGACTCGGTCACGAAGCTGTTCGACGTGCTCGGCCCGCGCTTCGAGAACCGTCCGGGCGGCTACCTGCGTATCCTGAAGTTCGGCTTCCGCGTCGGCGACAATGCGCCGATGGCGCTCGTCGAACTGCTCGATCGTCCGGAAGTCGAGGAAGAAGACGTGCAGGAAGCGGAATAAGTTTTTCCGCGTCGAAAAAAGCCAGGCGAGAGCCTGGCTTTTTTGCTTTCTGCGCGACGCGCCACGCGCGCTTCGCCGCGTGGGGCCGGCTGAGCGCGTCACGGGCTGGTGGTACGATAGCAGTCTACTTTCGCCCTGCTGCGGAGCTTGCAGTGACCTTCAACGTCATCCTGATGCTGACCACGGTGCCCGACGCCGATGCCGCGGAACGGCTCGCGTCGGCCGCGCTCGCGGCGCGGGTCGCGGCCTGTGTCACGCAACTGGGCGCGGTTCGTTCGCAGTACCACTGGCGAGGCGCGATCGAATCGGCCGAAGAAATCCAGGTGCTTTTCAAGACGAGTCTTGCCCGCGCGGCCGATCTCGAACAGTTCATTCAGACCCATCATCCGTACGAGACGCCGGAAATCCTGTCGTGGCAGGTGAGCGCGTCGAACGCGTACGGGCAGTGGGTCGAAGCCGAAACCCAGCGTCCGATCCATGTCTAAACGTTTCAACCGGCGCGATCCGCGCGCCGCGCTCTATGCGTTCCTGCTGTCGATTCTGTGTGTGCTGCCGATCCTGTTCGGCGCGAGCGCCGCACGCGCCGACGACAATTTTCTGCCGCCGGACCAGGCGTTCAGTTTCAGCGCGACCGAGGAACCGGGCGCGGTCGACGTGCATTTCCGGATCGCGGACGGCTATTACCTGTACCGCGAGCGCTTTGCGTTCGCGACGCGTAACGGGACGTCGGGAACGGCCGGAGCCGCGACGCTCGGCGCGGCACAGTTTCCGCCCGGTCACGTGAAGTTCGACCAGACTTTCCAGAAGAACGTCGAGACGTATCGGAGCCAGGTGACGGTTCGCGTGCCGGTGACGCACGCGTCGGGCCCATTCGATCTGATGGTCACGTCGCAGGGCTGCGCGGACGCGGGGATCTGCTATCCGCCGGCGCAGCACGTTTATCACGTCGGCGGGGCGGCGCTTCAGGCGGCTTCGCCGGCGGCCGTCCGGCAGACGGCGCCCGTCCAGCAGGCCGCCCCCGCCGCCGATGCCGCATCGACCGAGCCGTGGTACGAGCGCGCAACGAGCGCCGACTACGCGCAATCGCTGTTGCAGGGCGGCGGTTTTTTCACCGTCGTCGGCCTGTATTTCGTCGCGGGGATGGTGCTGAGCCTGCTGCCGTGCTCGTATCCGATGATCCCGATCGTGTCGGCGATCATCATCGGCGAGGGCGCGCGGGTCACGCGCACGCGCGGTTTCGTGCTGTCGTTCGTGTACGTGCTTGGGATGGCGCTCGTCTATACGGTGCTCGGGATCGCCGCCGCGGTCGTCGGGCAGAGTCTCGGCGCGTGGTTGCAGAATCCGTGGGTGCTCGGCGCGTTCGCGCTGCTGCTGACCGCGTTCGCGCTGTCGCTGATCGCCGGGCTCGACATCGCGATGCCGCAGCGCTGGCAGGACGGCGTATCGCGCGCGTCGCAAGGACGGCCGGGCGGCAAGTTCGTGGCCGTCGCAGTGATGGGCGGACTGTCGTCGCTGGTCGTCGGCGCGTGCATGACCGCGCCGCTGTTCGCGGTGCTCGCGTTTATCGCGCACACCGGCAACGCGCTGCTCGGCGGCACCGCGCTGTTCGCGATGGGGCTCGGACTCGGCGTGCCGCTGATGATCCTCGGGCTCGGCGCGGGCACGCTGTTGCCGCGCGCGGGCGCGTGGATGGACGGCGTCAAAGTGTTCTTCGGCGTCGTGCTGCTCGCCGCCGCGCTATGGATCGTGTGGCCGGTATTCGGTCCGACGGTGCGGATGCTGTTCGCCGCGTTCTGGCTGCTGCTCGCGGCCGCGGCGCTCGGCCTGTTCACGCCGAACGCGGGCGCGGCGACCGTCTGGCGTCGGTTGGGACGCGGCGTCGGCGCGACGCTCGCGATCTGGGCCGCGACGCTGCTCGTCGGCGTGGCGGCAGGTTCGAATGATCCGCTGCGGCCGCTGGCCGTGCTCGCTTCGCGCGACGCGCCGGCCGGCGCGGTCGGTGCCGCCGCGCATCCTGCCGCCGCCGCGCTGACGTTCGCGCCGGTCCGCTCGCCGGCGCAACTGGACGCGGCGTTGGGATCGCTCGGCAAGCCGGCGATGCTCGATTTCTACGCGGACTGGTGCGTCAGCTGCAAGGAGATGGAGTCGCTGACGTTCAGCGACCCGCGCGTGCACGCGCGACTGACCCAACTCGGCTTGCTGCGCGCGGACGTGACCGCGAACAACGCGGACGATCAGGCGCTGCTGAAACGCTTCGGGCTGTTCGGGCCGCCGGGCATCATCTTCTTCGACGGCAGCGGCCACGAAGTGCTGCGCGTGGTCGGCTACGAGTCGGCGGACCGCTTTCTCGGCCGGCTCGACCGGCTCGCGACGCCGCCGCAGTCCTGAGCGGCACCGGCATCGGATAGCCCGTCTCAGCAAAAAAGGCGCATCAACGACCGTCGATGCGCCTTTTGTCATGACGGCCGTGCGCCGTCGCCGACGGGGCCGCCCCGCGTCACTGCTGCGCGCGCAGCAAGCGCGCGGCGTCGAGCGCGAAATACGTGAGGATGCCGTCGGCGCCCGCGCGCTTGAACGCGAGCAGCGACTCCATCATCACCTTGTCGTGATCGAGCCAGCCGTTCTGCGCGGCGGCCTTCAGCATCGCGTACTCGCCGCTCACCTGGTACACGTAGGTCGGGAAGCGGAACTCGTCTTTCACGCGGCGCACGATGTCGAGGTACGGCATGCCGGGCTTCACCATCACCATGTCCGCGCCTTCCTCGATGTCGAGGCGCACTTCGCGCAGCGCCTCGTCGGTGTTCGACGGATCCATCTGGTAGGTCATCTTGTTGCCCTTGCCGAGATTGGACGCCGACCCGACCGCGTCGCGGAACGGACCATAGAACGCCGACGCGTACTTCGCCGAATAGGCCATGATCCGCGTGTGGATGAACCCTTCGCTTTCGAGCATTTCGCGCACCGAACCGATGCGGCCGTCCATCATGTCGGACGGCGCGACGATGTCGACACCCGCTTCGGCCTGCGCGCGCGCCTGGCCGACGAGGATCTCGATCGTTTCTTCGTTGATCACGTAGCCGTTCTCGTCGAGCACGCCGTCCTGGCCGTGGCTCGTGTATGGATCGAGCGCGACGTCGGTGAGCACGCCGAGTTCCGGAAAGCGCTGTTTCAACGCGCGCACGGCGCGCGGAATCAAGCCTTCCGGATTGGTCGCCTCGATGCCGTCCGGCGTCTTCAGCGCGGGATCGATGGCCGGGAACAGCGAAATCACCGGTATGCCGAGTTCGACGCATTGTTCGGCGACGCCCATCAGCAGGTCGACCGATACGCGTTCGACGCCCGGCATCGACGGCACGGCTTCGCGCACCTGGTTGCCTTCGACGACGAACACCGGATAGATCAGATCGTTGGTCGTGAGGACGTTTTCGCGCATCAGACGGCGCGAGAAGTCGTCGCGGCGCATGCGACGTGGGCGATGATGCGGATAAAAGCTCATATCAGCGGCTATCCTGGTGGCAGGTGGGGGCTTTCTGGCGGGCGGAAACTTTCGAGGACAATGGTATATCATACCGGTCGAGCGAGGCGCGCTGCGCCGGACTCCCCGCTTCTCCTCCCTGAGCGGGTGCCTGTCGTTCAACGATCAGGCTGTTAACCCGCCGGCACTGACGGCGGGTTTTTTTATGGACGCCGCGCCGCTCGGGCGGCGCGTCACGCGGATTCGCCGCCTCCGTCTTCTGCGTGCGCCCGTTCCGGCGCGAGCCAGCTTTCGATCAGCGCATGCGCCTCGTCGAGGCCGACGCGCTTGAGCGCCGAAAAAAGCTGCGCGCTCAGCGTGCCTTGATAACCGGCCTTGCGGTATTCGTCGAATCCCTTGTTCGCGGTGCGCAGCGCGACGACGTTCTCCTGCCGCGTCAATTTATCGCACTTGGTCAGCAGCGCATGAATCGGTCTGCCGGTCGGCGCGAACCACTCGACCATCCGGCGGTCGAGGTCGGTCAGCGGGCGGCGCGCGTCCATCATCAGGATCAGCCCGCATAACTGCGCGCGCGAGCGCAGATAGGTGGACAGCAGCGCCTCCCAATGCGCCTTCGACGCTTCCGGCACTTCGGCGTAGCCGTAGCCGGGCAGGTCGACCAGATAGGCGGCCGGCTCGTCCTCGGGACCGACCGAAAAGTAGTTGATGTGCTGCGTGCGGCCCGGCGTTTTCGATGCGAATGCGAGGCGCTTCTGGTTGCACAGCAGGTTGATCGCCGTCGATTTGCCCGCGTTCGAGCGGCCGGCGAACGCGATCTCGGGCCGGGCGGTCGCCGGCAGGTCGCGCAGGTGATTCACCGTCGTGAAGAAGCGGGCTTGATGCAGCAGGAATGCCATGGCGGAAACCACAATGTGAGACGGGGCGGCGGCGGAATCACGGCGACCGCTCGGGGGCCGTGGAATGGCGCGTTTGCCGGCCGGCGCGCGGCTATCGGTGCGAGCCCGGCTGGCGCGGTTGCGTATAGCGCGTTATTGTACAATGCGACGGTTTACTGAATACCGCCCGGGCTCGCGCGCAAGCCCGTCAACGGCGGGATCGGCCGCCGTCGCGTCCTTTTGCAGAACCTGTTCCCACAAGACTAAACCGGGTGTGCGAATGAATCGACTGGGCAAATCCTTCAAGGTGCTCGAGATTGCAATAGCGGCGGTGGGTCTTTCAGCAAGCATGTCGACGGCGGCGTTCGCCGCGGGGCCGGCGAAGCCGGACCTCGCGCGAGGCCAGGCCATCGCCACGCAGGTGTGCGCCGCGTGTCACGGCGCGGACGGCAACAGCGCGAGCGGCGCGTATCCGAAGCTGGCCGGCCAGCACGCCGAATATCTCGTCAAACAGCTCAAGGATTTCCGGCCGCAGCCGGGCGGCAAGCCCGCGCTGCGCAGCAATCCGGTCATGGTGGGCTTCGCCAGCGCGTTGTCCCCGCAGGATATGATCAACGTCGCCGCGTATTTCTCGTCGCAGACCCCGAAGCCGGGCTACGCTCGCGATGCCGCGACGGTCCCGCTCGGCCAGAAGATCTGGCGCGCGGGTATTGCGAGCCGCGGCGTGCCGGCCTGCGCCGCGTGCCACGGCCCGACCGGCCAGGGCATTCCGATCCAGTATCCGCGGCTGTCGGGCCAGTGGGCGGATTATGTGGCCGCGCAACTGGTCGCGTTCCAGGACGGCACGCGCAACAACAGCGAGCCGATGCATCAGATCGCGCACCGGTTGTCGAACGATGAGATCAAGGCGGTGTCTGACTTCGTCGCGGGCCTGCATTGACGGACGGCACGCATCCTGCGTGCGCTATCGCTTGTCAAAAAAAACCGGTACAACGGCGAGGATGGCGCGCGAGCGGGGCGGGCCGGCCCCCTTTTTAGCTGTCCAGTTGGAGTTTGAATGAGCGTCACCACGTCGGGTCTGCAGTTGAACGTTCGCCAGCGGGCCGTGCGCAGCGCCGTCGAACTGCTCAGTTCGATGCGCTTTGCGATCTCGCTTCTCGTGATTCTCGCGATCGCGAGCGTGATCGGCACGGTGCTCACGCAGGACGACCCGTATCCGAACTACGTGAACCAGTTCGGCCCGTTCTGGGCCGACATCTTCCGCGCGCTGAGCCTCTACACGGTGTACAGCGCCTGGTGGTTCATGCTGATCCTCGGCTTTCTGGTCGCGTCGATCTCGCTGTGCGTGATCCGCAACGGCCCGAAGATGATCGCCGACATGCGCAGCTGGAAGGACAAGGTCCGCGAAGGCAGCCTGCGCGCGTTTCATCACAAGGGCGAATTCGCGCTCGGCGACACGACGCGCGGCGAAACCGCGGCGACGCTCGGCAAGCTCGCGAGCCGGCTCGGCTACCGCTTCGTCATGCGCGAGACCGACGGCGCGACGCTGATCGCCGCGAAACGCGGCGCGTTGACGAAGATCGGCTACATCTTCGCGCACCTCGCGATCGTCGTGATCTGCATCGGCGGGCTGCTCGACAGCAACCTGCCGATCAAGCTGCAGATGTGGCTCTTCGACAAGACGCCGATTCGCAGCAACGGCACCATCAGCCAGATCGGGCCGGAGCATCGGCTCGCCGTGTCGAATCCGACATTCCGCGGCAACGCGTGGGTGCCGGAAGGACAGTATGTGTCAACCGCGATACTGAACGAACCGGACGGCGCGCTGATCCAGGACCTGCCATTCTCGATCCAGCTAAAGAAATTCATCGTCGATTACTACTCGACAGGGATGCCCAAGCTGTTTGCAAGCGACATCGTCGTGATCGACCACAAGACCGGTCAGCGCATTCCGGCGCGCGTCGAGGTGAACAAGCCGTTCGAGTACGACGGCGTGTCGATCTTCCAGTCGAGCTTTCAGGACGGCGGCTCGCAGTTGAAGATGACCGGCTGGCCGATGGCCGGCGCGAGCGCGAACAGTTTTGCGTTCGGCGGCACGGTCAGTTCGTCGGCGCCGCTTCCCGCGTCGGCGCCGGGCGCGGACGGGCAGACCATCGAGTTCGCCGATTTCCGCGCGATCAACGTCGAGAACATCGCGTCGGGCAGCGGCGCCGCCGATGTGCGCGGCGTCGCGCACCGCTCGCTGAAACAGATCTTCGACGAGCGGCTCGGCTCCGGCGCCGAGACCTCGAACCCGCTGAACCTGCACAACATCGGACCGTCGGTGCAGTACAAGGTGCGCGACAAGGACGGCCAGGCGCGCGAGTACAACAACTACATGCTGCCGGTCGATATCGGCGGCTCGAAGATGTTCCTCGCGGGTATGCGCGAGAATCCGGACGACCCGTTCCGCTACCTGAGAATTCCCGCCGACAGCGCCGGTACGCCGCGCGAATGGATGTTGCTGCGCGCCGCGTTTTCGGACCCGGCGCTGCGCGAGCAGGCCGCGAAGCGCTTTGCCGCGCGCTCCGTGCCGGATTCGAACCCGCAGTTGCAGCAGCACCTGCGCGAAAGCGCGTCGCGCGTGCTGGCCCTCTTTGCGGGCGCCGATGCCCCGCTGTCCGGTGCGGGCGCGAGTCCGGCGACGGCGGCCGGCTTCCAGGCGGTCGCCGCGTTCATCGACAAGTCGGTGCCGAAGGCCGAGCAGGAAAAGGCCGCGGGCCTGCTGATGCGGATGCTCGAAGGCGCGACGTGGGACCTGTGGCAACTGGCGCGCGCGCGGGCCGGCGAGCCTGCGTTGCAGCCGGACGCGCAGGACGCGCGCTTCGTGCAGGACTCGATCAACGCGGTATCGGACAGCTTTCTGTATGGATCGCCGGTCTATCTGCAACTCGATTCGTTCAAGCAGGTACAGGCGTCGGTGTTCCAGCTGACGCGGGCGCCCGGCAAGAAAGTCGTGTATCTTGGCAGCCTGTTGCTGGTCGCCGGGATCTTTTCGATGTTCTACGTACGCGAGCGGCGATTGTGGTTCTGGCTGAAGGACAACGGCAATCGCGGCGTCGACGTGATCATGGCGATGTCGACCGCGCGCCGGACCCTCGACTTCGAGAGGGAGTTCGTTCGCACCCGCGACGCGGTGGCCCGCGCGCTCGGCGCCGCGCCGGGCGCCGGCGGCGAAGCTGGCACGGACCGTGCACACCCCTCGCGTCCCCCGCACTCTGACGATACGGACCGGTAAGCTCATGGACTTGACTCAGGTTTCCTCTTCCGCGAACGCGCGCCGGGCCGACCGGGCCGCGCGCGCCGCGATGGCCGCCGACAGCGCGGCGCTGCTCCCCGACGAACGCCCGTTCCTGCGCCGCCTGACGGCCTTCGACTGGCTGTTCGCGCTGCTGGTGGTAGCCGGCGCCGGCTTTGGGGTGTCGCGCTACCACGCGTACATGAACTATTACGACAAGCTGGTGCTGTGCGGCACGGTGCCGGCGCTCGTCGTGCTCGGCTGGCGCTGGAAGCCGGCGCGGCTGCTGGCGATCGCCATCGCGGCGCTGTCGCTGTTCGCGATCCAGCTTTATCACGGCGATCTGTCGCGCGCCGACTCCGCGTTCCTGCTCAAGTACTTCCTGTCGAGCCAGTCCGCAATCCTGTGGATGTGCGCGTTCTTCGTGTTCGCGACGATGTTCTACTGGATCGGCCTGCTGTCGCGCTCGCCGACCGGCGGGGCGATCGGCACGCGCCTCACGTGGGCGGCGGTGCTGATGGGCTTCGTCGGGATGATGGTGCGCTGGTACGAGTCGTACCTGATCGGCGCGGACGTCGGCCACATTCCGATCTCGAACCTGTACGAAGTGTTCGTGCTGTTCAGTCTCGTCACCGCGCTTTTCTACCTGTATTACGAGAAGCACTACGGCACGCGCGCGCTCGGCGCGTTCGTGCTGCTGGTGATCAGCGCGGCGGTCGGCTTCCTGATGTGGTACTCGATTTCGCGCGACGCGCAGCAGATCCAGCCGCTCGTGCCGGCGCTGCAAAGCTGGTGGATGAAGATCCACGTGCCGGCCAATTTCATCGGCTACGGCAGCTTCGCGCTGTCCGCGATGGTCGGCGTCGCGTATCTGGTGAAGGAGCGCGGCATCCTCGCGGACCGGCTGCCCGACCTCGACGTGCTCGACGACCTGATGTACAAGTCGATCGCGGTCGGCTTTGCGTTCTTCACGATCGCGACGATACTCGGCGCGCTGTGGGCCGCGCAGGCGTGGGGCGGCTACTGGAGCTGGGACCCGAAGGAGACGTGGGCGCTGATCGTCTGGCTCAACTACGCGGCGTGGCTGCATATGCGGCTGATGAAGGGCCTGCGCGGCGGGATCGCCGCGTGGTGGGCGCTGACGGGCCTGCTCGTCACGACGTTCGCGTTCCTCGGCGTGAACATGTTCCTGTCCGGGCTGCATAGTTACGGCAAGCTGTAACTTTCGCGGCCGCACGAACGAAATAACCGCTGGAGGCCCCAGCGGTTTTTTTTCGTTCCGACGGAAGGTTTTTCGCGCGATACGCGTTTGCGATCACGTGGGCCCTCGCCAGAACGGGCGAACGCCGGCGCGGGTCCAATGGATAAACGCGGTTCGTCACGCAGCGCGGCCCTTCGCGCAGCGGCGAACGCAGCAGTCAGGAGCAGCGATCATGTGGATCAAGCGAAGCGGCAGGGTCGGACTCTACGGCGACGACATCGCCGCATCCGAGATCACGCCTCAACGGTTTTTCGAACAGCGCAGGCGGATTCTCCAGGCCGCGGGCGCGGCGGCGCTCGGCGGTGTCGCCGGCACGTTCGGCGCAAGCGACGCGTTCGCGAACTACGCGTCGCCGGACGCCAAAGCGCAAAAGCTCGCGGCGAAAACCAATCCGAAGTTCGTCGTGGTCGACAAGGTCACGCCTTACAAGGACATCACCACGTACAACAACTTCTACGAGTTCGGCACCGACAAGGGCGACCCCGCGGAGAACGCGCATACGCTGCGTCCGCGGCCATGGCACGTGAGCGTCGAGGGCGAGGTCAAGAATCCGAAAGTCTTCGATATCGACGAACTCCTGAAGCTCGCGCCGCTCGAAGAGCGCGTGTACCGGCATCGCTGCGTGGAAGGCTGGTCGATGGTGATTCCGTGGATCGGTGTGTCGTTATCCGAACTGATCCGCCGCGTGCAGCCGACCGGCAACGCCCGTTATGTGCAGTTCATCACGCTCGCCGACCCGTCGCAGATGCCCGGGCTCGCGGAGCCGATTCTCGACTGGCCGTACTCCGAAGGATTGCGGATGGACGAGGCGATGAACCCGCTGACGCTGCTGACCGTCGGCGTTTATGGCCAGGTGCTGCCGAACCAGAACGGCGCGCCGGTGCGCGTCGTCGTGCCGTGGAAGTACGGTTTCAAGAGCGCGAAGTCGCTCGTGAAGATCCGCTTCGTCGACAAGCAGCCGCCGACCAGC
>Ga0164242_10009906_pt1 | contig 10241 bp, 9 predicted proteins | sample OricomgcompostMG_FD_108783 | JGI IMG/M metagenome (GOLD analysis project Ga0164242, IMG submission 108783) | Miracle-Growth compost microbial communities from Emeryville, California, USA - Original compost - Miracle growth compost (MG) ... | reverse complement strand
TTGGCGGCGAGGTTCTTCTCGAACATCGCGCGCGTGACCTTCGCCCCCTCAGCCTCCATGTGTTTTGAGAACACCTCCACGACGCGCTCGGGGGAGACGTCGTTGCGCTGGAGCGCGAGGCCGAGGTCGAACAAGTCGCGTCCCTTCTTGCGTTGGTAGAGCGCGCGGAGCTTCGTGCCAAGCAGCTCGTCGAGGTCGTACGTGAGCAGGTTCGCGGAACCTGTGAACCAGCGCGACGTCACCTCGAAGCGATGCTGCTCGAGCCGGTAGACGGTGAAGTGCTCGCGCGAGTTGATCTCGACCTTGAGCTTCAATCCGACAGGCGGAACGTCCTCGGACTCGAAGCGGTAGTTCAGCGTCACGCGGCCCTCGGTCTGTTTCCACTTCGGCTCGCCGAGCCACGGATCGAGCGCGTCGTGGATGGCGTCGAGCACGTCGCCGATGCCGCCGGGATTCGTCTGCACCAAGTCGATGTCTTCGGAGTAGCGCGCGGCGGGTGTGAGGTGGAGCTTGTAGAGCGCGGTGCCGCCTCGGAATGCGAGGGCGTCGGAGATCGGCGCTCGCGAGAACAGCTCAACGAGTGCGCGAGAGATCACGAGGTCCTGTTCGACCTGCCGATCGAGCACCCAGGGGGCGCGGTCGCGCCACTCGGTGATGAAGTCTTTGGGGATCACAGGTCCGGCTCCACGGTGACGTTCACGGCGAGCTTCCAGCGCTCGTCTCGTGGTGCGCCGCTCCGGCTCTGCGCACGCACGAGCGGAGCGACATCCTTGGCGCGTGCGGCCACGCTGGGCGCGAGCTTGTCCGCGAGGTCGCGCTGCTCTGTCAGATCCAGCAGGTAGCCGAGGCGCTGCACCCAGGCGATGGGGCTCCTCCCGCACTCGGACACCAGCCGCTCCGCGTCGATGGCGTCGACCAGCTCGGCGAGGACGGACGCGACGTTGTCGAGGCCTCCGCTCTGGTCGGCGTAGCCCACCAACTCCAGCGCGGTCGCCTCGGGTGAAGCCACACGGAGCGGCCCTCGCGGGGTCCTTCTCTCGACCACCGAGGTGGCCTCCATGTCCTTGCGGGCGATGAACTGGACCCGGACCTCGCCGCACTCGAGCGCACGGCGGTTGGTTCTCAGCATCACCTGAAACGCCTGCGGGCGCTGATGGGCGGCGCCGTGGAGCTCAGCCGCACTGAGCAGCGCCACGTAGTAGGGCTCGTCCAGGTGCTCCATGAGCTGCGGCACGAATTGGTCTGCGGGGAGGCTGCCGAGCCGCCGGTACTCGGGAGGGACGATGACGTAGAAGCCCCGAAAGGGGTCGGCGATCTCGCCCTTTGCCTTGAGCCGCCGCAGCGCCGCGCGCACCGCCGGAATCGAGCCGCCAAGCGCTGCCACCGCCTCCTCGGTGGTGAAGTGCTGCCTGCCGCGGGCGGCGAGGTCCACGATGTATCTGGCGGCCGAAGTCATGGTCGATGCGCGCAAATAATAACGCCATTCGTCGCTTTCGGTAAGCAACGACCACTTATCCCACCGCCACAAAACCCCTTGATCGCTTCCGGAAGGCCATGGTACTTCGTAATGACTTTGATTCTGATTATCAAAATCAATAACTTGAGGGGTCCATGAGTCGTCCCGTCCGCCGTCGCGCCGCCCGTCCGGTTTCCGTTTCCCCCTCCATCCGGCCGCTGCGCCAGGCGCTGGTGGGACTGGCCTGGCTGGCTGCCGGGACGTCCTTTGCGCAGGGGACCCCGGCGCCGGTGCCAGCTCCGGTCTCACCCCAGACGGCGGGCCCGGTTCAGCCCCAAGCGGCGGTCCTGCGCCCGACGGTTGCTCAGGCCGGCGCGGAGGCGGACGCACCGGCAGCGGCGGCGACCGGAGCCTCCTCGATCGCTCCCGAGTACGTGCTCCCCGCGCTGGAGGTGAGCGCCGAGGCCGAGCCCTACCGCGCCACCGAAAGCGCCCTGACCCGGCTGCCGGTCTCGCTTGAGCGCACGCCGCAGACGGTGGCGGTGGTCCCACGGGCGGTGCTCGAAGAGGAGCAGGCGACCACCGTGCGCGAGGCGCTGCGCAACGTGTCCGGGATCACCATCAGCGCAGGCGAAGGCGGCCGGCAGGGAGACACCTTCTACCTCCGCGGCTTCTCCGCCCAGACGGACGTGTTCCGGGACGGGGTGCGGGATCTCGGCTGGTTCACCCGGGACACCTTCAACCTGGAGAACGTGGAGGTCTTCTTTGGCCCCTCCTCCGTGCTGTTCGGGCGCGGTTCGACCGGCGGCGCGGTGAACCTGGTCACCAAGCAGGCGCAGTCGAAGGAGCGCTCGCGGGTGATGATGCTTCTGGGGAGCGCCCCGAATGGCCGGCTGGAGCTGGACGTCAACCACCTGTTGGGCGACCACGCGGCGGTCCGGCTCAACGCGATGGGGCAGCTCGCGGACGTGGCCTCGCGGGACGGCGCCACCGCCAACCGGGGTGGGATCGCGCCCTCGCTTCGGGTGGACCTGAGCGAGAGCACCACCCTCCGGCTGGACCACTTCTACCAGCACGAGGACAGCACGCCGGACTACGGCCAGCCGTACTTCAACGGCCTCCCCGTCTCCTCCTCGCTCGGCGTCCCGCGCAACACCTTCTACGGCGTGGTGGGGGAGGACCACGAGCGGGTCAACGCCAACGTCTCCACCGGCCAGCTCCGGAGCCAGCTCTCCTCCGGCCTGACCTTCACGGACACCCTGCGCTACGGCCAGGTGAACCGCGACGCGCTCCCCACCGCGCCGCGCGGCCTCACGCCCGTGGACGCGCCCACCTCGCTCGGGCGCGAACGGCGGGAGTCGACCCTGGACAACGTCTCGGTGGTGAACCAGGCGGACCTGCGCGCCCTCTTTGACACCGGGCCCGTCCACCACACCCTGAACGTGGGGCTGGAGCTCTCCCGGGAGTCGCGCCAGCAGAAGCGCACCTCGCTCAACGCGGTGGGACTGCCCACCGGCAAGAACCTCCCGGTGGACCTCTTCCACCCGGACCCGACGCCGGATCTCTCCGCGGTGGTGCCCACCTTCGCAAGCTCCAACCGCACCACCCAGAGTGGCCTCGGGCTCTACGCCTCGGATCAGGTGCGCATCACCCGCTACCTGGAGCTGCTCGGCTCGCTGCGCTTCGACGCCTTCAACACCGACTATCAGGCGGAGGACGCGAGCCACGTCCGCACCGCGCTCTACAGCCGGGACCGGTTCCTCAACTGGCGGGTGGGCGCGGAGGTCCACCCGGTGGAGCGCGCCAGCGTCTACGCGATGCTCGGCTCCTCTTCGAACCCGTCGGCGGAGGCGGGGACGCTCTCCAAGGACACCGTCTCGCTCGATCCCGAGCGCAGCCGGACCTACGAGGTGGGCGCCAAGGCCGAGCTGCTCGAGGAGCGGCTGGGGGTGAGCGCCGCGCTCTTCCGGACGGAGAAGCTCAACGCCCGGGTGCCCAACGACGACCCGGACGGCCCGCCGCAGATCCTCGCCGGGAAGCAGCGGGTGCAGGGGCTCAACGTCGGTGTGGCCGGCGCGATCACCGACCGCTGGCACCTCACCGCCAGCTACACGCTGATGCCCTCGGAGATCCTGAGCCACCCCAACCCCATCCTGGTCGGACAGCCCTTGCCCAACGCGCCCAAGCACAGCGCGTCGGTCTGGACCACGGTGCGGGTGCTCGACCGGCTCACGCTGGGTGGCGGGGTGACGGCCCAGAGCGCGGCCACCGTCAACAACCCCAGCACGGCGGCCCAGACCTTCAACCGCGTCCCCTCGTACTGCCGGTTCGACGCGGTGGCGACCTACGCCTGGAAGCAGGCGGAGCTGCAGCTCAACGTCTCCAACCTCACCGACGCCCTCTATTACGACCAGTACTACGGCGGTCACGCGGTGCCTGCCGCGGGGCGCTCGGCGTCGCTGGCGTTCGCGGTCCACCTCTAGCCGCCCGAGCCTCCAAGATGATGCTTCGAATTCCGCAGGTGCTCTCTCCCGAGCAGGTGGCGCGGTGTCAGGCCGCGCTCGAGGCCGCCGAGTGGGTGGATGGCCGGGTGACCGCGGGCCACCAGTCCACCCGCGCCAAGCACAACCTCCAGCTGGCGGAGGGAAGCCCCTTGGCGCGCGAGCTGGGAGGCCTGGTGCTCGGCGCGCTGGAGCAGAGCCCGCTGTTCATCTCCGCGGCGCTGCCCAAGAGCGTCTTCCCGCCGCTCTTCAACCGCTACGAGCCGGGGATGACGTTCGGCTCGCACGTGGACAACGCGATCAGACAGGTGCCGCGCACGCCGCTCACGCTGCGCTCGGACGTCTCCGCCACGCTCTTCCTCTCGCCGCCAGAGAGCTACGACGGCGGCGAGCTGGTGGTGGAGGACACCTACGGCCAGCACGCCTCCAAGCTCCCCGCGGGCGACCTCCTCCTGTACCCGGCGAGCAGCGTCCACCACGTCACGCCCATCACGCGCGGGGTGCGGCTGGCGTCCTTCTTCTGGACCCAGAGCCTGGTGCGGGACGCGGCCCGGCGCGCGCTGCTCTTCGACCTCGACAGCGGCATCCGCGAGGTGAACGCGAAGGGCGAGCTGGCCTCCGCGGCGGTGGTGCTGACCGGCGTCTACAACAACCTGCTCCGGCAGTGGGCGGAGGTGTAGGCGATGAGCGCAGCCCTCGCGTCGCTCCCCGCGCCGCTGTTCCGGTGCGCCACCCCGGGAGAGGCCGCAGGCCCCAGGCCGCCGTGGGCCTTGTGCGTGGCGCTCGCGGTGGGGCTGCACGCCGTGGCGATCGGCGTGGCGCTGCGGATCCCGGTGGCGCCCCCCAAGGTCGAGGTCACGCCGCCAGAGATCGTCTTCTTCGCCGCGTTGCCGCCACCGCCGGCCTCCACGGGGCCGAAAGCCGCACAGACGCCCGCGCCCACCCCGCCGCGGCGACAGGCGCGTCGAACCGTGAAGCCAACCTTCCAGGCGCCGGCCGCGGAACCCGCGATCGCGAAACCGCGGGTGGCCCCGCCGTCTCTTGCGGACCCACCGGACGCGGCGCCGGAGCTCGCGGAACCGCCCAGCCTCGCCGAGCCGGCTCCACTCCCCGGCGCCACCGCGCTGACGACGGAGGGGTCCTCCCAACCGCCAGGCGTCCTCGGCGGGGTCGCGGGCGGAGTCTCGGGTGCCTCGGCGGAGGGGGTCCAGGACGTGAGATCGGTCCGGCAACCGCCGGGGCTCCTCGAGCAGGTGCGCCCGCGCTACCCGGAGACGGCGCGCCTGAGCCATGTGGAGGGCAGCGTGCTGGTCCGGGTGGTGATCGGGATCGACGGCCGGGTGGAGCGTGCCCAGGTGGTGCGCTCGGTGCCGATGCTGGACGAGGCCGCCCTCACGGCGGTGCGCCAGTGGAGGTTCTCTCCTGCGCTGGGGAACGCCGGCACTCCCGTCCGGGTGCGGGTGGACATCCCGCTCCGGTTCTCCCTGCGATGAGCACCGGCCGCTCGAAGCGCTCTCTGCGCGCGCTCCTTTTCTGGCCCCACCTGGTGGCCGGCGTGGGGGTGGGCGCGATCATCGGCCTGATGGCGTGCACCGGCTGCGCGCTGGCCTTCCAACAGCAGCTTCTGGATTGGGCGGACCGCGGTGCTCGCGCGACGCTGAACACGACGGGTCCGGCCTTGCCCCCGGAGCAGCTCCTCGCCGCCGCGCAGAAAGCCGCCAACGGCGAGCCCGTCCTCTCGTGGACGCAGCGCCGTCAGGGACCGGTGGAGGTGAGCACCGCGCGCCGGACGCTGCTGGTGGAGCCGTCCACCGGACGGGTGATTCAAGCGCCCTCCACCCGCTGGCGAAGCGCCTTCGAGAAGGTGCGCGCCTGGCACCGTTGGCTGGGCCGCGAAGGGCCGCAGCGGGCGATGGGCCGGGCGATCACCGGCGTGGCCAACGCGCTCTTCCTCTTCCTCGCCGTCTCCGGGCTCTTCCTCTGGTGGCCGCGGCAGTGGCGTTGGAAGACCGTCCGGCAGGCGCTCTGGTTCCGGCGCGGGCTGAAAGGCCGGGCGCGGGACTGGAACTGGCACAACACGCTCGGGGTCTGGAGTCTCCCGGCGCTCGTCGTCCTCAGCGCCACAGGCCTTGTGCTCTCCTATCCCTGGGCTTCGAACCTGGTCTACCGCGCGGCAGGTGAGGCACCGCCCCGGTCCTCGCCTCGGCGACCACGCGGACCATCGGCGAGGTCCCCTCAGCGCCTCCCCGCGCTCTCCGCCATCCTGGCGAGCGCCGAAGCCGCGACGCCGGATTGGGAGGAGCTCACCATCCGGCTCGACGGCGGCAAGGGCGGGGGAGGCGGATCGCTCCGGATCGCCATCACCTCTCAAGAAGGGTGGCCCCGCTTCGCGCCGCTGCGGCTGACCCTGGACGCCTCGGGTCAAGTGCTTGCCCGTGAGGCGTATGCGGATCTCTCCGCCGGCCGCCGCGCGCGCCTCTGGCTCCGCTTCCTGCACACCGGTGAAGCGCTCGGTGGGGGAGGGCAGCTCTACGCCGCGCTCGCCTCCCTGGCCGCCGCGGTCCTCGCCTGGACCGGGATGGCCCTGGCGCTGCGCCGGATCGCCCGCTGGCGACGGCGCGTGGCGGTCAGCCCACCGGTTGAAGCAACAGCTTCTCCAGCAACCCCACCAGCTCGCCCGGGTCGAACGGCTTGACCAACACCCATGGCCCGGCCGGCCGTTCGTCGGTGAGCCCCGCGGTCACCCAGAGCACCCGCGCGCCCTGGCCCAGCCTCGCCAAGAGGTCCGTCCCTCGATCACCCATGGGGCAGTCGTAGACCACCGCCGCCCCGTCACACCCAGGGAGGCCTTCGGGCACAAACCGCAGGTCCTCCACCGGATACCCCGCACGCTGGAGGGTGATCCGCACGAAGCGTCGAAAGGCCGCGTCTTCGCCAACCACCAGCACCGGGTTCAAGGGACTCCTCTTGGGGGAAGCACCCTCGCCTCAGCACCGTTCGGGCCAACGTCCTACGCCCCAGCGCGCGGGCCGCTCGGTGGGGAACGCCTCCCCAGACGCCCGGCCAGGTGGGGAGATTCTCATCACCCGGCAAGGCGTCTTAAGAGGGTGTGAGCCCTGGCACGTGGGGTGCTTTAGCGCCCGGCACGGTCGGGCATCTCGCTCGCCCCACACTGGAGTTTTTTATGAAGCGCATTCTCGCGATCGCCGTCCTCGCCTTCTCGTTCGCCGCGTTTGCCGCCGAGGCCCCTGCCGCCGACGCCGCGAAGGCCCCGGTGAAGAAGGCCCACAAGTCGGCCAAGAAGGCCTCCAAGAAGGCGATGAAGAAGGCCCCGAAGGCGGACGCGGCGAAGGCCGAGGCCCCCAAGGCGGACGACGCGGCCCCCGAGGCTGCCCCGGCCCCTGCCGCGGACGACGCGACCGCCGAGTAAGGCTTCACCCAGGCTTTCAAACCCTTGAAAGCTCAAGGCGCGCCCTCACCGGCGCGCCTTTTTTTTCGTCCAGGCGGCTGCTGGGGAGAATTTCCCCAGGAGCACAGCCGCGGTGGGGACCGGATCCCCAGATTCCCGCGCTTCACGCTGGAGACGCAGATGGCACGGGCGATGCTCAACACTCCGGTCGAGCGGCGCACTCAGGCGGCGTTCAAACCTTCAACCTCGCTGTCCACCGGAGTTCCCATGAAGAGCACGATCGCCTACGTCCTTGGTCTCGCCCTGTCCGCCACCGCGTTCGCCGCCCCGGCCGCTGCCGCGGATGCCGACGCCGCCCCGGCCAAGCCGGTGAAGAAGGCCGTCCACGCCAAGAAGGCCCACAAGAAGGCGATGAAGAAGAAGGCCACCAAGGCCGAGCCGAAGACGGACGACGCCGCGCCGGCCCCCGCCGCGGAGTAACCCCGAAGTTCGTCGCTCCTGTTTTTCGCGCGCGCCTCCGAGGCCCTCTGGCTTCGGGGGCGTCCGCATGTCCGGGCTCAGGGCTGGGCGAAGCGGACCAGCTCCGGGCCATGCGTGGGGGAGCCGCCGTTGCAGCTCTGGAGGTTGTAGACCTCGTAGGCGAAGGATGGCGCGCCGGCTGGATCGAGCCAGAGCTGCGGCTTCCCGCCCGGGTACCAGTAGCTCTGGGGGTTGGTGCTGCAGCCTGTGGGCGCGGGCGGCGGGTCGGTGGCGGCCATGGTGTCCGTCGACTCCACCGTCTGGGCGGACCAGCTCTGGTGGGTGGTCGCGCAGCCGCCGGTGCAGACCGCGTAGCCCAGCCCGTCGTCGTACTGGTCGTAGGCGATCCGCGGCTCGCCCTGAGCGGTGAGCGCCAGCGCCACGCCCCCTTCTCCCTGGTGCCCGCCCAGCCCCAGCCCCGCCTGGGTCCAGCTGCCGAGCGCCGTGGTGCAGTCCGCATCGCAGAACGCATAGGTGAGGTCGCTGGGGACGGCGCCGTTGCCGGTGTAGTCGTCGTAGAGGGCCAGCCGGGGGTGGTCGGTGGCGGGATCCAGCGCCAGGTCGTAGTCGTCGCTGTCCCCCTGGCAGAACATCGGCAGGTAGAACCAGTTGGTCCCGGTGAGGGTGTCGCACGCGCCGGAGCAGGCCATGTAGATGAGGGTGTTGCTCCCCGGGGTGCACCCGGTGCCCAGATCGCCGCTGGTGAAGGCGACCCGCGGGAGGCCATCCGCGCCGAACGCGAGCGAGAAGCCCCGCTCCAGGCTGCCGCTCCCGAACATCCCCAGGGCGTGCCAGTTCACCGTCTGGGTGCAGTCCCCCTCGCAGGTCGCGTAGGTGGTGCCGGCGGTGCTGGTGACGAAGAGGCGCGGCTTGCCGGAGGGATCGAGCGCGAAGTAACGCGAATCCCGGATCCCGTTCCCCAGGGAAGAATCGCCGGTCAGGGCCACGCCCGCGGACCAGTTGGCGGCCTGGGTGCAGCCGGCGTCGCACCGGGCGAAGACGAGGGTGGTGGGGTCGGAGAGGTTGGGCGCGCTCATGTAGACCACCCGCGGATGGCCGGCGGGGTCGAGCGCCAGCCGGGCGTGGCCCCCGAACAGCCCCGCATCCCCCAGGCTGACGAAGTGCCAGCTGGCCTCCCGGGTGCAGTCGGCGGCGCACTCGCCGTAGCGCACCGGGTAGTCGCTGCCGCCCGCGTTGGGGGTGGTGGTGGCGGAGTAGACCAGGTGGAGCGTCCCGCCTGGATCGGCCAGGAGCACCGGCGCGTGGCCGTTGACGTAGATCTCCGGGAAGAGGGCCACCTGCGCCGGGACGGTGCTGACCGTGACGGTGGTGTGGGCGCTCACCTGGCCCGCGGCGTTGGTGGCGGTGAGGGTGTAGTCGGTGGTCTGGGTGGGTTGAACCTGGACGCTGGTCCCGGTCACCGCGCCTCCGGGCGAGAGCGAGAGCGAGGTGGCCCCGCTCACGCTCCAGGAGAGGGTGGCGCTGGCGCCGGACGCGATGGTCGCCGGGCTGGCGTTGAAGGAGGTCACGGTCGGCTGGGCGCCGGGGTTTCCGCCGTCCGGATGCGAACTGGTGCCCCCATCCGGGAGCGTGCTGGACCCACCGCACGCCGTGAGCAAGACCGCCAGGAACAGCCCGCTTCGTCTCATCTTCGCCCCCCCGCGAAGCCCAGGACCCTAGCAGCCCCCAAGAAGCGGTGAGGCCTTAAGGCCGCGCCTTTCCGGGCGGCGGGGGCTTTGAGTACCCTTTGACCTTCGGCGCGAAGACGAGGTGTGGATGGCGCAGTGGATGGAAGACTTGAAGGCCGTCGCGCTGGAGAAGGGGCGCGGGGCATCCGCGGTGGCCGTGGCCCGCGTCGGTGAGCTGCCCCCGGCGCTGTCCGCGCTCTACCGGACGATGAACGGCGCCACCTTGCCGGGAGAGGTCCAGCTCTTCGCGCTCAAGGCGCTGCCCGAGGTGGGTTCGCGGATCTGCTTCGGCCGGAAGGGACCAGACACCCGGCTCTTCGCGCTCCGCCGGGCGGAGGTCTTCGACCTCACCGCGTCAGGGTTGATCCCGGCCTGGGTGGAGGCGATTGAACCGGAGGCCTGGATCTATGCGGCCACCGGCGGAAGCGACGCGCTCCAGGTCTACAGCACGCTCGAGCGGCTGTTCGCGGTCAAGGTCCCCCCGCCCAAACCCGCCCCGGAGGACTTTGGCGATCACACCTTCGCCCGCGCGCTGGAGACGGTCCGCGAAGCGATCGTCGCCCTCCGTCAGCGGAAAGGCGCCTCGAAACCGAAGGCCCCACCGCGCGCCCGCTCCGCTTCCAAGCCGAAGGCCAGAGCCAAGGCTGGCAAAACGAAGCGCGTCTCCA
>Ga0164242_10009905_pt1 | contig 10241 bp, 9 predicted proteins | sample OricomgcompostMG_FD_108783 | JGI IMG/M metagenome (GOLD analysis project Ga0164242, IMG submission 108783) | Miracle-Growth compost microbial communities from Emeryville, California, USA - Original compost - Miracle growth compost (MG) ... | reverse complement strand
TGATCGCGACCGACATCGCCGCGCGCGGCATCCACGTCGACGACGTGTCCTTGGTCGTGCACGCCGACCCGCCGGCCGAGCACAAGGCCTACCTGCACCGCTCGGGCCGCACCGCCCGCGCCGGCAACGAGGGCACCGTGGTGACCCTGATGACCAGCGACCAGGTCCGCGACGTACGCGACCTGACCAAGGCCGCCGGCATCAAGCCGACCACGACCCGCGTCGAGTCGCTCTCCCACCCGATCCTGACCACGCTCGCCCCGGGCGAGCGCTCGAAGCCGGGTGCCTACGAGCCGGCCGCACCGGTGCAGCCGGAGCGCCGCCCGGCGGGCGAGGGCGCCGGGACCCGCAAGAGCCGCCCCGGCAGCCGCGCCCGCAAGCGCCAGGCAGCCGACGGTGCCGCGCCGACGCAGCGCGGCCAGGGCGGCGGCAAGTCCGGGGGCTCCAAGCCCGCAGCGAAGCAGGGCGTCGGCCCGAAGGCCAGCACCGGCTCCAAGCCCGCCGGCTCCGGTGGCGGTCGCCGTCGTGGCCGCGGCAACGGCGGCGCTCAGAGCACCGGCAGTGGTCGCACGCACAGCGCCGCGTCGTTCAGCTCCGGTCGCCGCTGATCACAGGCAAGGCCACCGTGTCACCGTGACACTTCCACATTGTCACGGTGACACTGTGGCGCCCTGAGCTCAGAGCCGCTCGATGATCGTCACGTTCGCCTGACCGCCGCCCTCGCACATCGTCTGCAGCCCGTAACGCCCACCGGTCCGTTCGAGCTCAGCGAGCAGGGTGGTCATCAGGCGGGTGCCGGTAGCGCCGATCGGGTGGCCGAGGGCGATACCACCGCCGTTGACGTTGACCTTCTCGTGCGGGATGTGCAGGTCGTCCATCCAGGCGAGCACGACCGAGGCGAAGGCCTCGTTGCACTCGAACAGGTCGATGTCGTTCACGCTCATCCCGGCGCGTGCGAGAGCGTGCCGGGTAGCTCCGATCGGGCCGGTCAGCATCCATACCGGGTCGTCCGCCCGCACCGAGAGGTGGCGGATCCGTGCCCGCGGCGCGAGCCCGTGGCGGTCCACGGCCGAGGCCGACGCGATCAGCATGGCGCTGGCGGCATCGGAGATCTGTGAGGCTACGGCGGCGGTGATCCGTCCGCCCGGAGCGAGCGGTTCCAAGGCGGCCATCTTCTCCAGCGAGGTGTCCCGGGGGCCCTGGTCGGTCGCGAACACCTCCCCGGACGGCAGGGTGACCGGCTCGATCTGACCGGCGAAGCGGCCCTCCTCGATCGCGGCCCGTGCGCGCAGGTGCGAGGCGAGCGCGAACTCCTCCATCCGCTCTCGCGAGATGCCCCACTTCTCGGCGATCAGCTCGGCGGACCGGAACTGGGAGACCTCCTGGTCCCCATAACGCGCAAGCCAACCAGGCGACTCCGCGAACGGCGTGGTGAAGCCATACTCGGCGCCCACAAGCATCGCCGCCGAGATCGGGATCCGGCTCATGTTCTGCAGTCCACCGGCCACCACCAGGTCCTGCGTGCCGGACATGACGCCCTGCGCTGCGAAGTGCACCGCCTGCTGCGAGGAGCCACACTGGCGGTCGACCGTCACACCCGGTACGGCGTCGGGCAGGCCGGCCACCAGCCAGGCGGTGCGCGCCACGTCACCCGCCTGGCCGCCGATGGTGTCACAGCAGCCCATGATCACGTCGTCGACCAGCTCGGCGTCGATGCCCGTACGGCGAACCAGCGCGGACAGCACCACCGCACCCAGGTCGGCGGGGTGGACGCCGGCCAGCGCGCCACCGCGCTTGCCGACAGGCGTGCGGACGGCATCGACGATGAATGCTTCAGGGAATGCTTCAGGGAATGCTTCAGGCATGAGGGCTCCTAGGACGCGATCCCGTCGAGCAGGATGGTGAGGTACTGGTCGGCGACCTGGTCGTGGCTCAGCTCGCCACCGGGGCGATACCAGCGCACCGCCACCCAGACCGTGTCGCGGATGAAGCGGTAGACCAGCTCGACGTCGAGATCGGACCGCAGCGCACCCTCGGCCACGCCCGAGCGCAGCAGTGTCAGCCAGACGTCGCGCGACTGCTCGTTGCGGTCGGCGAGGTAGCCGAACCGCTCCGAGCGGCTGAGCTGGTCGGCCTCGTTCTGGAAGATCGCCACCTCGTCGTGGTGCTCGTCGATCGCGCGGAACGAGAGCCGGACCGCCGCCTCGATCTTGGCGCGCGCGTCCAGGTCGCCGCCGAGGATCTCGTCGTACCCGGCGAAGAGCTCGGTCTGGAACGACGACAGGATCTCGTCGACCATCGACTCCTTGGAGTCGAAGTGGTGGTAGAGGCTGCCGGAAAGGATCCCGGCCGCGTCGGCGATGTCGCGCACAGTGGTGTTCCGGAAGCCGCGCTCGGCGAAGAGGCCGGCCGCGATCCGCAGCAGCTCCTCCCTGCGCGACTCCGCAGTTCCTCCGTCAGGCGTGCTGGCTGCTAACACTGATCACCTCTCCGGTCAGGTAGGACGAGTAGTCGCTGGCGAGGAAGACCATCACGTTCGCCACCTCCCACGGCTCGGCCGCGCGGCCGAACGCCTCGCGACTGGTCAACTCTGCCAGCAGCTCGTCCGAGGTCACCTTCGCCAGGAACGGATGCATCGCCAGCGACGGCGCCACCGCGTTGACCCGGATGCCGTGCTCGGCCAGGTCCATCGCGGCGCAGCGGGTCAGCGCCATCACACCGGCCTTCGCGGCGGCGTAGTGGGCCTGGCCCTCCTGCGCCCGCCAGCCGATGACCGAGGCGTTGTTGACGATCACCCCTGCCTTGCCGGCCGCCCGCATCCGCTGGCCCGCCGCGCGGACGCAGCGGAACGTGCCGGTGAGACTGATGTCGATCACCTTCGACCACTGTTCGTCGGTCATCTCCAGCACACTGGCGGTGCCGCCGAGCCCGGCGTTGTTGATCATGATGTCGACGCCGCCCCAGGTCTCCGCGGCATCGAGCAGCGCCTCGACCTGCTCCTGGCGGGTGACGTCGCTGACCACGGTGGCCACCCGGTCCTCGCCGTACTCGCCGCTCAGGGTCTCGCGCGCCTCGGTGAGCCGGCGTTCGTGGGTGTCACCGATGACGACACCGCGCGCGCCCTCCTCGAGGACGCGGCGTACGACGGAGGCGCCGATGCCCGCGCCCGCACCGGCGGTGATCACGACGACCTTGTCCTTGAGCAGCCCGTGCGCAGGGACGTAGTCGGGGACAGCAGTCATGGGCGGGGCTCCTTCGGCAGGCCGAGCACCCGCTCGGCCAGGATGTTCTTCTGGATCTCGTCGCTGCCGCCGTAGATGGTGTCGGCGCGGGAGAAGAGGTAGAGGCGCTGCCAGCGGTCGAGTCCAGCGGAATCGGATCCCGCCGGCGCTGCCTCGACGGTGAGCCCGCCGGCGCCGCAGACGTCCATCGCCAGCTCGCCCAAGCGGCGGTGCCAGTTCGCCCAGACCAGCTTGCCGATCGAGGGCGGCTGCTCCTCGGCGAGGCCGCGCACGACGTTCGCGCGCATCACCTGGAGATCGACGTACGCCGACGCCAGCCGATCGGCGATCACCGGATCCTCGATGCTGCCGTTGCGGCGGGCCAGCGCCATCAGCTCGTCCAGCTCGCGCGCGAACCCGACCTGCTGACCCAGCGTGGAGCCGCCGCGCTCGAACCCGAGCAGCGCTGTCGCGATCCGCCAGCCGTCGCCGGGCTCGCCGACGACCAGCGTGGCCTCGGTGCGGGCGCCGGAGAAGAAGACCTCGTTGAACTCCGAGCCGCCGGTGAGCTGCTCGATCGGCCGCACCTCGATGCCGGGCTGGTCCATCGGCACCAGGAGGAAGCTGAGTCCACGGTGCCGGGCAGACCCCGGCTCGGTGCGACAGAGCACGAAGATCCAGTCGGCCTCGTGCGCGAGCGACGTCCAGATCTTCTGTCCGTCGATCACCCACTCGCTGCCGTCGAGGCGCGCACGCGTCGAGACGGAGGCGAGGTCCGAACCCGCACCGGGCTCGGAGTATCCCTGGCACCACAGCTCGGTGACGTTCCGGATCCCCGGCAGGAAGCGCCGGCGCTGCTCGTCGGTGCCGTGGGCGATCAGGGTCGGGCCGAGCAGCTCCTCCCCCAGGTGGTTGACCCGTGCCGGCGCGTCGGCGCGGGCGTACTCCTCGTGGAAGACGACCTGTTCTTGGAGGGTGAGCCCGCGGCCGCCGTACTCCTGCGGCCAGCCGACGCAACTCCACCCATGTTCGGCGAGATGGCGGTTCCAGGCCAGCCGCTCGGCGAAGTGCTCGTGCTCACGCCCGGGTCCACCGACGCCGCGCAGGGCGGCGTACTCACCGCCGAGGTGCTGCTCCAGCCAGGTCCGGATCTCGGCGCGCAGGGCGTCGAGATCGGCCTGGCTGGTGGGGTGGCTCATGGCTGTTCCCTTCCGGATCGGATGCGGCTACCGTAGCCTACCAAGCACTTGCTTGGGCAGATCCGGTCGGGCAGAGGAGAGGCGCGTGGCAGAGCCGCAGGTGGGCACGATCCCGGGTGCGTTGATCGCCGCCGCCCAGCGGTTCGGCCCCAAGCCCGCGTACGTCGAGGGCGAACGCGTGCTCTCCTTCGCCGACCTGCTCGCCGAGGTGGAGTCGACGGCGGCCGGCTACGCCGCACTCGGCGTCTCCCCCGGTGACCGGATCTGTCTCTGGGCGCCGAACAGCATCGGCTGGGTGATCGCCGCCCTCGCCGTCCACCATGCCGGCGCCACGCTGGTCCCCATCAACAGCCGCTACACCGGGCACGAGGCGGCCGACATCGTCGCCCGCACCCACGCCACGCTGGCAGTGGTCGCCGACGGCTTCCTGGGCCGCAACCAGATCAAGGAGCTCACCGAGGCCGCCGATCTGCCGGACCTGCGTGAGATCGTCGACATCGATGCCCTTCCCGCCATCCAACGAGCGCCCGGCGAGGAGACCCGCGCCCGAGCCAAGGCGGTCTCGCCGGACGATGTCGCCGACATCCTCTTCACCTCCGGCACCACCGGCCGTGCCAAGGGAGTGCTCAGCGCCCACCGGCAGACCGTCGGCGTCGCCCACGCCTGGGGCGGCCTCGGTGGCGTCACCGAGACGGACCGCTACCTGGTGGTCAACCCGTTCTTCCACTCCTTCGGCTACAAGGTCGGCATCGTCACCGGGCTGCTCACCGGCGCGACGCTCTACCCCGTCCCTGTCTTCGACGTCGCCGCGACCATGGCGCTGATCGAGCGCGAGCGGATCACGGTGCTTCCGGGCGCTCCGACGATCTACCAGTCGCTGCTCGCCGCTCCCGATCGCGGAGAGCACGATCTCTCCTCCCTGCGGCTGGCCGTCACCGGCGCTGCCGTCGTACCGGTGGTGCTGATCGAGCGGATGCGCGACCCAGCGCCCGCCGGGCTCGGCATCGACACGGTCGTGACAGCGTTCGGTCAGACCGAGGCGGTGGTCGCCACCATGTGCCGCGACGGTGACAGCGCCGAGACCGTCGCGACCACGTGCGGACGGGCGGTCCCGGGAATGGAGGCGCGCATCGACGGGGACGGGCCGACGGGCGAGCTGCTCCTGCGCGGCGAGTACGTGATGCTCGGCTACCTCGACGATCCCGAGGCCACCGCGCAGGCGATCGACAGCGACGGCTGGCTGCACACCGGCGACGTCGGCACGCTGGACGAGGCCGGCAACCTGCGGATCACCGACCGGCTGAAGGACATGTACATCTGCGGCGGGTTCAACGTCTATCCGGCCGAGGTCGAGCAGACGCTGGCCCGGATGCCCGGCATCAGTGACGTGGCCGTCGTCGGCGTACCGGACGAGCGGATGGGTGAGGTCGGGCGTGCCTTCGTCGTCGCGTCGCCGGGAACCACCGGCGTGGCAGAGACGGAGGTCATCGCCTTCGCGAGGGAGCGGCTGGCCAACTTCAAGGTCCCACGGTCGGTGGTCGTCGTGGACGCGCTGCCCCGCAACCCGTCGGGCAAGGTACTGAAGAACGAGCTGAGGAGCCGGCATGGCTGACCCTGACAACCCGGTGGCGTACGAGGTGAAGGACCGGATCGCCTGGGTGACGCTCGACCGGCCGGAGTACCGCAACGCACAGAACTCCGCGATGACCTACGCCCTCGATGCCGCCTTCACGCGCGCGGTGGACGACGACGAGGTGGCGGTGATCGTGCTGCGTGGCAACGGCGACCACTTCTGCGCCGGCCACGACATCGGTACGCCGGGGCGCGACGTCGACCGGTCCTTCGAGCGCAAGGCAGTGATCTGGTGGGACCACGTCGACAAGCCGGGCGGCGACCAGCGCTTCGCCCGTGAGTCCGAGGTCTATCTCGGCATGTGCCGGCGCTGGCGGGAGATCCCGAAGCCGATGATCGCGATGGTGCACGGTGCCTGCATCGCGGGCGGACTGATGCTGGCCTGGTCGTGCGACTTCATCGTCGCCTCCGAGGACGCGTTCTTCTCCGATCCGGTCGTCCGGATGGGCATCCCGGGCGTGGAGTACTTCGCCCACCCCTGGGTGATGAACCCGCGCGCTGCCAAGGAGTTCCTCTTCACCGGCGACCGGTTCTCCGCGGCCCGGGCGCACGAGCTCGGCATGGTCAACCAGGTCGTCTCCCGCACCGACCTCGAAGCGACCGTGACCGGGATCGCGGAGCGGATCGCGACGATGCCGCGCTTCGGGCTCGCGCTGACGAAGAAGGCCGTCAACCAGGCCGAGGACCTCCAGGGCATGCGGGCCGGCATGGACTCCGTCTTCGGGCTGCACCACTTCGCGCACGCACACAACGCCGAGACGTCCGAGGACTCGCTGGGCGGGTTGGACGCGCGGTCGATGGCAGCGCAGAACAAGAAGGCTGCGAAGGAGTCCTGATGGACCTGGATCTATCCGCCTCGGAGGAGGCGTTCCGCGACGAGGTCCGTGCCTGGCTCGCCGAGCATGTGCCGGCCGACCCGCTGCCGTCGATGGACACCCCGGACGGTTTCGAGGCGCATCGCGCGTGGGAGGCCTCGCTGGCAGAGGCACGGCTCTCGGTGGTCTCCTGGCCTGAGGAGTACGGCGGCCGCGCGGCCTCGCTGGTGGAATGGGTGCTCTTCGAGGAGGAGTACTACCGGGCCGGCGCGCCGGGGCGGGTCTCCCAGAACGGCATCTTCCTGCTGGCCCCGGTGCTCTTCGAGCACGGCACGGCCGAGCAGCAGGCCCGCTATCTGCCGACGATGGCGACCGGTGAGCGGATCTGGGCGCAGTGCTGGTCCGAGCCGGGGTCGGGCTCCGACCTGGCGTCCCTGCGGTCCACGGCGAGCCGGGTCGACGGCGGCTGGTTGCTCAACGGCCAGAAGACCTGGTCCTCGCGGGCGGCGTTCGCGCATTTGGGGTTCGGCCTGTTCCGCTCCGACCCGGAGGCACAGCGGCACCACGGCCTGACCTACTTCCTCTTCCCGCTCGACGCCGAGGGCGTGACGGTGCGGCCGATCGCGCAGCTCGACGGCGAGCCCGGCTTCGCCGAGGTCTTCTTCGACGACGTCTTCGTGCCGGACACCGACGTCCTCGGTGATGTCGGCGACGGCTGGCGGGTCGCGATGAGCACGGCCGGCAACGAGCGGGGGCTTTCGCTGCGCTCGCCGGGGCGCTTCTGCGCCGCCGCCGACCGGCTGGTGGAGCAGTATCGACGCAGTGCCTCGACAAGCTCGGCGGACGAGCGAGCCGGTGGGAGCGGCGCGATCGGCGCTCGGGTGGCCGACGCCTGGATCCGCGCCCAGGCCTACCGCCTCTACACCTGGGGCACGGTCACCACCCTTGCCGCAGGAGGCGACATCGGACCTGCCGGGTCGGTGAACAAGGTCTTCTGGTCCGAGCTCGACGTGGATCTGCACGAGACCGCGCTCGATCTGCTGGGCGCCGACGGCGAGCTGGTCTCGCGCTGGACCGACGGGCACCTCTTCTCCCTCGCCGGGCCGATCTACGCCGGCACCAACGAGATCCAGCGCAACATCGTCGCCGAGCGGATCCTCGGACTGCCCAAGGAACACCGTCCCCAGGAGGTGCGCGGGTGAGATTCGAGCTGACCGGCGACCAGGTCGACTTCCGGCATGCGCTGGATGACCTGCTCGCCGCCTCGAACACCGTCGCGGCCGCCCGGGCCTGGTCCGAGGGTGATCACGCACTCGGGCTCGGCATCTGGAAGCGGCTCGCCGACGCCGGCGTCAACGGGCTCCTGGTCGAGGACGGATCCGCGGTCGACCTGGTGGTGGCGCACGAGGCGTTGGGTCACCATCTCGCGGTCGGCCCGTGGCTCGAGGTCGCAGCACTCTCGGCGACACATCCCGGGCGCGTGGCCGCCGGTGAGCTACTCACGGTGGCCGCGCCCGGCGCAGGCTTCGCCCTCGATGCCGACGTGGCCGAGCTGGTGGAGGGTGAGGTCGGCGCGCGGCTCGAGTCGGTGGACACCACCCGCAGGCTGTTCGCGACCGCGGGGCGGTGCACGGGTGATGCCGACGTGGCAGCGCTGGCCTGCGCGGCCCAGTTGCTCGGCGCCGGCGAGCGGGTCGTGGCCGACACCGTGACCTACGTGCAGCAGCGGCAGCAGTTCGGCCGCGCGATCGGCTCCTTCCAGGCGGTCAAGCACCGGCTCGCCGACGTACGGATCGCGCTCGACTTCGCCCGCCCGCTGATCTATGGCGCGGCCCTGAGCGTCTCGACCGGCTCCGCTACCGGCAGCCGCGACGTGTCGGCCGCCAAGGCGTTCACGGCCGACGCCGCCTGGCAGGCGGCCCGAGCCGGACTGCAGCTGCACGGTGCAGTCGGCTACACCCAGGAGCTCGACCTCGGCCTGTGGATCCTGCGCATCCGGGCCCTGGTCTCTGCCTGGGGCACACCCACCGAGCACCGCGCCCGCGTGCTGCAGAGGCTGGTAGCCCGATGAGTCGACCGGCAGTCCAGCCCTCGTGCGTGGACAGGTATAAGGAGGAGTACATCCGCAGCGAGCGCAGGCACGCTATGTACTCCTCTTTATACCTACGGGCATGGTCCCCTCTCCCGCCCAGGAGCAGGCGATGACGCGCGAATCAGCCGAGCAGCAGGCCCTGTTGGATGCCGTCCGCCTCCTGCTCGGCAAGCGCTGCGACAGTGCCGCTGTGCGCGCGGCGATGACAAGCGAGGCCGGCTTCGACGCCGGACTCTGGCGCACGCTCGCCGAGCAGATCGGCGTGGCAGCGCTGCCGATCCCCGAGGAGTACGGCGGCGCCGGCGCCACCATCGTGGAGTCGGCCCTCGTGCTGGAGGAGGTGGGCAGGACGCTGGCCCCTGTGCCGTTGCTCAGCAGCCTCATCGCTGCGCACGCCACCGATGACCCGGCGCTGCTCGCGCGGATCGCAGCCGGGGAGATCACGGCGGTGATCCTCGATCCGGCGGACCCCGTTCTCTACGGCGCCGAGGCGACGACAGTCCTCGCCCTCACCGACGACGGCACCGTCCTCGTCGACGGCGCCACCGTCACCCGCCAGCCGGCGATGGACCAGACCCTGCGACTCGCGACCGTCGATACCAGCACCGCGACCAGCACACCGATCTCCGGAGATCCGGCGAAGGCGCGCGACGCCGCCTTCATCGGTCTCAGCGCCCTCGCCGCCGGCTGCGCCCGTCGTGGCCTGGAGATGACTGTCGGCTACGCCCAGCAGCGCGAGCAGTTCGGCCGGCCGATCGGCAGCTTCCAGGCGCTCAAGCACCGGATGGCCGACATGCTGGTGCTGACCGAGACCACCCGCTCAGCGGCCCGCGCGGCAGCCGCCGGCGAGCTGGAGCCGGCCGTGGCTGCGGCGTACTGCAAGGAGGCGGTCGCGCACGTGGCCGCCGAGACCGTCCAGCTGCACGGCGGCATCGCCATCACCTGGGAGCACGACGCCCAGCTGGTCCTCAAGCGGGCGCATGCCCTCGGCCAGCTCTTCGGCACGGCCCACCAGCTGCGGCGACGAGTGTTGGCCCGCTACTCCGCCAGCCGGTGATAGGCCGACCGGTAGAAGACCAGCGGCTCCTCGGCCGCACCGACGACCAGCTCCTGCACGCGACCGAGGACGATGTAGTGGTCACCGGCCTCATGCACGGCGTGGATGGTGCAGTCGATCCAGGCCAGCGAGCCGTCGAGCCGGGGCGCACCCGTCGACGGCGCGGGCTCCCACGAGACACCGGCGAACTTGTCCACGCCCTTGGCCGCGAACTGGTTCGACAGC
>Ga0164242_10009904_pt1 | contig 10241 bp, 10 predicted proteins | sample OricomgcompostMG_FD_108783 | JGI IMG/M metagenome (GOLD analysis project Ga0164242, IMG submission 108783) | Miracle-Growth compost microbial communities from Emeryville, California, USA - Original compost - Miracle growth compost (MG) ... | reverse complement strand
TATTCCTGGCGCTAGGACGTCGCGCGGCTGGTTGACGAGGCCGAGGAACGAGGTCGTCTCGAAACCAGCGGCCCTCGAAGGCTGGTTTCGAGACGCGGCTCGCTGCGCGAGCTGCTCCTCAACCAGCAGACACTGTTCAGCTGGTTGAGGAGCGAGCGCTAGCGAGTGTCTCGAAACCAGCGGCCCTCGAAGGCTGTTTTCGAGCGCCGCCCTGAGGAGGCCGAGGAACGAGGCCGTCTCGAAGAGACGCGCGCTCGTGTCTCGCGTGCTCGTCAACCGGCAGCACTGTTCAGCGCCTCGAGATTCCGACCCGAGTTGCGGGCGCGACGCGCATCGCGTAGCCTAATCGAGGCCAAAGACCGCCGGTCATTGGTGTGTTCGTGAAAGCGGATACACCGATCGAAGTGTTCGGGACGTGACGTGAGTCGCATCCGGAACGACCTGCGCAGGTGTGTGAAGTGACTCCCGCGGCGAAATCCGCGCTCGACAAGCTCCGTGCCCCGCGCATGGAGCCTTTTTTATGCTTACCGGCGGCCACGGCAGCGCGGTGCACCCGCACCGCGTTACGAAACATAAGGAGTGGCCATGGCGAACAAGGAAGCCTCGGTTGGCGAACTTGCGGAAAAGTTCCAGAGCTCTGCTGCCGTTCTGCTGACCGAGTACCGCGGTCTCACTGTTGCTCAGCTCAAAGAGCTGCGCACATCCATCAGTGCAGACGCGACCTATGCCGTGGTGAAGAACACGCTGACCAAGATTGCGGCAAACGCCGCCGGCATCTCGTCGTTCGACGACGAACTTGTCGGCCCATCCGCAATCGCATTCGTGCACGGTGACCCTGTCGCCGTTGCGAAGGGCCTGCGCGACTTCGCCAAGGCGAACCCTCTCCTCGTGGTCAAGGGCGGTTACTTCGACGGTAACGCTCTGACCGCTGCAGAGGTAGGCAAGCTCGCCGACCTCGAGTCCCGAGATGTGCTGCTGGCCAAGCTTGCCGGCGCATTCAAGGCCTCGCTGTTCGGAGCCGCATATCTGTTCAACGCACCGTTGTCGAAGGCCGTTCGCACGGTCGACGCGCTGCGTGAGAAGCAGGAGTCCGCGAGCTAGTTCATCCGAAAGGATGCGCGCACCGCGGTGAGTAACCACACAAACACAAGGAGAAGAAACAATGGCAAAGCTGTCAACTGAGGAACTGCTTGAGCAGTTCAAGGGCCTGACGCTCATCGAGCTGTCCGAGTTCGTCAAGGCGTTCGAGGAGACCTTCGAGGTCACCGCCGCTGCCCCCGTTGCTGTCGCAGGCCCGGCTGCTGCCGGCGGTGGCGCCGCTGCTGAAGAGGTTGAGGAGAAGGACTCCTTCGACGTCATCCTCGAGGCTGCTGGTGACAAGAAGATCCAGGTCATCAAGGTCGTTCGTGAGCTGACGAGCCTCGGCCTCGGCGAGGCCAAGGCCGTCGTCGATGGTGCACCGAAGGCTGTGCTCGAGGGCGCAAACAAGGAGACCGCTGACAAGGCGAAGGCTTCGCTCGAAGAGGCCGGCGCAACGGTCACCCTCAAGTAATTCAGCGCCTGTCTTCTGGCAGGCTGCACGATCAGGGCGTCGCTCCATTTGGGGCGGCGCCCTGATCGCGTTTCAAGCCGCGCGCATCCGCGAACCTGCGCAATATGTCGTCATTTGCGGGGAAATAACGACGATATGTGCAGGTTCGTTGGAGCCACTAGAAATAGATAGCCCAGCTATGTATACTGGAGTCCATGCTCACAGAACCTATCAGGCTCCCACGTGGCGTCGAGATGAGTGACGGCGATGACCTGCACCGCATCCTGTCTGATCTTGTCCAAGTCTCCGCACGCGTGACACGGTTAGCAGCCCGAATCGTCAAAGACCCAGAATCTCTCGCAACCTGGCGCACCCTCAGCGTGCTGCAAGCATCCGGCCCGATGCGAGTCGGAGAACTCGCGTCGATCAGCCAGGTTGCACAACCCACCATGACACGGATCGTTTCCGGCCTCGTTGAACGCGATTGGATCAAGCGCATCGCAGACACAGACGACGCGCGGGCATGGCAGCTTGCCATCTCGTCGAAAGGCGTTGTCGCTCTCGCCGAGTGGCGCAGCCGACTCGCCACCGCGCTGCTTCCGATGTTCTCCGACCTTGACGATGACGAAACCAGAACCATCAGGAACGCGATCGAGTTGGTGCGGCCGCGCGTCACAAAGCGGCCTGCAGATCTGCTGGCGCAGGCAGAAAAGGAACCAAAGTAACTTCATGTCGCAGCTCACCTCACACGGCACAGCTGAAAAGCCGAGTTCCATACTCAAACAACCGATGGCCGTCTGGGCCGTCGCATTCGCCAGCGTTATCGCGTTCATGGGAATCGGTCTGGTCGACCCGATCCTGCCAGCAATCGCGCGCGATCTGAAGGCAACGCCGACCGAAACCGAGATGCTGTTCACCACGTATCTCGCCGTGACCGGCGTCGCAATGTTCTTTACGAGTTGGGTGTCCTCGCGGCTCGGCGCGAAGAAGACGTTGCTCATCGGGCTCGCGCTCATCGTGCTGTTCGCTGCGGCAGCCGGACTCAGCCCGAACGCGGAGGCGATCATGGGCTTCCGCGCTGGGTGGGGGCTCGGCAACGCGCTGTTCATCTCGACTGCGCTTGCCACGATCGTGGGAGCCGCAAGCGGCGGAACCTCCAGCGCAATCATCCTGTACGAAGCGGCACTTGGGCTCGGTATCGCCGTCGGCCCGCTGCTCGGCGGGCTGCTCGGCGGCATCAGCTGGCGTGGACCGTTCTTCGGAACAGCCGTGCTGATGGCCATCGGATTCATCGCGATCGTCGCGATGCTGCGCAAGAACCCGGATACGCCGCAGCCGACGAAACTGTCCGCGCCGTTCAAGGCGCTGCGCAACCCAGCGCTCGGAACGCTCGCGGGCGCGGCACTGTTCTACAACATCGGCTTCTTCGTTCTGCTCGCGTACACACCGTTCGCGCTGCAGAATCTCGGCTTCGGCGACGCGATGACCCTCGGTTTCATCTTCTTCGGATGGGGCGTTGCCGTGGCCATCTCATCGGTCTGGGGCGCTCCGCTTCTGACGAATCGCCTCCCACGCACGCGCACGATGTGGATCGTGCTTCCTCTGCTGGCGGCCGACCTGATCATCGCTGGATTCCTGGTGTCGTCTGCTACCGCGATCATCGTCTGCGTGATCGTCGGAGGCCTGCTGCTTGGCATCATGAACACCGTGCTGACCGAATCCGTGATGGAATCGACCGATCTGCCACGCTCCGTTGCATCATCCGCATACTCAGGCGTTCGCTTCGTCGGCGGCGCGATCGCCCCTCCCGGTGCCACGCTGCTTGCCAGCATGTTCGCGACATCAACACCGTACTTCGCCGGCGGCATCTCGGTTGTGATCGCTGCTGTGATCATCGTGCTCGGCAGCCGCAAACTGCGCCGTATCGATGGCGTCGAGGAGACCAAGCTCGAACAGGCCGAAGCGATCACGTTCGCAGACGCAGACTGAGGCTGCGCCGGTGGATGCTGGTGGCTAGTGCGCTGGGGGAGCCGTGCTCGCACGCTCTGCGAGTGTCACCGGGTAGCGCACAGAGCGCCGCCGTGCGACCGTCCCGTGCAGCTCATCCAGCAGCATCCTGGCCGCTAGCGCACCTTGTTCAAACGGGTTCTGAGCCATCGTGGTCAGGCCGAACGACTCTGCAAGTTCGTGATCGTCGATTCCGATCACGGAGATGTCTTGAGGGACGCGCAGCCCGGCGTCGTGTGCAGCGAGGATCGCGCCCATCGCCATCTCGTCCGAATCGGCGAACACCGCGGTTGGGCGCTCGCCTGTGCGCCCAAGCAGATCGGACATCGCACGCCGAGCAGACGCCATGTTGAAGTGTCCGGTGATCACCCAATCCGGCCGAAGCGGAATTCCTGCCTGCGCGAGAGCCTGCTCGTAGCCCTTGCGACGCTGCACCGGGACCTGTCTGGTGAGCCCCATCTGCCAGCTGCCGACCAGGTGAGCGATTTTGCGGTGGCCGAGCGCGATCAGGTGCTCTGTGGCCTGCTTGGCGACACCGCACTCGTCGATGTCGATATGGCGCAGCCCGCGCACAGCGCCGCCGACCACGATCGTCGGATGCCCCGTGGACGCCAGCTGATGGCGCTCGTCTGCTGTGAAATCGATGCACAGGGCGATCAACGCATCGGTGCGTTTGCGCAAGATGGTGCGGTGGAACACGCGTTCCCGGTCGGCGCCGCGACCGCCGAGATTGAACAGGATCAGATCGTAACTGGCTGCGCGCAGCACGGAATCGACACCCTCGATGACCGTCGCGTAAAACCACAGGCTCAGCGAAGGCACGACGACACCCATCGCCATGGTGCGGCCGCTGGCCAGACCGGAAGCGCTCGACGATGCAACGTATCCGAGCTTCGCCGCGGCGGCCTGCACCGACGCCCGGGTGTGCTCCGAAACGTTCGGTAGCCCTCTTAGGGCGCGGGAAACGGTCGCTGTCGAGACGCCGGCCTCGCGCGCGACCTCATCGATTCCGGTCACCTGCGCCCGCTGCTCCACTGTTCGTTATCGTGCTGCGATCTGGGTGCGTCGTGGCTCTCGCCCGGCGGGTGTGCGCGGCGCCTGGTGATGTTTCGTCTGGTGAGCAAGAGGGCGGTGAGGATGAGCACGAACGCGAGCAGCGCCATGGCCCAGCCCAGAGCATCCGTGCCCGTCAATTCACTGATAACCGTGATCACGAAGAACGCAAACGCGAAGAACCCGATGATGCCGATACCGACATCGACCGTGTCGAGCACATCGGTGTTGCGCTTGCGCGAGGCGTGCATGATTACCCTTTCACGCCTCCTGCTGTGAGGCCGGCTACGATACGCCGCTGGAAGATGAGCACCAAGATCACGAGCGGCACAGTCACGATCGTACCGGCAGCCATGACCGCGGTGTACGGCTCCTGGTGCGGTTGGCTGCCCGCGAAGCTCGCGATCGCGACGGTGACCGGTTGGGTAGCGTCGCTTGAAAGCTGGCTGGAGATGAGGTACTCGTTCCACGACGAGATGAACGCGAGGATGGCCGTCGTGAACACCGCGGGAGCAGCAAGCGGCAGGATGATCTTGCGGAACGCTTGAGCCTGCGTGCAGCCGTCGATGCGTGCTGCCTCCTCGAGATCCCACGGCATCTCGCGGAAGAACGACGTCAATGTATAGACCGTCAGCGGCAACACGAACGAGATCTCGGGCAGGATCAGCGCCTGGTACTGACCCATCCAGCCCCAGTTGGTGAACAGCTGAAACAGCGGCGTGATCAGTGCGACCCCCGGGAACATGGATGCGCCGAGGATGACGCCGAGCACGATGCCCTTGAACTTGAAGTCAAGGCGGGCCAACGCGTATGCCGCGAACGTGCCGACCAGCAAGCCGATGATCGTGACGCATGCGCCGATGAACAGGCTGTTCAGGAGGGCCTGCCCGAGGTGGTTTCCGAGTTTCGTCGAGAACGCCGTGGCGAAATTGTCCCAGGTGACGTGGGTGAACCACGGTGTTGTGTCGAACGTGTAGCCGACGTCGCGGAATGCCGTGACGACCATCCAATAGAACGGTGCGAGGCACCACACCACGATGACGAGTGCGCTGATCCCGGTGCGGATGCCCTGGGCTGTGCCACGACGGCGGCGCGGCTTTACGCGGGCGCGCGCCGTGCTGGTTTTCTGGCTGGTTGATTCGGCTTCGGCCGCTGCTGGCCCGGCGATGGCGCTCATAGCTTGCCTTTCTGCTGGGACTCCTGCGTTCGCACGACGTTGGCGCCGAGGAATCGAACGAAGATGAACGCGACGATGAAGATGATCAGGAAGGTGATGGTCGACAAAGCTGATGCGCTGTTGAAGCCTTGCCTGATCTGGTCGATGACGAGGATCGAGAGCGTGGTCGTCGCGTTGCCGTTACCTCCACCGCCTCCGGTGAGGATCGCAGGAAGGTCATAGATACGCAGCGCGTCGAGGATGCGGAACAGGACCGCGACCATCAGCGCCGGCTTAACAAGCGGCATGGTCACCCGCCAGAACCGCTGGAACGTGGTTGCCCCGTCGACCTTCGCCGCCTCGTAGACGTCCTCGGGGATCAGTTGCAGGCCGGCGAGGATCAGCAACGCCATGAACGGGGTGGTCTTCCAGGTATCTGCGATGATGATCGCGAACCTGGATGCCCACTCGTCACTGGTCCAGAGGATTTGTGTGTTCAGCAGTGCGTTTGCGATGCCGCTGACCGAGAAGATGAAGAACCACAGCTTTGCCGTGACGGCCGTTGGGATCGCCCAGGGGATCAAGATCGCGGCGCGAACAAGGCCACGGCCCTTGAACGTGCGGTTCATGATCAGTGCCATCCACATGCCGAGCACGGTCTCCAAGATGACCGTGACAACCGTGAAGAAGAAGGTGACGAATGTCGCATTCCAGAACCCAGACCCAAGGTTGCCCGGCGGGCACGCTGTCGTTCCGCCGTCTGCGGTCGAACACTGCTGCAACAGCCAGTGCGTGTAGTTCGAGAAACCGGCAAACCCGCCTTGCACGAACATGCCGGTCGCCGGATCGAGCCCTGCGTCCTTCTGGAACGACATCACGATCGCGCTGACCACCGGGTAGCCGATCACAATCGCCAACAGGATGATCGTCGGAGCGATCAGATAGAGCGCCACCCGGCGCTCACCGCGTCTGGCCTTTTTCGCGCCCGCTCGCATCGGCGGTTTCGGAGTTCGCGCTACTGGCTTTGCGACCTCGGGAGCAGACATCCTTGTCCTCCTACATCGTTGGGAGTTCGCCTGACGGCGGCGGGGTGCAAGACCCCGCCGCCGTCAGAATGTGAATCGTTAGCTACCGGAGCCAGCCGTCTTGATGGCGTCGCCCATGTTCTTCAGCGCCTCATCGACGCTCATGCTGCCCTTCAGTGCTGCGTATGCGTTGTCTTGCACAGCCTTCGTGATGGCCGGGTAGAACGGCGAAACCGGACGAGGAACAGCGTGCTCGATCGACGTCTTCAGTGTGGACAGGTACGGGAACTTCGCGTTGAGGTCCGCATCGTCGTACAGCGACGCGATCACAGGCGAGAGCGAGCCCTGGGTGACGAAGAACTTCTGGGTCTCTTCGCTCTGCAGGAACTTGACGAAATCGAACGCGGTCGCCTTGTGCTTTGAGTACGTGCTGATCGCCGCGTTGTGACCGCCAAGGCTGGATGCACCAGGTCCGCCATCGCCTGGAAGCGGTGCGATTCCAAAGGTGTCCTTCACCGTCGACGAACCATCCGTCTTCGCCAGGTTGAACACATACGGCCAGTTGCGCAGGAAGAGCAGCTTGCCTGCCTCGAACGCCTGCCTGCCCTGCTCCTCCTGATAGGTGATCGCCTCTGCCGGGATATTGCCATCCTTGAATCCGTCGACGAGGCGCTGCAGACCCTTCTTCGCTTCAGGTGTGTTCAGAGTCGGCGTCTTGCCGTCCTCACCGACGATCGTTCCGCCTGCGGTGTTGATCGCCTCTGCGACGTTCACCGTCAGGCCCTCGTACTTGGCGTACTGGCCTGCGTAGCATCCGATGCCCGCCTGCTTAGCGATCGAGCAGTCGGCCATCATCTCATCCCAGGTCTTGGGCGGAGTCGGCACGAGGTCCTTGCGGTAGTAGAGGATGCCGCCGTCTGAGGTTTGCGGAGCGGCGTACTGAATCTTGTTGTACGTTCCGGTCTTCACCGTCGCTGGCAACAGCTTGGAGTTGTCCATCTTGTACTTGCCAGTCAGCGGCTGCAACCAGCCCTTCGCCGCGAACTCTGCCGTCCAGATCACGTCGACGTCGACGACGTCGTAGTTGGAGTCCTTGGCCTGGAAGTGCTGCACGAGGTCGTCGTGCTGCTGGTCGGCCTGGTCTGACTGCTCCTTGAAAGTGACCTTTTCCTTCGGGTGCGCTTTGTTCCATTTATCGATGAGAGGACGAACAACGTTGCTGTTGTCCTTGCCCTGTACGTATGTGATCGGACCGCGGGAGTCGTCGCCGCCCGAGTTGTCGGACGAGCCCCCTGAGCCGCCTGAACATCCCGCGAGCGCGAGAGATGCGACGGCGATTCCAGCAATGATGCTGAGACGTGTTGCCTTCATTTCACTCCTCGTTGAGTAGCTAATTGTGTTAGCTGATTGCTGTGTTTTGTTGATGCACGCCCGGCTCAGCGGGCGCCAACTGCTGCGTTTGAGGGCGCGATTGCGTCCTGCGTTGTCAAAGTACTACCGTGGCTGAGGAAAATGCAAGCGCTTGACGTAAACGCTTTCATAACAAGAATTTGTGGAAACATCAGCGAAATTAGGTGACGCATGACGCAGCAGGACACTCGCAAACAGTGGTGGCGGGACGCGGTGATTTACCAGGTGTACCCGCGCTCGTTTGCGGACGGGAACGGCGACGGCATGGGTGATCTGACCGGTGTCGAGCAGCACCTCGACTACTTGCAGCGGCTGGGCGTCGACGCGGTCTGGCTCTCGCCGTTCTATGTCTCACCGCAGAGCGACGCCGGCTACGACGTCGCCGATTATCGTGACGTAGACCCGCTGTTCGGCACGCTTGAAGACTTCGACCGGATGCTGGCAACGGCGCACGCTCGTGGCCTGCGAGTGATTGTCGACCTCGTCCCCAATCACACCTCGAGCGCGCATCCATGGTTCCAGGCTGCACTTGCCGCCGCGCCGGGCAGTCTCGAGCGCGAGCGATACATCTTCCGCGATGGCCTCGGTGCCTCTGGCGAGCTTCCGCCGAACAACTGGGAGTCGGTGTTCGGCGGCCCGGCGTGGACGCGGACGGACGACGGCCAGTGGTACCTGCACCTGTTCGACCCTGGACAGCCCGACCTCAACTGGCGCAACCCAGAAGTGATCGACGAGTTCAAGAGCATCCTTCGCTTCTGGCTCGACCGCGGGGTCGACGGCTTCAGAATCGACGTTGCGCACGGGCTGATCAAGCACGATGAGTTGCCGAACTGGGATGTGGCATCCGGTGAGATCTCCGGAGGGGGAAACCTGGGCCCGATGTGGGATCAGGATGACGTTCACGAGATCTACCGCGGCTGGAACGCCGTGTTGCGCGAGTACGAAGGGGACCGCATGCTCGTCGCAGAGGCGTGGGTCTCGCCTGCGGAGCGACTGAGCAGGTACGTGCGGCACGACGAGATGCAGCAGGCGTTCAACTTCATCTACATGACAGCGGGCTGGGATGCCGTTGCGATGCACACCGCCATCGACGACTCGCTCGCGACGAACGCGGCAGTGGATGCGACGACCACCTGGGTACTGTCGAATCACGACGTCGTGCGGCACGCGTCGCGTTTCGGATTGGCAGATCCGACCAGCTGGCCGCGTGGCATCGGTGCGAAGGAGGAGCAACCGGATGCCGTGCTCGGCTTGACCAGGGCGCGCGCTGCGACCCTGCTCATGCTCGCGCTGCCCGGATCCGCTTATCTGTTCGAAGGCGAAGAACTCGGCCTCCCCGAGCACACCACCCTGCCGGATGAGGTGCGGCAAGACCCGAGTTTCTTCCGCACGAAGGGTGCACAGACCGGCCGCGATGGTGCGCGTGTCCCGTTGCCGTGGGTTGCGGATGCGCCAGGGTACGGATTCGCGACCGCGGGCTCTGGCACGGGCGCTGGTGCGAATGCCGCTGCCGCTGCCGCACCGTGGCTGCCGCAGCCCGAGTCGTTCCGTGACCTGGCCGTCGACCGGCAGGACGGCGTCGCGGGATCGACGCTGGAGTTCTATCGGAGCGCCATCGCGCTGCGTCGCTCGCTCGGATTGGGAGCCGGCTCGCTGAGCTGGTTGGAGTCAGACCCGAGTGTGCTCGCATTCGAAAACTCGGGTGTTCGGGTCGTCTTGAACTTCGGTCCGCGGCCTGCGCAGCTGCCGAAGGGCGCAGACATACTGCTGGCGAGCAGTCCGGACGCCATCCGCTCTGATGCGCTCGGGGAAAACCACGCCGTCTGGTTGCGCGTGTAACCTGCATCGCTCTCGTCCTCTCCTCGTTCCCTCGTCCCCTCGTCCTCTCGTCCTCTCGTCCCTTCGTCCCCTCGTTCTGGGGCGACAGTGCCCGTTTCGGACGAGCGCGTCCCCCGCGGTGGGCGCACTCGTCCGAAACGGGCACTGTCGCGGTGGGGAGTGCTGTGAACGCGGTGGGGAGTGCTGTGAACGCGGTGGGGAGTGCTGTGAACGCGGTGGG
>Ga0164242_10009902_pt1 | contig 10242 bp, 9 predicted proteins | sample OricomgcompostMG_FD_108783 | JGI IMG/M metagenome (GOLD analysis project Ga0164242, IMG submission 108783) | Miracle-Growth compost microbial communities from Emeryville, California, USA - Original compost - Miracle growth compost (MG) ... | reverse complement strand
TCGCGATGGACATAACCCGGGCCCGGCCAGCCCTGCACCTGCACCGTGCGCAGCTCGCCGCCGGCCACCAGCGGCAGGAGTTCATCCGCGCCCACCGCCGGCTGCAGGCGATGGTAATCGGCGATCCAGCGGGCCTGGGCGATGCCGAGGGCACGCACGGCATCGACGATGAAGCGCCGGCGCAAGGCCGCCGCATCCGGCCCGGGCACGGATGCGGGCGGCGGGTCCAGCCGGGCCAGCACGTTGGCGGCCAGATCGTAGACGCGCTGGAAACGCTCGCGGCGGGCCACCATGAGTTCGCCCAGGACGAACCATGCTTCCAGCCAGCGCTTCTCGGGTTTCCAGTCCCACCAGCCGGAGCGGGGCGCCGATGCGTCCGGCGGGCAAAGTCGGCGGCGCTCACCGGCCCCGTGGCCCGGATCCGCGCCAGCAAGGCCTCCATCTCGCGGCGGTGCTGGCGCCGGGTGAGCATGGCCCGCCGGAACGACCAGTGGCTTTCGCGCTGGCCCAGCCATGCCCGGTGCAGGCCGATGTCGGCCGCTGGGGCCATGCACGCCTCGTGCGCCCAGCATTCGGCCAGCTGCCCGCCGGCCAGGGCGTCGTCCAGCCACTCCATCGGGTAATCGCCGATGCGCGCGCGCAGCACCAGGTGCTGGCTGCGCGCGACCACGTGGATCGAATCGATCTGCAGCAGGCGCATGCGCTCGACGGCGTCGAGCAGGTCGCAGCGCCGCGCCCGCCGCCGCGATGCCTGCAGCAGCCCCTGCGCGGCCAGGTGCAGGTACCTGGCCTGCGTCACCGAGAGGATTTCGGGTCCGGGACTCAGCGGGCTGAACGACACGGCGGCTTCACTCCACGGCGGGCATGCTGTTGAGCCGGCATTTACGCAGGCTCTGCTAGCGTCGATTCCAGCCCGGTCCCCGGCGGGCACCGTGCCCGGACCGGTGAAGACCGGACCACTGCTTTGGTCAAATCGGAAGGAGTATCGACCATGAAAACCCAGTTGCCTCTCCTGTCGGCGTTCTGCGCCGGCGCCTTGCTGATGGCTGGCGGCGCGCTCGCGCAGGACGCGTCGTCCGGCTCGTCCGGCTCGGCCACGCAAACCGCCGTGTACCAGACTTCGAAGGGCGAGCTCACGGTCAACAGCATGCCCGCGAAGGCGCCGAGCTACGGGCAGGCGCCATCGTTCGAGCAGCTGGCCAACGGCGGCAAGTCGATCAGCCCCGAACAGGCCGAGGCCTATCCGCCGCTGGCCAACGAATTCGAGCATGCCGACAGGAACCGCGACAAGCACGTAAGTAAATCGGAATACGAGCGCTGGCTCAAGCAAGGCTAGAATCGGCGTGATCGCCTGGACGGCAGGGCTTTCTTGCCCCTGCCGCCAGGCGCGACCCGCCATGGCGGCATTCGATTCGGCCGGACGCGATCCGCCGGCCGTCGCGCCGCGTCGAAGCGGGCTGGGGACTGCGGTCCCGGTAGTCAAAGGCAACCCGGCACCGGCGCGCGTCGCGCGGTGCCCTTCACGGAGCGCATGATGCAAATCTGCCCTGTCGCGGTGGCGCTGGCCCTGCTTGCCGGCCTGTTCGCCGCCCCCGCTGCGGCGCAAAACCCCGATCCCATGGACATCCGGGCCTGCACCAGCATCGAGAGCGACTCTGTGCGGCTCGCGTGCTACGACCGCGCCACCGGGCGGGCGGACGCCGAGGCCGCTCCGGCCCAGTCCGCCAAGCCGGGAGCGACGAACATCTTCGGGCGCGACGCCGCGAACCCCTCGGCACCCGAACAACCGGCCGTCGCCAACATGCGGTCGATGCTGGACAGCCGCTGGGAATTGTCCCCGGAAAGCAAGCTCGGCACCTTCAACCTGCGCGGCTACAAACCCATCTACATCATGCCGGTGTTCGCCAGCAGCAACCAGAACGAACGACCGCACAGCCCGAACCCGGACAACACCGTCACCCAGCCCGAACACCTCGACAATCTGGAGGGCAAGTTCCAGCTCAGCCTCAAGACCAAGCTGTGGCAGGGCGTATTCGGCGACGCCGGCGACCTGTGGGTCGGCTATACGCAGTCCTCGCACTGGCAGGTCTACAACCAGCAGCTCTCGCGGCCGATGCGCGAAACCAACTACGAGCCGGAGGCCATGCTGGTCTTCGACACCCATTACCGCGTGTTCGGCTGGGACGGCCGCCTGCTCGGCGTGAGCTTCAACCACCAGTCCAACGGCCGCAACAATCCCCTGTCACGCAGCTGGAACCGCGTCATCGCCAACATCGGCTTCGAACGCCCGAACTGGGTCGTCATGTTCCGCCCATGGTGGCGGGTCCCGGAAGCCCGGCACGACGACAACAACCCCGACATCAGTGATTACATGGGGCGCGGCGACGTGCAGATCGTGCACGAGTGGAACGGGCAGGAATTCTCCATGATGCTGCGCCATTCGCTGCGCGGGGGCGCGCGCAGCCACGGCGCCGCGCGCTTCACCTGGAGCTTCCCGCTGGCCGGGAACCTGCGCGGATACCTGCAGGCGTTCAAGGGCTACGGCGAGAGCATGATCGACTACAATCACAACGCGACCTACCTGGGCGTCGGCATCTCGTTGCTCGACTGGTATTGAGCGCAGCCTGCCCGCGCGCCGGCCGCCCGGCGGCACCGCAAGGTCAACCGGCTGCGCCTTGCAGCCGCGCCAGGATGTCCCTGCCGATCTTCGCCGGCGTGTCGGTGGGCGCGTAGCGCTTGACCACCTGGCCCTCGCCGTCCACCAGGAATTTGGTGAAGTTCCACTTGATCGACTCGCTGCCCAGCACGCCCTTGCCCTCACCCTTGAGCCATCGGTACAGGGGATCGGCATGCTCGCCGTTGACCTCGATCTTGGCGAACATCGGGAAGCTGACCTCGTAGCGGGTCTGGCAGAACGCCTTGATCTGCGCCTCGTCGCCGGGCTCCTGGTGGCCGAACTGGTCGCAGGGAAAACCCAGCACGACGAGGCCGAGCCCGCGCTGCTCCCGCCACAGCGCTTCCAGGCCCTCGTACTGCAACGTGAACCCGCAGCGCGAGGCCACGTTGACGACGAGCAGGGTCTTGCCGCGCCATTCGCCCAGGGAGCGCATCCGCCCGTCGATGTCGCGGACGCTGAAATCATAGATGCTGGTCATGGCGGGAGCCCGTTTGCGGCCGGAGCCCGAGTCTACGTCATCGGCTGCCGGCGCGCCGCGACGCTCAGGTCCCCTGCCCGGCCGGGATGTCGAATACCTGGCGCAGGTAGGCCACGTAGGCCTGGTCGTCGCACATGGCCTTGCCCGGCGAGTCGCTCAGCTTGGCCACCGGCTGGCCATTGCAGCGGACCATCTTGATCACGATGGAGATGGGCGCGGGACCGACGTCGTTGGTGAAGTTGGTACCCACCCCGAACGCCAGCTGGCAGCGTCCGCGGAAGTGCGCATACAGCCGCATGACCTTGGGGATGTCCAGGCCGTCGCTGAAGACCAGCACCTTGCCGTGCGGGTCCACGCGGTTCGCCCGGTAGTGCGCGAGCAGCTTCTCGCCCCAGACGAAGGGATCGCCGGAGTCCTGGCGCGCGCCGTCGAACAGCTTGCAGAAATACATGTCGAAGTCGCGCAGGAAGGCATCGATCCCATACACGTCGGACAAGGCGATGCCGAGGTCGCCCCGGTACTCCTTGGCCCAGGCCTGCAGGGCCACGACCTGCGAGTCGCGCAGGCGCGGGCCCAGCGCCTGGTGCGCCTGCAGGTATTCGTGCGCCAGCGTGCCCAGCGGCGTGAGGCCCAGCTGCCAGGCCAGCCATACGTTGCTGGTGCCCGCCAGCTGCGGCCCCAGGCCCTCGTACAGGGTGGCGACGACCTCGCGGTGCCAGTCGCGCGAATAGCGCCGGCGCGTACCGTAGTCGGCGAGCTTGCATTCGGCGTATCCCGGGGTGTCGCGCAGCAGCGCTATCTTGGCGCGCAGCCGGCGCCGGCCCTCGTCCAGCGTCAGGCCCGGGTTGTGCCGGCGGCAGTACACCTCGCTGATGATGGCCAGCAGCGGCACCTCGAACAGGATGGTGTGCAGCCACGGGCCGCGGATGCGCAACTCGATCTCGCCCGGCACCGTCGCCGACGGCGCGAGGTCGACATATTTCTCGTTGAGCTGGAACAGCTCCAGGAAGTCGACGAAATCGCTCTTGATGTAGCGCAGGCTGCGCAGGTAGTCGAGCTCGTCGGCGGTGAAGCGCAACTGGCACAAGGCTGCCAGTTCGGTGCGGATCTCGTCGATGCAGGAAGCCAGCTCTATGCCCTGGTCGCGGCACTTGAAACGGTACTCCACCTGGGCGGCCGGATATTGATGCAGCACCACCTGCATCATCGAAAACTTGTACAGGTCCGTGTCCAGCAGGGATTCAATGATCATCGTTTGCCCAGATAGACGGCCGCCGTGGCCGTGTCCGAGCCATTATCCGCGCCGGCACGCCGGCGTGCCGCAGACAGCCTGCATCCAGCGGGAAAAAAATCGTCAGGAACGATTTTTGACATCGCGCAGCCATGACCCGAAGGGTGGCTGCCATGGATGGTGGTCATAAAATAAAACCTCGTTAGCCAGGGGAGGACTAACGAGGTTTGTCAGGCGGCCACCAGGGGAGAGAGGCCAGCCCCTCAGCGACGCGATGCATTGCGCCGCTTCTTGTCGCCCTCACGGCGATACGTGGGCTTAGTGTGGCCGCCCGGACATGAGTTCAACGTGTACGGACGGTCACGTTCAGCTCCACGACAGGCTGCGGTTAGGGTTCCGTACAGGTTCGCCGCCGGAGCGCTTCCGCATCCTGCTGGAGCGCCTGCAGCCGGCCGCTGCGCCGTGCCGGGGGCTCGCCGGCAAGCGTGCGCACCCGCGCGTAAAACGCCCTCCAGTCGCGCCCGCTGCGCGCGAACATCCGCGCGAACGCCGGCACCCAGCGCTCGTACAGGCCGAACGGCAGCAGCCGCGCGTTGTTGAGCGGGGCCGCCACCCAGGCGTCGTAAACCCCGATGTCCGGCCAGGCGGGATTGCGCCATTGCGCGTAGCGTTCGCGGAACGCGGCGAACTCGCGCTGCTTGCCGGCGGCCAGGGCCTCCCGGTCGGCGCCGCTGGCATACAGCGCCTTCAGCCGCCCGCGCAGATCCAGCACCAGGGTCGTGAAGGCCTGCTCATGGGTGCGCTCGCACGACTCCTGCGGCGGCAGGCCCTGCGCTGCCCGCCACTGCCGCAGGCCTTCGCTCTGCACGAAGGTGGCGAACGATTCGTTGAATGCCGTATCGCCCGGCACGTAGATCAGTTGATGCGCCAGCTCATGGAAAATCGTGCCGATCAGCCGGTCATCGCCTTCGTGCATCATGCTCGACAGGATCGGATCGGCGAACCAGCCCAGGGTGGAATAGGCGCTGACCCCGCCGATCCAGACGTCGTCGCCACGCGCCCGCAGGCTCGCGGCATCCGCCTGCGCCGCGGACTCGCTGAACCAGCCCCGGTAGGCGACGCAACCGGCAATCGGGAAGCATTGCGGGAGCGCATCCACCGAGTACGGCCTGGTGGCGAACACGTTCCAGACCACATAGGGCCGGTGCAGGTCCACGTACGTCGTGTAGCTGCGGTTGTCCGGCAGGCCCAGCTGCCGGCTCGCGAACCGCCGCGCCTGCAACGCCAGCTGCAGGCGCCTTGCCAGTCCGGGCGGAGTGCGCGGATCCCCGACCACCGCCTCGACCTTGCGCCGGTGCACGACCAGCTGGGCCTGCCCGCGCACGGCCTGGCCGTAGTAGTGCAGGCTGCCGCAGCCGCACAGCAGGAACGCGGCCGCCACCGCGGCCGCCAGCCAGCGGCCTTGCCGCATCGACATCCTCATTGCCCTGGGGGAACGTGGATGGCGGCGGGCGACAGGTCCGGCGGGCGCGTCAAGATCCGTTCGAACGGCTGCGGCCGCTCCGATGCCCGCCCGCGCGGCCCCCGCCGTGGCCAGGGCCGGCGTTGGCCCGGCCCGGCACGTGGCGTCCTCCGCCCTGGTAGCCCCGCGCATGCTCGTAGCGGCGATACATCGGCCGCCCGGCCCGGTAGTAGCGCGCGCGGCCGTACCACACGGCGCCGACGCCGATCCCCGGCGCGTAACAGCATCCATAACCGTAGCCCCCGCCGTAGTAGGGGCCATAGAACGGGGCGACGTAATAGCCGTCGTAGCCGGGCGCCGCCTGGCCGTAGTAGGCATCGCCCCGATAGGTGGTCCGGCGTACATAGCTGTAGCCCGGGTCGACGTAGCATGCCGATAGCAGGAGGGTGGCCGCGGACAGGACCATGCCGGCAAACAGGCGTCTCATGCGGCGTCTCCCATCACCATGACGCCATCACGCTAGAGCGCGGCGGTTGAACCCCCGATGAGCACGGGATTCATGCAGGTGGCACGCCGGGCGGACGGCCTGCCAAGCCGGCAGGCCGCCTCTGCCGGGGGTCAATCGCCGCGCTTGCCCACGCTGCCGCGAGGCGCCTCGGTCGGTACTCCGGCGCTGACGGCCGGCGCCGGGTCCGGTACGGCCGGTGCTGCCGAGGCGTGCTTGTCGGCCGACGCCATGGCGTCGCCGGCCCCTGGCCAGCTTGGCGTCTGGTGTGCACGCTCCTGCTTGACGTCGAGCAGGGCCTGGATGTGCGCAACGGCCTCTTCGGGACTGATGTGCTGGACGGACGTATCCGCTTCGCCGCCACGCCCGGTCGCTGGCGTCGCGGGAGCCGCCGCCGGGGCCGCAGGCTTGGCCACGGCCGGCTTCTTCGCCGCTGGGGCGCTGGCGGGCTTGCGCACCGCAACCTTCTTCGCGGCGGGCTTCGCAGTCGTCGGTGTCGGCTTGCCGGCGGGCTTGCCGGCTTTCGCATTCTTTCCTGCGGCCTTCGCCGTCGCGGCGTTCCTGGCTGCGCCCTGGCGGACCGCAGCCTTTTTCGGGCTGGGCTTCCTGCCCGGCGCCGGCTTTTTCGCAGCCGCTTTCTTCGGCGCCGCGGCCTTCTTCGCAGCCTGCTTCTTTGGCAGCTTCTTGGCGGCAGCGGCTTTCTTCACCGGCTTCCCCGCGACCGGTTTCCTGGCGACGACCTTCTTTGCCGCTGCCTTTTTCACCGCCGCCTTTTTCACTGCCTTCTTCACTGCAGGCTTCTTCACCGCCGGCTTTTTTGCCGCAGCCTTCCCGGCGGCCGGTTTCCTGGCGATGGCTTTTTTCGTGGCGGCCTTCTTCGTCTTGGCTGCCGGTTTCCTGGCCGTTGCGCTCTTCTTGCTCGCCTTGGTTGCCGCCGGGCTCTTGGCCGCGGACTTGCGCGATGCCGACTTGGCCGGGCTCTTGGCGGCTGCCGCCGCCTTCTTCTTCGCCGTGGTACTGGCGGATGGTTTTTTTGCCGCGGGTTTCTTCGCGACTGCCTTGCGGGTCGTGGCCATGCGTTTCTCTCCTGCGGGGAATGTTGATCCGCGACCAGTATGCACTGAGCTCCGTTGCGGCAGCAATCGCCGGCGCATGCGCAGGCCGGCCCCGATCGACCCCGCGTCCGGGATCAGAACGACGGGTGCATGAGCGTATGCAGGAAATAAGGCAGCACGCGCGGCTCGATCAGCAAGGTCACCAGTACGCCGTAGGCCCCGCCCCATAGATGGGCGCTGTGGTTGACGTAACCGTCGCCGCGCCGGTCCATGTAGATGGAATAGGCGGTGTACGCCACCGCGTAGACGATCGCCGGCAGGGGCACGACCAGCACGATGATCAGCTGCCATGGCGCCAGCAGGATGAAGGCGAACAGCACCGCCGACACCGCGCCCGACGCCCCCAGGCTGCGGTATTGCAGGCTGTCGCGATTTTTCAGGTAGCTCGGCAGGATGGAAACCACCAGGCCGCCGATGTAGAACAGCGCGAAGCCGAACGGCCCCACGCGCGCGCTGAAGAAGTTCTCCATGATGCGGCCGAAGAAATACAGCGTCACCATGTTGAAGAGCAGATGGCCGAAATCGGCATGGACCAGACCGTAGGTGACCAGCCGGTGGTATTCGTGTTTCCTGCTGATGGCCGGCGGCCACAGGACCAGGTCGTCCAGCAGGTGGCGGTTCCTGAACGCCATGAAGGAGACGCCGCAGGTGACGATGATGATGATCAGGGTGATCGGCAATGGAATCTCCGCTAGGCTTCGCGCAACGCGGCATCTTGGCGCCTGCATGCGCTCTTGTCGACTCACGCCCGCCGCAGGGACGCTCGCGTAACCACACCATGCACACCATTATCCCGGGACCAGGCACTCCATGACCGCGCTCCGCTACCTGCACCTGGACGTCTTTGCCGCCAGTCCTGGCGGCGGCAACCACCTTGCCGTGGTGGTCGGCGCCGAAGCGTGGAGCACCGCGGCCATGCAGCGCTTCGCACGCTGGACCGACCTGGTGGAGACGACCTTCCTGCTGCCGCCGAGCGTGGCCGAAGCGGGCTATCGCGTGCGCATCTTCACCCCGGCCCGGGAGATCCCGTTCGCCGGGCATCCGAGCATCGGCAGCGCGCACGCGGCGCTGGCGTGCGGCCTGGTGCAGGCGCGGGACAGGCTGCTCTGGCAGGAATGCGCCGCCGGCGTGCTGCCGATCCGCATCGAGGGCGACGGCGCCGCGCGCGAGCTGCTGCTGCGGGCACCGGAGGCGAGCGTGCAGGCCACCGGCCGGGACGTCCACCCCCTGCTGCCACCGGCCCTCGCCGGCATCCGCCTCGGCACGCTGCCGCCGGCCCTGGTCGACGGCGGCCGCAAATGGTGGCTGGCCGAAATCTCGGACGAAGCCAGCCTGCGCGGCTGGCAGCCCGACCACACCGCGATCGGCGCACTCGCCCGCGCCAGCGCGGCGATGGGGCTATGCGCCTTTGCCCGCGCCGCGGGCGCCGGCCCCGGCGCCGATCGCCTGGTGGTTCGCGCGTTCGGAGCCGGCGCGGGGATCGTCGAGGATCCGGCCTCGGGCGCCGCCAATGGGCTGGTTGCCGCCTATATCGCGCAGGCCGAGCCCGGGGGCCGGTATGCGCGCGGCTACTCCGTCAGCCAGGGCCGGGAAATCGGACACGACGCGCGGCTGACCGTTCGCGTCGAGGACGGCGCCATCTGGGTCGGCGGCCCCTGCCTCACCGTCATCGACGGCCGCCTGGACTGGCCGGCGGGATAGCGGCCGCCTGCCCATCGCCAGGCCTGCCCGGCGGCAACCGCCACCCGGCCGGCCCGGTCAGTCGAAGGCGCCGGCGAAGGTGTCGGCGGCGTAGTTCTCGAATTTCGTGTACTGGCCGAGGAAAGTCAGCTTGCACACCCCCGTCGGGCCGTTGCGCTGCTTGCCGATGATGATTTCCGCCAGGCCCTTGTCCTGCGTTTCCTTGTTGTAGTACTCGTCGCGGTAGATGAACATGATCACGTCGGCATCCTGCTCGATGGCGCCGGACTCGCGCAGGTCCGACATCATCGGGCGCTTGTCCGCGCGCTGTTCCAGCGACCGGTTCAGCTGCGACAGCGCCACCACCGGCACATCGAGTTCCTTGGCCAGGCCCTTCAGCGAGCGCGAGATTTCGGAGATCTCAGTGGCGCGGTTCTCGGTATTGCCGGGCACCTGCATGAGCTGCAGGTAGTCGATCACGATCAGGCCCAGGCCGCCGTGTTCCCGGTGCAGGCGGCGCGCGCGCGAACGCAACTCCACCGGGGACATGCCGGGCGTGTCATCGATGAAGATCTTGGCCTCGGACAGGATCGAGATGGCGTTCGACACGCGGGGCCAGTCCTCCTCTTCCAGGTCGCCGTTGCGCAGGCGCTGCTGGTGGATGCGGCCCACCGAGGAAATCAGGCGGAAGGCCAGCTGCGACGAGGACATCTCCATCGAGAACACGGCCACGGGCTTCTTGTTGCGCAGCGCCGCGGTCTCGGCGATGTTCAGCGCGAACGCGGTCTTGCCCATGGACGGGCGGGCGGCGACGATGATCAGGTCGGAGGGCTGCAGGCCGGAAGTGAATTCGTCCAGGTCGGCGAAGCCGGTGGAGATGCCGGTGAGCTGGCCGCGGTTTTCGTAGCGCTCGCTGAGCAGGCGGAACGCGTCCTTGACGGCGTCGCGCATGGACACGGAGTCCTTCTTGCCGCGCGCGCCGGACTCGGCGATGTGGAACACGCGCTTCTCGGCGCTTTCCAGCACCTCGTGCACCCTCTTGCCCTCGGGGCGGTAGCCGTTCTCGGTGATCGAGGTGCCGGCGTCGATCAGCT
>Ga0164242_10009901_pt1 | contig 10243 bp, 9 predicted proteins | sample OricomgcompostMG_FD_108783 | JGI IMG/M metagenome (GOLD analysis project Ga0164242, IMG submission 108783) | Miracle-Growth compost microbial communities from Emeryville, California, USA - Original compost - Miracle growth compost (MG) ... | reverse complement strand
GCTGCAGGTGGACGGCAACTTCGACGATTGCCTGGAACTGGCGCGCAAACTCGCCGTCGACTACCCGGTCGCGCTGGTCAACTCGGTGAACCCGGACCGAATCGAGGGCCAGAAGACGGCCGCCTTCGAGATCTGCGACGTCCTCGGTCGCGCGCCGGACATCCACTGCATCCCGGTCGGCAATGCCGGCAACATCACCGCGTACTGGCGTGGCTACCGCGAGTACGCGGCGGATGGCGTGGTGGCGAACACCCCTGCCATGTATGGCTTTCAAGCTGCAGGAGCTGCTCCGATAGTGCTCGGGCAGCCGGTGGCCAAGCCGATGACGATCGCGACTGCGATCCGGATCGGCAACCCCGCCTCATGGAGCCAGGCCGAGGCGGCTCGCGACGAGTCCGGCGGCCTCATCGACTCGGTGACCGACAAAGAGATCCTCGAAGCGTACCGGCTGCTGGCCCGCAAAGAGGCCGTGTTCGTCGAGCCTGCCTCGGCTGCCAGCGTCGCGGGGCTGCTCAAGGCAGCCAAGGCGGGCAAGGTGGCGCCGTCGTCGACGGTGGTCTGCACGGTGACGGGCAACGGCCTGAAGGATCCGGAGTGGGCCATCGCCGGCGCGCCGCCGCCGGTGACGATCCCGGTGGACGCGCACGCCGCCGCCGTCGAACTCGGTCTGGCCTGAGTCGGTGTCAAGCCGCTTCGTGGCCGGTGAGGTCGAGGTCGCCGTGCCGGCGACCAGCGCGAATCTGGGTCCCGGCTTCGACTGCCTCGGGCTCGCCTTGGGGCGCTACGACGAGGTCAGCGCGCGCGTCAGCACGTCGGGGCTGCAGATCTCGGTCACCGGCGCCGGGCACGACTCGGTCGCACGCGACGAGAGCCACCTCGTCGTGCGCGCCATGCGGGCGACCTTCGATCGGTTGGGCGCGCAGCCGGCCGGGCTGGCGTTGCGCTGCGTCAACCGGATCCCGCACGGGCGAGGCCTGGGCTCGTCGGCTGCGGCGATCGTGGCCGGCGTCGAACTGGCCCGCGGGCTCGTGACTGGTGGCCACGACCAGCTCGATTCCGACGCGGTGCTCGCGCTGGCCAGCGAGATCGAGGGCCATCCCGACAACGTCGCTGCCTGCTTGCTGGGTGGATTGACCATCGCCTGGACGGCCGACGGCGTCGGCCGCGCGACCCGCATCGAGCCACAGGGTGTGCGTCCGGTCGTGTTCATCCCACCGACCGAGTCCTCCACCCACGTCGCGCGCGGCGCGCTGCCGCAGTCGGTGCCGCACGCCGATGCGGCGTTCAATGTCAGTCGCGCCGCGCTGCTGGTCGTCGCTATGACCGGCAAGCCGGAACTGCTGCCGGTCGCGACGCAGGACAGGCTGCACCAGGGCTATCGCGCAGCCGCCATGCCCGAGACGGCGCAGCTCGTGGCCCGGCTGCGGTCGGCCGGCATCGCCGCGGTGGTCTCGGGCGCCGGCTCGTCGGTGCTGTCGCTGGCGGCCACGGACGATCAGGTCGCAGCGGCGACCGCGCTGGCGCCGGACGGCTGGGAATGCGCGCAGTTGCCGGTAGCCGACGGCGCGTCGATCAGATCCGGTTGACCTGGGCGGCCGGCAGTGACGCGGTGTTGGCGGCCGAACTGATGTTGGCGGGCCGAGAGGAATACAACACAGCCGGTCTCGGTTGCCCCTGGTAGCAGCCAGCCGCTAGGCTGAGACCATTCCTCGCACTGCCACGGTAGCGGCAGAGCGCGACGAAGCAGCTCGGTGAGCCTGCACGGGCGGTCCCGAAGGTCGGCTATCGTAACGGCCAATCCGAAATTTATGGTTGGTCGCGATCTCAGCACAAAAAGACCGTTCGCGCCGAAAACCGGCTGCGAAGAATCGTTGATCTGCGGATCGACCATGGCGATACCCGCCGAATCCCTACCGGTGTGTGCCCGGCGTCGTCCGGGCGCACCACCACGCGGAAGGACCCAACACCACCGTGACCGACACTCAGGACCAGCTCAGTGTCCTGCCTAGCGGCGACGCAGCTGATGCTGCCGCCGCGCAAAGCGCTTCTACGGCGCGCGCAAAGCGCCGTTCCGGGTCGTTGTCGTCGATGCTCTTGCCCGAGTTGCAGCAGCTCGCAGGCTCGATGGGCATCGCCACCGGCAAGCTACGCAAGAGCGATCTGATCGCAGCCATCGAGCAGGCCCGCGGACGCAGCGCCGGCTCGGGCGCTTCCGGCCGCGATGGCGCTTCCGCAGCCGCGCCGGCGCAGCAGACGCTGCCGGACGCGGCTGCGGCCTCGGCCGTCGGCGGCGCCGCAGCCCGCAGCGACGCGGGCCGGGGGCGGCAGCCCGACGGCCAATCCGACGATGCTGGACGGGCCGGCGAGCCTGCGACCGCCACGCAGCCACGGCGGTCCGCCGCCTCGGCGACGCAGCAGTCGGCCGAGCGCGAGACCGCCGTTCAGCGCGAGCCAGCCGTCGAGCGCCAGCCGTCGGCCGTGCGCGGTGAGCAAGGCCAGCGCACGCGCGAGCAGCGCCCGCACGACGGCCAGGGCGGGCGCGACTCGCAGGGCAACCGCAACCGCGCTGACAACCGGCAAGAGGGCGGCAGGCAGGACAGCCGGAGCCAGAACCGCGACGGCAGCAACGGCAGCAACGGCCAGGGGCGCGAGCAGAGCAGCGGTGGCCAGAACCGCGACAACCAGAACCGCGACAACCAGAACCGCGACAACCAGAACCGCGACCAGCGAGCCGGCCGGTCCGGCCAGCTCGACGACGATGACGATTACAGCGGCGGCAGTCGACGCTCACGCCGCTATCGGGATCGGCGCGGTCGCAACCGCGATCGGGTCGAGCCGGGCAACCGCAACGATGCCGAGCCAGTCATCAGCGAGGACGACGTCCTGATCCCGGTAGGGGGCATTCTCGACAACGTCGATGACAAGAACAGTTGGTTCATCCGGGTCAACGGCTACTTCGTCAGCAACGACGACGTCTACGTGTCCAACTCCTACGTGCGCAGGTTCGGATTGCGTCGCGGCGACGCCGTCACGGGAGTGATCCGGCAGGCGCGCGAGGGCGAGCGCAAAGAGAAGTTCAACCCGCTGGTGCGTCTGGACAGCGTCAACGGCCTCGAGCCCGACAAGATCAAGGGCCGGGTCGAATTCACCAAGCTCACACCGCTTTACCCCCAGGAACGGCTGCGGTTGGAGACGGAGCCGCACATCCTGACGACGAGGGTCATCGACTTGGTGATGCCGATCGGCAAGGGTCAACGGGCATTGATCGCCTCGCCGCCGAAGGCGGGTAAGACGAGCGTGCTGCAGGCGCTCGCCAACGCCATCGCGACCAACAACCCCGAATGCCACCTGATGGTCGTGCTCGTCGACGAGCGGCCCGAAGAGGTCACCGACATGCAGCGCTCGGTCAAGGGCGAGGTCATCGCGTCGACCTTCGACCGTCGCCCGCAGGAGCACACCCAGATCGCCGAACTGTCCATCGAACGGGCCAAGCGTCTCGTCGAGATGGGCCACGATGTGGTCGTGCTGCTGGACTCCATCACCCGCCTGGGCCGCGCGTACAACCTTGCGGCGCCGGCGTCCGGCCGCATTCTGTCCGGCGGCGTCGACTCGACCGCGTTGTACCCGCCGAAGCGATTCCTCGGCGCGGCGCGCAACATCGAGAACGGCGGCTCGTTGACGATCATCGCGACCGCGCTCGTCGAGACCGGTTCGGCAATGGACTCGGTCATCTACGAGGAGTTCAAGGGCACCGGCAACGCCGAGCTCAAGCTGGACCGCAAGATAGCGGACAAGCGCGTGTTCCCGGCGATCGACGTCGACCAATCCGGCACCCGTAAGGAAGAGATCCTGCTCGGCCCGGACGAGTTGGCCGTGATCATCAAGCTACGTCGGGTGCTGCATGCGCTGGAGCAGCAGCAGGCGATAGATCTGCTGCTCGACCGGCTGAAGAAGACCCGCACCAACATCGAGTTCCTGATGCAGATCGCCAAGACCGCGCCGGGGTCCGACGATCGGTAGGCCGCCGAGGCGGCAAGAACGGGAGAGAACCTGCGAATGCGGCTGAGAAGAACCACCGTCCTCGTCCTCGCCGTCGCTGCGTCACTGATGGCGGCGTGCTCGTCCGGCGGCGGCAAACGCTCCGATGACGACGCGGCTGCGCGCGGACCGATCACTTTCGCGCAGACCGCCGCGAACTCGCCGTATCTGACGGCGCTGGCGAAGCTGTGGAACGGCCAGCACCCGGATGCGAAGGTCACGATCGTCACGGTGGGCGGTCGGGGTGACGAGCAGCGTGTAAACCTCGCACAGCACCTCGCCGATCACGACGCGAGCTACGACGTGGTCGGCCTGGACACCACGTGGGTCGCCGAGTTCGCCTCCCAGGGCTGGTTGCAGCCGCTCAAGGGCGACTACGGGTTGGACACGTCGCAATTGTTGCCGGTGACGGCGACTGCCGCCAGCCACGACGGCACGCTCTACGGCGCGCCGGTCAGTTCGGACGCGGGATTGCTCTACTACCGCACGGACCTGGTGCCGAAGCCGCCGTCGACCTGGGCCGAGGTGATCGCGGATTGCAAGAAGGCTCCTGTCGGTATGAGCTGCTACGCCGGTCAATACGAGGAGGGCGAGGACCTTACGGTCAACGCCATCGAGGCCGTCCGCTCCGCGGGCGGTCAGGTTATGTCGGCCGACGGCAGGACGCCGACGCTCGACAGCGACGCGGCCAAAAAGGGGCTGGCGTTTCTGACCGACGGGTTCGCGCAGGGCTACATCCCGAAGCCGGCGCTCACCTATGGCAGCACCGAGACGGCCAGCGCGTTCGCGAACGGGCAGTTGATGTTCATGCGGGATTGGTCCAGCGTGTATCCGGCGGTGGCCGCCGCCAGCACGTCGAAGGTCAAGGGCAAGGTCGGCGTCGCGGCGCTGCCCGGCCTCAGCTCGCCCGGTGTCTCGGTGCTGGGCGGCCAGGACGCCGCGATCAACGCGGCCGGCAAGCACAAGCAGACTGCGTTGGCGTTCCTGAAGTTCATGTTGAGCCCGGAGTCGCAGAAGTCCGGCCTCGAACTCGGCGGCCAGGCTCCGACGCTGGCCTCGCTGTACTCGGACCCGGCGCTCGTCGCCAAGCAGCCGTACCTGCCCGCGCTGCTCAAGAGCAGCCAGTCAGCCGCGATCCGCCCGCAGTCGCCGTTCTACCCGAAGATAACCTCGGCGATCCAGCAGAACCTGTATTCGGCCTTGCAGGGGAGCGCGAGCCTCGACGCGGCGATTGCGGCCACGCAGTCGGCGCTGAAGGACGTCTCAGGCGGTTAGCTGGGGCGGGCCCAGGCCCGGAATACCAGGGCTGAGGATCGCGTTCGAGAAAGCGCGTTTGGAACCACATGCGCTCAACTGGCAGACTGTCTAGTTGACGATCCGGCTCCGGTTCACGTCCCAGCTATCGCACTCGCGCTGCCAAGCGTCTACTGGCTGGGACGACCCGGCGGCCATGTACCGGCGCCCTGGTGGGCGCCGCAGAGAGGGAACCATCGTGAAAGACGCAATCCACCCCGAGTACGTCGTGACCACTGTGACGTGTTCCTGTGGCAACTCGTTCACCACCCGTAGCACGGCCGCGTCCGGTTCGCTGCACGCCGAGGTCTGCTCTGCGTGCCACCCGTTCTACACGGGCAAGCAGAAGATCATGGATGTCGGCGGCCGGGTCGACAAGTTCGAGAAGCGCTACGGAAAGCGCGAGCGCAAGACCACTTCCGCCTAGCTGTCCTTCCGACGCCCGCGGCGAGCCGTATCCACGGCTGCCGCGGGCGTCGTGGCGTTCGACCGACTCCGTTGCGGCACATCGCGACCGGCAGTCAGGCAGGCAGGCTCGCATACCCGAGGAAAGAAGCACGCAGATGGCCGAGAACCCCTCCAACGGCGCCGGGCTCGCGCAGGTACTCGCTGAGTACGCCGAGACCGAGGCGGCGCTGGCGGATCCGGCCGTGCACGCCGACCAGGCGGCCGCGCGCCGGCTCGGGCGCAGATTCGCCCAGCTCGCGCCGATCGTGCGCACTTCGATGGAACTCGACAGCGCGCGAGCCGACGAGCAGGTCGCGCGCGAGTTCGCCGGCGAGGACTCCGGCTTCGCCGCCGAGGCCGAGCAGTTGGCCGTCCGGATCGCCGAGTTGGAGGCCAGACTGCAGGAGCAGCTCGTGCCCAAGGATCCCAACGACGCCAAGGACGTCATCCTCGAGGTGAAGGCCGGCGAGGGCGGCGACGAGTCGGCGCTGTTCGCCGGCGACCTGCTTCGCATGTACCTGCGTTACGCCGAACGTCAGGGCTGGTTGACCGAGATCCTCGATGACGAAGCGACCGATCTCGGCGGGCACAAGTCGGTCACGGTGGCGATCCGAGCGCGCACACCGGATCAGGCGGTGTGGAGCCGGTTGAAGTACGAGGGCGGCGTGCATCGGGTGCAGCGGGTTCCGGTCACCGAGTCGCAGGGCCGGATCCACACCTCGGCCGCCGGCGTCCTGGTGCTGCCCGAGGCCGAAGAGGTCGACATCGACATAGACATGAACGAGTTGCGCATCGACGTCTACCGCTCGTCCGGGCCGGGCGGGCAGAGCGTGAACACGACCGACTCGGCGGTGCGGATCACCCACCTGCCGACTGGCACCGTGGTGTCGATGCAGAACGAGAAGAGCCAGTTGCAGAACCGTGAAGCGGCGCTGCGAGTGCTGCGGGCCAGGTTGCTGGCCCAGGCGCAGGAGGCTGCGGACCAGCATGCCTCCGACGCGCGTCGATCGCAGGTCCGGACCGTCGACCGCTCCGAACGCGTCCGGACGTACAACTTCGCCGAGAACCGGATCGCCGACCACCGGGTCAACTTCAAGGCCTACAACTTGGACCAGGTGCTCGACGGCGCGCTCGACGACGTCATCGACGCGTTGACCCGGGCGGACGTCGAAGCAGCGCTGGCGGGCGACACCGAGCGGTGACCGACCGCCCGTCCGACTCGGCCCGCTCGGCGCTCGCCTCGGCCACCGGTCTGCTGTCCGCGGCCGGGGTCGCCTCGCCACGGGTCGAGGCCGAGTTGTTGCTCGCGCACGTGCTCGGGCGCAAGCGCTCGCAACTGCTGCTTGCCGGTCCGATCGGCCCGCGCGAGTCGGCCGGCTTCGACGCGCTGGTGCGGCGGCGGGCCCAAGGGGTTCCGTTGCAACACCTGACCGGCACGGCGCCGTTCCGGCGCCTGGAACTCGCGGTCGGCCCTGGCGTGTTCATCCCACGACCAGAGACCGAACTGATCGTCGAGCTCGCTGCCGACCGGCTCGCGACGGCAACGACGGTTGCCGACCTCTGCGCGGGCTCCGGAGCGATCGGGTTGGCGGTCGCTAACGAGTACCCGGCCGCGAAGGTCATCCTCGTCGAGCGCTCGGCAGCGGCGCTGGCGTGGCTGCGCCGTAACGCCGATGCCCGGCGCGCCGCCGGCGACCCTGAGGTGCGGGTGGTGGCCGGCGATGTCAGCGCGCCCGGCCTGCTCGCCGACCACTCGGGCGCCGTCGACGTGGTGCTGTCGAATCCGCCCTACGTCCCCACGTCACGCCGGCACGAGGTCGGCGCCGAGGTCGGCCACGACCCGGAGCAGGCGGTGTTCGCGGCTGGCGACGGCCTAGCCGTCATCGCTGCGGTCGCTGCCGTAGCGGCACGACTGCTGCGCGTCGGCGGTCTGTTGGCGATCGAGCACGACGACAGCCACGAGAGATCCGCGCCGGACGTGCTGGCGCGCAGGGGGGAGTGGACCGAGGTCCTCGCCCACCGAGACCTCGCCGGGCGGCCCAGGTTCGTCACCGCGATCCGCGGCCCCCGACGAGCAGGCGGCGACGGCTGGCGGCAGGATGGTCGACGTGAGTGAGATCTTGGACTGCACCGATCCACAGGCCCGACCCGCGGCTATCGAACTGGCCGCACGGGCCGTCTCCTCGGGGTCGGTGGTGGTCCTTCCCACTGACACCCTCTACGGGATCGGCGCCGACGCCTTCAACTCCGACGCCGTCGCGAACCTGCTCGCAGCCAAGGGTCGCGGGCGTGACATGCCGGTGCCGGTGCTCGTAGGCTCCTGGTCCACCATCGACGGCCTGGTCAGCGTCGTACCGAATGCGGCGCGCCAGTTGATCGAGGCATTCTGGCCGGGCGGGCTGACGCTGATCGTCGAACACGCCCCGTCGCTGGCGTGGGATCTGGGCGATGCCCGAGGCACGGTCGCGATCAGGATGCCGCTGCACCCGGTCGCGCTCGACCTGCTGGCACGCACCGGCCCGATGGCGGTCTCGAGCGCCAATCGGACGACGATGCCGCCGGCTGTCACGGCCCAGCAGGCGCACGAGCAATTGGGCAGCCTCGTCTCGATCTACCTCGACGCCGGTGAGGCGCCGATCGGTCGGCCGTCGACCATCGTCGACATGACGGCCGACACGCCGGTGGTGGTGCGTGAAGGCGCGATCAGCCTGGCAGCGCTGCGCGAAGTGGTCGGCGCGGTCGAATCAGCCTCGCAGGGCAGCGCCCAGCGCTGATGCCGGTCGGCTAACCTCGACCGCGAGCACTATCGGCGTTGGGCGGGTTGGCAGAGGTCGGGAGATCGCAGCGTGCATCCATCTCTCGAGTACGCCCTGGTCGGCTGTATCGCCGCGATAGGCAGCTATCTGTGCACGCCGCTGGCGCGTCAGATTGCGACCCGCTGGGGAGCGGTGGCCAAGCCACGCGACCGCGACGTGCATGCCGTAGACACGCCGAGGCTCGGCGGCACCGCGCTGATGGCCGCGTTCGGGGTCGCCATGCTCATCGCCCACACCCTGCCGACGCTGCACAGCACCTTCGCCAACGGCGACGAGATCAAGGGCGTCGTCTGGGCCGGGCTCATCATCTGCGGCCTCGGAGTGCTCGATGACCGGTACGAGCTCGACTCGCTGACCAAGTTCGCGGGCCAGGTCAGCGCCGCGGCGGTGATGTCGATCGTCGGCGGCATCCAGGTGCTCTACATCTACGTGCCCTGGGGCGGCATCGGCACGGTCCACCTGGACCGTGACACCAGCGTGGAACTGACCATCCTGCTCACGGTGCTGACCATCAACGCCATCAACTTCATCGATGGGCTGGACGGTCTGGCCGCAGGCGTGACCGCGATCCAGGGCATCGCGTTCTTCGGCTACAGCTACCACCTGGCCGCGGTAGGCAATGGCGCTATCGCGGCTGCGCCGACGCTGATCTGCGCCGGCCTGGTCGGCGCGTGCGTCGGGTTCCTGCCGCACAACTTCGCGTCCGCGCGGATCTTCATGGGCGATTCCGGCTCGATGCTGGTCGGGCTGTTGCTGGCGGCCGCCGCGGTGACGGCCTCGTCCAAGGTCGATCCCCAGACCCTGAGCGTAAAGGGCACCCTGCCGCTCTATCTGCCGCTGTTCCTGTCGTTGCTGGTGCTGGCTGTGCCCCTCGGGGACCTGGTGCTTGCGGTGTTCCGGCGGCTCCGGCGTGGCCAGTCGCCGTTCGCGCCGGACAAGGAGCACCTGCATCACCGCTTGATGCGGCTGGGCCACAGCCACCGGCGAACGGTCCTGCTGCTCTACTTCTGGACGGCGGTGCTCGCATTCGGCGCCGTCGCGATGGCGGTCAGCAGCGGACCCTGGCTCGTGGTCGGCGTCGTCGCGGCCCTGCTCACGGCCGGCCTGTTGGCGACCGCGATACCGCGGCTGCACTCCGCCCGATGACGCGCAGGCCGATGATGACCGCCATTCGGACGCGTTGGACGATGCTCGCGATCGCTGCTATCGCCGGCACCATCTCGTACTGGCTGGCGTCTGAGACCGGCGCGCGCGCCGGACTCAGCTTCTTGGGTGGGCTGGGGATGGTCGTCCTGGCCTTCGAGTTCGGCGCCTTCAACATCCGCCTCGCGGGCCGGTTGAGCCCGCACCTGACGATGATGGTCGCGCTGCTCAGCTATGCCACGACCGCGATCGCGCTCGCGTTGGTGCTCGCGGCGTCGAGCCCCCGGGTCGTCGTCGGCGCGGCCGTCGCGGTGGGCCTTTTCACCGGTTTGGCGGTGTGGATCGCCACCGAGCTCGTCGCTTCCAGGGTGCGGGACAAGGATGCACAGCAGCCTGTTAGCATGGCCCCACAAGATGGAAAGTCGTCCAGCCACTAGTGCGCCCGCACCTGATGGCGACCCCTGGGCCGCCTTCGGTTACCTTGTAGCCGGAGTTGCGTTCTACGG
>Ga0164242_10009900_pt1 | contig 10244 bp, 9 predicted proteins | sample OricomgcompostMG_FD_108783 | JGI IMG/M metagenome (GOLD analysis project Ga0164242, IMG submission 108783) | Miracle-Growth compost microbial communities from Emeryville, California, USA - Original compost - Miracle growth compost (MG) ... | reverse complement strand
GTGGGCGTCGAAGACGCCTACATGCACCACCAGTACGCGGAGTGGTACGGAAACACGGTGCGAATCGCCGGGAGCCCGACCTGGGAGCGCCATCAGCGTGTCTATGGCACGGGCACGAGCTATGAGGACCTCGCAGATCTCTGGCAGACGCCGGCCTTCGACGCCGACGCGTTCATCGCCGATCTCGTCGACGCCGGTGCGCAGTACATCGTCCCGACGACGAAGCATCATGAGGGCTTCTGCCTGTGGAACACAGCGACCACGTCCTTCAATGCGGCCAGGCGCGGGCCTCGGCGTGATCTGATCGCTGAGCTGCACGATGCGGCGCGGCGGCGCTCCACGCGGTTCGGGGTGTACTTCTCCGGCGCACTGGACTGGCATGTCAGCGACTTCCCGCCGATCGAGAGCGACACCGATCTGTTCCGCTACCGCCGCAACGACGCGCTGTACGCGCGCTACGCCGCCGCCCAGGTGGACGAGCTGATCGAGCGGTTCCGGCCGGATGTCCTCTGGAACGACATCGACTGGCCCGACGCCGGCAAGGGCGATGACGACCACGGAGTCGCCGCACTCCTGAGACGCTACTTCGCCGCGGTGCCCGATGGCGTCGTGAACGACAGATGGGGCGTGCCGTACCACGGGTACCTCACGCGCGAGTACACCGAGATCCCCGACATCCTCGACCAGCCCTGGGAGTCGACGCGCGGTCTCGGCTTCTCGTTCGGCTACAACCAGGACGAAGACGCGCGGCACTCCCTCAGCGGCACCGCGCTCATCCGCCTGTTCGTCGATGTCGTCGCCAAGAACGGCAATCTGCTGCTGAACGTCGGCCCTCGCGCCGACGGCTCCATCCCGGAGCTGCAGCGCGCCGCTATGCACGAACTCGGCGCTTGGCTGCGCGAGAACGAGCGCGCCGTGCTCGGCAGTCGCCCCTGGGTGCGCGCCGGCGAGAAGTGCGGCGTCCCGCGCGTCTACACCACCACGCCGGGTCTCCTGCATATTCATCTGCTCGATCCGGCTCACGGCACGATCGATCTGCCGGCCGAGGTCGGTCCGGGAGCGGAGGCGCACTGGAGCGACGGGTCCGTGGCCGCGCTCGTGCCGCGTGGCGACGGCGTGCTGCAGGCCGCGGTGCCCGAGCGGATGCGCACGTCGGCGGTCGCAGTGCTTACGCTGAGACCATGACGCGCGCACCCCTGCTCGAGATCGCTGTGCAAGACCCCGGCGGCGCGCGCATCGCGTTCGCCGAGGGAGCCGACCGCATCGAACTGTGTCAGGCGCTCGAGGTCGGCGGCCTGACGCCGTCCGTCGGCATCGTGCAACGCGTGATCGAGGCGACGGGCGAGGCCGGCCGTGTCGCGCCGCTGGTACGGCCGCGTCCGGGCGGGTTCGTGTACGACCCCGATGAGGTCGAGGTCGTCGCCGCCGATATCCGTCACCTCTCCTCGCTGGGCGTCGGCGCCGTGGTGATCGGCTGTCTCACCGTCGACGGACGGGTGGATGCCGCCACCCTGGCCCGCTGGCGAGACGCGGCCGGCCCCACGCCCATCGTCTTCCACCGGGCGATCGACGCTGCGGCCGATCCTCTCGCCGCACTCGACGCGCTGGTCGCCGCGGGTGTCACGCGCATCCTCACCTCGGGCGGGGCGCCCCGCACGATCGACGGGCTCGACGTTCTGCGCACAATGGTCACACGTGCCGACGGCGCCGTCGAGATCATGGCCGGCGGCGGGGTGCGACCCGAAGACATCGCCCCACTCCGCCGGGCCGGGGTCGACGCGGTGCATCTGTCGGCGCGTGGCCGGTCCGAAGACGCATCGCCGAGCGGCCCCGGTGGGGGAGCCCGGGGGTATGACGTGACCGACCCCGACGTGGTGCGCGCCGCCGCCGAAGCGGTACGGTCTCGGGCCGTGTCTTAGACTTCGGGCATGGCCGGCCGCGACACCCCCGACGATGACGACGCACTGCGCTGGGACGGCGATGACGAGCCTGCGCCGCAATTGCCGACCGGCTGGGTCGCCAAAGGCAAGGGCGCGGACCGTGTCGTCACCGAGGGTGACCCCGCCGCTGACGCGGAGCCGGTTGCCGGTGACGGGCCCGGCGACGATGCAGGCCCGACTTCCCCGGGAAACGGTGCGCTCATCGGTCTCGGCATGCTCGGCGGCGTGTACCTGCTGTACACGGTCGGCTGGATCATCGGCGGGCTACGGCTGTTGGCCGTCGCAGGAATGATGATGGACTCGAACGGCCAGGGCCCGGTGATGTGGGCGGCGGGCAACACCGTGATGACATGGCTGGCGATCCTTGCACCCGCCGTCTGGTTCGTGACGGTCGCGGCGCTGTCGAAGGGACGCCACGCGTGGGTGCGCTGGGTGTGGCTGATCGCGGGCGCTGTCGTGCTGGTGCCATGGCCGCTGCTGATGAGAGGGATCGCATGAACGGGGCGACGGAGGAGAACCCGCGCACGCAGGGGGCGGTGCCGGGCTGGCTCCGTGCGGCGGTGGTCGGTGTCTTCGGACTGTTGTACGCGTACATCGTCTGGAACGCCGTGGCCTTCCTCGTCGTACAGGCCGGTGGGTCGCTCGGATTGAGCGCGCTCGGCTGGTTCGTCCTGCTGTTCGCCGTCGTGTTCCCGATCGTCGTCTTCGTCGGTGCCGTCGCGGTGGGCCGGCGACGGCGCCTCGGCGCGCTGAGTCTGGTCATGCTCGCGGGACTTGCCCTGTCAGCGGTCTTCTGGCTGAACGTGCTCGGCTATGCCTACGCCTACGGGGGCCAGCTCCTGGGTTGACCCGAGACGTCACACTGTCGGGCGGCCTGCCGCGGGCACGGTAGGGTGTCAGTGTCTCGCCCCGAAGGCGTGCGGCGCGGCATCCCGTCATCATCGTCGTCGTGCGCCGTGCGCGATGCGTCGTTCCGAAGGGTCCCGAATGACCAAGCCTGTCGTCCTTCTCGCTGAGCAGCTCTCTCCCGCAACCGTCGATGCGCTGGGACCCGACTTCGAGATCCGGCAGGTGGACGGCACCGACAGGCCCGCGCTGCTCTCGGCCCTGGCCGATGCCGATGCGGTGCTGATCCGGTCGGCGACGAAGATGGATGCCGAAGCCATCGGCGCGAGCACGAAGCTCAAGGTCATCGCCCGTGCCGGCGTCGGCCTCGACAACGTCGACATCAAGGCTGCGACGGCAGCCGGTGTCATGGTGGTCAACGCACCGACCTCGAACATCATCTCCGCAGCCGAGCTGACGATCGCCCACATCCTGGGCCTGGCACGGCACATTCCCGCCGCCGATGCGTCGCTGGGTCGCGGCGAGTGGAAGCGCAGCGCCTACACTGGCACGGAACTGTTCGACAAGACGGTCGGCATCGTCGGCCTCGGTCGCATCGGCACGCTCATCACCGAGCGGCTGCGTGCCTTCGGCGTGCGCGTGGTCGCCTATGACCCCTACGTCACCCCGGCGCGTGCGCAGCAGCTGCAGGTCGAGCTGCTGTCGCTGGACGAGCTGCTGGCGCAGAGCGACTTCGTCACCGTGCACATGCCGAAGACGCCCGAGACGACCGGCATGATCAGCACGGAGCAGTTCGCGTTGATGAAGCCCACCGCCTACATCGTCAACGTCGCCCGCGGCGGCCTCATCGACGAGGACGCCCTGTACGAGGCGCTGACGAGCAAGACGATCGCCGGTGCAGCCGTCGACGTCTTCACCAGCGAGCCCCCGGCCGAGGGCGGCTCTGCACAGCGCCTTCTCGGGCTCGACAACATCATCGTGACCCCCCACCTCGGCGCGTCCACGGGTGAGGCCCAGGAGAAGGCCGGCGTCTCCGTCGCGCGTTCGGTCAAGCTCGCGCTCGAGGGCGACCTCGTGCCCGACGCTGTGAACGTCGCCGGCGGCGTCATCGACCCGTTCGTACGCCCGGGCATCGCCCTCGTCGAAATGCTGGGCCAGTTCTTCACCGGCCTCACGCAGGGTGCCCTGACCAGCCTCGACATCGAGGTGCGCGGCGAGTTGGCCGCGTACGACGTCAGCGTGTACAAGCTCGCGGCACTCAAGGGCATCTTCACGAACATCGTCAGCGAGAACGTCTCGTACGTGAACGCACCCCTGTTCGCCGAGCAGCGCGGCATCGAGACGCGCCTGATCGTCGAGGCCGACAGCCCGCTCTACCGCAACATCACGATCCTGCGCGGCTCGCTGTCGGACGGCACGGTGCTGTCCGTCGCCGGCACGCTCGCCGGCACGCGGATGGTGCCGAAGGTCGTCGGGATCAACGACTACGACATCGAGGTTCCCTTCGCTCGGGAGCACCTCGTCATGCGCTACGCGGACAAGCCGGGCATCGTGGCGATCTACGGGCAGCTTCTCGGCGACGCCGGGATCAACATCGAGGGCCTGCAGGTCGCGCACCCCGACAGCACCGGCCGCGCGCTCTCTGTGCTGACGGTGGACTCGGCGGTTCCCGACGAGCTCGTCGAGAAGATCCGTGCCGAGATCGGTGCCGACCTGCTGCGTCAGATCGAGATCGCCGAGGCCTGAGGCGGCCCGGGGGCCGCGCCCTACACTGGGTGTCACGACGACCACCATCGGAGTCCGGGCACCATGACGACCATCGATCTGAACTCGGATCTGGGCGAGAACGTCCCGGATCGCGTGGTCAGCGACGATGCCGGAATGCTGCGGATCGTCACCAGTGCGAACGTGTCGTCGGGATTCCACGCCGGCAGTCCGGAAGGAATCCGCGAGACCCTCGCCGCGGCCGTCGCGCGCGGGGTCGTGATCGGCGCACATCCCGGGTATCGCGATTACGCGAACTTCGGCCGGGTGGACGTCGACGTCGACTCCGCGACCCTCCAGGCGCAGATCGAGTATCAGCTGGGGGCTCTGATGGGCCTCGCAGCAGCCGTGGGCGGCAAGGTCGCCTACGTGAAGCCGCACGGTGCGCTGTACAACGCCATCACCCGCGACCAGCGGCAGGCGAAGGATGTCGTCGCCGCGATCCGTGCCGTCGACCCCGAGCTCGTCCTGCTCGGGCTGTCGGGCGGGGTGGTTCTGGACGTCGCCGCGAACGCGGGTCTACGGGTCGCCGCCGAAGCGTTCGCCGATCGGGCGTACCTGCCCGATGGACGGCTCGTCCCGCGCGCGCAGGACGGAGCGGTGCTGCACGATGCGCCGGCGATCGCCGATCGCATGGTGCGCCTGGCGGTCGAGGGCGTCGTCCGGGCGATCGACGGCACCGACGTGCAGGTCGCCGCCGACTCCATCTGCGTGCACGGCGACAGCGCCGGAGCGGTGGCGATGGCCGCCGAGACGAGGCGTCGGCTGGAGGCATCCGGCGTCGAGATCGCGCCCTTCGTGAGGAGCTGAAGCTGCATGCGCGTCCTCCGGGCGTCCGAGCGTGCGCTGCTGGTCGAGGCCGCAGACCTCGAAGAGGCGATGCGTCTCAACGCCGCATGGAAGGGCCTTCCCGGAGTCGTCGAGCTCGTGCCGGGTGCGCGGACGGTGCTCGTGCACTTCGACCCGCTCCGTGTGTCGGCGACCGAGCTGGCCGCACGTCTGGTTGCCACCGGCGGGGTTGCCGCATCGGCCCCGCCGACGGGCGAGGTGGTCATCCCGGTGCGATACGACGGGGATGACCTGGCCGAGACGGCGGCGCGGCTCGGGATCTCCGCCGAAGCGCTTGTGGCCCGTCATCTTGCCGCCCACTGGCAGGTCGCCTTCTCGGGCTTCGCGCCGGGTTTCGGCTACATCGTCGGCGACGACCCGTTCCTCGACGTTCCGCGCCGCGCGACGCCGCGTACGCGCGTTCCCGCCGGGTCCGTGGCGTTGGCCGGGCGCTTCACCGGTGTGTATCCGCGCGAGACGCCGGGCGGATGGCAGCTCATCGGACGCACCGACGCCGTCCTCTGGGACGCGTCACGAGACCCGGCCGCGCTTCTCTCGCCCGGAACGGCCGTGCAGTTCGCGCGTGCGCAGCGCGTCACGTTGACTGCGGCGCCGTCCGCGCCGCCTGTCCCGTCGCCGCCGGTGGGAGCGCGGAGCGTGGAGGTCATGCACCCCGGGCTTCAGACGCTGATCGAGGATGCCGGGCGCCCCGGCCATGCGGCGCTGGGCGTTTCAGCATCCGGCGCGGCGGACCGCGTGGCACTGCGCGACGCGAACCGCGCCGTCGGCAATCCGTTCGGTGCGGCCGCTTTGGAGATCGTCGGCGCGGCCGTCCTCCGCTTCGGCGGCGACGGGGTCGCCGCGGTCACCGGCGCGTACGGCGACCTCGCACTGGTGGACGCAGACGGGTTCGAGCGGCCGGCCGCGCACAGCGCGCCGTTCGCCACCTTCGACGGCGACGAGCTGCACCTCGGGCATCCGACCGCCGGGCTGCGCCGCGTCGTGGCGGTCCGGGGCGGGATCGATATCGCACCCACCCTGGGCAGCCGCTCGACCGACACGCTCGCCGGGCTCGGGCCCGACCCGCTCCGTGCGGGATCGATCGTCGGCGTGGGGGATGGGTCACGCGGCGCGGTCGACCCGTACCCCGCCTCTCGCGTCCTCCCTGCGCCCGGCGCACTCGTCGAACTCGCGGTCGTGCTCGGCCCGCGCGACGACTGGTTCACGGCATCCGCCCTCTCCGTTCTCGCCGGTCAGGAGTGGGAGGTCACATCGCAGTCCGATCGAGTGGGGATCCGCCTGCACGGCGAGCTCCCTCTAGAGCGGGTGACCGTTCGAGAACTGCCCAGCGAGGGCGCCGTCACCGGCGCCGTTCAGGTACCACCCGACGGGCAGCCGGTGATCTTCCTCCCCGACCACCCGCTCACCGCCGGTTACCCGATCATCGCCGCGCTCACCGACGACGCTCTGAGCCTCGCCGCGCAGACGCCCCCAGGTTGCCGCATCCGCTTCCGCATCATCGAAACGAGATCGAGCGGCATTCTGCGGTGACGACGGCCGGCGGGCCGCCGGAGACAGCGTCAGACCGGATCATCCGGCGCAGACGTCTCGTCGCGACGCACGGTCTCGCCGCTGCGCGGATCCACAGACGTCCGGCTCGTGGCCACGGTGCGGCGGCGCCGGAGCATGAAGACCAGCCCGATGATGAAAACGATGACGCCCGCACCCATGAGGATGTAGCCGACGAGGTCGAGATCGACCCATCCCACATCGATGTTCAGGGCGAATGCGAGGATCGCACCGATCACGAACAGCACGATACCGAGGCCCATGCTCATGTCTCCTCCTGACTTCGTCGGACTCGACCAGGATGGGCCGGAATCGGCGGCCGGCACAGGTGGTTGAACGCACGCGGCAGGAGTGCTAGCCGATGCTGAGCTCTTCGACGAGGCGAACAAGAGCATCCATCGCCGCACCGGTGGGCACCAGGGTGTCAGAGCGATCTTCGAGCATGTTGTTGAAGTACAGGCCGTCGGAGACGAGCAGCACGAGATCCAGCGCGGCGTCGTCGCGCACGTGCGGGCGGACCGCCTCCGCCCAGCGTTGGCGCATCTCTTTGAGGGCAGTGCTCGCGGGGGCGCTTCCGCCCTGGGCGAGGCGCGAGACCGCGAGCATGGCACGGTCGAGCGGGTCCCCGACGAGCACGGAGGTGCGCAGGTAGTGGGCGACAGCGCCTTCTTCCGCGGTCGTGATCGCCACGACGTCCTCGTCGACGAGATCGTTCAACCGGCCGATGAGGCCGGCCTCGAGAGCTTCCTTCGACGCGAAGTGATAGAGCAGGCCGCCTTTCGACACGCCCGCAGCACGGGCCGCGGCATCCATCGTCGCCGCACGCTCGCCGCCGGCGATCAGGATCTCTTCGTAGGCGTCGAGGACGAGGTCTCGGGCACGCGGAGGTCGGCTCATCCCCCCCATGATACTATACCGGCTGGCTGGTACAGTTATAGCTCGGCCGGAGGAAGAGATGACGACTCGGCACATCACCGCGCCCGCACACGATGAGCGCTCGGCGCGTGTGGGCTGGCGCGGGTGGGCTGCGCTCATGGTGCTGACGCTGCCGGTGCTGCTGGTGTCGGTCGACAACACCGTGCTCAGTTTCGCGCTGCCCGAGATAGCGCTCGACCTCGAGCCCACCGGCATCCAGCAGCTGTGGATCATCGACGCGTATCCGCTCGTCCTGGCGGCGCTCCTGGTGACGATGGGCACCCTCGGCGACCGTTTCGGACGGCGGCGGATGCTGCTGATCGGCGCCACCGGGTTCGCCGTCGTCTCAGCGGTGTCGTCGTTCGCGCCCTCGGCCGGCTGGCTCATCGCCGGTCGCGCGAGCATGGCGGTGTTCGGCGCGATGCTGATGCCCTCGACGCTCTCGCTGCTACGCAGCATCTTCACCGACCGTGACCAGCGCCGGCTCGCGATCGCGGTGTGGGCGGCGATGTTCTCTGCTGGAGCGGCCCTCGGCCCGATCGTGGGCGGCCTCCTCCTCGAGCACTTCGCCTGGGGATCGGTCTTCCTCATGGCGGTGCCGGTGCTGATTCCGCTGCTGATCCTTGCGCCGCTGCTGGTGCCCGAGAGCCGCGACCCGAAACCGGGACGCGTCGACCCGGTGAGCATTCTTCTCTCGGTCGGGATGATGCTGCCCACTGTGTACGCGATCAAGGAGATGGCGGTCGCCGGTCTCGGCGGTGCCGTCGTGCCGCTGCTGATCGCCGGCGGCGTGTTCGGCGTGCTCTTCGTGAGACGGCAGCTGCACGCCGATGAACCCATGCTCGACATGGGTCTCTTCCGGCGGAGCGCGTTCACGGGTGCGCTGCTCGTCAACCTGCTCAGCGTGCTCGCCCTCGTCGGATTCCTCTTCTTCGTCGCCCAGCACCTGCAGCTGATCGTAGGGCTGTCGCCGATGGAGGCGGGGCTGGCTCTCGTGCCCTCGCTGGCGGCCATGATCATCGCAGGGCTGCTCGTGGTGCCCGTGGCGTCCCGCGTCTCACCACGGGTCGTGATCCCGGTGGCGCTGGCGTTCTCGGCCGCCGGGTACATCGGCATCGCCCTGACCACCGGACCCGACACGCTGCTGCCGACGATACTGGCCTCGGTGAGCCTGGGCATCGGTGTGGGTGCCGCCGAGACCGTCTCGAATGAACTCATCCTCTCGGCGGCACCGGCAGACAAGGCGGGTGCCGCCAGCGCCGTGTCGGAGACGGCGTACGAGGCGGGCACCGTTTTGGGCACGTCGATCATCGGCGGTCTGCTCACGGCGGTGTACCGCACGTCGATCGATCTGCCGGCCTCCCTGGCGCCCGCGCTGGCCGATGCTGCGCGCGAGACCCTCGCCGGGGCCATGGCCGTCGCCGGTCAGGTGGGCGGCGCCGTCGGCGATACTGTGCGCGCCGCGGCGGCTGTCGCGTTCGACCAGGGTGTGTCGATCGCCGCGGCGATCGGCGCCGTGCTCGTGGTGGCAGCCGCGGTGATCGCCGCGACCATGCTGGGCCGGTCGCGCGGCGACACGCAGTGAAAGCACCCGCCGTGCGCTGGATAGGCTGGGGGAGGCGCACCGCGGCACTGTGACGCGGCGTCGGAAGGAGTGCCATGCCACGTGTCGTGAAGCTCGCCGTCATCCCCGGTGACGGCATCGGTCCCGAGGTGATCGCCGAGGCCGAGAGGGTGTTGGATGCCGCGACCGCCGGCACCGACGTGACGTTCGACAAGACGCGCTTCGCCCTCGGCGCGGCCCGCTACCTCGAGACCGGCGACACACTGACCGACGACGACCTGGCCGCCATCACATCGCATGACGCGATCCTGCTCGGCGCCGTCGGCGGCACCCCCGGTGACGTGCGCCTGAAGGACGCGAACATCGAGCGCGGGCTGCTGCTGAAGCTCCGGTTCGAGCTCGACCACTACGTGAACCTGCGGCCGTCGAAGCTGTACGAGGGCGCGCCGGGCCCTCTGGCGAGCCCCGGCGACGTCGACTTCGTCGTGGTCCGCGAGGGCACCGAGGGTCCTTACGTCGGTAACGGCGGTGCGATCCGGCGCGGCACGCCGCAGGAGGTCGCCAATGAGACGAGCGTGAACACGGCGTTCGGTGTCGAGCGCGTCGTGCGGTACGCGTTCGAACTCGCCGAGCGCCGCAGCAAGCGACTCACCCTCGTGCACAAGACGAACGTGCTGGTCAACGCCGGGTCCCTGTGGAAGCGGATCGTCGACACCGTGGCGGTCGAGCACCCCGGCGTTGACGTAGACTACCTGCACGTCGATGCAGCGACCATCTTCCTGGTCACGAACCCCGGTCGCTTCGACGTGATCGTCACC
>Ga0164242_10009898_pt1 | contig 10246 bp, 11 predicted proteins | sample OricomgcompostMG_FD_108783 | JGI IMG/M metagenome (GOLD analysis project Ga0164242, IMG submission 108783) | Miracle-Growth compost microbial communities from Emeryville, California, USA - Original compost - Miracle growth compost (MG) ... | reverse complement strand
CGCCGACTTCAAGGCCGGCCGCCTGCGCCGCGTCTGAACTCAGCGCAACGGTGCCGTCACCGGTCAGAGCTGCCAGCGTGCCTGCCTCTACGCCCAGATCCATCGTGGATGGGGTCGCCGCTGGATCGACCCCCTGCACCGGGTACTGCTCGGACGTCTGATCGCCGAGTTGCACGTAGTTGACGATGATCTGGCTGAGCGCCACCGGGTTCGCCGCACGAACTCCCGAGGTCTGGGCCATGGACGCGACGGCGGCATCGGAGAGTCGCGATGCCGCGCCTTTCACCATCAATTGGGCCGTCACCCCGGCGTGCGACTGCGTGGTCGCCTCGGCCGCGACGATCGACTGCGTGCCGATCTGGACCAAGCCAAGGCCGATGCCGAGAGCGAGTGGGACGATGGCTGCTGCCAGTCGGCGCGAGTTGCTGAGCGCGTTCGCGGCCGCGAGGAACATCGCAGGCGATTTCGAGTGCCGAAGTGGCGCACCGAATACCGTGATCGCGACGCGCACCAAGGCGGGGCCGAGCAAGCCGACGGCGATGATGAGGAGCAGGGCGGCCGCGACAGGCCCGGCGATCGCGATCGTGCCAGGGACGAGCAGCGGAGTGGCGCTTGCGAGCAGACCGATGGCTCCGAGCAGGATGCCGCTGATCAGGCGGCCGCGCCGCAATCGGGACGGCGTGGTCGATGCCTCGTGCAGTGCTTCGATCGGGTTGATCCGCGCCGGCCGACGAGCCGTGACCGCAGCGGCGAGTTCAGAGGCCGCGACCATGACGACGACGGCGATCAGCGCGGGGACCGGTCCGAGAGTGAGCGCGAAGTCCGGCGGGATCACCCCAGCTTGCGCGAAGCCGAATCGCATCGCGAGCGCCAGAAGGAAGCCCGGAATCACTCCGGCGAGTGCTCCGGTGCCCGCGACGATGAGCACCTCCTACGCGATGAGCCGATGGATCTGCAGGGGCGTCGCTCCGATGGCGCGCATCAGAGCGAAGTCCCGCCTTCGCCGCTGAATCGACAGAGACAGAGTGCTTGCGACGACGAACAGTGCGATCAAGATCGCCGTACCGGCGAACGACGATCCGATCGCGACGAGCGTTCCTCGCGCTGCGCCTGCGTCGAGAAACTCGACGGCGCCGCGGTCATTCCCGGTGTAGGTGGCGGCGTGCGGCACGCGCTCGCGAATCTCCCTCGCCAGATCGCTGGGCGCGACGCCCGAACGTGCGAACACACCGATGGTGTCGCCAGCACCGCCGTGCGGCGCCAGAGCGGATGCCGTCGCATCCGTCAGGAAGACGTGCGCGGCGCGCCCGGGTTGAATGCCCGAGGCGGCCGTGGCGACTCCCACCACGCGGTACTCGCCATCGGTGCCTCCGTGAGCGAGCGCGACGGTCGCGCCGAGCTTCGTGCGCGACGCCAGGTTGCCGTCCACGACTACCTGATCGGCTGAACGGGGCGCGTGGCCGCGACTGATTCGATACGGGGTGAGCGCCGCCGAGCTCCACCCATGGCCTTCGATCCGCGACCCTGCCCAAGACAACGTGACCGTCGTGTCCGGCACGACGCGGGCCGCGTCAGAAACCTTTCGAATCGTCGCGAGTGCATCAGCCGGAAGGGGCGCGCGCTCGGGAAGCGAGTACGTCGACTTCTGCGGGGACTCGTACGACTGCCTTCCTCCCACGATCACGTCGGCGGCGGCGTAGCGTTCGGGGGCGACTCCGCCGCGCGCGCCGGACTCGATCAGAATGCCGAGGCCAGTGGAAAGCATGGTCGCGGTGAGAACGGCGACGAAAACGCCGACGAGCGCACCCCTGTTCTGGCGGATCCCCGCCCGGATGAGCGGGCTCACCATGTCCCCAACCCCGTCATGCGCTCGGCGATCTGCTGCGTCGTCGCGCCGTCCTGATGTCCCGCGAACGCGCCGTCGGCGAGAAAGATGACGCGGTCGGCCCGAGACGCGACAACCGGGTCGTGGGTGACCATGACGATGGTCTGGTTCAGTTCACGCGTCATCTGCGCAAGCAGGTCGAGCACCTGCCTGCCGGTTCGCGAGTCGAGCGCACCAGTTGGTTCGTCGGCGAAAACGGCGTCAGGTCGAGTGATCAGCGCACGCGCAATCGCCACCCGCTGCTGCTGGCCGCCGGAGAGTTCCGCTGGTCGCCGCTGCCGAAGCTCGTCGAGACCGACCGAGCCGATGATGCGATCGAGCCAGGCATCCTCCACCTTCTTGCCGGCCAGAAGCAACGGGAGCGTCACGTTCTGCTCGACCGTCAGAGCCGGAAGCAGGTTGTACGCCTGGAAGACGAAGCCAACGTGCTCGCGCCGGAACTTCGCGAGCTTGCCGGGCCGCATCCGTGAGATATCGGTGTCACCGACCCAGACCGAGCCGCTGGTGGGAGTGTCGAGGCCGGCCGCCGTGTGCAGGAACGTGCTCTTTCCCGAACCCGACGGACCCATGATGGCCGTGAACGATCCCCGCTCGAGCCTGAGATCGATGCCGCGAAGCGCGGTCACGGCCGATGGCCCGCTGCCGTACCTCTTGACGACCGCTTCAAGCCGTACGGCCTGGCCCTTCACTGCGGATGCGCTGCTCGATGGTGCAGCTGTGCGGATGCTCATCGGGCGATCGCGATGATCGCATCGCTCACGGCGATGATGGTGGCTGGGGGCATGAGGCGTTCTCCTTCTCGCGTCTGTGCCGGTGCGACCGTGAAGGTTCCGCGGTGGTCGGGGAGGTAATGTGAGGCTCCCCTCCGGTGCTTGGTAGAACCGGAGGGCAGCCTCATGTATTCCGAACGGCGACCCAAGGCGGCGCACGTCGATCGGCATCGACGTTCGAACCGCCGCTTGCAGGCGGGCAAGAGTGGGTACGGGAGCCCTCGGTGACTGCCGCCCTCAGTGTTCTCAAGGGAACCAGGGCGGACGGGACCTGAACCCGTCACCAGCGGATCATGAGGCGGTGGGGAGGCGACCCTCCGGCCGCTCTGCCGCTATCGGCCGATCGTCGTGCTGCGACGTTCGATGATGATGACGTCGCGCCATTGTCCGGCGTAGGGGCCGTATCCCATTCTGCCGACGCGTTCGCGCACGCCGACTGTGCGGAATCCGGCGGCGGCGTGAAGTGCGAGGCTCGATTCGTTCTCGGGGAAGATGCCCGACTGGACGGTCCAGATGCCCTCGGATTCCGCGGCGGTCACGAACGCGTCGAGCAGGGTCCGGCCGGTGCCGTGCCCACGCTCGTCTTCCCCCACATACACGGAGTGTTCGATGACGCCCTCGTAGACGCAGCGCGATGAGACTCGGCTCGCGGCGGCCCAACCGACAACTTGGCCATCGCGCTCGGCGACCAGGCGGGGGTTGTCGACCTTCACGCGGTCGAATTCGGCCCAGGTTGGCGGCTTGGATTCGAACGTGGCATTCCCGGTGTCAATGCCCTGCTGGTAGATCCGCTGCACCGCGGGCCAGTCGTCGGCTCGCATCAGCCGGATGGTGATCGCCATGTCCCCTCCTCGCGGTGGATCGAGAGTAGCGGCACCGCTACTCGGCGTAAAGCTCCGCGACCAACGCGTCCACGCGCCGGCGGATCTCGTCCCGGATCGGGCGTACCTTCTCGAGCGCAAGTCCGGCCGGGTCGTCGAGGTCCCAATCCTCGTAGCGCTTGCCGGGGAAGACCGGGCAGGCGTCGCCGCAGCCCATGGTGATCACGACGTCGGCCGCGCGCACATCGTCGACGTCGAGCAGCCGTGGCGTCTTGCCCATGATGTCGATGCCGTCTTCGGCCATGGCTGCTACGGCCACCGGGTTGACCATGTCACCGGGCTCCGAGCCGGCCGAACGGACGTCGACGCGGTCTCCTGTCAGGGCGGTGAGGTATCCGGCGGCCATCTGGGAGCGCCCGGCGTTGTGGACGCAGACGAACAGCACGATGGGAATCTCGGTCATATCTTCTCCGGTAAGAGGTGGACCGGCCGCCACGGTGGTGTAGCGGCCGGTCGAAGTGGGTCAGCAGCAGCCAGGCTCGCAGCAGCCCTCTTCCGGGCCACAACAACCGGTCATGATCAACCTTCCTTTCATCGACGGATGTCGATGAACGCAGTCTGCGATTAAACATCGATGAATGTCAATCTATCTGCGAGACTGGTCTCATGCCTGTCACCGAACTCTTGCCGATCCGCGACGTGCAAGCGTGCTGTGCCCCGATCACGCGCGAGCCGATCGACACTGTCGACGCGGAGTCCCTGGCGAAGTCGTTGAAGGCGTTGGCGGACCCCGCCCGGCTGCGACTGGTGTCGATGGTGGCCGCGCACGCAGACAGCGAGGCGTGCGTGTGCGATCTGACCGAGCCGCTCGGGTTGAGCCAGTCCACCGTCTCGCACCACTTGAAGGTGCTGGTCGACGCGGGATATCTCACCGTGACCAAGCGCGGCACCTGGCACTACTACCGCCTCGTTCCCGGTGCGCTGAACGCGGTCGCCGGAGTGCTGACGACGGTCTGAATGATCAGGCAGCATCGGCTCTGACGCGCGTGCGTCGCTCAGCCATCGGGCACTGGCAACGGCGGCCATCCTGTGGCGGCCGTTCCCCCGTGTTTTCAACCAAAGTAGGGCGGACGGGACTTGAACCCGTGACCGGCGGATTATGAGTCCGATGCTCTAACCAGCTGAGCTACCGCCCCTCGAGGATGCCGCGCGCTCAGTCCGCCGCGGCGGGCGCAACATCGTCGACCGCGACGTCCGGCACCGGTTCCCCACGATACAGGCACTCGAAGGTGTTCAACGTGCGCTGGATGTCGTGGGCCGCGATGAGCCGGAGGGACTCCTTCTTCATGGCGGTGAGCTCCTCGATCGGCATCCGGAGGATCTTCTCCAGCTTGTCGGCGAGGTCTTGCGCGTCGCCCGGCGTGAACAGGTATCCGTTCTGACCGTCGTGCACCAGGTGCGGAAGCGCCATGGCGTTGGCGGCGACCACCGGAAGAGCGGATGCCATGGCCTCCATGGTCACGATGGACTGCAGTTCCGCGATCGACGGCATGCCCAGCACGGTCGCCCGCGTGTACGCCTCGCGAAGCTCGTCCTCGGATACGTACCCCGTGAACGTCACACGATCCGCGATGCCCAGTTGGTTCGCGAGCTGCTCCAGGTTCTTGCTCTGGTCGCCGTCGCCGACGATCTCCAGCTTGGCGTCCAGGTCGGCAGGCAACAACGCGCAGGCGCGCAGGAGCACGTCGATGCGCTTCTCGCCCGTCACGCGACCGACGAAGACGATGCGATTCTCGGTGCGCGGCTCGAACGATGGCGTGTACCTGTGGGCGTCGATCCCGCACGAGATCGCGTACACGCCGCGCAGCCCGGTGTGCTCCTCGAGGAATTGGGCGGCGCGGTGCGTGGGAGTCGTGACCGCCTCGGCCCGGGAGAAGGTGCGACGCACCGACTTCCACGCGATGCGCACCGACCAGTCCTGGAGCCATTTCGGGATGAGCGAGAACTCGAGCATGTTCTCCGGCATCAGGTGGTTCGTGCCGATCACCCGGATGCCACGCTTGTGTGCCTCGATCACCAGGCCGCGGCCCACGATGACCGGCGACTGGAAGTGCACGACATCAGGCTTCACCTCGTCGAGCACTCTCGCGCTGTTCTGCTTGATGCGCCACGGAAGGGCGAAGCGAAGCCACGGGTGCGGAGGCCAGCGCCAGCTGTGCAGCCGGTGCATGATCATCCGCTGACCCTCGTGCTCCTCCACCCAGGTGCCGTGACGGCGGCCTGCGGACGGCGCCATGACATGCACCTCGTGTCCGCGGGCGACGAGCCCGGCGGCGAGGCGCTCGGCGAAGCGGGCCGCCCCGTTCACGTCGGGTGCAAAGGTGTCGGCGCCGATGAGAACCTTCAGGGGCGTGCGCGCGGGCGCAGACGAAAGCGGGGGTTCCGCTTCCGCGTCGCGTGATTGCGTCAAGGAGCCGTCCTTCTCTTCATGCCGATGTGGGGGCGCGGCACGACCGTCGCACCGGGAGCCGAGACCGGGCGAGAATACAAGGCCCTAGTCTATGCAGCGCCCTCGCCGCCCGGCGCTTCGGTCTCGGCCGCGTCGTCATACGCGCGGATACCTGGATGGACCCTGGCCAGCAGGAACACGCCGACGATGGCGACGGCGCCCAGAACGATGAACGCGAACATCTGCCACAGCTCGGCTCCGGCCGCCTCGTTCAGGATGACGATTCCGATCGTCACGGCAACGAGTGGGTCGATCACCGTGAGGCCCGCGATGACGAGGTCGGGCGGGCCGGACGCGTACGCGTTCTGCACGAAGTACGCTCCGAGCACGACGGCGGCCAGAAGGGCGAGAACGCACCACAGGGTGAGCAGGTCGAACTCCTGCTGCTCGATGCGCGAGATGACCGATTTCGCCAGTGTGGCGACGAAACCGTAGAGCACGCCGGCACCCACGACGTATCCGATCGCGGGAAGGTTCGCCCGGAACACCATGAACGCCACGGCGAACAGCACGAGAACGATGCCCAGCACGATGAGGATCTCGACGAGATCGCTTTCGGTGACGGGCACCTCTCGAGCTGCGAAAGCGGCGATCAGGACGAACGCTCCCACCCCGCCGACGCAGAGACAGATCGCCAGGATCGAGCGTTTGTTCAGCTTGTTGCCGCTCACCCTCGCGTTGATGATCGACGTGATCACGAGCGACACCGCCCCAAGCGGCTGCACCACGATCAGCGGCGAGAACGCCAGACTCGTGAGCTGCAGCACGATCGCCAAGCCGAGGAGCACGGTTCCGAGCACCCAGGACGGCCGGGCGAGAAGCAGCGTCAGTTGACGCAGTTTGAGCCCGCCACGGCCATCGTGGTCGGTGTTCAGTTCGACTTTGGTGACTCCCCTGTGCTGCAGCTGCGCGCCGAGCGACAGGAACACAGCGCCGAGGAGCGCGATCGGAATGCCGATGAACTGACGAGGCTGCAGCGCCGTGAGGTCGCTCGACGATGCAGTCAGGTCGAAGATCACCTCACGACACTAACGGCAATCCGCGCCGATACCCTTGTCGAATGGCCGTTCTTCCCATCCGCATCTGCGGCGATCCCGTGCTGCACTCCCCCGCGTCGGCGGTCACCGAATTCGACTCCGGATTGCACGAGCTCGTACAGGACATGTACGACACCATGGCGGCCGCCCCAGGCGTCGGTCTGGCGGGACCTCAGGTGGGTGTCGGCATGCGGCTCTTCGTCTACGACTGGACGGATGACGGCGAGGTGCGCCATCGCGGCGTCGCGATCAACCCGACCCTGTGGATCGCACCCGTGCCTGCGGGCGAAGCGGATGCCGACACCGAGTCGGAGGGCTGCCTCTCGTTCCCGGGCGAGCGCTTCCCGCTGCGTCGATCGCCGAGCGCCATTCTGCAGGGCGTCGATGTCGATCAGAAGCCGTTCGAAGTGCGCGCCGACGGGTGGCTCGCCAGGATCTTCCAGCACGAATACGACCATCTCGACGGCCTCCTCTATGTTGACCGTCTCACCGACGGTTTCGCCCGGACTGCGGCGAAGGTTGAGCGCAAGCGCGGTTGGGGTGTTCCGGGTCAGAGCTGGCTGCCGGGCGTGGATCACCTCGAGGACTGACCGGCTTTGGCGTCCAGCGTCGCCCCGTACATGGGGCGACGTGGGTGCCCGCCCGCACGGGCCGACATCGCGGCCGCGGACGGGCATCCGGTCATCGAGGTGCCGGCCCCTGGCGGTTGGCGCGCAAGACCTCGAGTCGCTTGCGATACTCCACTTCGTCGATGTCGCCCTGCGCGAACCGTTCCGCGAGGGTGGCTTCGGCGTTGCTGCTGGCCTGCCACGACCCGAACTGGCCGTACGGGCCGTGCTCGCGCCAGAACGTGCGACGGCGACGGGCGACCAGGAAGATGATCAAGCCGATCAGCAGGATCCAGAAGATCGGGATGACGAAGAAGAACGGGAAGAACCCGCCCGCCCATGGCCCGACCCAGTGCGTTGCGGCGGTCGCCGCCACGCCGGCCGACGGCAGGATGAGTGCACTGAACATGATGCGAGAACCTTTCTCTCATGAAGGGCTCGGTTCGAGCCGATTCCAGGTTCCCGTCATCGATCACGGGGCGCGTCCGCCCACGGGAGACATCTCGCTGCTCCCGCGGGAGCAGCACCGGCACGGCGACTGCTCCGAGCGTGCCCGAGTCAGAACCGGCCGGGCGTGACCAGGCCGGATTCGTACGCGATCACGACGAGATGCACTCGGTCGCGCGCACCGAGCTTGGAGAGGATGCGGGAGACGTGCGTCTTCGCCGTCAGCGGGCTCATGAAGAGGCGAAGGCCGATCTCGGCGTTGCTCAGACCTTCGGCGACCAGGACCAGCACCTCGCGCTCGCGTTCGGTGAGCGGCTCGAGAGCGGATGCCGTCACCTCAGGTCGCGGCGAGCCGGCAAGACGCGAGAGCAAGCGCTTGGTGACGCCAGGCGACAGCAGCGCGTCACCCGCCGCTGCCACTCGCACCGAGCGGATGAGCTCGACGGGTTCCGTGTCTTTCACCAGGAATCCGCTGGCGCCGGCCCGGATCGCCTCAGAGACGTACTCGTCCAGCTCGAACGTGGTGACGATGACCACGTGCACTCCGGCCAGTGCCTCGTCGTCGACGATCTGCGCCGTGGCCCAGAGTCCGTCGCCCTCCGGCATGCGGATGTCCATCAGCACGACATCGGGACGCTCGCGTCGCACCAGCTGCACGGCGTCGCGGCCGGTGGAGGCCTCGCCCACCACGGTGATGTCCGGCTCGTGGTCGAGCAGCGCCCTGAAGCCGGCACGCACGAGTTGCTGATCATCGGCGAGCACGACGCGGATCATCTCGTCTCCTCTCTGCGGCTTCTGCGCAGGTCCGCCGGGAGCCTGGCAGTCACGCGGAAGCCGCCGGCCTCGGTGGGCTCGGCCTCCAACGTGCCGCCGAGGGCCGTCGCACGCTCCCGCATGCCCAGAAGCCCGCGCCCCGGCTCCGTGCTCGGCGTCGCTCTGTGGTCCCAGACGGCAGGCCGGCGGCGATCGGCGTCGACCGGCCCAGGAGTGGCGCCGTCGTTCTCGATACGGAGCACGACGGCATCCGCTTCTGCCCTCACCTCGACAGTCACGGCGGATGCCTCGGCGTGGCGCCGCACGTTCGTCAGGGACTCTTGCACGATTCGGTACGCGGCGGTCTGCGTGGCGGCCGAGACGGGCCTGGCATCCCGCCAGCTTCCTGTTGCTATGTCGCCGGACGCGATGACCTGAAGCCCGAGCGCCCGGGTCTCCTCGAGCAAGGCGGGGATGGCGGCAAGCGTGGGCTCTGGGCGTCTGGGGGCCGACTCATCGGGCGAAGGATCGTCGGATTGCCGCAGCATGCCCAGCACTCCTCGCACCTCGTCGAGCGCGGTCGCGCTGGTGTCGCGGATCGAGCGGAGGCTTCTCCTGGCGCTCTCCGGATCGTCGTCGAACAGGTGGAGTCCGACGCCGGCTTGCACGCTGATCTGGGACAGCGAGTGCGCGATCACGTCGTGCAGTTCGCGGGCGATGCGCAGCCGTTCCTCCTCAGCGGCAGACCGTCGTCGGGTGCTCTCCTCGCGCGCGGCCATGCGGAACCGCTCTCGGCGCGTGCTCGCTCCGGTCACCGCGGCCGCGACCACGCAGAGCACAACCGTGGTCACCAGCAGGCGGATGCCGCCGTCCGCCCTGCCGCCCACCACGATCCAGCCAACGCCGGCCAGGCCAACGCCGGCGAGCGTGCACCACGCCCATAACGCTGCACCGCCCAAGACGGCCCTGCCCACGGCGAATGCGACGGCCAATGCAACGATCGGCGGTCCAGGGGCGAGCGCAATCGCCGGGATGGCGAGGGCCGTCACCGCGACGACGGCGGCGCGCCGCGCCGGGAGGAGAAGCAGCACGGCAGCTGCGATCCCCGAGGCAACGGCCAGCACGCTACCGGGGGCGGGAGCGGCACCCGTGCGGTGCCACGATCCGGCCACGGCGAAGGCCAGTCCGGGAAGCTGGACGAAGATGCTCAGCGCCGTGGCGAAGACTCGCGCGCGCCACGACCGGCGTGCGCGTTGCCCGGGCGTCGATTCGGGCCCGGTACGCAGCCAGGGCGGATACGGCACCCCCTCATGCTAGCCAGCACCCCGTGCACGCCCATCGGCCGTTCGAAGGCGGCGACTACTCCCTGGGGAGTACCGGGCCGGGATCGTCGCCTGTCGCGGCGGGGCGGTCGGG
>Ga0164242_10009897_pt1 | contig 10246 bp, 11 predicted proteins | sample OricomgcompostMG_FD_108783 | JGI IMG/M metagenome (GOLD analysis project Ga0164242, IMG submission 108783) | Miracle-Growth compost microbial communities from Emeryville, California, USA - Original compost - Miracle growth compost (MG) ... | reverse complement strand
GAGCGATATGGCTGATCTGTCCTTGAAGTTTTGTTGGGTGGACCAGTTGTTGAGGAATCGTGTCCTGCCTGGGCGAGCCGTCTCGACAAATTCAAGATTGGAGAATACCGGACGGCGAAGGGAGGTGCGCCTCGAGGACAAAGGGATCTGAATCGGATTGGGTGGAAAGAGGGAGGCGATGATGGATGGGTTCAAGGAAGTGTCGAGGGAATCGCGACGACAGGAAGGAGATCCGGATTGGGGGGGTTGAGCGTGAAGAAGGACTTGGAAAGTTGAGATGGGAATGGAGAGGCGGAAGAGATTTGCGGGCGGCGAGGAGTGAACAGAAGGAGAGGGGGCCAACTAGCGACACGATAAGCGGCGCGGGTGCAGGGGGAGTGCAGAGAAAGAGGGAGCGAGAGAGAGAGGAGGGAATGCAAGAGTGCCACAGCGCGAGGGTGGAGGGTGCCCGGGGGGGGGGGAGAGGCCCAGGGAGCCCCCAACCAAAACCAAGCCAAAAGTTGCAGGGGGCCCACAGCGGACCAATCAGCCTGCGCTTGGGCGCTGCTGCCACTCCTCGCCCGTCGCTCCTGCTTACCTTGGTAGAGTACCTCAGCAGAGTGTAGTGTCTCCACCTCCCAGTTGATTTTGCGTCCAGGCAGAGACCAAGGGGCACCTGGGTACATGCATGGTGTCCTGAGGCAAAAGAAGAAGAGCGGAGTGGGTCCAAGTGTGGGAAAGGCGGTGGATCGAGGTCGATGGATTTGCCGCTACGGCCGCCTGCTATGACCAAACGTGCAATCGGAGTCTCTGTCACCCGAGAGGGGCGGGGCAAACGGCTCCCGTTGGTGTGTGAGCAAGCATCCAGAGGAGTTGTCAAGGTGTGTAAATGGAAAAGGCAAAGGAGAAAAAGGGGAAAAAGAACAAGACATGGAAAAGGTGAGGAGGAGAGCGATGGAGATGAAGCACGCAAGATGGAAAGAGATGACTTTCCCACGCCTACCACGCGTGCTTCGACATGCTCATCCTTCAAACAGTTTTGAAGGGGAGGAAAAGGGATAATTAACGATGGTCGGAGACAAACTGGGAGATAGTAGATGGCAAGGTTGGCACCTTGTAGAGGCGAGGATAATAATATTTAGGAGTCGGAAATGGGATGGAAGGGGAGAGAGCAGGCGCGGGGATCTCCCTCAGACAGGCCCTGTTAAAGAGCGTGGCCAACAAAAACGTGACGGCCCGACAATTTGCGTTTTGTCTTTCTCCTTGCAGCCTGCTGGCCTTGAGTCCTGACAGCCGGCAAACGGCAAAACGTTAATAATAGGGGGAGCGCCAGGCTGCAGAAGATATCCGTATCATGGCACGGCGACCTTATAGGCCAATGGGCAGCACAATATTACACGGTAGAGGGAGGGGGTGGGCTGATTTTTATTGCTCGACGAGCCTGTGTGCTTTCCAAAACCTTATGCACCACCCGCAGTTACGGTTGGACAGAGCGGATTGGAATCCAGTGTTACCTACACCCATGAAATAGTGACGAATTAATCCGTATAGGCATCCTAGAACCAGGTGTCTCATTGATTGCCCTGACGTGACCTTCGGGTCCTTCGACCTTTTGTCCTCTCGTCCTCTCTCGTCCCTTTGCTGCTTGCCACCTCGGCTTTTCTCTGGTCGGATGTATGCACGGATGCCAGGCATGTAGGCTGATTGCAACCCCAAAGTAGCCGGTACCTTTTGTGGCCATATCATCGAGGGACCACCTCATGTACCGAGGTCGAGACTCAGTTCAATCAATCCTGCTGAAGAAGTTGGCTACAGCATGCCGAGTTTATTCGTTGACCCCAGCACGCTCTTCGACAGAGATAGGTAGTGTACAAGATGAAAACTCTCTTCCTTCTATCGTTGCTTAATCAATCCAATCCTCGAAGCCGATCGAAGAGGCGTTTGCAAAAAGGCAAGGCTCAGTCAGCCACACACACCATCTGTCTGCTAGGATAATCCTGACTGCGCTGGGGCAGGTTTATTAACCTTCCGTTGCAGTTTCAAGATGGGCGCGGAGCGAGTTGGAGAAGTTTTTTTCCCCTCGCCGGATACGCACCAAGAAATTTCTGGGCAGCATCACCGGTCCTGATTGGAGAAAACTACCGGGCCACCGTCGGATGGGGGAAAGCTGCCGCGGCCAGACGTTGCTGCTAATTTTACGCGTACCAAAGAAAATGAGTGATTCAAACCGCGCCTCATGGGTAAATGTCCGTCAGCACGAGGTGCATTTCAGGTGGTAAATCTACAAGTGTACGGGACTCCGAAACGTGCGGGGCTGACAGCAGAAACCTTTGCGGTAACTTGTCCGATCCCAGAAAAAAGGACTCTTCTTCATGTCATCGCGCAGGGTGATGATCACAATGAAAAGGTTGTTTTTGTTATCAAAAATTACGACCGGAACGGCCCCGAAGGACAATTCAAGACGATCGGCGCCACGATGTGCAATGCAGGCCTCTCAACTTGGAGTCAGATATTCATGAGCATCCGAACCCCGATCAAGGTAAGTATGAAGAAGAAAAGAGGAAAATTTTTGGAAAAGCTGGCGAGTGGGCGACCGTTATATACTGGATGTGGATGGTCCGTGCACGTATGCTAATTTTCATACCCTGTGGGTCCGCTTTCATTCCGCCAATTTTATCTGCTGGACCAGCCCCAGTTTGGCTTGGGGCTGGTGGGTACGTACCTTTTCTCAGTGTAACTGTATCAGGCAGGCACTCGGTCCACGTCGCTAAACCCGGTTGGTACACAATAGCCCGTCACCTGATAAGAAAGCCGGGGAGGCGCCTCAGTCTCGCCTTGCACTGGCTGACTGGCAAACTGGGCCACTGGCCCGCCAGTCCCCCCCATCCCATGACGTTTGGTTTTAGCTCCACCCTTGCCACTCCCACCACTCTCCTTGCATCCTCCACTTGAAGCCATTTGATAGCGATAGTCAACACACCGTTTTCATCAGTCACCAACAGCGAGCATTTCTAGAACAAAGGATCCTCGTCGCTACGCAAATCCGAATATCATCCGCCGACGATGAGGTTCGCCGCCGTCGTTGCCCTGGCCTTCGGCCTCGTGCCCGCCAGCGGCCTCAGCGTCTTCCGTGGCGAAGGTGGTGACCAGAGCCTCCTCGGCGACGACGATCTCGACGTCCCGGGCAACTCTCCCCTCAAATTCTGCGACGCAGACCGGGCAGATGATATCATCACGATTAAGAGCGTTGATCTCACGCCAAACCCACCCCAAGCGTAAGTGGAAGACTGCCCTGTCAGGAATTTCGACGAATTTCAACGAGCTGATAAGCGGTTTCTAGCGGTTCGGAACTGATCATCAAGGCTGTCGGCACCGTACACGAGACAATCGAGGAGGGAGCATACGTCCAGCTACAGGTTAAATATGGCTTGATCCGACTGGTGAAGACCGAGGCGGATCTCTGCGAGCAGATCCAGAACGTCGACCTCGAGTGCCCGATCGAGAAGGGCATCATCTCGATTACCAAGTCCGTCGAATTGCCGAAGGAGATCCCACCTGTTAGTCGCTTCGTTACAACCTTACAAATGGCTATAGCTAACTCATAATTGCAGGGCAAGTACACTGTCGAGGCCGATGTCTATACCGCCGACGACGTTCATATCACTTGCCTGAAGGCTACTGTCGTGTTCTCGATCGGGGACCTGATCGACCTTTGATGGCTCGGCTGCCGAGGATAGCGGATGGGAGATTGGGCCACGGCATTTAACATAGCGTGTGGATGGAATGGGCCGTTTCTTTGGTACCCGTCTTGTCTAATGCTTGCATTACTAGAATCTCGGAGTTTTTGCGTCTTTCTATTCCGGGCCTGCATTATCCTTCGGAAGCATAGTTTGGCGGTAGTAATATACATAGCATTGCTATACCGTTGCTATACCGCTGCAACCTTTGTCGTAAATGTGAACTAATTACTCTACCCGCCGGGGATCGGACATCCCGATCGGAGTCATGATGACAAGACGTAAAGGAGAGACTCATTCTCCAAACAGACGGCGCACTCTCCGCAAAACGCTGTCCTTCTCTGGGTCGTACGGGTGGTCCTTGCTGGGGATCTCCAAGACTGTAGGGAAAGCTGCCGTGTACGTGTCGACCCGATATCGTATCCTATCGGCAATCTATCGTCATTCAGTCAGTGATATTCAGGATCCTCTCAGAGCGAGTAACTTAACATGTTGGTTGATCAAGACGATGCCAATGTCTTTCCGCTCTGTTGTGAACTTCTCAAAGCAAGCCTCGATCGTAGCATTATCCGTCTTGTTGTCTACGACCAGGAAGTTCTTCTGAGAATCAGGAGGAGTGACATGCTATCAGGCGACCGGTTAGTATTTTGATAAAGCAGGTCCAATTCGAAAGGCCGAACTCACACCGATGCCGGCGAGTAGCAAGCCTGTGACGGAGTCCTATACTTGCGATCAGCGACGTCCAGCATCTTGCGCATTCACTGTGGTTACCTCGTCCCCGATCACTGCAAGGAACTGCCTATCCTTATAATCTGCTTGCGAGGCCATTGTGTCCTGGAAGCCTGGTCATATGGCTGAGTGCTCGGGAAGACGTCGGGATGTGAGGCAGCGGACGATAACGAATGGTTGGAGCTTGGATTAGTACTACCTACCCCACCTCTCAGTGGCCCGAGGTGCGTGCGTTTTGCTCAATGGCGTCCATTCCCTGGGCGCGTCTGCAAGTGGTCGCGGCTCTTTTTAGCGCGACACCCCTGCCAGCGATATTTCTCTAGAAACGCAGAGCTCTTTCAGAGAGCTTCCACCAACCAAGCGGGGAATAACACAAAACCAGGCAGCTGCCGCCTCCAACTCTCTCTCCCCAGGCAACAGATCTCCAGCACATCTTTGCCCTCGCCCCTACCTCAGCCGATGTGACAAGAACCCATTCCAAGCCTGGCATAATCGTCGAACTCACAATGCCCCGACCCCAGCGGCTCGTACGGCGACAGCCTCTCTCGGAACGGCTCAAGGCCAAGCTGAACCCGTTCGACTTCCTGCTGTGGCTCTCCGAGGAGATCGAGACTCGGGACTGGGATTCGAAGTCCATTGGGATACAGATTGGTCTCGCTGCGAACTTTGTCTTCCTCCTAGCGCGCGCGAACTCGGGCGCGTCGTCGACGGTGGATGATGTGTTTGGCGACAGTCAAGGGGCGTCGTGGGGATCTTTCTTCGTATGTTGCATATACGCGCAAGCAGCTCGGTATCGTTTACTGATCGCGAGTGACCAGGTTCAACCCCTAGTTTGGCTCATGGTCTCGGCCTCAGGCTTGAATGCCGTGTATACAATGACGCGGTCCCGCCATTATCGCCTGTTCGAGGCAAACGTCGAGGCCGGTCCGTCCACTCCATCAGCTCACCGCGTCCGAGTCGACTCCTCGCCCGTATCATCCTCCCCGCTGCGGCTCCTATCAGACATCATCGGTTCAGACACGGCGGAATCCCGAGCGCATCCGGATAAGACACGCGACGTGTGGGAGATCTCGGTTTGGGACCCGCTGCCCCTCTCGATGCAGCTCTTCTGCTTGTTCAGCCCCGGGCATGTATTGGTTTACATGCTCTTCCTGCCCCTAGCCCCTCTGGATCCGCGGCCAAGCGTCACCGTCTTCAACTGCCTCCTCCTTCAGGTCATGCTGTCAGCTCAACTCCTCCTGCTCCACACTCGGTATTCGCAGCAGAACAAGGACACTGCCGTCATACAGAAAGAGGTCATGCACGAGTATGACTCCAAATATGTCCATCCCAGGCTCCATCCGGTGGTTCGGGAGGTCGGTACTCAGTTCTCAATGAGCGAGGAGGGCCTTGAACAAGAAGAAGTGGAACTTGGCACCCCGTCGACGCTTATTCGTCGAGGTTTCCATACGAATCCCAATCCCAACTATGCCAAGCACTTCGACCCCGATCACAATAGCACACCCGTTCCTAGGAACCTCATGAGTCCCAGTTTGTTTACCCCCGCCACGAAGCCGCGCTACTCGGACTCCTTTACCTCCAGCACTCAGAAATTAAGGTCTCCGGGGCCGCGGCAGAGCCTCCCACCTTCGGCAACCTCGACCTTCTCAACAGGGGTGTCTGTCCCGACCCCAGCTCCGGCTCCGGTACCAACCAACGCGGGGACCAACTTCGGAGGGAGCCTCGGGGTCTACACACATGCGAACTCTCCTCTTAAGAAAGCGACTAGTATGGGGGACATGAAGAGCCCCGGAGTGTCCTCACCTCGAAATTCTCGAGAAATGGCAGCTCTTGAACAACGCGCTGCCGCCGAAAGATTCATGAGGCAAGGCAGTCCGTTAAAGGAGAATAGACGGGCTACGGGCCCGCCGGGTCAACAGCAGTCGGCGAACCCTTTTGCGAGAGCAAAACCAGCAAGGTTTGACCAGGAACGATTTCCTTCCCTTTGGTCCTACGATTCAGGCCACAAATGAGCCTCTTGAGTCTCTTACGAACGGTTCAAGGTGGCAAGCAGGCACGGGCAACTCTGGAGACATTTACGGTTTCTCGCGTCTCGCATAGGAGACGAAGGATATTCGAGCGAGTCGGCATTTCACATTTCTACCAAAGATAAAATAGCGCCGTCCCTTATGTCCCTGGACGGGACTACCTTGTCTTATATTATTAGCCCCTCCGGGTGACCCGACGCTACCATTCGGAGCCTGTCCTAGAGCATTGGCGAGACTCATATTAATCGACCTTGGAGTACGTGGGGTGGAGCGACATGGCATGGTACTCTCAACATAAACATGTTGCTGTTGCATTTTTGGCGTTTGCGGTTGTCGCTTGTTGGTTGTTGCTCCGTACCTATGTAGTGTATGTACTCTATGCCCGTAGTGACTACGATGACTTACATATACCTAAGTCAGGACCTTGGGTATGCTAGGCGTCGGTATCCTGGCCGCGCAGAGTTGACAGAAACCACTTTTAGAATCTGTCAAGTGCGTTACCAGGTAAACTCTTTTTCTTAGTTTCTCCCGACGCAAATGTGTGTGTACCTGGTACTTGAGGTACTGTACAGAGCTGCCCCAGACGAGGAGGCTCCTTCCCCCTTTTCCTCCATCTGGACGAGGGGTAGCTTCCTTCAGCAAAGCACCCAGCCCCCTGAATGTGACACCTCATGGCATTGATCTCAAGCAGTTGCTCTCTCTCCTGTAATCACCTCACCTGCCAATACTCCTTGTCTCTCAACATGCCCAAGAGGCCAGACACCTCCTAACCTTGCCTCTGCCAAGCGGCGGTTGAAGCCGCTAGTGAGCACACCAACCTGTACACTTGACCATATGCCTATTCGTCTCGGTCATGCAGGGCTACCGAGAACGGCGTTCGTCACCAACTTCGTTCTTATCCCCTAGGAAATGAGTTAACAGTTCAACCGACTCTAGGCTCCACTGCCGATGTGCCGCAACGTCCTACACGATCGTTACCTTTCTCCGGCTTCTTCAACAAACTGCTCCCCGAAAACCGGCCCGAGAGAGGAGGGACCCGGCGTACACATGGGTTCTGGGAACCGCAGTCCAATATACCCTCTCCTTCAATACCACAACCCGGCCGACCACGATCACATAGGAGGCACAGATCGGACAGTATTCCCTACAGCTCTTGGAACCTCCCAATTTCTCTCCCTAGAAATCCTGAAAATGTTCAGGGTGCTCGCAGACGTTACCGAAACCCCCTATTTGCACGACCTCCAGCAGATGAACCACATAGGAAAACACTCGACCTGCACCCCCCAGGGGAAGAATGTGGCAATGGTCGGACTAACGACGATGCCAGAATCGAAGCCGACAATATTGACTATCTAGATGCTGTGCTAGACAAGGTTCGGCTTCAGCAAGCTCCAGATCCTAGCACTGGAATCGACATAGATCCTAGTGCCTTCGACGCCAGACGGAGGGCCCACCGCCTCCGTCGTAGCCTCAAGGAGAGTGGTGACTTCCTTGGCGTCCAGGGCATCAATCCCCAGACAGGCGAACTGGACGTTCTTACACCAACGAGCCCCTCGCGTAGCGGATCTTCCTCTCAAGAATTAGCGAAAGCAATCACGTCCACCGATGCCATGTACGCAGGAGCCGAGGATTCTAGGTTTAGACTCGGTCAACTCCAGAAGGAACAGGCGAAGTGGGACAGGGATGAACTGAGGAAGGACTCGATCCGGGCTTTTCAGCGGCGGGTAAGATGGCGAAAGCGTGACGGTGGATGGTCCTCGGCCGCGGAGCCAGAGTTAAGCCCCATCGAGTCTATGGGCAGCGGCGAGCTTGGTAAGGCCCCTTTTCCTTATGAGCCACGAAGTGAATTAACAAACCACAATTGCAGTGGATATCGAAACTCACACGGTGCACAATGAGCATAACTTGAAAGCCCCTAACCAGGATCCTCTTGAACGCCCACCGTTGAACGCGAGAACTTCGACTCCGGTAAATCAAGCCGCCAAGCGAAGGTCCTCCGACGATACTGTTATCCATACTCCAAGTCGTCGAGATTCTGAGCGCACATCACCGGCGGCCGTAAACCCAGACGAGGACAGCACCGAGCTCGTTAGATCGTCGTCCGTTCTTCATCATATCGGGCGGGGAAAAGGGCCAAATATCGAGGGTTTACTACCGGCCCAGGTTGGTCGTACCATCCGGCGGAAGCCCCACAGAATAGGAGACCTGATAAACAACCCTCCTATTTCTAAACCAACATCACTCGTCAACTCCGAACATGCAACCCACTACAAATCTCCGATCGACGAGTCGCCTTTTTTAGGGAAAGGCGCCGCGTCAACCATACGAACCGTCAATTTACGAAAAAGGCCAGTAACACTGACCACATCGTGGATAGTAGAAATGGCTACGTCGGATCCACTTCACTCCATCGTCAAACCAGAGACGGAAGTCATGGCACGCGGCGACCAAGGAGCCCCAAAAAAGAAGATCACACCCGAAAATATGCCACTCCCGGAGAGTCATGCTGGGCTGCCCCAACCAGACAAGAAATTTCCGGCCCTGACGAAGACCACAAGCTCCCATATAACCTTATCGACGCACCCGGGGTTGAATCAAAGCAGCGAGGATCACAGTCAGAACAAAGGCGAAAGCGAGGATCTTATAGACATTTCTGCTCGGCCAACAACTACCTCGGTGACCAAGTTGACCAGCAACCTCATCAAATCATTGGAATCCCTAGTGGGGGTCGATCCGACGAACGACCGGACAAGAGTATTAGTCGAAGAAGAGGAGATATTCGGCAAAGGACAAGAGGGAAAGGTCAAGACAGTAGCAACAGGCAATGGAACGGAAGTGACAGAATCTGTTTGCATACGCACCACCACCACTATTGGCTCCGTTCACAGTCCGCCGGACCACAGCCAGGATATATCGACAACTTATCTCGACGAAGTGCCCGCCGCCTCCAGCGATCCTCCAGCTATTCGCATATCGACACCGCCCGTCATGCCCAGCGGGAGCTGGACGAACTCGGGGTCAGGCGAGCCTCAAGCAAGCAAGACCAGGGGCGATTTCGATCTGCTGGATTCCCCTCCCCGGCTTCCACGGAGCAGTTGGCCGAGTCTCACAAGCCCCTCTCGGCAAAGAAGGTGCAGCGGGCCAGCCACGACAACAGCACCACTCGACGGCGCTACTACATCCGCTCACCAGCTCACACCCACCAAAGCCCGCTGCGGGAAACTATGCCGCCGAGCATCAGGAGATCTCCTAGCAGCGAGAATGCTCGACGAGAGGGACGGGATTGGAATGGAATCACGAGGCGGTATGATAAAGGGGGAAGTCGGCACGATAACCCCTACGCGCCACCTACGCCCCTCGAGCTCGGCCCCAGCGGTGAGATCACCGCCCGGCCAGCCAGGGTCGGCGGAAAGCCGAAGCAACGAGATCTTCGCGCAAGGGGCTGCCAGACATGCCATTGTGAAATACGATCCCGACGCCGCGAAGATAGCGGAGGCGCGCCGCGGCCGGGCCGGGACGGCGGCGGAGTTGGAGCCAACCAAGGCCAACCCCCCAAGGGGCTACCGACGGAAACGGCCCTTGTGCGACAACCGCGTCGAAGACGTCGACGCTCTTCCTGGCGACGGTTCCAAGGCGAGGAGGGTGCGGTTCCAGAATGTACGGACACCACGAGGCTCGCCACCAGAGCCATTGCAGCCTCGGCGGCGTCTAGTGCAGCCTCTGCCGCGCGCTACCTCGCAGGATACGCCGCAAGGTCCTAAGAGGCCGTTTGAG
>Ga0164242_10009896_pt1 | contig 10246 bp, 13 predicted proteins | sample OricomgcompostMG_FD_108783 | JGI IMG/M metagenome (GOLD analysis project Ga0164242, IMG submission 108783) | Miracle-Growth compost microbial communities from Emeryville, California, USA - Original compost - Miracle growth compost (MG) ... | reverse complement strand
GACCTGGACACCTGTGATCGCCATCCTGAATGAGTTGTCTAAGATTTGCGTCTCCTAACGACACCGAGAGCCTTCCAGGCAAGCTACCACGACTGGGACGTTCGTCTTGAGACTTTCCGGAACAATAATTTCTCGTCCTTCTAATGTATGACCCTGTAATTTTAGGTGTTGCATAAGCATACGTTACACGTGAACTTCCCTAATTACTATATGGGCAGGACTGCAGTATCAGTTCTCTTATCGTTACCTAAACACCGCGCAATTGGACCGAGACAAAAAAAGAGACAAAAAGATAACGTACAACACCAAGGGATTCGCTACTGATCTGGCGGTCACCGGCTTATCTATGGGAGAGCACGGTACCTAGCCTCCCGCTCGAAGCGAGAGCGCACGGGCCACTTTACCTCATATCCCCTTCCCCCTCCTCTTGCAACCAACATCTCAACACCTCCCAGAAACTCTTGCGCAAGCTCCTCAGGGATTACTCGTTGCTATAGAGGAACGTGGACAAGGCCAGAGCGAGGCTATTGTCTAAGACCTTGCTACACCGGGGTCTATCGATTTCGTGGCGATCAGACTTGACAAGTTGCGCAAATTGTCGGATCCAGCCTCAGTGCCAACTGGCTTTGGTCGTCGAGACGCAGGTCTTCAGAGGAAGAATATTGAGTTCCTTATCCGATATTATGAGAACGGTGGCCAAATACCCGCTTGGGGCCAACGCCCCTTCCAAAGACTCGATTCTGTGGACCGAAACTGTTTGTCCTCCTTGCTCTTATATATTAACCCTTACGAAGCTGCGAACTTTACATCTAGTGCATTCACTATCAGCTATCACCTATACCAGTTAGTTCGGCCCGTACACGCCTGGTTTTCACCAAGTCAAACCTGACCTACCTGGGAGTGTACTTAGGAAGGAGGAATGCACCAAATGGGGCAGTCAACCTCAGTGGGCTTGCATCACACCCTCCGTAAGAAGGGGGGGGGGTTTAGATCTGAACTCCGGCTAGCCAGTCAAAAGATTGCAAGTCGAAGTCGGGAATGCCCGAATATGACGTGTACTGCGCCGCCTCGAGCTGCCGCAGGAGCTTCTCCAGATCCGGCGAGCCCTCCGGGGCCGGAGGCGGCGAATTAACATTTACGGCCAGGGCGTGCTCGAGGCCTCGGAGGACCCCGCCCTCGAGGCGGTTCACAGCGTACCGCATGGGGTCACTGGCCTTGCTCATCACGCGCATAGTCCAGAGGAGGGAGGTGAGGGTCTCGCGCCAGTAGTCTCGCTCCGTCGCTGATAGTGAGGTGACTAGGAGCAGGGTGTGGAAGGAGCCAACGAGCGCGAAGAGGTACGGGGTTGCTGGCGTGTACCCTTATGAGCAACGCGACATGGAAATGGAGCGGTCGTGGTGGCTGAACTTACGAAAATACCAAAACGACTCAAGGTGGTCCATCCGCAACGATGAGACGAAGGTGTTTGCTTCGTGTGCTGTCTGGGACGCCTGTTGTCTGATGGCAGAGAGGACCGCCGGCTCGGAGCATAGTGGTTCGAGTGCCGTGGAGCGGACGAGTCTTCGGAAGATGTTGATCACGACTCCGTAGTAGCAGAGGTGTATATAGCCTGATTAATCCATTAGCTTCACAAACTCCGCCTCACAGGTAATGATGTGGGTTGATACCTACCGGCGGAGCATAGCTGTCGAGGGCGAACAGTTGACATAGGTAAGGTTGTCACTAATAACCTCTGCCGCCACGACGCTAGATCCTCGAGAATGGGTCGCGCCTTTTCTAATAGGCCAGACGTATCCTGATCACGGCTCGCGCGGACTGTGAAGAAGGCGGAGATAGCACGGCTCAGGATCCTTGTCAGGTCGATCATGAGCACAAACTGCGCCTTGCCTGGCACCTCTCGCGCCGTACCGGGCCGACCGCCGTCCTCCTCGAATGTGTCATCGCGCTCCTCTTCAAAATCCGCGCCGCACAGGTCCCTCACGTCCCAGTTCTCGTCTATGATGTGCGACGGCCGGCCATGGGCTAAGGCGGTCCACTTATCTTGCATGTACAAGGCCCATGAGAGCCTCTTCCGCTGGGCTCTCTCCCAGGCTGGGATGGCCCAGCCAGATGCGTCGACGTGAAGGCCGAGGGCCTCCGCAACGGCGAGGGTCTGAGAGGTGAGACCGCGGGCGAAGGTGTGGTCTGGGGTGAGGGGCGGTTCAAGGTTGCAGTGGAGGTAGACCAGCATAGCTTCGATGGAGTCTAGTCGCGGCCTGTGGAAGGAGTTCTGTATCGCGTCGAGGGTGAGTTTCTGTAGCCGGGCCGCATTTGGGGGTGGTCGCAAGGAGAGCTCTGAGTCGTAGGACCACCAGGCTAGCGCTTTGAGGCAGACGGCGCCGAGCAGGGCGGCTGGTACGTTCCGGTAGGATTCCGAGAATTGATCCATAAACCCCTTTTGGTGGAGAATAGGGAAGGATGGGTGGACTAGGAGCCAGTACAGGCGGACCAGGCGCGGTCCGAAGGGGTGAACCACGGCCTCGATGGCATCAACCTCGGACTGATCCTCTACGAAGCCGGCGGCTCTGGTGTCTGATACCATATGGAAGAGAACGGGGTACTCCATGCCGGCGTCCCTCCTTGAGACACGCCGGATGCTGTATGTGTCGAGGTGGTATTCATGATCCGTAGTGTTGTACGGCCGGTGCCGCTAGGATACCATTAGTCATGGACTGGGTAGGGACCTAAAGCGAGGGTGGGATGGGGAATCACAGGAAGATATACCATCATAATGGGCTCACTGTCACTGGTAAGGCCATATAGTTCCGCAAAGCGGCTCCTCTCGCAACCAAGGCTTCCCACCGAGGCCGCAGTCGCAGCGGGGTCTGTGGTAGGGAATGGCCTTGCCATGCCGACGGCAGCCTCCGGGGTCGGTACTGGGTCAGAAGGTAGAGAGCCTCCCAGATATTCAGGAGCCCCTCCGGTGGAATCCACCTGGGAGATGCGCCCGGGACCTGGGGTTGGCGGTGCCGCACTAGTGCCGCCGGCATCATCACCCCGACGCGGCTTTCGTATGGGGTGTCCCAGGCCGAGAAAGGTGCAAGCCGACTGGCGCAGTTCGCACATGGTGCAGATTGAGGCGTTGCTCCGCGTCATGCATCTCGATTTGCGCCGCCGGCATGCGTCGCAAGGCCGGGACGACCGTTTCGCGCGGGTTCGTCTCTCCCCGCCATTGCTGTCGGCCATTTTGTATGACTTACGTAGTGAAATCAAAAACTATGAGCAGCGGGAGAGGTGCTATAGTGGTTGCTATCGCACGGGCAGGCTGGGTGAGGGTGCCAATCAGGAGTTCTGAGTCAAGGGGCCCGCTTGGATGCCGTCGGCAAGGAGTTGCCGTCGGTAATGTGTGTTCCACTGTGGGTGTCATCACATCAGCTTGGTTTAGTGTCTGATTTAGTTCCCTTCAACAATAGCTCCACATGAGCCAATCCTGCTGGGCAATCACTATTTCTTCTGCAGATCACACAGCATAGTTCGGAGGAGGTGCATGGCAGCGGAGGGAGGTAGCTTTAAAATGATAAACATCACACTAGGGCTCAACCGCTGGTAGTTTTGATTCCACCTAACGCGACCATGAAGAATTGCAACACGCCATCAACATCAACAGACTTAGGCCGCACTGTATCCTTCCTGTGTGACCGCGTCCAAAGTCTCCTAGATCAACATATATCAGCGCCGCGTGAACGGATCCTCATCGCACTCGCCGGCGTCCCTGGTTCCGGAAAATCAACCATCAGTTCAAGATTGATTACCGCTCTCCGGTGTCGTGGCATTATGGCTGTCGTGTTACCCGTAGTAAGTTAGACCAAGACAAAGAATGATACCTCATTTCTTCAGTTGCTCGGATCCGAGCTAACAATGCCTCAGGATGGATTTCACTACTGTAAGGCGGATCTCGCTACATTTAACGATCCCGAGCTGGCGTTCCGCAGGCGTGGTGCGCCGTTCACGTTCGACGTCAACTCGCTCCTAGAATTAGTGTCGAGTCTAAAAAAGACTCCGGTAGCGACTGGCGCTGAATCGGAAGCCTTTATTCAGGCCCCAAGTTTTGATCATACGAGACAGGATCCTGTCGAAGATGATGTCCAAATATCGTCGAAAACCCAGGTCGTAGTTATCGAGGGCAATTACACCTTGTTGAATGAGGACCCCTGGGATCAGATTGCAGAGGCGGTGGATGAAAGGCAAGTGTTTCTGGAACTCTATAGCGCACTACGTGTTCATTGACGAAATATGTGCCAGGTGGTTCGTTGATGTTCCTCCTCATGTTGCGAAACAGCGTCTTATCAAGCGACATATTGAGGCTGGAATTGAGCCGTCGATAGAGATGGCCGAGGCCCGAGTAGAAGACAATGACCTACCAAACGGCAACCTCATCAGATCCAAGCTCATCAAACCTGACATCACGGTGGTCAACTAAGCCGGTATTGAAGCTCGGGCACTCCTGTTCCAGATGGCCACCCGTTACCTATAATGTTCAAAGTGACCAGGGCGGGAGCATCAACTAGACATGCTAACTAATTATATGTTGATTGTCCTTTCAAGCAATGGGAACGGTGGCGTACGTAGGTTTCCACGCGAGTGAAGGGGTAGTTCGATAGGTCGTTATAATAACGGGGGATTTACTTTGGCTCTTCATCCCGGAAAATATGATATATTGAAAATCCTCGTTTCGTAGGTTGGCTGTTACAGTTGCAAAAGCTGTCTGCTCTTATTATGGGCATCATAATTTGTATAATGTCTTTGGGACATATTAGACATCCATTGCATCAAGGCCGGGTGCAATACATAATATGGCTCATCAGGTCCTTGACCCTGTCTATTCTAGCATCTACGCTTGACTATCCACGCTGGTAAAGGACAATGACTCAAACAACACATCACCATCCTCAACAAACAACCCGACGTGGTGGATCTTCTTGGAAGAGCTATCAATAACCCCGATATGGTCATCCCGGACCGGGTTCTTGCCCCGCGGAGGTAGCCGGTAGGTCAGGACCTTGCCCCCAACAAAGGCCTCCACGATATCCTCGCTCAGCATCACGCTCACCGAGCCGTCAAGCTTTATCGCGCCGTGCCGTACTAGCTCAGCCCCATCCACAAGCTTGTCTATGGAGTGCCCCGTCAGGTCCTCCCAAAAGTCATCCAGTGGCGGTAGGTCCGTAAGCAGGGCGACAGAGTAAACGTCCCCCGCGACCGGCTCAAAGGCGAGCCGGTACCCGCGCATGTCATCGTCAAATTCGAGGAAGACCCCGAATGACTTGGCGTCAGGCTTGCTCACAGAAAAGGACAGGCAGTGCAGGGCGCCGGGCCTGGGCCGTGGTAGCGGAAGAGACTTCACCTCCGTTACTCCCGGCAAACCTAGATGCTCTTCCGCCTCAAGGCTCGCGATGTCCGGAAATGTCATCATGTCGAGAATCTCAGGGCATGGACTCATGACAAGCGACCCGTCCGGCGCAGCGGTGATCTCCCGCGGCTGCACCAGAGTCCCGCCCCAGAGCCACTTCCCGTCCGCCTCGTTACGATCATGCACCCATGCGAACGATACCCGCCTTGTGGGGTCACCCGCGCGAGGGCAAGACTTCGCCGCATACCACCGCCGCCCGTCAAATCGGCCACCCGAGGCGTCGCGAGGCGACCGGAACGGCCCGCGAGGGCTCTCCCCGACGAGATACAGTGTTCCGGCGGCCGGGGCCGAGAACCGCGAGTAGACGAGGTACCATTTCCCGTTACCGAGGGTCCAGAGCTCGGGGCACTCCGGGCAGAAGATGTTGTTGGGCGCGTACAGCGGCTCTGGCTCGACGGTCCATGACTCTAGGTCTACTGACGTGAGGAGGGCTAAGCACCCGCGCGTCCAATAAGGGCCCGAGGAGAGCCGCGTCGCGACGACCATCCAGAAGGTGCCCTCCGCGTTGTTCCAAAAGACGTATGGGTCCCGGAAATCGGTTACCTCGAAGCGGGATAGGCTCGATGATGCGTCGATGGTGATGGGCGATTGGGGCTTCTCGAACTTGGTCCCCTGGCGGTCGGAGGATCGGGCGTGTAGGATTACTTGCGCGCCGCCGTTGTGCAGGTTGTACCCGGTGTAGAAGATATGCATATTGCCGTCGGGACCTATAACCGCCGAGCCAGTCCAGGACCCGTCGCGATCGAAGGCGTCCTCAGACGTGCCTGGTACAATGACGGGCGCGGCGTCACGCTTCCATGAGACTAGGCTTGTCGATGTTTGGCGGACCCAGTTGCACCTGACGCGAGGAGGGTGGTGGGTGGTGTTCGCCGGCGAGGCGAGGCCGAAGAGGTGGTACGTCCCATCGACTGAAAAGGGGATGGTGTCGCCAGAGGCAGCGAACCCCGGTGGACGGTTGTACCCAGCGGTCAACCTGGCCGGCGGCCCTTGCTTGGAGATCATGACGGCGAGGAAGTCGGAGTGTGCGAGTGCGGTTGTGAGTGCGGACACGCAATTTGTGCATGGAGGAATAGTACGGTTGCGGTAACATTTCCTAAACTCGGTGTGTATCCGACTTGAACCACAGCTTTATATCTGCTCCTGCTCCTGCATTATACTCCACACTACGTAGTAGAATGCTGCCCACGCCTAATCCCCACCGTTTGGACGCTTCTATGAGCACCAACCTTGGCTCTTGATCCTGCAAAGGTGATCACTGGAGTCAAACAACCCACGAGCTGGGAGATCGCCGCGCCGCGCTCTAGGCCTGCCGTCGCCGCTGCGCCGATGCCCTCGCTTCATGTGCCGCGGCGACTTTGTGCCGACGGCAACTTTGGCCGCCGGACACAGTCTACGAGGGCAATTTACGCACTAAACTACTTCATGGGGAAACCTACGGCCTGCAACTAGTGGGTTGAACCCAGAATGATCAACTAGCGTTTGTGCTAGTCTGTTTGACCTTTAAAAAACTCCTCAAGGCATGGATACCGTCCCCGGACCCCGCTGCAGCCCCATGATGCCGCCATACTGCTCCGCGGTGAACCTCATCCCCGGGAACCGGGGCATGATAGGGGGAACGCTTGTGGAGTTATAAACCACTCCACCGTCCCCAGACTTTCTGCGAAGACTCTACCATTCATTGTGTCTTGTACTCGCGGTCCCGTACTGTAGCAACGCGAAACATTATCGAAAAGAAGAAGAGCAGTAGTTGTCTTTTGAATCAAGATGCGTACTTTGAAGTATCCGTACGCTTGGGTGTTCTGTACCTTCGCCGCACTCGGCGCGTGGCTCTACGGCTACGATGGAGTTTATTTCACTGGTGTTAGCGTACTAGGTCAGTCACCGTCTCGAAACCACCAACGGCGTCTCATCGCAAATTGCCGCGGCCGACTAACATTTCCCGCATCTAGATATCTTCGCCCGCCGCTTCGGCGAAGAACAACCTGATGGCTCCCACAGGATCAGTCCCAGCGCGCTGTCGACCATGACCTCCATGATCAACGTCGGAGAGCTCGTCGGCTCGCTGTCCTCCGCGCCCGTTAACGATTACTTCGGCCGAAAGGGAGGATGGCTTGTCGGCGCGACCTTCGTCGCCGTCGGTGTGATCCTCCAGGTAGCGGCTAGCTCGCAACAGAGCTTCATCTCGGGCGGGCGCGTCATCCTCGGGTTCGGAGTTGGCGTGTTTTGTGCTACGTCGCCTCTGTATATCGCTGTAAGTGCTCTCCCCTATCCTAGGTCCTGACGGCGGACCGGCTTCCGGCTTGTTGCTGACTAGAGTATGAAACAGGACGTGGCTCCGGCCTCGGTCCGTGGGCCTCTGCTCATGTTTTGGCAGTTGACCCTCTCCATCTCACAGATCGTGGCCGCTGGGATCAATCGCGGCGTAAGCACAAACCAGACTGATTTCGCATGGCGATTCCCGACGGCGTTTCAGCTCATCTTCCCGGCCCTCGTGTATGCCGTCATCTGGTTCATCCCCGAATCACCCCGCTGGCTGGTGCGGAAGCAGAAGGATGCCGAAGCCGAGACCGCGCTGTGTCGTATACACGCCGATGACAAGGCCTACAACCCGGCTCCAGAAATTGTCAACATCCGCCGCGTCATTGAACAGGAGAAGGCCGGCACGGCTGGGGGCTCCTGGGCGTCCCTAGTCCGCGACCCGATCGAACGCGGCAAGGTGCTCTACTCGGCCGGCGCTCTCATTGCTCAACAGATCAACGGGATCCAGTGGTTCTACTACTTCGGCACGGACTTTTCTAGGGCGATCGGGCTTACGGACCCTTTCCTCATGACCCTCATTGTGTTCATTATCCAGCTTTTCGTGGTACTCACGTCGCTGCTGCTGTCTAATAGGATTCCCCGCCGGCCACTGATGCTCACTTGCACCGCGATAATGATGCTCTCCATTTTCATCGTCGGCTGTATGGGCATCGACAGCAATGGGGAGTACGTCGCGCCTATCTACGGAAAGGTCATCATCAGTTTTGTCATTATTGAAATCGTGGCTGCGAATCTCTCATGGGGCCCGCTGGGTTGGTGCATCGTGAGTTTAATACAGCAGAGGCTACCCGGGTAATATACAACGGGTTTCCCTTCTGACGCTCGAGCAGGCTTCCGAAATGGCTGTCGGTCCTAACCGCAACAAGATCTACGCGATTGCCGTGGCGTGCTTCTGGGTATGTTTCCGTGTCTCTGTCGAATCTCTTAGGCAAGGGCTTCCCGACTAACCACGACGGCGCCACAGATCTCCATCTGGGTCACAGTCTTCACTCTACCTTATATGTATTATAGCGCGAACCTCGGCCCCAAGACGGGCTTCGTCTTCACGGGCCTCTGTTGCATCTCCTTAGCCTACGTGTATTTCTGCGTCGGCGAAGTCACAGGGCGGTCTATGGAGGAAATTGAGGGGTTCTTCCAAAACGTAAGTGCCGCTGCCCATGCACCTGAATTCAGTTTACACGCCCAGCTCGTTATGCTGTATGCATGTGTTTTCTAGTCTAGTTGTATTTACTGACTTGCCGTGGCCAGCGCATCCCTGTCCGGGAGTGGAAAAATCAGCCTCGTATCGACCACAGCGCTGCTGCCGTCGATGCCTTCTCTAGCCGGGATGGTGCCGAGAGTACCGGGGGCGAAGGGGAAAAGGGAGGCATTGCGGGTCACTCGGACCAGGTCTAGATAGGATGCGCATAAAGCCAAGAATTCGTTTTAACCTCGCGTCAGTTGGGGAATTGTAAATCTTCACGAGGACAGCAGGAGTAATGAGAGCAGCTTGCATAGTTAAGTCCAATCGGGCGTGGTTGTTCTTGTGCTAGCAAAAGAGTCGAGATAAGACGTATTCATTACTTGTAGGATTTGTAGGATAGAAGCTAGATACCTGGGTGAATGTGTCACACTGCCACACTTGGGCGGCCACCACAAGACCATCATACACGGCACGAATACTAGCGGAAAAGGGCTGATTTACATATTACCTGGGGCTCCGAGCGGGGGTGCCGGGAGGGTGTGTCTTTCACCACGGTCATCCCTTGTAACTTCATAGACCTTCCTCTCCCCATCGGGTGCGTGCGACAAGGCGCACTCTCCGGATATCTCTAGATTAGTACCTGATCCACCCCTCTATGTCCAAAAAGTCTCGTGTCCCACCCTTGGCCGTTGCAGTGAACAATATCTGAAAAATCAAGCAGAACTCCGCTCTGCCAGTTGTCCGCCTTCGTGACCGGGACATGGGCGAGGCCGACGCACCACAAGAAATCTAGTACCGCCTGCACAGAGTCCCTGTCTCGACAAACTCGTAGACAAGTGCGGTGTAGGTTGCATGTTTGTCAATGAAACGCTTGACTCGGGCCACCTCCATGGGCGGCGGCAGCAGCTTCGTGGGAAGGCTATGGAGTAGCTGCTCGCCAGTGAAGCGCATCTAGCCAAAGTACTGTCTCATACGTGGGATCTGTGTGATATCCACCAAGTTCTCGGTGTTTTCCAGCGTTCCATTTCGTGCCCGAGCCTCGTCAGAGAAGGCCAACAGGTTCGCCTCTGCCACTTCCTCAGTCTGTGGGCAAGGGTCGACCATAATGGGGCCGAACTTAGCATTGGCCTCCGACAAGGCTGCCTGCATCATCTCGAATAGCACGGCATTCTGGGACTCCCGCTGAGAGGCGAAGTAATGGGGAGGCTCGGGAGCTTGGACATCCCAGAGCTAGGCGAGATAGTTAGCGAGAAATGAATTGACAGAGAGTAGGAAGCCTTGCAGTAGCTTCCTGCGGT
>Ga0164242_10009895_pt1 | contig 10247 bp, 6 predicted proteins | sample OricomgcompostMG_FD_108783 | JGI IMG/M metagenome (GOLD analysis project Ga0164242, IMG submission 108783) | Miracle-Growth compost microbial communities from Emeryville, California, USA - Original compost - Miracle growth compost (MG) ... | reverse complement strand
CTACACCTTCGTGGCCTGGAACGAGCGGCGGCCGTTCTTCGCCGACGCGCGGGTGCGCCGCGCGCTGGCCGAGCTCTTCGACCAGGACGACTTCGACGAGAACAACCTCTACGGCCTGGAGCTGCGCACCGCCTGCATCTTCTACGAGGCGAGCGCCGCCTGCGATCCTTCGGTCAAGCCGGTGCCCTACGACGTCGCCGGCGCCAAGAAGCTGCTCGCCGAGGCCGGCTGGAAAGACCACGACGGCGACGGCATCCTCGACAAGGACGGCGTGGCCTTCCGCTTCACCCTCATCTCCCAGACCAACAGCGACCGGGTGAGCGACATGGCCGCGGTGTTGCAGCAGGCCTACCAGGCGGTGGGCATCGAGATGAAGTACCGGCCGATGGAGTGGTCGGTGATGCTCCAGCACCTCCAGGACCACGACTTCGACGCCACCTCGCTCGGCTTCGGCGACCCGGATGTCTACACCGATCCTTTCGAGGTCTGGCACTCCAGCCAGGCCAAGAACGGGCTCAACTGGATCTCCTTCGGCGACCCGGCCGTGGACACCCTCATGGAGCAGGGCCGGAGCGAGTTCGACGAGGCCAAGCGCAACCAGCTCTGGCGCGCGCTGGGCCGCGAGCTCGCCGCCCAGCAGCCGTACATGATGCTCACCGTGAGCCCCGAGCTCGAGGCGGTGCGCAAGGACTTCCGCGGCGTGAAGCCCTCGATCACCTACTACGACTTCTCGCGCTGGTGGCTCGCGCAGTAGCCGCTTTGGAAAGCGCGCATTCCGCTTGCCGGTGTCGCGCCGCTCGCATACGCCTCCGCCCCTTCAAACCCATCCCGGGAGGGAATGCATGCGTTCGTTTCAATCGCTTCTTTGCGCCGCGGTGCTCGCGGTGGCCTCGCTGGCCGGCGCGGCCGAAACCAAGTCCGCCAAGCCCGGCAAGACCGAGATCACCTGGTGGGGCCACGCGGCCTTCGTGGTCAAGACGCCCGGCGGCGCGACCCTCGCCATCGATCCCTGGCTCACCAACCCCAAGGCGCCCAAGGACATGGCCTGGCCGGAGCAGGTCGACGCCATCCTGGTCTCGCACGGCCACTTCGATCACGTCGGTGACACCGTGGCGCTGGCCAAGAAGACCGGGGCCACGGTGGTGGCCTCCTACGAGCTGAGCTCACTGCTCGGCGTGGCCAAGTCCAACGGCATGAACCCGGGCGGCTCGATGCGCGTGAAAGACGCCACCATCTTCGTGGTCCCGGCGGTGCACTCGACGGGTTACGTCGCCAACCCGCAGGCTCAGAACGCCAAGCCCGAGTACGGCGGAACCCCGGTGGGCTTCATCATCCAGATAGACCACGGGCCCACGCTGTACCACGCCGGCGACACCGACGTTTTCCCGGGCATGGGCTACATCGCCGAGCGCTTCAAGCCCACGGTGGCCATGCTGCCCATCGGTGGGCAGTTCACCATGGATCCGGTGGGCGCGGCCTACGCCGCCAAGCTGCTCAAGGCCAAGACCATCGTGCCCATGCACTTCGGCACCTTCCCGGCGCTGGCCGGAACGCCCGCCGAGCTGGCCACCGCGCTCAAGGCGCAGCACGTGAGCGCCAAGGTCGAGACCCTGGAGATCGGCAAGCCGACCCAGTTCTGAAGCAGCGGAGCCAGGCCGGGTGGTGGGCTTCAACCGCCGCCCGGCGCCTCCACCCGGAAGCTCCCCACCGCCACGTTCTCGTCCTCGCGGGTGAACGCCACCCGGAAGCGGTAACGCCGCTCCCCGGGCGCGCCCGGGTGCACGATCGCCAGCACCTCGGCCCGGGTCTGCGCCGCCGCGGAGACGTCGTAGGCCGCCACCGAGATCTGGTACTCGCCGGCCGGCGCGCGGTCCTGCGCGAAGATCTCCGGGCCGTAGCCATCGGTGTCATCGACCTCCAGCGCTCCGCCGCTCGCGGTGCGCCGGTTGCCGTAGTCGCACTCCTCGCCATCCGGGTCGGTGACGTGCAGGTCGAGGTCGGTCCCGGGCGTGTCCCAGGTGAGCAGCACCACCACCTCCGGCGCCTTCACCTTGGCGAACAGGGTCACCGCCTCGCGGCCCACCCCCGCTTCATTGCGCGCGGACGCCTCGAGGGTCACCTCGCCGGGCGGCAGCAGCAGCTTCACCTCGAACCGCCCGCCCTGGACGTTCACCGGAAGATCGAGCCCGGCCATGGCCACGTGCACCACCGCCACGCGCCGGTCGCTGACCGTGCCCTGGATGGTGGTCAGCCGCTGACCGGTCCAGCCGGGCCGCGGCGAGAGCAGGTGCACCTTCGGCGGCTCGGCTTTCACCGGCTTGTGCGGCGCCGCGGCCAGCGTGAGCAGCAGCAAGAGCGCGGTCATGGCGCTGCCTCGATCTCGAGCTCCGACTGGGCCGAGCGGCCGCCGAGCTCGCCGGCCTGCGCCACCGCCGACGGCGCGACGTAGTGGCCGGCCAGGTTCGCCCACGCGAGGTAGGCGACGGTGAGCGGCGCCTTGCCGGCCACCGCGTCGAAGTGCACGCGATCGGCAAGGTAGGTCACCGCGCCGCCGCGGCTGCGAAGCTCGCTGACCGGGTCGCTCTGGCCGGGCTGGACAATGGGCCGGAGGCCGCCGGGGAAGCGGTCGTCGAGCTGCACCGCCTGTCCCGGGCTCGCGCCGGTCACCGTGAGCTCGACCTCGAGAAGCTCGCCCTGCGCCACGGAGCCGTCGAGTGGCTCGCGAAGGTCGTGCTCGCCTTGCCGGTTCACCCGGAAATAGCGCCGCTGCACACGCAGCTCGCCGCCCTCGCCGGTGGCTTCGGCCCGTGCGCGCGCGAGCTCGAAGAACACCGGCCCGCCGGCGACGCGGAGCTGCACCGGTCCTCCCGAGGCGTAGAGCACGGTGTAGCCGCCCGGCTCGAGGCGCGCGCTGGCCGCATCGCCGGAGGCGAAGAGCTGCACCGCGGCGGCGCGGTCGGGCAGGGCGGTGGCGCCCTCGGCCAGCGCGAGGGGAATGGAGACCGCCGATTCCCCTCGGCCCCAGACCGCTTGCTCGCGGGTGACGAGCAGGTACCGGAGGGCGGCGGCGATGCGTGGCGAATGGGGCCGCGCGGCGGCGAGCGCCACCGCGGCCCAGCCGGTGGACGCGAGCGAATCGATCGACGCGGGCGTTCGCGGGTCACACCCGTCCTCGGCCCAGCAGGCGCGATTCCCGGAGAGCCCCGCGGAGCGCTCGAGCGCGAGCGCGAGTCTTGGCGCGCGCGCGTCGCGCTGCTCGGCGGCGAGCAGAGTCCAGGCGGCGAGCGCGGAGGGCTCGAGCGAACCGAGCGCCTCGTCGTCGAGCGCGGGCACGGCGGCGCCGAGCGCCAGCGCGGTGAACGCGGAGTCGGCGCGCAGCGGCTCGCTGGCGAGCCTCCCGCGAACGCGCTCGATCCATTCCGACGGCACGCCCGCGCCCTCCTTCTGCGCGCGCTCGAGGAGCCAGAGCGCGAGCGCGGTGCGGCGCAGATCCACCGGCGCGCCGGGGAAGGCGCCCAGCTCGCCGGTCGGTCCCAGCGCGCCCACCACCGCTGCCGCGGGCGCGGCGAGCCCGGCTGGATCCAACGGAAGCCCGGTCGCCGCCAGGGCGGTCGCCAGCGCGCCGAGCCGCGCATCGGTCTCGGGTCGCGCCACCGGGTTGGCCTCGAGGCCCTCGAACTCGGCGTCCTGCACCGGTTGGCGCGGCGGCTCGGCCAGGAGCCGGAGCAGTCCCGCCGGACCGCTCGCCACCCGGAGGCGGAGGGTGCCCTCCTCGCTCTCGCCCGCAAGTCGGGTGGTGCCGCGCGGCGCCTCGCCGGCCTGGACCGCCACCCACTCCTCGCCCGAGACCACCGGCAAGCGGCCGGAGAGCAGCGTCCGGTTCCCGGTTTCGACCAGGAACGCGGGGTGCTGGGCGTCGAGCGAGAGGTTGGCCTGCGCCGGCGCATCGGCCGGAACCGAGACCGCGCGGCTGCCCGCCCGCACGATCGCCGGCGCTCCCGAGGGAAGCAGGGTCACCTGCCCAAGCGCGCGGTCGCCGGCGCGGAGCACCGGGGGCAGGTTCGGGACCGCGCCCACCCCGGCCGGCGCGGCCTCGACCTTCGCCTCCAGCAGCGTCGGCGCGGCGCGGGGATCGGCCCCGGGCACCGCGGCCACCACCTCGGCGCTCACCGCGTGCGCGTCGGCCGACGAGAACGCGAGGCGGCTTTCGCCGTTGCGGTCGGTGGGCGGCAACCGCTCGAGCAGCGCGAGCGTGGCGTGCGGCGGCCGCGCGGGACTTGCCGTGAGGCCCTCCTCGGGGGTGAAGGCCAGCGGCTCCTGCGAACCGGCGATCGCGCGCTCCGCCGAGGTGGACACGCCGGCGCTGCGGAAATCGAGCGAGACATCGGTGCGGCCCTCGGGCACCGGCTCGGGGTCGAAGTAGGCGGCCAGCGCCGGGGCCAGCGGCGGCGGGTCGTTCGCTGCGCGCACCGCCGCATGGGCCACCGCGCCCGGCACCGGGCGCCCCAGCGCGTCCGCGACGTGGACCGAGAGCTCGAGCTGCCCTGGCCGCTTCGAAGCGACGATGCTCGCGCGAAGCGAGGGGCCGGGCAGCGGGAGCACCCTCACCGAGCGCGCGGCGGCGAACGACTGGCCGTTGAGCAGCGCCACCGCGGCGAAGTCCAGGTCGGTGGCTCCCGGCGGAACCTTGAAGGTGAAGAGCGCGGACGAGCCGTGGATCGCCAGCACCTCATGGTGGGTGCTCTCGCCGGCGGCGATCGTCACCAGCGCGGTGCCCGACTCGAAGGGCGCGAAGAGCAGCACGTGCGCGGTCTGGCCCGAGGTGTAGCCGTTGCGATCGGGGATGAGGGTGAGCGCATCCGGCGTGAAGGGGATGTCGCCGCCCTTGGCGCTGGCGAAGAGCACCGCCTCGGCGAGCCGCTTGCCGCCCAGGGTCGCCTCCAGCTCGCAGTAGCCCGCCTGGAGCGGCGGCAGGGTGAGCTGCGCCGAGCCTGAGGCCGGCACCTCCACCTTCACCTCCTCGGCCGCAGCGGTGGAGGTCTCGCCGCTGGGCCCGATGCGCGCCACCCGGGTGCGCAAGGTGACCGCGGCCGGAACCGGGTTGCCCCAGGCGTCGCGGGCCTCGATGCGGAGGTGCGGCGCCTCACCGGGCGCGACCACCCGGCGCTCGGGGATGACCGAGAGGTGCGCCCCGCCGACCAGCTTCACCGCGGTGGCCTCGGCACTGGCGAGGTGCCCCCAGGCGTCGGTGGCCGTGGCTTCGAGGGTGTAGCGGGCATCCGGCGAGGCGGGCAGCTCGATGGCGAAGCGCGCGCGCCCATTCGGATCGGTCGCGGCCTCGCCCTCGTCGACGACCTCGGTGTACGCCGGCGCGTCGTCGGCGCCGGAGAGTGGCGTGCGGAGCAGATGCCAGGCGACCTTCGCGGTCGCGAGACGACCGGAGCCACCGCGCGCGGTCACCTCGGCCACGGCGCTTTGGGCGTGCACATCGAGCGAGGCAGTGGCGGTGAGGGCCGGCGGCGGCGGGTCACGGATCCACAGCTCGCCGGAAAAGGGCCGCCCATCCACCGCCACCACCAGGTGCGCCAGCCCCTGGGCGGCCTGCGGCGGCACCCGCACCGCGCCGGAGAAGAGCCCGAGCGCGTTCTGGTGTGCGGAGCCGGTCGCGACCACCGAGCCGCGGCCGTCCTCCAGCGAGACCGCGAGCTCCCGCGGCGCGGCCGGCGGCGGCCGCTCGGCGCCGAGGAACTGCACCTGTGCGCCGGGGCGGACCTCGCCGCTACCCGGGGCGATCCACACCCGAGGCCCCCTGGCGCGCGAAGCCACCGCGGGGAGCTGCAGCACCGCCCAATCGCTGCCCGCGTGGGCCAGCGCCCGCCCTCCGCGGTCGAGGCCTTTGAGCTGGAGCGTTCCGTGGGCGCCGGTGGTGCCGTGCAGGGCCGGCGCCGCGGGTCCGGAGGCCTCGACGAAAACACCGCCGCGCGGCTCGCCGGTGCGGGCATCGGCGGCGAGGAGCATCACCTGGCCGGGCACGTGGCGGGCGGCCAGCGCGAGGCTGGAGACCAGCGCCACGGCATAGCTCGCCTGCGCGTCGGCGACCCCTTCGACCAGGTACACCCCGGAGGGCAGCGCGCCGAGCTCGATGTCGCAGTAGCGGTAGGACTCGGCGCCGCCGCAGGGCAGGGTCCAGCGGCGCACCAGCGTCTCGCCCCGGAGAAACGGCAGCTCGTGGGAAGGCGGCACAACCGTCCCCGGCGCGAGGAGCCGCGCCGCCGCGAGCGCAGCGTCGGTGAGCACCGGCTCGAGCTGCGCGCGCAGCGCCTGACGAAGGCGTGCCACGCCGTTCACCAGCACCGCCGGCGGGCTGGGCGCGCGCGGGGCGTTGGGGAGCGGCGCCTGGGTGGGCTCGCCTTCTTCGCCCTCCCCGAGAAAACGCGCGGGGTCCTTGAGCCGGTACAGCCGCACATCCAGGGTGCTCGCGCCCTCGAGCTCCGCGCGCACCACCGCGCCCGGCGCATCGGGCAAGAAGGCGCGGTCGACGGAGAGGAACACGCGCGGCTGCGCCGAGAGCGCGAGCGCCAGCAAGAGCCCGGTCACGGCCCGCCTCCATCGCGGCTCTCGCGGCGCGGCTCGGGCGGCCGCGGCACCTCGGCCACCGCGCCCCAGGCCTCGGCGGGGTTCGGCGCGGTCTGAAGTTGCGCCAGCAGCGGGCGGCTCGCCCGAAGCGCCGCGGCGAGCGGCTCGAGCTCGCCCAGGCCGCCGGCCTTGCGTCGGGCGCCCGGGAGCCCCGCCCGGCCGAGGAGCTGCGCCAGCTGCGCGGGGTCGACGAAGAGCGACAAGGGCCCAAAGGCCTGGGCGTGCGGTGCGCGGAGCGCCTCGGCCTCGGCGTGGAGCGCGCCGGGCCAGGTGGCGAGCGTGAGCAGGGGGCCGAGCTCCGCCCAGCAGAGCGCCGGCGCCGTCCCCACGCAGCGCACGCCCGTTCCGAGGTCCTCGTGCCGCATTGCAGGGGCGCGGAAGAGCCGGGGCACCAGCGCTTCGAAGGCGGAGCTGGCCGCGCGAGCCCGGCCGGTGGAGAGCGCGAGCAGATGGCTGGCGCTGCCCCCGGGCGCTGGCCCCAGCGCGTAGAGCACGTGACCTTCCAGCGTCGGATCGAGCGTGCGCGAGACGGTGCCGAGCAGCGCGCGCGCGGCCTCATCGACCGCCGCACCGCCGTCGGCGGCGCCACCGACGGGCGCCTCGGGCAGAACGAGGAGCTCCTCGAGCTTCGCCTCGCGGGCCAGGCCGAGCGCGGTGCCGGGTGGGAACGCCAGCCGCGGCCCGGACCCGCCGAAGCTGCCGGCGGCGCGGCGGGCACCCAGCTCCGCGCCTTCCGCGTTCCAGCGCAGCGCGAGCCAGGAGAGGCCGGCCAGCGCGCGCCCGGCGGTGCCCAGCGAGGGGCTCGCCAGCGCAGCCCGGCCGTCGATGAGCGCGAACCCGCGGCTCGAAGCCGCGGCCTGCTGCACCTGGGCCACGCTCGGCTGCACCTGCGTCGGCCCGCGCCCCAGCGAGAGATCGAGCGCGCGGCGCAGCCAGGTGGGATCGGTGGAGACCAGCAGCCGGTCGCGCAGGACCACGTAGTGGAGCTTGTGGATGCCGTCGAGGCGGAGCGCGCGCACCGGCAGCCCGCGGTGACGCTCGATGCCCACCTCGCTCGCCGAGGGATGCACCGCCTCCAGCATCTGCGCCAGCCGCAGCGCCCCCGCGGACTTCGGGCCGACGGTCTTGAGGAGCAAGAGGTCGAAGCCGCCGCGCTCGTGCGTCCGGATGGCCACCGCCAGCGGCCCGTCGAGGAGATCGACCAGGGCCTCTCCACCAATGGGACTGCGCGAGAGGTCGTTGAGCCTCTGCACCAGCGCGGTCAGGGTGGCTGCCGGACCGGAGAGCGCCAGCGATTGGAGCCCGCCGCTCTTCTGCAGCGCGCTGAACCAGGCGCTGCCGGTCACCGCCTGCGCGAGCTCGCGGCCGTCCTGGGCCTCGGCGTAGGCGAGCACCGGCCCGGGGACCGAGGCCGCCAGCGCGCCGGAGGCGGCCGGGAGATCGCCCAGCGGCACGCCCACGTCGTAGGCGCGCTGGCCGCCGGGCTCACCGCAGCGGCACGACGCGCCCACCAGGGCGAGGCCAAACAGGAGCGTCCGCGCGTTCGCGCGCAACGTTCACCTCAGCGAGCCGGACGGGTGGGGCGCTTCTTGCGCTTGGCCGCGGGCTTGGGCTTGGCCGCCGCGCGCTTCTTCGGCGCGGTGCGCTTGGGTCGGGCCGACCTGGGCGGTGCCTCGGCACCGACGCCCGCGGCCTCCTCGGCGGCGAAGGCATCCACCTCTGCGCCGCGCTTGCGCCGGAACTCCTCGACGGCCTCGCGCGAGAAGAGCCGCTTGCCCTCGGCGAGCGCGTCCTCGAAGACGGCCTTGAGCGCATCGCGCGCGGAGGGATCCTCGAAGTAGCGGATGGCCACCTGGCCCATGGCCCAGGTCACCGCGAACGCGTACGGCGCGCTGAGCACGCCGCCGAGGCCGGGCAGCAGGAACTTGGTGGCGGTGGTGAAGACCTGGCGCGCCAGCAGCCCGGCGCCGCAGACGCTGGCCAGCTCCACCAGCACCGCCTTGGCTTCCTTGAGGTCGAGCTCGCGGCCGTGGACCCGGCCCACCGCCATGACCATGGCCGCCTGGACCGGGGTGATGGCCACGAAGTCGACGAAGGGCAGGGGCGCCAGGGTGATAGCGCCCGCGGCCAGCGCGGACATCTGCACCAGCTCGCGGCCGGCCTTCTTCCGCTCTGCTGCGGAGAGGTCGTGTCGCGCCGGGCCGCGCGCGGCTTTCTTCAAGGTGTCGAGCCAGCCCATTTGGCCTCCGGGTGGGCGCAGTGTGCCGCAATGCCCCGGAACTGGGTACCGGGAATGCGTATTCTCCGCGGGTGCGCATCTGGACCGTGCCCAACGTCATCACCTTCCTGCGGCTTGCCGCGGTGCCGGTCTTCGCCGTGCTGCACGCGGTGAACGACCCGGTGGCGGCGCTCCTGGTCTTCGTGGGCGCGGGCCTCTCGGATGGGCTCGATGGCCTCTTCGCCCGGCTCCTCGACCAGCGCAGCCGCCTGGGCGCGCTGCTCGATCCGGTGGCCGACAAGGTCCTGCTCACCACCGCGCTCATCGCGCTCACGCTCACCGGCGAGCTGCCGCTCTGGTTTTTGCTGCTGGCGCTGCTTCGCGAGGCCACGCTCATCGTCGGCGCGCTGGCGGTGCACCGGCGCGGTTGGGAGGTGCCGGCCAAGCCCGCGCGGCTGGGCAAGTACGCGGTGTTCTGCCAGCTCGCGGCGGTGGCCCTGGGCCTCATCTCCCGGGTGCCCGCGTGGCGCGGCGGCGTGGACCCGTACCTCGCCGCGGCGATCCTGCTCGCGGCGGAGTGCATCGTGCTCTCGGCCTTCCAGTACGGCTGGCAGTTCGGGAACCTGCTCAGCACCCGGCCGCAGCGGAGCTGAGGCTTCGTGCGGTGGACTTGAGCCCTGCGCGGCGCTGGGCTCTTGTGCGGGGCCATGGTCTACGCGTTCTTCCGGTGGTTCTTCGCGACCGCGCTCGGCATCTTCTATCGGTGGACCGAGCCGGCCGGCGGCGCCATCCCCGCCGAGGGCCCGCTGGTCATCGTGGGCAACCACCCCAACGGGCTCATCGATCCGGTCGCGGTGATGCGGCTGACGCAGCGGCCGGTCCGCTTCCTCGCCAAGGCGCCCATCTTCAAGATGCCGGTGCTCGGCGCGCTGGTCCGCGCCATGAAGTGCCTGCCGGTCTACCGCAAGCAAGACGACCCCTCGCAGATGGGCAAGAACGACGAGACTTTCAAAGCAGCGCACGCCGCGCTCAAGGAGGGCGGCGCGATCTGCATCTTCCCCGAGGGCAAGAGCCACAGCGGCCCGGCGCTCGAGCCGCTCAAGACCGGCGCCGCCCGCATCGCGCTCGGCGCGGAGAGCGAGGCCGGATTCTCACTCGGCGTCCGGTTCGTGCCGGTGGGCTTCGTGTACCGGCACAAGGGCATCTTCCGCAGCGAGGTTGCGGTGGCGCTCGGCACGCCCATTCCGGTCGCCGCTCTGAAAGAGGCGCACGCCGCCGACCCGATCGCCGCATCGCACGCGCTCACCGAGCGCATCGACGCCGGGCTGCGGCAGGTGACGGTCAACCTCGACACCTGGGAGGACCTGCCGCTGGTCGAGGCCGCGGAGCGGCT
>Ga0164242_10009894_pt1 | contig 10247 bp, 13 predicted proteins | sample OricomgcompostMG_FD_108783 | JGI IMG/M metagenome (GOLD analysis project Ga0164242, IMG submission 108783) | Miracle-Growth compost microbial communities from Emeryville, California, USA - Original compost - Miracle growth compost (MG) ... | reverse complement strand
ATCAACGGTCGTCTGACCGGCAACCTTGCTGGTGAACCGGCTGGCAAAATCAGGAGCGTCAATCGTGTTCGACGTGACCTCCCAGCCAGCAATCTCAGCCAGGTCACCAGACAGCTCGGTACCGGCAGTAATCTCTGCCAGGGTCAGAGCGGTGTAATCTTCGGCATCGGAGAGGAAGTACAGCTTGGTAACGCCAGGCTGGAAATACCTCTTTGCCTTGGGGAGAGCGGGCATGCTCAGTTATCTCCTTTGGAGTGCGAAAGAGTATTAGCGTGTAAACGCTTCGATTTGAACGCCGAACCGGATGATGCAAGCAACCCCATCGGTGTCCTTGAGTTGAGTGACGGTTACGTCACGAGGGAGAGCCCTCAATACGACATCACCCAATGTTGGATCCGTTGCCAGGGCATTCGAGCAATTGTCGAGAATCTCGAATGCGGTAGCACGAACATCAGATTGGGCTGTGTCGGACGGATCGCCACTCAACGCGGAGCAAGAACAGAAGACCGTGTATTGCTCTTGCGCAGGCCCGGAGGCCCAGCCATCCTGCATTAATTCAGCCTGAGCGGCCTTGCCGTCGCCACCATCGAATCCGACAGTGATGCTTTCCAGGATTGATTCATCTGCCAGAAGCGGACCATCCGAGACTTGCACATTCGGATTAGCTTCTTGGAATGCAGTAACCAACGCCGAGATAGCAGCCGGTATCGTTGAACCCCAGTTCATACGACAATCACCGGATTCCTGATCCCGAGCAGCTCAAGAGCAGCATTCGGGATTGCGTAACCAACCAGAAAACCCTGACGGTATGACTCCTTGGAAAGCGAGTCCTCCAGGACTGCAGCCGTTGAAGGCATTGATCCACGCCGAGTCTGCCAAAGCTGTTGAGCTATAAGCAGCGCAGCTTCTTTGTAGTTGGCAGGAATATCAGCATCAGCAACACCGGACGTGTAGTTGATCGTCAGATATTTATTCTGGACTGATTGCTGCAACAGGATCATGCCGTTGGATCGAATCAGCGCCCCAGAGATATCGATGCTGGTATTCGCGCGGTCGTCAGTGATTGATTCAAGAGATACGAGGGGCGTGTTTTGCACCCAGATCTTGAATGTTCTCTCGTTCTGGTAAAGCTCGTAACTGAAGCTACGTTGCGCCAGAATCTTCCCGGTGTGCTCCTCAACGACAATCTGAACAGCATCCATCAAGGCTTGAATGATGGTGTCGGAACTATCCTGCGACGATGGAATCTTCAGCTGCGACTTAACGTCGCCTATGTTGAGGAGCGGCATTATGCGCCCCTCTACTTGGACGGCTCTTGATCCTTGGGTTCTGCGTCAGCAGGTGCCTTCGGATCAGCGGTTGCCGGAGCGGCCTTCGGCTCAGCCTTTGCGGTACGCACCTGGAAGTGCGCATCCTCATCGGCAGGCTTGAACAGCTCGGGGTTCTGCTCAAGCATTGGGTGACCCTCAAGCACGCGGGTAACGCCAGCTCGCAGGGACACAAAACCCTGCTCCGCGTCACGCACAACCGCATCCTTGACTGCCACAAATACGCTAGCCATTAGTGATCCCCTCTATTTGTTGTGATTAGAAAGAACCGGGGGCCGAGCTATTACAGCCCGACCCCCGGAACTAATGGCCTTGATCAGCCAGCGCTACCGGCCTGAACCAGAACGCGGAACGCGCCAGGGACAAGCACCTTGGAGCCGTTGAACCAGGTGGCGTAGATACCGCGCTGCCCGGTCGGACGACCAGCAGCACCGAACACCTGCGGGATCAGCTCAACGTTCATGCCGATCCGATCCGCAATGACGAACTGGTTGAAGTCGCCGAAGATCGCATCCACATTGGCCGCAACCGGCGAGAAGTTCGGCATTGCCGAATCCTCATTGGTTGCATAGCCCAGGAGTCCACGACCCTGCGTACCCTGACCCAGCGGTGCCCAGATGTCGAAGTTGCTCTCCTGCAGCTCCCGGACCGCGTTGTAGAACGAAACGTTTGCCAGCCACTGGCCACGACGACGCCAGCGCGGAGCCAGATCTTGCACCAGGCTGTAAAGATCCTGTCGGGTCAAAGCAGTAGCCGATGCAGTAGCAACCGTGGTGGTTGCACCAACCAGAACACCTTGCGGGTTAACCCCGGTGCCGGTGCCATTGATGAAGGACGCAGCCTCTTCGAGAGCCTTCGCCTCACCCAGCATCAGACCAAGCTCCTGGCGCAGCGTGCTCCACGTGTACTCCAACTCGTACGAGAACGGCACGAAGCCCTGAACTCGCGAGGTGGAAACGGTCGGCTGAGCCAGCGTCGGGCTGTTATCCGCAGCCTCGGCAGCCTCGGCTGCACGGGAAACGGTGATACCAGCGGAGGTAACACCCTCCCACACCTTGCCGGTGATCTGCACAACGCGGGCCAGATCCCGAATCGGGTTGATCACGCTGTCGTCGGTCGCAATGACAGTCGGATCCAGCTGGAACGGAACCGCGAAGCCACCAGCAGGATCGGAGCCCAGCGACAGAGCACGCAGCTCGTCATTGGTCAGACCTGAGGTGGAGCCAGCCAGAACGGCCTTACCGAAAGCGCGGTCATACGCATCAGCGCCAGTGTTCAGGAACCGCTTTGCAATGGTGCCCTCAGCGTCATCAACATTCTCAAGAATGTGCATTGCGCGAGACTGCGAGGCGCTACGCTCGGTGCCGGGGAACTTCGCAATCTCAATGGCCCGCTTGGCGTGGTCCTTGTAGACCCGACCAGCCTCTTCGCCAAAGCCATGCTCACGACGAACCGCAGCGGTGTCATAGATGTTGACATTGCCACGCAGATGCACAGCCGGAGCCTTGGTGTCGAAGCCGTTCACGCGAACCTCGTCAGCCTTGACCGTGTTGTCCACGGCCCGCTGCAGGTAAGCCGCACGCTCATTGGCAGCTGCAATGCTGCGCTCGTGCTCTTCCTTCTCGGAGATCAGGTTGTCCCACTCAAGCTGCAAGTCAGAGGGGAGAGCCCGACCGGTGTTGTCCTTGTCGATCTCGGTCAGACGGTCGCTGATCTCGGAAACCCGAGCCGACCGCTCTTCAACGGTGAGCAATTCGCTCATCAGAATTTCTTCCTTTCGGGAAGTAACGGAGTTAGTTACAACGGGGGTTTCTTCGGAGTGCCTGACTTGCGAGTCCTCAACATTGACGTGCTCAACCGGAGCGAGGTCGGTCTTGGAGTGTTTGTCTTGCGGGTCCATAGAAACATTGGAATCTGAGCCTTCATCAACCCAACTCCGCGAATCTTCGCCTTTAAAGTTGAGTGGAGAAGGAATAGCTCGTGAGCGATTTGCGCTCCGAACTGCAGCTTCGTAGGTGCTAGCATCCCTGCGCGAAAGCTGCTCGTAGTACTGATCGGTTGCAGACCGCAATCCGGTCGTACCATTGGTGGATGGAGATGCAGGCCAGATTGTTGGCCCGAACTCCATTAGACGAACTTCGGTGATCGTGCGTTGCGGGAGGTTGTCCCATGCCGGATTTCCGGTACGCACATACCCGTCATCCGCATCAGGTTCGACCCACTCGTCGCGGACAACCTGGAAGCGGAAGGATTGACCGTAGGCACCAGCCGCAAGAGCCGGGGCAAGGTCACGATTGTAAGACGTGTCAAACAGCGGGGTTTCGGCATAGACACCGTTATTCCGCTCCTCAAGTACTGTTGGATTGCCAAGAGGCTTATCTGCAACAGTCGGATCAAAGCCGTGCTCAAGGATGACACGAACAGGGGATTGGTTGGATCGGTTGTTGATCGTCCGCTTGAACGCACCGGGTGCGGTACGCTCCAGGAAGTGGCCTTCCCATGCGGAGTTGATCTCATACCAGTCTCCGAATACGGAGAACTCTCCGACCATCGTTCCAATAGGACTGTCGGGCTCATTGTCTGCCCGAAGCTCGGAACGGTCTGACGCAGACCGCACAACGTCAATATCTAGCCGTTGTGGAATGGCCTCGCCTTTCAATTCCTCAGTCACTTGGACCTCCTGACGGCTTCGGCTGAGGGGTGGGGGATGCAGCAGGATCAGGGCTAGCAATCTGACCTGGCGGTTGCAGCTGAACGGAAACAAGTCCCGTATGCTGCAACGCCGACCAATCAGAGGTTGCAATAGCCTTTACGACCGAACCTGGCTCAAACCCAGCTTCGATCAATTGCCGCATCGTGGATGCTTCCTCCGCTTGGGTTGCCGCATGATCTTTGGCATCATCACGAAGGAAAGGAATAGAACGAGTGTCGTACCAAAGTTGTGCAGCCGGTCGACCAGGACGGTTCGGGGGCCACACAAGAATGGGTTCAAGGCTTCGAGCTGCAGCGGCCCAAAGATGATGCAATGTGCCATCTGCGAAGCGCCTGCGGGCTGCCGTGAAGTTCCCAGCATTCAATGCTGAGCCCTCTAGACCCTCGGAGAACCCAACCCAGGACGGCGGCACACCAGCTGCAGCAGCAAGCCGAGATTCACCCTTACCCTGAGTCTCGGCAAACGCGATTTGCTGGAAATCCTTGCCTAGCGGCACAGGATCCGCGCCACCGCCGAGATACAGGGTCTTGTAGGCGTTCAATGCGCCAACCTGTTGATCCTCGAAGATCTCCTTGAACTTCAAGATCTGCTCGGCAGTCGTACCCGGATCAAACTTCAATGCCATATTGGGCGTTGCCGCGTTCTTGAAGAACTTCAGCTTGTGAACCTCAGAGGCATCATCGGCCTGCACCGACCGGATGACCGGCGTGATCCAGGACATGCCGCGGAAGTGCTGCAGCGGATCCGGAAGAGGTGCATAGTGGGCAACCTCGGCAGGGACACCGTTGTATCGCTGAGTCGTGAAGAACTGAGCATCCTCGTACGCGCCATTCGGGCGGTAGATGATTCCAAGCTCTTCAACATCGGCTGCAAGCCACGGTTCATCCGAAAGTTCATGGGAACCCATGACAATCGTGCACCACTCGGGCCGCAGGCGCACCAGGCGGTCCTGCGTCTCACCAGGTTGCTTCGGAACACGCCGAATAAAGGCATTCCCAGCAAGAGAGGCATCAACTTCCATCTGCGACAGCAAGTCTGCAGTGGTTTTCCCGGTGGACGGGAACTCCAACACCGAAAGATCAGCAGATCCGAACAAATCTTGAGTAGTACCGCCAGACCAGCGGGTCCACTGGAATCTGGCCTGCGAAAACACCTGCATCCGAGCCAAGACCAGCGCAAACACCGGCCCGTTCATCTCATAGGCTTCAGCAACCGATCCTACAATCTCCTCGTTGCCGATATTGCCCCACGATGACGGCAGGATCGCGGTGGTTGGATCCATGAACACCGACATCATGTCGTTCAGGGTCAGCAGGTTGCGACTTTCGCCTGATTCCGAGCGACCAATGACACGTTCCCAGAGCTTCACGACTTCTTACCTCGCTCACTGGCCTCAAGTTGCGAAACTCCGGCTGCAACGACCAAAATTCCAGTAAGAATGACACCCGCAGGCGGATAAATCAGTGAAACGCCGGAAACAACAGCTAGGAGGCCGAGCAAAATCAAGGCAAAGCTCAATAGATTGGCCTTCATTGACCCTCCTAGCTCCAAAACACGATTGGTTCTACTGGTTGTCCTCGAACAACGCCCCAATAGGCGAGCGTCACGGCTTCAAGCATTGAAATGTCGCCGTCTTTGCGACCCCAGACGCGACGATCACCCAACATGCGCCAGGTAGCGACACGAACGGCTTCATCAAGGTCCGGATAGGCTCCATGAGTCAGCTTATGGGCCATGATCGCGTCATAAATGTCTGCACAGGCGATCTTGTAGTCCTCCGCGGTGGCCGCAATGACCCGAACCCCAAGAGTTCTCAGGGGCTCGATCAACGAAGCTGCAGGACCACCAGCATCAATCACGACCGGGATCATCCGGCCCTTGGAGAGATCGGCAACCTCGGATACTGTCCAGGGTCCAAACCGATCCCGCTTGACGGAACCGACATGCTTGCCATCAGAAGCACCGATAGAAGCCCAGTCATGCTCAACATCGAGCGCCAAACCCAGCATTTTGGGTTTCGGGGACTGACTGGTGACCAGCTGCATCCATTCCCGGAGATCAATAGCCCCACCAACCAGGCCAGGCTCGGGATCCCAGACGACCAGATGCTCTCGTGCGAACAATGCTTCACCCATAGAAGCCAGATCGGCCAGAAAGACATCCTCGGCAATCCGAGACGGATAAGCCCAGTTCGCCTTGGCCCAGTTAGAGCGGTCCTTCACGTCAGGAGCGACACTGACGACCTGCCCATCAATGATGGAGACCTGTTCAGCTGTATGTTCGAGCCACGCCATTCCAGGATCACCACGAAGACCGGCCTTCCGCATCCGCCACCAGACATCAGACTTGGCTAGACCGGCAGATCCGGTAAAGTTGACTTGCGAGTTTGGGTTGACGGCAACAATCGGCAACGAAGAGGCGAGCTGTTCAGGTTGCGCGTGCTGAGCCTCATCAATGACCAGGCGGCTGATGTCATCCTGACCACGGGCACCGGAACCGGTTCTTGTTCGATAATGAATCTTTGAACCGTTGTTCATCTCGATACCTTGCGTACCGGGAGCCCAGCGAGGCTTGTACATCTTCCGGCGCAGATCAGCTTGAGACTCGATCAGCGACACCAGGCGTTCGTGGGCATTCGTGGCTGCAGGGATCTCGTGAGCCGTATGCATTGTCACAGCGCCGTCACGCATGATGAGATCCCAGAGTTCTACAACCTCGATCTCGTCACCCTTGCCGTTCTGGCGTGCAGCACAGCGACCGGTCTGACGGACAGCCCATCGACCTTCTTCGTTCTCGGCCATCATGAATTCGACCGACAACACCTGCGGGGAATCTAGGGTTTTGCCCGAATAGAATTCCCAAAGATCAATGGCGGAATGCGCCTCGTCCAGTGTTACGGCGTGCTCCGGTGGATTCATTACCCCGGCGCTCGGCACGCTTAGCTGCCAGCTGATCGACACGGGATACCTCCTCCGGCGTCTCCAGGCGCTCCAACTCCAGGCCGATAGCGCGACGCTCACGAACAATCGCAGCAGCATCAGAACCCTTGGATTGCCGCTTCAGCAGCTCACCAAGGGCCTCATAGTCAGCACGAAGGTCATCTACGCGGCTCATCACTTCTCCTTGCTGGAACCCCAGAACGTCAGGTTCGAGCCAGCAATGTGCAAAGCGAACAATCCGGTGAAGATCCCGAACACAATGGCCCAGACACTCCGGCCAGCCTTGGTCCGAGTATGAAAGAGGTCGCGGAGCTTCTCGGAGAGCGTGTCATCAGACACCCTGTTGATCAGGGCCTCACCCTCGATCACACCGAACGCGAGCGCCCACGCTACCCAGAGCCACGTGAACACCGACGCTTTACGAGATCCAAGCTTTGCCGCAGCCTTGCTAACATTCATTCTTGTTACTCCTCGACATACGGCTCAAGCCGGAACCCGATAGGGTCAGCAGGCTTGGTCTCACTAATGACTTGCGGATATTGACAATCCTGAATATCTAGCTCCGGATCCGGATCATCAGCCTCGGGCTCTATGTCCTGGACGGTGCTAATCTGCAGCTTGGTGCCGAACTGCAAGCACAAACCAAGCAGCTCAAGACGTAAATACATCTTCAGACAGCTTTGATTGTGTCAACCTTGCGAACCGGCACCTCAGGACTGTCAGTGACCTTGACGTACCAGTCGTACGAGCTGCCAGCCTCAAGCGATACATCACCAGCTTGAGGCCCAACCAAGAGACGATAGGTAGCGGTCCACTTGCCAGAACCCGGAACAACACCAAGCACGGTTGCCGAAATCCAGTTGCTCGGCTGAGCACCGGTCAAGGGCAGCGAAACCTGGATTGCGTCATTCGTGATGTCGTGGTCAGCCGTAATGGTTGATGTGACATATTCGGTGGACGCAGCGAGCATTGTCAGCGGCATTGAATCTCCTAATTTGCTATAAGCTCGGTCGTCCAGCCAGAAACGAGCGGTGATACATCGTGCGGATGCTGGGCAACCACACCGCTTGTCTGCCAGGGTGCAGTAATGCCATTCGTTGACCACCCGGACATGAGCACGGTGGTTCCAAGGATTGTGAGGTTGCGCTGGGTTGATGGGGTTCCACCGGATCCGGCGACAGTCAGTGAGCTGTGGCCTGTAACCCGGACGCTTTCCGTCACATGCTTGATCCCAAGGATCGAGATCAGGCCAGTACCAATGACTTCCAAGACGTTGACGGATGTTGACCCACCAACAACCGAGATACTAGAAGTCCCAAAGACACTTACGTGCGACCAGACAGCCTTGTCACCCTGCGGGATCGCAATGCTGCTAGGACCCAAGATCGACAGAACGGCATCAGCATCTTTGGTACCGGCTAGAGCTACAGTGCCAGCAGCGCTAACATCTACGCCACCGCTGTGCAGGATGGGCGGTGCAGCATTGGCTGAGGCCATGTGCCGCTCGATCGCGTCACCGTACAAGTAGTTCGAAACTAGCCGGAGATCATCAATCTGCGCATTGTCAGGGGATGCGAATCGGTTTCCGCCGATACTCAGAACGTCCCAGTTCTCATGGGCGTTCGATGCAAGATTGTTCGAGTCGGGATCCAATGGGTTGCCATCAACATAGGTGCGAGCCCCAGTCGGGAACACCGTGATGGCTAGGTGGTGCCAAGCCCCATCCTGCGGAATGGAGGAGTGGTACGAAGTCGAGTACCATTGCTCGAAGGCCGAGTCATAGACACGGGGATACATGCCCCACACGCCATCCTCGGCGTGAATGAGCATCTCGGCACGCAGGTTGCCCGAGGTATCCGTGACCTGAGCGATGGAATAGACATCATTGGTAGCCGCAGTCACCATTGATGAAAAGAACCAGAGCATCAATGTCCAGCGAGGCGATGAGCCAGCATCTATGTCGGCCACACCAAGCGGGGTACTGATTGCCTCGCCCGAGATGTCAATCGCATCACCGTGCTTGCCGGTGACCCAGGAGCCACTGGTCAGGGTGAAGTTGTGATTGTAACCGGAAGAGTCAAATGCAGTGAGGCCGGTGCCTTCATCGAAGGTGAACTGCGCATCCAGCAATGACACAACCGGCGTGTTCATGAACTCGGCGTTCGATGTCCCGAGACCGGCCGAGTCAATCGGGTCGTTCAGGAGCCGGAAGTCATCAATAATACCTTGGAAGTGACGGGCATTATCCAGCGATTGACCGAGTGCGAATGCGCCATTGGTCAGGGTTGCAGTTGTTCCGGTGCTGGTGTCGGAGTAGACGACCGTATCGTCAACTTTGACCACAAGACCACCGGATGACAGGTCACCCTGCGTCTGCACCGAGACGTAATGCCACTCGCCGTCATACAGGTTGGCGCTGAGGCTCTTGATGCCTTGCCACTGCAGTGCCAGGACACCATCGCCGCGAGATGCCCACAGCACGATGTCGTCAGAGTTACCCCAGGTGCTCGATGCAGACTGAACCTGGAATAGAACCTGCTCAGTCGCTGAGCTACCGGTGGTCTTTACCCACATGGCCCAAGATCCGGCACGGTTCTGCAGACCACCGGATCCCTGATACATCTGCGTCGGGAGCTGGCCCTTGCCGCCACCGTTGGTGCAGTCCATGCCGCCACTGGTGTGCCCAACGGCAGAAACGCCGCCGCTGGCGGTCAGGTCTACAAGGTAGCCAGACTGGTCCGGAATAAGCGAAGTGATCGAGTCATCGAAGCTATACGCGACCTGTGTTGACATAAACCCTCCTGGTCAGACGACCACGCGGAACGGGTCTCAGCCAAACGTTAGAGATGTCTGCGCAGCAGATAACGTGAATGTTCCTGCATTGGCGAACGTCTCTGGAGACGCAAACGCCTGCTTCGCGTATCTCGTGGTTCCATCGGAAGACCAGAAGGCTGCGTAAGCAACGGTTGCACCAGCTGGAACCTGGATTGCAATGTCGGCGGTAGGCTTCACGATGCCGCCTGACGGCGTTCCCCACGTGACCGTGCCACGTGCATAGGAGCCACCAGAAAGCTCGTTGCTTGCCCCGGTTCCTGGATCCGATGAGTGCAGGGACACCTGCACGGCGACTTCCGCAACAGCAGCAATGGCAAGGTTATCGGCAGTGCTATCGAATGCCATTTGGAGTTACCCCGGTTTCTTCTTGCTTGTCTGGAAATAGAAAATCCACCAGAGCCATTGACGGCGAGCTGGTGGATGATGATTGTT
>Ga0164242_10009893_pt1 | contig 10248 bp, 7 predicted proteins | sample OricomgcompostMG_FD_108783 | JGI IMG/M metagenome (GOLD analysis project Ga0164242, IMG submission 108783) | Miracle-Growth compost microbial communities from Emeryville, California, USA - Original compost - Miracle growth compost (MG) ... | reverse complement strand
TTCGGCTCCTCTGCCAGCAGGTATGGCGCGCTCTTCATGGCGTGGTCGCGCAGGTTCATGATGAGCAGCTTCGGCGAGAGCGGCTTGTCGGTGTTCCAGGCCGGACATTGCGACTGGCAGCGGCCGCACTCGGTGCAGGACTGGAAGTCGAGAACGCCCTTCCACGAGAAGTCCTCGATCGATCCGACGCCGAGCTTGGCGTCCTCGTCGAGATCGTCGATGTCGTCGAGCGTGATCGCCTTGCCGGCCGAGGTGAGCGGCTTGACCGCGCCGAGGGCGACCGGCCGGCGGCCGAAGAGCACGTTGATCGGGGCGACGAAGATGTGCAGGTGCTTGGAGTGCAGCACGTCGATCAGGAAGACCAGCATGACGCCGATGTGCAGCAGCAGGCCGATCCCGATCAGCCAGTTGCTGTCCGGGAAGATCTGGCCGAGGGCGTGTGAGACGAAGGCGCCCTTGCCGTAGCCGTAGTGCTCGCCGGTGTCCTTGATGACGTTCATGTCGTGGGCCTCTGCCGCGCCGCGGAAGAGGAAGAGGGTCCAGAGGACGTTGAAGATCATGAAGAGCACGAAGTAGGCGCCGCTGGTGTGGGAGCCGTCGAAACGCGACTTGCGGCCGAGCTTCTTCGGCTCGTTCTTCATGCGGATGAAGTAGAAGACGACGATGCCGACGAGGCAGAGGACACCGATCAGGTCCTGCACGAAGCCGAGGGGTGCCCAACTGTTGAGGATCCAGAACTTCCAGTCGACGGTGCGCGCGAAGAGGGTGATGTAGGCCTCGAGATAGACGGTGGCCAGGATCAGGAAGGCGTACATCACGAACGAGTGCATGAGGCCGGGCAGCGTCCACTTGAGGAGCTTCTTCTGGCCCAGGACCTCGACCACTGTGCGCTTGATCGAGGCGAAGAGGTGGCCCATCACGCCCTCGAAGCGGTCCGGTGCCGGCTGGCCATTGGCGGCCACGCGGTAGAGGAAGAACACGCGGTGCGCTGCCGCCGGCAACGCGATCGCGTTCATCACGAGACCGATGATGAGGACGGTGGTCACCAGAAACTCCAACCTTCGAGCTGTCGCGTCGGCCGGCAGCGGCGCCGGTCGTTGCAGGACGTAACGGGAGCGAGACTACGGGCAAATCGCCTCCGGGTCAGCCTGCGTCCCGCATGCTGTGAGCAAGGCTACTAAGCAGTCGCATGGTCCGGGGCCGCTCCGTGCGGCAGCCGCGTCGAGGCTTCCCCGGATGTCAGCGCTTGCCGGGGCGGCCGAGCCCGGTCACCTTGCGCGCCAGGCTCGCCGGCACGGTCACCGGGGCCATGACGACGTCGAGGAGGGGCTCGATCCGGTCCACGATGGAGTCCAGCCGGGCCGAGACGGAGTTCAGCGAGTCGGCGGCCTCGGCGAAGCGGTCGAGCGAATGATTGAAGCGGTCGAGCGCGACGTTGAACTCCGCGAGCGCCACGCCCAGATCGCCGGCGGTTCGGCCGATCTGCTCCACGGTCTCGTCCACGGTCAGCAAGGTGCGGGCACGCTTGCGGACGGTACGACGCGGAGTCGCGTCCGCCGACGGGTCGGCGCTGTATTCGTCAGCCACGGGGACAGTCTGCCTCCTCTGCGACTCAGTGTCCGCGCAGGCGCCGTCCCAGGAGATTCGCCGTACGGGTGACGGCTGCGGCCATCCGTCGTACGCCGGTCTCCGCGTCACTCGGATAGGTGACCGCGACGGCCGCGGTCGGGAGGGCGTTGTGGTCGAGCACCGGCGCCGCGACGGACGAGAAGCCGGGCGTCACGGAACCCTCCTCACGGGCGAATCCCTCGGCCCGGGTGGTGACGAGCATCGCGCGGAGTGCGCTCAGCGAGGTGGGACCGTCGCCGTACCGCTGGACGAAGGAGTCCTTGTCCGGGAAGAGCGCCCGGACCTGGGCTGCGGGCAGTGCCGCGAGCATCGCACGGCCGCTGGCGGTGAGGTGTGCCGGCAGGCGTACGCCGACGTCGGTGACGAGGGGTGGGCGACCCGGGGCGCGTTCCTCGAGCACGTAGAGCACGTCGCGACCGTGCATGACCGCCAGGTGCGCGGACTGGCCGAGCTCGTCGACGAGCGTCGCGAGCGGCCGGCGAGCGAGCCGCTGCAGGGGCGCCTGCCGGGAGAAGCCCTGGCCCACCTCGTACGCCGAGACCCCGAGTCCGTAGCGGCTGTCGTCGGGGATGTGGACGATGAAGCCCTCGTCCATCATGGCGTTGATCAGGTGGTAGGCCGTCGACCGCGGCATGCCCACCGCCTTCGCGATCCGGTCGAGGGCGACCGGCTCGGGCTGGGAGGCGAGGAATTTCAGCACCTGAAGCGTTCGCGTCGCTGCCGGTACCTGGGCCACACGGTCACGCTAGCGGTCGCACAGTCGAGTGCTCCACAGCGTCATATCTGACGCGCTGGGGCACTCGACTCGCCCCTGACCGGGACGAGGGGGGCTGCCATCACCGGGAAGAGGGCGCCGAGGCCGAAGACGAGGGCGTACGACGAGTGCGCGATCGCCAGTCCCGCGATCGGTGGGACGGCTGCCGCGGTCAGGAACTGGGCGGTGTTCTGGATGCCGAGTGCGCGACCTGACCAGTAGGCGCCGGCCCGCTCGGCGACGGCGGTGAAGGCCAGCCCGTTGTCGGCGACGGTGACGCCCGTTGCCAGCACCATGACGACCACCGCGATCGGCCACTGGTCGGTCAGGCCGAGAACGGCCATCGTGATCGCGGCCGTGACGGCGACCCAGCGCAGTGGCCGCATCCGGGAGCCGACCATGTCGGAGAGTTGTCCGACGGCGATGCGCCCCAGGGCGCCGACGATCTGAGCCGCGGCGACCAGCGCGCCGGCGACTCCGGCATTCCAGCCCCGCTCCGAGGTGAGCCAGACCAGCGCGAAGGTCCAGACCAGGAACTGCGGGACGACCAGCAGGACGGACACTCCGTGGATGCGCCACAGGAAGGCGTTGCCGGCGTACGGATTGGGCGCGCCGCCCTCCGGGTGCGGCTTCCGGGGCGGGTCGATGACCACCAGCGTGACCAGGAGGAGGGCCAGCGCGGCGGCCGCGGCCGGGAACCACAGCGCCGCGGCGATGCCGTGATTCGAGGCGACGACGGCGATGGTGACCGCGGCCACCCCGACGCCGACCGGCTGGGCCATCTGCCGGATGCCCATCGCCAGGCCGCGGCGGTGTGCCGGGAACCATCCGACGACCACGCGCCCGCTGGCGACGTTGGTGCTCGCGGCGCAGGCACCGGCCAGGAAGAGGGCGCCGCCGAGCAGCCAGTCGTTGTCGCTCGACGCGGCAAGAGCGGTGCAGGCCGCCGTTCCGGTCAGGCCGGCGAGCAGGGCGAAGCGCTCTCCGCGTCGGTCCACGATCGCGCCCCACGCGATGAGAGTGGCCATGACGCCGACGGTGGGGGCTGCTGCGATCACGCCGGCTTCGGCGAGGCTCATCCCCTGGCGCTGGTGCAGGGCGGGAATGAGGAAGGCCGGGCCGTGCGCGGTGATGGCCGATGCCGCCTGGGCCAGGAAGCTGGTGACCAGGATCGTCCAGCGTCGCGCCGCCCCGATGGTGAGGGGATCGGTGGAGGGCACCTTGTGAGTGTGGCAGGATTGAGCGATGCGTCCGAATTGAAAGACAAAAAATCTCATTGCCCGAGACATTGGCGAAGGCTCAGATGCGCACGGGCGAGCTCGGCCGGACCGTGGCGCGCGCTCGCCGACTACGTCGAGGAGGCCCGCGCCATCGCGCAGTCTCGAATCTGAGACGACGGTGGTGCCCTCGCCACTGGAACGGGGAAGTGGCGCGTCGTTGGATTGCTCCATGGCTGATGTGGAAGTCTCGACCGGTCCGGTGTCCTTCGCGGACGTGGTCGGTGTGGCGCGCGATGGTGCTGGAGTCCGGCTCTCGGAGGAGGCGCTGGCTGCCGTCGACCGCGCTCGTGAGGTCATCGCGGAGCTCGCCTCGGCGCCGACGCCGGCGTACGGCATCTCGACCGGATTCGGCGCCCTCGCCACCCGGCACATTCCCACCGAGATGCGCCGGCAACTGCAGCGCTCGCTGGTGCGCTCGCATGCCGCCGGCTCCGGACCCGAGGTCGAGCGCGAGGTGGTGCGTGCGCTGATGCTGCTGCGTCTCTCCACACTCGCGACCGGCCACACCGGCGTACGCCGCGAGACCGCGCAGCTGATGGCCGACGTGATCAATGCCGGGATCACCCCGGTCGTCCGCGAGTACGGATCGCTCGGCTGCTCGGGCGATCTGGCGCCGCTCGCGCACTGCGCGCTGGTGCTGATGGGTGAAGGCGAGATCCACGATGCCTCGGGAACGCTGATGCCGGCCGCCGAGGCCCTGGCCGCCGCCGGACTGGAGCCGGTCGAACTGGTCGAGAAGGAAGGGCTCGCCCTGATCAACGGCACCGATGGCATGCTCGGCATGCTGGTGCTGGCGCTGAGCGATCTCGACGTGCTGGTGAAGACCGCCGACATCGCCGCCGCCATGTCGGTCGAGGGACAGCTGGGCACCGACCGGGTCTTCGCGCCGGAGCTGCAGGAGTTGCGCCCGCACCCGGGCCAGGCGGTCTCGGCGGCGAATCTCACCCGTCTGCTCGCGGACTCCGGCGTGGTCGCCTCACACCGCGGTCCCGACTGCAATCGCGTGCAGGACGCCTATTCACTGCGCTGCTCCCCGCAGGTGCACGGCGCCGTCCGCGACACTCTCGACCACTGTGCGCTGGTCGCGAACCGTGAGCTCGCGGCCGCGGTCGACAATCCGGTCGTGGTCGACATGCCGGAGGTTGAGGAGGGCCGCCAGGCCCGTCTCGAAACCAAGGTGGAGTCCAATGGCAACTTCCACGGCGCCCCGGTCGCCTATGTCCTCGACTTCGCCGCGGTGGTCGTCGCCGATCTGGCCTCGATCTCCGAGCGTCGTACCGACCGCTTCCTCGACAAGGCTCGTAACCACGGCCTGTCCCCCTTCCTGGCCGACGACCCCGGGGTCGACTCGGGCCACATGATCGCGCAGTACGCGCAGGCCGGGATCGTCAGCGAGCTCAAGCGTCTCGCCGCCCCGGCCTCGGTCGACTCGATCCCGTCGAGCGCAATGCAGGAGGACCACGTGTCGATGGGTTGGGCCGGCGCCCGCAAGCTTCGCCGAGCCGTCGACGGGCTGACCCGCGTGCTCGCGATCGAGGTGCTCACCGCCGCCCGAGCCCTCGACCTGCGCCGCCCGCTCGAGCCCTCGCCAGCCACGGGCGCGGTCATCGATCTCCTGCGCCGGGAAGGCATCGCCGGTCCGGGCCCCGACCGCTTCCTGTCTCCCGAGATCGAGAAGACGGTCGACTTGGTCCGCAACGGCGCGGTCCTCGCGGCGGCCGAATCGGTGCTGGGCCGATTGGGCTAGTGCGACACGCACGTACTGGCTTTCACGGGATTCGGTACGTCACGTGTCGCACTATCGCCCTCAGGCATTCAGTAGGTCTCGTATCCGAGACGTCCCGAGGCTTGCCGTACTGGTGCAGGCTCGCGGCATTGCGTTGCATGGAGGGCAAGCGATGCAACCAGGAGGACTGTCATGACGACCAACCCGCGACTGCCGATCCACGCCGCGCACGGGACCGACCTGGCCGCGAAGTCGTGGCAGACCGAGGCGCCCTTGCGCATGCTCATGAACAACCTGGACCCCGAGAACGCCGAGCGCCCCGAGGACCTCGTGGTGTACGGCGGCACCGGCAAGGCGGCGCGCAACTGGGAGTCGTACGACGCCCTCGTCCGCACGCTCCGCACCCTCGAGTCGGACGAGACCATGCTCGTCCAGAGCGGCAAGCCGGTCGGCGTCATGAAGACCAACGAATGGGCGCCGCGGGTCCTCATCGCGAACTCCAACCTGGTCGGCGACTGGGCCAACTGGGAGGAGTTTCGCCGGCTCGAGGAGATGGGCCTGATCATGTACGGCCAGATGACCGCCGGGTCGTGGATCTACATCGGCACGCAGGGGATCCTGCAGGGCACCTTCGAGACCTTTGCCGCTGTCGCCGACAAGCTCGCGGCCTCTGGCCGGTATGAGCACAGTGGCGGCACCCTCGCCGGCACGATCACCCTGACCGCCGGCCTCGGAGGCATGGGCGGCGCCCAGCCTCTCGCCGTCACGATGAACGACGGCGTCGCGATCTGCGTCGACGTCGACCAGTCCCGGATCACCCGACGGATCGAGCACCGCTATCTCGACGTACAGGCCGATGACCTCGACCACGCGATCGAGCTGGCGCTGGCTGCGCGCGAGGAGAGGCGCGGCCTCTCGATCGGCCTGCTGGGCAACGCGGCCGAGATCTTCCCGGCCCTGCTGCAGCGTCACCAGGACCGGATCGAGGGGGGCAACGGTCCGCTGATCGACATCGTCACCGACCAGACCTCGGCACACGACCCGCTGTCCTACCTGCCCACGGGCATCTCCTTCGACGACTGGCACGATGCCGCCGCTCGCGACCCCGAGGGCTTCACCAAGGAGGCGCAGGCGTCCATGGCCGCGCACGTGCGCGCGATGGTGGAGTTCCAGGATGCCGGTGCCGAGGTCTTCGACTACGGCAACTCGATCCGCGACGAGGCCCGCAAGGGCGGCTACGACCGGGCCTTCGATTTCCCCGGCTTCGTGCCCGCCTACATCCGGCCGCTGTTCTGCGAGGGCAAAGGCCCCTTCCGCTGGGCCGCATTGTCCGGAGACCCCGAGGACATCCGCAAGACCGACGAGGCCATTCTGTCGCTGTTCCCGGAGAACAAGCGGCTGCACAAGTGGATTCGGATGGCGCAGGAGCGGGTGCACTTCCAGGGCCTGCCGGCACGGATCTGCTGGCTCGGGTACGGCGAGCGCCACCTCGCCGGGTTGAAGTTCAACGAGATGGTGGCGAGCGGCGAGCTGTCCGCCCCGATCGTGATCGGCCGCGATCACCTCGACTGCGGATCGGTCGCGTCGCCGTACCGGGAGACCGAGGGCATGCTCGACGGCTCCGACGCGATCGCCGACTGGGCGCTGCTCAACGCGCTGGTCAACACCGCCTCCGGCGCCACCTGGGTCTCGATCCACCACGGCGGCGGCGTCGGCATGGGCCGCTCCATCCACGCCGGGCAGGTCACCGTGGCCGACGGCACCCCGCTGGCGGCGCAGAAGATCGAGCGGGTGCTGACCAATGACCCGGGCATGGGCGTGATCCGTCACGTCGACGCCGGCTACGACCTCGCCGCCGAGGTCGCCACCGAGAGCGGCGTGCGCATCCCGATGTCGGAAGGCTGAGCCACTATCCGTCAAGCACCGGCGAGGCGAACCAGACGGTGCGCTCCGCCCAGTCGCCGGGGCCGCGTCGTACGCCGGAGCAGACCATGATCGCCACCTGGGGCGGCCCGTCCGTGACCCAGTACTCCGGATAACGCTGCTCAGCCTGGATCGAGACCCTCTTCGTGACCTCGTAGCACAGATGCGCCGGTTCACCGTTGGCCATGCCGAAGAGCACGATGCGGTCACCGACATGCAGACGCTGCAGCATCAGATTGCCCAGCGCCGGCGCCGAGGTCCACGGCCAGGTGTGTGCGTTGAGGAGGACATTGCCCTGTGCCGACCCCGGCAGGATTCCCGGCGGCCGGTCCCAGGCGAACTCGTGCTTGCCGGCCTCGCTCAGCGGCGGCACGCCGGGCACGTTGTTGCCGTCGCGGGCAAGGGCCAGCACCGGCGCCCGGCGTACGACGTCCTGCACCGTGATCTGCCGCGGGGTGAATGCGCTCGTGGCGCCGCCGTCACAGACCGAACGCGCGTGCAGCGTCGTGCCGGCGAGGACCGCTTGGGCGACGACGGGCTCGGCCTCGGTCCGAGGAAGGTGGCCGACCTGCCATCCGGACGCGACGATCCCGACGACCGCGGCACCGACCGCCACGTGTCGCCACGCGCGCGAGTCGCGGCCCCGGGCGCGGTCGACCGCCCCGCGTACCCTTCCCAGCAGCTCCCCGCCCATGGAACGAGTATCGCCAATGACCCCAGCCGGCGCCCAATCGAGCCCGCGGCTGGTCAGGTGAGGTCGCCGAAGGCGTCCCGCGGGGCGAGTCTCAGCAGTACGGCGGCCAGCAGGGCGGTCGCGGCGCAGACGATCCACACGGCGAGGTAGCCGGACAGCGACGCGTGACCGGCCTTCGCGTCGGCGATGGAGCCGGCCGAGGAGAGCGCGATGGCGAAGATGCTCGAGGCGATGGCACCGCCGATGGTCTTCGTCGTGTTGGTCATGCCGGTGACGAAGCCGGTCCGATCGGGCGGCGCTGCTGCGGCGGCCGCCGCGGGCACCGACGCCACGAGCGCCCCGGACCCCACGCCGGCGACGAGCATGTTGACCGTCAGTTCGACGACCTCGGTGTGGAAGGGCACGAAGAGTGCATAGCCGACGGCGATCAGCAGGGACGCGACGATCATGGCGGTGCGCATGCTGGCACGGCGTGCCACCGCGGGCATGGTGAGCGCCCCGACCACCATGGACAGCACATAGATCACGATCAGCACCGATACGAAGCCGGCTGAGGCGCCGAGTCCGTAGCCGGCCTCGTCGGGATCGGTGCGCATGAACGTGGAGAGGGGGATCTGTGCGCCGAGGACCGACATGCCGAGCAGGAAGGCGGTCACCTGGACGGGCCACTGGGTCCGCCGCACGATGAGGCGTACGTCGACGAGAGGGTCCGGAGAGGCGAGCTCGACGCGGGCGAAGGGGACGACGGCCGCCAATCCGAGGAGGATCACCAGCCACGGCCAGAGCGAGCCGGGTCCATCGACCCGGACCAGGATCAGTCCGCACATCACCAGGCCGATCGTGACCACCGCCCAGAAAAGGCCGATGAGATCGACCGAGCCCTGATCGCGGGGAGGAGTGTTCGCGATCCCGAACCACACGACCACCAGGCAGGCCGTCACGGCCAGGGCCGGTCCCATGAGGACCAGCGTGATCGGAATGCTTCCCGCGAGTGCGCCGCTCACGCCGGCACCGACGATGACGCCCGCCTCGAGGGCCGCGACGAGGAAGGCCGCCGAGCGCCGGGTAAGCCGGGTCTGCTCACCGGTGGCGGCGGTGCGCTGATGGATGATGCTGATCTCCAGCGGCAGCCACACCACGTAGAAGCCCTGCAGCGCCCAGGCGATCAGGAAGGTCGTGAAGCTCGGCGCGACGGCAACTGCCCAGGACGCCACGGCGGTCACTGCCGTCGAGAGCAGCAGCACCTTGCGATGACCCACGAGGTCGCCCAGCCGTGCGAGCACGGGGACCACGAGAGCCGAGACGACGAGCTGGGCGGCCTCGAACCAGTTGACCGAGGCGTCCTTGATCGACAGGTGATGGGCGATGTCGGTGAACAGCGGGGTGTAGTAGCCCTGCAGGACACCACTGGCCAGCTCGACACAGACCAGGAAGCCGACGATCTGCCGGATCCGCAACGAGGCGGGTGCGGCGATGGTGGTGGTCATCGGTGCCTTTCCAGCAGGAGGCGGTACCACCCGATCCCCCGGACGAAGTCGTCGACGCCGATGCGCTCGTCATAGGAATGGATGCTTTCGCGCTGTGCCTTCGACATCAGGAAGGGCGAGAAGCGGAAGACTCGTTCGCAGACGCGGGTATAGAAGCGCGCGTCGGTCGCCGCCATCATCAGGTACGGCGTCACGATCGCCTCGGGGAAGACCTCCGCGATCGTCGACTCCATCACCGCGTAGCCGTCGTCGTCGATCCGTGAGATCGGGCTGGGTTCGTTGGCGTCGAGCACCTCGATCGTCATCTCGGAGTCGTCGATCGCCTTGCGTACATGGGCGATCGAGCTCGCGACCGAGTCGCCGGGCGCGATGCGCAGGTTGACGGTGGCCGTTGCCGAGGAAGCGATCACATTCTGGGCCGGCGATCCGGAGAGCTGCGTCACCGCGATCGACGTACGCACCATCGAGGCGGCTTCGGGGCCAACCTTGGTGAGCAGCCGCGGGAGTACGCCGCCGAGTCGCTCGGCATTGATCAGCAGAGGTCGGAGCGGCGCCGGGAGCTCGGGGGCGAGTCGACGGAAGAGCTCGATCACCGGCGTCGTCAGGCGAGCCGGAAACTGGTGCTTCTCCAGTCGTACGACGGCCCGTGCGATCCGCGCCGTCGGGCCGTTGGGCGTCGGGGTCGACGAGTGGCCGCCACGTCCCTCGGCCCGCAGTCGCAGCGAGGTGGTGCCCTTCTCCGAGATGCCCACGAC
>Ga0164242_10009892_pt1 | contig 10249 bp, 10 predicted proteins | sample OricomgcompostMG_FD_108783 | JGI IMG/M metagenome (GOLD analysis project Ga0164242, IMG submission 108783) | Miracle-Growth compost microbial communities from Emeryville, California, USA - Original compost - Miracle growth compost (MG) ... | reverse complement strand
TTGACGACGAGCGTGGCCAGCGCCTCGCCCTCGATGTCCTCGGCGATGATGAGGAGCGGACGGCCCGACTGCACCACGGCCTCGAGGATCGGCAGCATCGACTGGAGGTTCGACAGCTTCTTCTCGTGGATGAGGATGTAGGGGTTTTCCAGCTCGACCGTCATCTTGTCGGGGTTGGTGACGAAGTAGGGCGAGAGATAGCCGCGGTCGAACTGCATGCCCTCGACGACGTCCAGCTCGAACTCGAGGCCCTTGGCTTCCTCGACGGTGATGACGCCTTCCTTGCCGACCTTTTCCATGGCCTGGGCGATCTTTTCGCCGACTTCGGTGTCACCGTTGGCCGAGATGATGCCGACCTGGGCGATTTCCGCCGAACCGGCAACCGGCTTCGAACGGGCCTTGAGGTTGTCGACGACCTTGCTGACCGCGAGGTCGATGCCGCGCTTCAGGTCCATCGGGTTGGTGCCGGCGGAGACCGACTTCATGCCCTCGCGAACGATCGCCTGGGCCAGCACGGTCGCGGTGGTGGTGCCGTCACCGGCGGCGTCGTTGGCCTTGCTGGCGACTTCGCGCAGCATCTGCGCGCCCATGTTCTCGAACTTGTCCTTCAGCTCGATCTCCTTGGCGACGGTGACGCCGTCCTTGGTGATGCGCGGCGCGCCGAAGCTCTTGTCGATGACGACGTTGCGACCCTTGGGGCCGAGCGTGACCTTCACCGCGTTGGCGAGGATGTCGACACCGGCGAGAATGCGTTCGCGCGCGTCGCGCGAAAAGCGTACGTCCTTGGCAGCCATTTTCAGATTCCTTTTGATTCAGTATGTTGAGGCGATTTCAGCCGATCAGACCAGTCCGGTCCGGTGTCAGCCGATGATACCCAGAATGTCGCTTTCCTTCATGATCAGCAGGTCTTCGCCGCCGACCTTGACCTCGGTGCCCGACCACTTGCCGAACAGCACGCGGTCACCGGCCTTGACGTCGAGCGGGGTGATCTTGCCGTCTTCGGCGCGCGCGCCCGAGCCGACGGCGACGATCTCGCCCTCGGCGGGCTTTTCCTTGGCGCTATCGGGAATGATGATGCCGCCGGCAGTCTTTTCTTCGGCCTCGACGCGGCGTACGAGCACGCGATCGTGCAGCGGACGAAAACTCATGGGGATCTCCCTCTTCCTGTGAACTGGTAAGCGTTAGCACTCTCGGCTGGAGAGTGCCAGCGGCGGGCATATGGGTCGGCCCTGCCAGACCGTCAAGCGGGTTCCGCGCAAAAAATCCTGGGGGCGGGAAGAAGCCCCAGCGGGCCGCGCCGATGCCACCGCCAGACCAGCGCGATCGCCACCACCGTCAGGCCGACGGCGAGGCCGATCCACACGCCGACCCCGGCAAGCGGCGTGGCAAGGCCGAGCAGCACCGCCGTGCCGAAGCCCGGCAGCCAATAGCCGGCGATCGCGATGACCATCGGCACGTGCGTATCCTGCAGGCCCCTCAATGCTCCCGCCGCCACCGTCTGCGCTCCGTCGACAAGCTGGAAGGCAGCGGCTACCGCCAGATATTGCACGGCGAAGGCGATCAGCAGGGCGTTGGCCGGACTGCCGACCTCGACATAGGCCGAGAGAATCAGCCGCGGGATCAGCAACATGGCGCTCGCCGAGACGCCGACGAAGGCGAAGCCCACCGCCAGCGCCGCCCAGCCCGCGCGGCCGACGGCGGCGGCGTCGCCCGCGCCGTAGTGGTAGCCGACCCGGATCGTCGCGGCCTGGCCGACGCCGAACGGCACCTGGAAGAAGAACGCGGCCACCTGCAGCGCCACCGCGTGCGCGGCCAGCTGCGTCTCGCCAATCCGGCCCATCAGGAATGCGGCGCTGCTGAACAGGCCGCCCTCGGCCACGACCGTCAGCGCGATCGGCACGCCGAGCCGGACGATCTCGCGCAGGCGCTGCCATTCGCCCCGCCACCAGTGGCCAAAGATGTGGCACCGCCTCAGGCGCCGGTCGCCATGGATCGCCAGCGCATAAGCGGCCGCGGTCGCCAGCGCGGTCAGCAGCGTCGACAGGGCCGAGCCGGTCAGCCCCAGCGCCGGCATACCGAGATGGCCGAAGATCAGCGCCCAGTTGCCCAGCGCGTTGACGGCGATGGCCAGGGCAGTCACCAGCGTCGCGAAGGCTGGGCGTCCCATCGTCGAGACGAACGTGCGCAGCACGTGGGAAACGATCAGCGGGATCAGCGCCAGCGAGAGTACCGCCAGGAACCGGCCGGCGATCCGCGAGGCGACCGGATCCTGCCCCGTCAGCCGCATGAACGGCTCGCCGAACTGGCACAGCACCATGCCGCCGATGCCGCCCAGCACGGCCAGCCACAGCGCCATGCGGACGGAGCGGCGAACCTCGCGCACGGCATGGCTCCGCCGGCCAAGCTCGGCGGCGATCAGCGGCGCCACCGCGCCGGTCACGCCGATGAAGGCGAAGTTGATCAGGCTGAAGATCGCCACCGCCAGGCTCGACGCGGCCAGCGCCTGCGGACCGAGGCGCGCGACGAAGATCACGTCGAGCGCATAGACCGCCATCTGCAGCAGGTTGGCCAGCGCCAGCGGCGCGGAAAGCCGCAGCGTGGCGCCAAGCTCGACGCGGAACAGCGAAGGCGATGCCGCAGCCATCAGGCGCGAGGCGATACGGGAGCGCGGCCGGCGGGGAAAGCGAATCCTTGCCTCCCCGCCTCGCACCGATAAAGGAGCCGGTGCAGGGCACTAGGAGAATCCATGCAGCACGGTGCGAAAGCGGTAACGACAACCATTCTGGCGCTGGCGATGGCCTCCGCATTGACGGGCTGCGGCAGCGGCAACCAGGCGGCGGAACCGGCCGCGAATGCCACCAGCGAGGCCGCCGCTCCGGCCGAGGCGTTTGCCGACAAGCCGCCCCCCGCCTTCGCGCAATGCATGTCGTGCCATTCGGTCGAAGCCGGCAAGAACGTGGTCGGGCCGAGCCTGCACGGCGTCGTCGGGCGCAAGGCGGCGAGCCTGCCGGGCTATGCCTATTCGGCCGCGCTCAAGGCCTCCGGGCTGACCTGGGACGAAGCGACGCTGGACAAGTGGCTGACCTCGCCCGCCAAGCTCGTGCCGGGGACCAAGATGGGCTTCTTCGGGTTCCCCGACGCGGCCAAGCGCAAGGAAGTGATCGACTATCTGGCCAAGCAGAAATAGCCTGGCGTTTCCCGGAAGAGGAAGCGGAAGCCAATGACGGATAGCGAACTCGGCGATCGGATCGCCATCGGCGACCGGCTCGCCGCATGTACCCAGGCGGGGGATGCCCGCAAGGCCGACGCCTATGCCGCCTGCTTCACCGATGACGGGGTGCTGCAGCTCGACGAGGCGATCGCGGGCCGCGAGGCGATCCGCCGATGGATGGCCGGCGCCGCCATCATCCCGCCGCCGAAGGCCGATGCCGGCGGAAGCCGTGCGCCCGGCTTCATCAGCCACCACCTGACCACCTGCCGGATCGAGCTGACTGGCGAAGCGACTGCGAAGGCGCGCACGTACTGGCTGGTTACCAGCGCCGCCGGGCTTGACCACAACGGCTACTACGATGATCGTTTGCGCAAGGACGCCGGCGAATGGCTGCTCGAATATCGCAGGCCGCGCACTTTGTGGATCAGCCCGGAGAGCGTGCTGCACGCTTAGAGTTTGGATGAGACGGCGCCAGCCGATATCAATCGGACAAACCCCAAGGCCTGGTAACGAAAAAGGGCGGCCCCGAGGAGCCGCCCTTTCCTGAAATCGTCTTGCCGGAGCGAACCTCCGGACCGGAAGATTACTTGATTTCGACGGTGCCGCCGGCCTCTTCGATCTTCTTCTTGATCTCTTCGGCTTCGGCCTTGTTCACGCCTTCCTTGATCGCCTTCGGGGCGGCTTCGACCAGGGCCTTGGCTTCGGTCAGGCCCAGGCTGGTGATCGCGCGGACTTCCTTGATGACCTGGATCTTCTTGCCGCCGTCGCCGGTCAGGATGACGTCGAATTCGGTCTTCTCCTCGACGGCTTCGGCAGCAGCGCCGCCACCGGCGGGGGCGGCCACGGCCACGGCGGCAGCGGCGGAAACGCCCCATGCCTCTTCAAGGGCCTTGGCAAGGTCGGCCGCCTCGAGGACGGTCAGCTTCGAGAGTTCTTCAACAAGCTTGGCGATATCGGCCATGATGCTTCTCCTGATATGTGGGCCGGGAACGATTTCCCGGAAAATCGCTGAACAGTCTTACGCGGCTTCTTTCGCGGCATAGGCGCCGAAGACGCGCGCCAGCTTGGCCGCCGGAGCGGTCGAGAGCTGGGCGATCTTGGTCGCCGGAGCCTGAACGAGGCCGATGAGCTTCGCGCGCAGCTCGTCGAGCGACGGCATCGAGGCGAGCGCCTGGATCCCTGCCGCATTCAGAACGTGCACGCCCATCGCGCCGCCGACGATCTCGATCTTGTCGGTCGTCTTGGCAAAGTCCACGACCGCCTTGGCGGCGGCGACGGGATCGACCGAAGAGGCGATCGCCGTCGGACCCGTGAGCATCTCGTCGATGCCCGCGTAGTCCGTGTCCTTGATGGCAAGCTTGGCAAGACGGTTCTTCGCAACCTTGAAGGTCGCACCCGCGTCACGCACTTTTCCGCGCAGGACGGTGGACTGGGCCACCGACATGCCGAGGTTGCGGGTGATGACCACCACGCCGACCTCGTTGAAGACCGCGTTGAGCGAAGCGACCGATTCGGCTTTCTGCGAACGATCCATGCCTTACTCCTTCACAATGGCCGGCGAAGTTCGCCTTGGGGCGAAACCCGCGCGGCCGGCTACGTTGTCCATGCCAATTGCTTGACATGGGCGAGTCCGTTGAGGGGGGAAGGAGCTGCGCCGAAACGCAAAAGCACCGCGCTCCGCAAGGGGAGTCAGGGCCGTGGGGACAAAACCCCGGAAATCTCTTTTCCCCGTCTAGGCTGGAAATTAAGCCGGGAACCGGCACCAGCTGTCTCGGACGGATGATCGGCGAGCGAACCCACCGGTCGGGGCGGGCCAATGGCCGAGCGCGGCGGGAAAGTCAAGCAGAGCCGGGACCGGTGCCGCGAAAGGCAGCCCGGACGCGGAGAAGGCGGCCCCCGTGAAAAGGGGCCGCCTTCCTTCGTCCCATCCGCTTCTTGCGAGCGGCAGGGCACACGCACCTTCAGGCCGTGACCCGCGGGGGAGTTGCGGGGGCGGGGGCGCTGGTCGACGGCTTGTAGGTGCGCCAATCGAACGGTTGCGTGGCGTGTTCCCGCTGATCGACCTCGCGCGATTGCAGGATGATCCGGGCGCGGCGCATCCGGGCCTTGCGCGAGGTGAAGGGGTTGTCCGCATCGGGCGGCGCGGCGACCATCTCCTCAAGCAGCGCGTCGCGTGCCGCGCGGCTCTGCGGCACCGGTTCGTCCAGCGTCGCAGAGGGCCTCTCGGGCGCAGGCACGGTTGCCGGCTCGGGCTGGCGAACGACCGGCTCGCCGGCAACGTCCTCGACCGTGGCGAAGGCCGGCAGCGGCGCTTCGGGCACCAGTCCGCCGGTGGGTTCGTTAGCAGCGAGCGCAGCCTGCGGATCGTCATAAGCCTCGGCGGCCTCGAGATCGTAAACGTCGTCATCGCGCCGGCGGCGCCGCGCGCGGATAGCCAGATAGGCGCCGCTGCCCACGATGAGCACCAGCAGGAGCGCGGCGAGATCGGCGGTCGGGTTCAACACCGTGTCGGTTGTCGAAGCCGCCGGGGCCTGCGCCGGCAGGACAGCGGCCGCTGGCGGCGGAGCTGCCGGGGGCGCAGGAGGCAGCGACGCCGTCGGCGAAGCTTCCGCGGCCGGCAGTTCGGCAGTGTCGGTCGCGCGCACGGGGGCCTTGGTTGCAGCAGCCGCGGCCGGCTTACGGGCAGACGCAACCGGGTGCTGCCTGGGCGTGACGCTCGGCGACTTCGCGGGCGGAGCGGCAGGCTCAGCCTGCGCCGGCGTCTCTACCATGGGCTGCGACACAATCGACGGCGGGGCGGCCGGGGCGGGCGTCTGCGCCGGCAACTGTATGGTCGGCGCCTGTGCTCTCGGAGGGGCGGCGGCGACGCTCGGGCTTGCCGGAGCGCTGACGGCCGGCACATCGAGCGTCGGCGCCGCATCTTGCGCCCAGGCGGGGGTGGTTCCAAGCGCGAGCACGGCACAAATCGCCGTGGTGGCGCAAAAACTGCGAAGGGGTGCGTGTGTCATGCCATTCAACATGGGCGGCGGAGTGTGATTGAATAGACCCACCTGCATATGAAATCGATCAATAGAGTGATAGATGGAGATGAGTTGAATGGAATCTTACTTTCGACAATACATATGACACAACCCATATCACACATGACTTGCTTAAATTAACTCACGGTTCAATATCGCATCGCGGCCACGCTTGCCGGATCGGATCGAAAGCGGCATTGCCGAATCGTGATTGGTGCGGCACCGTCCGCGCGGTCGATTTGGACCCTAGGGAGATCGCCGTTGCTCGCGTCGCTGTTGACCCTTCTCGCGGCGCAGGCCGTCGCCGCTCCTCCCGCTCCGCCGCAGACGCTGCCTGCCCCGCCACCAGCGTCGGCGCCGGCAACGCAGCACAGCGGGCGGCTGCAGATCTTCATCGCGCCGTCGGGCGAAGTGTTCCGGGTTCCGTCCGACGCGCCTTACCCGGTGGCGGAATGGTTCGCCCGCGCCGATGCCAATCATGACGGCAAGCTAAGCGAACGTGAGTTCGATGCCGATTTCCTGCGCTTCTTCGCCAGCCTCGACCTCAATCACGACGGTATCATCGACGGCCCCGAGCTGGACCGCTACGAAGCCAGCACGCCCGAACTGCATACCGGCATCTACAGCGGTTCCTACATGGATAGCGAGGGCGAAGGCGAAGACGGCGACAGCAAGCCGGCGCGCCGGGTCGGCAGCTTTCTCGGCGCCGACGATGCCAGCGGCGCCGGCCGGTTCAACCTGCTGCGCATTCCCGAGCCGGTCGCGGCGATGGACACCAGGCTGACGGGCCGCATCGGCCGCCAGCAGGCGCAGGACGCCGCCGACTATCGCTTCTCGCTGCTCGACAGCCAGCACCGCGGCTATCTGCTGCTTGCCGAATTGCCCGAAACGTTCGCGCAGGAGCATCGTTCGGCCGGTCACCGCCATGGCCGTGGCGGCGGCCATGGCCGGGAGCATGGGGGCAGGCACGGCAGCGGCATGGGAGGCGCCGGAATGGGCGGTGCCGGAATGGGCAGCGGAATGGGCGCCGAAGGATACTGATCGCTCCACCACGTCATGCCGATTGCATGCCGGCGGTGCCTGGTCCAGGATCGGCCGCCCGGCTGCCGGGCGCGGAGACGTGACATGGCGGTTTTGGTCCTGCTGCGAACGGTCATCCTGGCATCGCTGGCGCTGCTGCTCGCGGGCGGCGCGGCCCAGGCGCAAACCTTCGATTTTCCACCGGGCTTTCATGCGCAGGACATCCGCACCAACGGCACGACGATCCATGTCCGCGTCGGCGGAGCGGGGCCGGCGGCGGTGCTGGTCCACGGCTATGGCGAAACCGGCGACATGTGGATTCCGCTGGCCGCGGAGTTGATGCGCGATCACACGGTGATCGTGCCCGACCTTCGCGGGCTGGGCCTGTCGGCGGTGGCGACCGAAGGGTTCACCAAGAAGAATCAGGCTGCGGACATCGCCGGCGTGCTTGACGCGTTGCACGTCCGTCAGGCCGACGTTGTCGGTCACGACATCGGCAACATGGTTGCCTTCGCCTTTGCCGAGGACCATCCCGACCGGACCGTGCGGCTGGTGATGATGGACGCCCCGGTGCCCGGCGTGGGGCCGTGGGACGATCTGCTCAAGAACCCGCTGCTCTGGCATTTCCGCTTCGGCGGGCCGGACATGGAACGACTTGTCGCCGGGCGCGAGCGCATCTACCTTGATCGCTTCTGGAACGACTTCTCAGCCGATCCGGCCCATTTCCCCGAAGCCAGCCGCCAGCATTATGCCGCGCTTTATGCCGCTCCCGGCCGGATGCACGCGGGCTTCGCCCAGTTCGCGGCGTTCGATCAGGACGTGATCGACAACCGCGCCTCGCTGACCCGCGGCCGGTTGACGATGCCCGTACTGGCGATCGGCGGCGATCACTCGCTGGGCGCGACGATGGCGCTGATCATGCGGTCCGCCGCCGACGACGTCACCCAGGTCGTCGTCGCCGATTCGGGTCATTGGCTGATGGAGGAGCAGCCGGCCGCGACGATCGCCGCGATCCGGGGTTTCCTTGCCGCTCCCGCTCGCGCGAAATAGCCGGCCTTCGCTCGCTCAGCCCACCGCCGCTTTCAGCGCATCGACCAGGTCGGTCTTCTCCCAGGGGAAGAAGTCGCCGTTCGCCTTGCGGCCGAAGTGGCCATAGGCGGCGGTCTGGCGATAGATCGGCTTGTTGAGGCCAAGCCCCTCGCGGATGCCGCGCGGTTTCAGGCCGCCCAGGCGCTCCGCCGCGACCTTGCTCACCGCCGCCTCGATCCGGGCATCGTCCACCGTGCCCGTGCCGTGCGTATAGACATACAGCGACAGCGGCTCCGACACGCCGATCGCATAGGCGATCTGGATCGTGCAGCGGCTGGCCAGCCCCGCGGCGACGACGTTCTTGGCAAGATAGCGCGTCGCATAGGCGGCCGAGCGATCGACCTTGGTGGGGTCCTTGCCCGAAAAGGCGCCGCCGCCGTGCGGGCTGGCGCCGCCGTAGGTGTCGACAATGATCTTGCGGCCGGTCAGGCCGGCATCGCCGTCCGGCCCGCCGATCTCGAAGCTGCCGGTCGGATTGATGTGATAGACCGTCTCGTCCGACAGCAGCCCGGCGGGCAGCACCTCGGCGACGACCTTCTTCACATAGGCTTTCAGCTCGGCTTCCTTGTCGCCCGCGTCATAGCCCTTCTTGTGCTGGGTCGAGACGACGATGGCGGTCGCGGCGACCGGCTTGTTGTCGACCATGCGCAGCGTCACCTGGCTCTTGGCGTCCGGCTCGAGGAAGGGGGCGGCGCCCGAATGGCGGTCGGCCGCCATGCGTTCCAGGATCTTGTGGCTGTAATCCAGCGTCGCGGGCATCAGGTCGGGCGTCTCGTCGCAGGCGAAGCCGAACATGATGCCCTGGTCGCCCGCGCCTTCGTCCTTGTTGCCGGCGGCATCGACGCCCTGGGCGATGTGCGCCGACTGGCCGTGCAGGTTGTTGGCGAAGTCCAGCGTCTGCCAATGGAAGCCGTCCTGCTCGTAGCCGATGTCCTTCACGACCTTGCGCACGGTCGCCTCGATCTCTTCCAGCGCGCCGGGCGCCCAGACGCCGTTCTCATAGACGCCCTTGCAGCGGATCTCGCCCGCCAGCACCACCAATTGCGTGGTCGTCAGCGTCTCGCACGCGATGCGCGCCTCGGGATCCTTGCTCAGGAACAGATCGACCACGGCGTCCGAAATCTGGTCCGCAACCTTGTCGGGATGCCCTTCGGATACGCTTTCGGACGTGAAGAGATAGTCACTGCGGATCATGCAGCCGAACCTTTCTGTCTGTGATGGGATATGGTCTGAATCGAAATCCGTGCGTCAGGATGACCGCGTGATCAGGTAGCATTCATCGTTGAACCAAAGCTCGCCATTCTTGCGAAGCACCGCGCGCGTCGCATCGAGGTAAACGGAATTTTTCATCGCCTCGGCGAGCCGCTCATCCTCGATCTGCGCCACATAAGTGGCCGCATTCCACGCCGCGAGCAAGGTTGAAGTGCCGATCGAGGCGCTCTCGCTGTCGATCTCGTCCGGTAATGTGTGCATCTCGTAGCGTATCAGCGCCTGCGCGTTGGGCAGCGGATCGAATCGATAATGATCGGCCTCGCTGCCTATCGCCTTCCGCGTCGCCTCCAGCAGGGAACGGCGCGACGTGGTGAAGGGATCCTCCTGCGGCCACACTTTCTGGACGATCTCCAGCCCCGGATCGTTGCCGGCGGAATGGATGCCGAGCAGCCGCCCGCCGGGGCGCAGCGCGCGGGCCAGCGGCGCGAGCACGCGCCCTGCCTTGAAGCCGGTCGCGGCGCGCAGGCGGAACGGCTGGCTCGCCAGCACCAGATCGAAATCCGCCTTGGCCGCGCTTTGCCGGGGGATCACCTGATCGAGCAGGAAGCGGCAATCCTCGCGATAGAGGATCAGCACCGTCGGCGTTTCCGGGATCATGCTGCCGGTCTTTTCGCTCACCCGCGTGCGCCAGTTTTCG
>Ga0164242_10009891_pt1 | contig 10249 bp, 10 predicted proteins | sample OricomgcompostMG_FD_108783 | JGI IMG/M metagenome (GOLD analysis project Ga0164242, IMG submission 108783) | Miracle-Growth compost microbial communities from Emeryville, California, USA - Original compost - Miracle growth compost (MG) ... | reverse complement strand
GCTTCGACGTCGAGCTGCTGGTGGCCGACCCCTACGTCGACCCGGCCGAAGTCGCCGGAGTGGGCGGGCAATGTGTCGAGCTGGACGAGCTGTGCCGGCGCGCGGACTTCATCTCCGTCCAGGCCCGGGTCACCCCGGAGACGACCGGCCTGATCGGTGCGGCCCAGTTCGCTGTGATGAAGCCGACGGCGTATTTCGTCAACGTGGGCCGCAGCCGCCTGGTCGACCAGGACGCGTTGGTCGCGGCTTTGTCCGACGGCCGGATCGCCGGGGCCGGGTTGGATGTGTTCGACGCCGAGCCGCTGCCGACGGACAGCCCGCTGCGCGGTCTGGACAACCTCACGACGACCACCCATTTCGGCGGCGACACCACCATGACCGTCACCCGATCCGGCCAGCTGGTGGCCGCGGCAATCGGCGAGCTGATACGTACCGGTCGGTGCAGTACGGCTGTCAACGCCGAGGCACTCGGGTGGCGATGACCGGCGCAACGCTGCTGGGCATCGACGCCGGCGGCACCGTGATCAAGGCCGTGTTGTTCGACCTCGACGGGCGCGCCTTGGCCACCGGGCATGCGCGCTGCCCGCTCGCGCATCCGCAGCCCGGGTTCGTCGAACGCGACCCCGAGCAGGTCTGGCAGGCCTGCGTCACGGCGATCCGTGGTGCACTCGCCGACCGGCCCGCCGACAGCATCACCGCCGTCGGCATCACCGGCCACGGCGACGGCGGCTACCTGGTGGATCGGCACGGCCGGCCCACCCGGGCGGCCATCACCGCCTCGGACGGGCGAGCAGTCGCCAACGCGGCCCGGCTGTCCACCGACCGGATCCTGCAGCTGTCCGGCACCTACCCGTTCCCCGGCTCGCCGCCGGCGCTGCTGAGCTGGCTGGCCGTGCACGAGCCGGAGACGCTGGCCGCCACCGCGGCCTGGCTGTCCTGCAAGGACTGGTTGCGGCTGCGGCTGACCGGCTCGGTCGCGACCGACTTCTCCGACGCCAGCGGGGCATTCCTCGACATCCGCACCTGTAGCTACAGCGACGAGCTGCTCGAGCTGTACGGACTAGCCCGGTGGCGGTCGCTGCTGCCTGCGTTGATGCGCAGCGACGCGATCGCCGGCGAGGTGAGTCCGGCGGCGGCGCAGGCGACCGGTCTCGCGGCCGGCACGCCGGTCGTATGCGGGTCGCACGACTGCGATGCCGCCGCCGTGGGCATGGGCGCGGTCACGCCGGGGATGCTGTCGCTGATCGCCGGCACGTTCAGCATCAACCAGGTTGCCAGCGACACCGCCGAAGTCGACCCGCGTTGGCAGACCCGGGTGTTCCTCTCCCCCGGCCGGTACCTGGCGATGGGCACGTCCCCGGCATCGGCGTCCAACCTGGACTGGTTCGTCCGCACGCTCGGGCCTGCGGGCGAGCGTGCATTCGACGAGGTGAACCGCGAGGTGGCCGGCGTGCTGGGTGAGCCGGCCGGACCGGTATTCCTACCGTTCCTGTACGGCGCACCGCACGGGCTCGACATCGGCGCCGGGTTCCTCGGCGTGCGGGCCGAGCACACCCGGGCGCACCTGCTGCGTGCGGTATTCGAGGGCGTCGTCTGTAACCACCGGATGCATGTAGCGGCGCTGCGTGAGACCTACCGGCTGACCGGCACGGCGCGGCTGGCCGGTGGGGGCGCCCGCAGCCCGGTATGGACCCAGCTGTTCGCCGATGCGCTCGATATGCCGGTGGAGGTGCCGGCCGTGGCCGAGGCCGGCGCGCTGGGCGCGGCGGTACTGGCCGGCCTGGGCACCGGGCTGTGGCCCGATCTGGCTGCCGCGGTGGCGGCGACGACGTCGATCCGAGCCACGGTGGCGCCCGACGCCGACGGCGTTCGACGGTTCGACGAGATCTACCGGCGGTATCGCCACGCGCTCGACGCGGTCGCGGCGCTTGGCTGAGGCGAGCCGCCCACCTCGATGAAACGAGCGGATGGTGACGCTGATTGGGCGCCAGGAACAAAGACACGAGTTGCCAGATGATCGCCCAGAGGGCCCGCTCTCCCGAAGTGGTTGCTCTATGCTCAGCCGTCAAATCGCGACGACGTCGATCAAATCGTCCGCGCCCCGAAAATCGGCTGCATTACGCGTGTAGAGCCGGGCCGAGTGTGCATGCGCGGTCGCAGCGATCAAGAGATCCATCGAACGGGCTCGCGGCTGGCGACCGGCATCCACAACAGCTGACGCCAGCTGTCCGTAACTGTTTGCGACGGCGTCATCGACCGGCAGCGCGTCAAATCGACGCTGCAGGACCGACAGCCGTCGCAACCGCTCCGCGCGGATACGACGCTCAGAGGTGACCAAGACACCGAAATGGAGCTCCGCCAGGGTGACCGCACTGATCGCCAATTCCCCCTCAAGGGGACCCACACCGGTGGCGATGACCACACTCGTGTCCAGGATCGCCCTCACGCCGTCACCATGGATCACTCAGCGTCTGGTCGATGCGATCGCGATCGGCATCCCAGTCGCTATCCGCCGGACCGTCGAATAGTTCGGCCACATCGTCCCACCGCCGCCACCGCTGCGGAGACACGCTCACCAAGCGGGCGCTGGGTCGCCCAGCAACGGTGATCGTGATCTCTTCGCCCGCTTCGACGCGGCGCACCAAATCAGATGCCTCCTGGCGTAGTTCACGCAACCCCACGACGCTCATGCAACCGAGGGTAGCACAAGTGCTACTCAGGTGCGCTGAAGCCGGATCCTCAAGGGCGACACCTACGGTCGCGGGTACTTGCCGTCATCCTGTTCGCTCACACCGACGGCCGAGGCTGCGACGATCGCTGATCCGCTGCCGGCGCGAGGCCGGTCCGGCGGATGGTGTCATCGGGTCGGCAGGGCGAGCCTGACCTCGCATCGCAGTTCGGGCACTCGCGCGAGTCGGGCGTCTGCCGTCACGAGGGGGCAGCCGAACGTTTCGGCAACGGCGAGGTAGGCCGCGCCGCAACTGGTCACGTTGCGGCGCAGTTGCCACATCCGATCGAGTAGGGGCAGCGTGGCAACGAGGTCAACGGTGGTGGCCGCCATCGCCGTGAGGGCGTCAACGGCGCGTCGCTCGCTGATCTTGTTGCCGAGCCACCGGCCGCGGATTGCTGAGAACACTTCCACGACGAAGTGCTCTGGTGCGGCCCAGTGTGGATCGCGACCGAGTTCGGCGCGCCCTCGATCGCCGACCGGCCCATCGTCGGTGTACGCGTTGGCCAGGACCGATGCGTCGATCACGATCACGCGCCGTCGCTCACCGCCGCGCTGAGAACTGCGTTGCGGTCGGTTCGTGCCCGGTCAAGCGCTTCAGTCACCTGTGCCGTGGTGAGCTGGGAGCCGTCTGAGCGACCGTCGAAGCGCTTCAGGAGCGCGAGATTGGTGGATCGGCGCGCCTCGTCGGTAACCAGGCTCAGCAGGTACGACTGCAGGGACTGGCCGCGGTCGGCAGCCCGGTCAGCCAGCGCCTGGCGGACGTCATCGGGGACGTCTCGGATTTGCAGCGCAACCATGCATGCAGTTTACATGCACGGTCGCGCCGGTCCGAACGCAGTTCGAACGACCGGCCCCGGCGGGGACCTGCCGGCTGCCAATCGACTACCGAGGCACGACGGTGACGGCGCAGCGGATGCCCGGTGCGCGGCTCAGTCGGGAGTCGACGGTCAGCAGCGAACAACCGAGCGACTCCGCGAGGGCAACGTAACCGGCGTCGTAGGCGGACAGGTTCGTGCGCAACTGCCATACCCGGTCAAGGAGGGCGAACAGTGGATACCGGGTCGCCGCCAGCCGCCGCCAGGCGTCCAGAGCCGTCCACCCGACCCGGTCACTGATCTGGTCGGCGAGCACCCGTCGGCGCAGCGCACTGGCGATCTCCGAGTCGACGAGATGCGGCACGTGCACTTGCTCCTCACCCAGTGCACGGCGAGCCTGCCCGTCGTTGAGTAGGCCGGATACAGCAGCGGAGGCATCGACGACGATCATCGACCGGAGCGCTCGGCGTCCAGATCGTCCACAACGGTCGCGACGTCGATGGAAAGGTCGGGCAGCTTCCCCAGCAGTGCCGGATTGTCCGCTCGCCGGGAAACCTCGGCAAGTTCACGTACGGCGACCGCACCTACAGAGGTCGACGAAGCCCGTGCAAGGCGCTCCAGCCGCGCTACCACCTCGTCGGGAACATTGCGCAGATACAACGTCCTCATGTTGCAGAATGATAGCAAATCAGTGGCAGATGCGCGAGCACCTGGTCGCGCATCCCTCCGCCGAGAGTTCGCTCCGGCACAATTCCGTGCGACCGAGTCGGTACCCAACTGCACACTCGGCGATTGGCGGGCGCAACGTCCGCCGTGAGCGAACAGCCGCGTCGTTACAGCGTAACGATGTAATCATTGCTATATGAATGACACCTCATACACCGAAGCCGGCGGTGGCCGCGCCGACGGCGTGTCCGATGCCTGGACGGAGCGACTCACCGGCTGGCTGGCCGGCCGGCTGCCGACCGGCTGGTTCACCGGTCCGCCCGAGTTCACCGTCGACCGCGACGAAATCGTGATCGTCGGGACGCTGCCCGCGCCCGAACTGCCCGCCGACACCGGCGAGGCCGCCCGGGACGCCGCGATCGCCGGCCGTATCAAGCAGTTCCGCGAGGACACCCGCAGCCGCCGCATCACGATCGCCCGCGAACTCGAGCACTCCACCGGGCGCAAGGTCGCCTGGGGAGTGAAGTGCGCCGGCCGCCGGGAGCTGTTCACGACCCTGTCGGTGCCGGTGATGAGCCGCCTACGGCAACCCGAACGGCAGGTGCTCGACACGCTGGTCGAATCCGGCGTGGCCCGATCCCGCAGCGACGCGATCGCGTGGTGCGTCCGGCTGGTGGGCCGGCACGCCGACGCCTGGCTGCACGACCTGCAGGACGCGATGGCACAGGTGCGCACGGTCCGCGACGCCGGGCCGGACCTGAGCGGCGACCCCTCAGACGACTGAGCGGCGGCCCGGCGGCGACTGACCACGCCGATCCGTTGGCGCCGGGGACACGACGGCCCCGGCACCGTCCGCGAAGGGTCGGTGCCGGGGCCATCGGTCAGGTCGGCGCTACGCGCGCGATCGCGCGCTCAGGGCTTGATCAGCAGGTTCGCGCTGCGCGCGGCGGCGAACCGGGCCGCCACGTCTGCCCAGTTGGCCACGTTCCACCAGGCCTTGACGTAGTCGCCCTTGACGTTCTTGTACTGCAGGTAGAACGCGTGCTCCCACATGTCCAGCATCAGCAGCGGCACCAGGCCGGCGGCCAGGTTGCCCTGGTGGTCGTACAGCTGCACGACCAGCAGCTTCTGGCCGAGCGTGTCGTAGGCGAGGATCGCCCAGCCGGAGCCCTGGATGCCGGTGGCAGCGGCGGTGAAGTGCGCCCGGAACGCATCGAACGACCCGAACGCGTCGTCGATCGCCGCGCCGAGTTCGCCGTCGGGCTTGTCACCACCGTCGGGCGACATGTTCGGCCAGAACACAGAGTGGTTCACGTGCCCGGCGAGGTTGAACGCGAGGTTCTTCTCGAGCAGGTTCACGGTGGTGCCGATCGTGTCCTTCTCCCGCGCCTCGGCCAGCTTCTCCAGGGCCGTGTTCGCACCGCTGACATACGTCTGGTGGTGCTTGTCGTGGTGCAGCTCCATGATCGTCCCGCTGATGTGCGGTTCGAGTGCGCCGTAGTCGTACGGCAGATCGGGCAGGGTGTAGTCAGCCACGTCATCCCTCCGGGACTAGTCGACAACAGGTGCGGCCAACTGCCGCACGTCTTCAACCTACTGCGGGCACTGACTACCCGCCTGTGCCGGGGTGAACCGGTACCGGCCAGCTTGGCCGCGACCGTTCGTGTGCGACCGCGACTGTCCTGTCGGCACACCCGCACGGCGCCCGGTCGACGGCTTCCTATGCTGCCTGCATGACCGAGCCGACGCGCGGGTGGACGCGAGCGCTGCGCAGCGCCGTGCTCGCCGCCGTGGTCGTGGCGCTGGCCACGGTCGCGCACGTGCTCGGCGGCGGCACCGAACCCGGCCCGACCCGTCTGGCCGTGCTGTTCGCCCTGACGCTCGGCCCGTGCGTGGTGTTGACCGGGCGTCGCCTCGCCGCCCCGGCACTGCTCAGCGTCATGGCGCTCGGACAGGTCGGGTTGCACCACGCCCTGATGGCTGGCACGGCCATGTCGATGCCGCCGACGCCCGAGATGCCGGGCATGGCCGCCGGCCACCTGGCCCACCATGCCGCCGCGACCCTCGACGGTTCGGCCGCGCTGACGCATCCGGGTGGGCTGGCGCATCCGGGCGGGCTGGCGGCCCTGCTCGTCGGCGAGTCGACCCCGATGGTGCTCACGCACACCGTCGCCGCCGGGCTGACCGTCTGGGTATTGGCGTGCGGCGAGCGGGTCGCCTGGGAACTGTGGCTGTGCCTGCCGCACCTGTCCGAGCTACACGCGGTCAAACCGCTGCGCGTCGCGCCGCGAACGGTGCCCGCGCCCGACACCAGCGGCTTCACTGCGTTCACTGGCGTCGGGTGGGCGCGCGTCCTGCGCGGGCCCCCACCGGCTGACGTTCGCTGAACTGCCGAGCAGAGCGCGGCGACCTCACCGCGCCCTGGCGGCATGCCCTGGCCGCTACGGCCCCGATCGTCAACCCTGGAGTTCGTCATGCACGCAGTACTTCGTCATGCCCTGCCGTATACCCACCCGCCTGCAGAACCTGAACGCCGCGGCCGGTTGCGACCGCTGCGCGGGCTCGCCATCGTCGTGTCCGCGTTGGTCCTCGCGCTGATCCCGGTGACCGGCGCGTCCGCCCACGTCAAAGTCCGCACCGACGGCACTCCCGTTGCCGGCGGCTACGCCACGCTGCGGTTCTCGGTTCCCACCGAGTCCGACTCGGCGTCCACGGTGAGCCTCGCTGTCACGCTGCCGGCCGATCACCCGTTCTCGTCGGTCCGCGTAAAGCCCCAGCCGGGTTGGACCGCGAAACTGACCGAGACGAAGTTCGACCAGCCGGTCGCCGTCGGCACCATGAACCTCACCGAGGCGGTGACGAAGGTGACCTGGACCGCGCAGCCCGGGCACGCACTCGGGCCAGACGAGTTCGGCGAGTTCGCCCTGTCGGTGGGCCCGCTGCCAGCAGCCGGCGAGCTGCGCCTGCCCGCGGTGCAGCGCTACTCCGACGGCACCGTCGTGCGCTGGACCCAGCACAGCACGCCCGGCGCAGACGAGCCCGAGCATCCGGCGCCGACGTTGACGATTGCCGCCACCGCGCCAGCCGAATCCGAGGCGTCCACCAACACCACCGCCGTGGTGGCGATCGTGCTCGGCGGCATCGCAGTGCTCATCGCGCTGGCCGCGCTGATACGTGCCCGTCCGCGGGGTGACCACAGGTGACCCGGCCGGCCGACCGCCGGGTCACCGCACTGGCCCGGCTGACGGCTGCGCTGGTCGCGATGCTGCTGATGCTCCTCGGCACAGCGATACCGGCGCAAGCGCACGCCACGCTGGAGTCGAGCTCGCCGGCCGACGGGGCGAGCCTGACCGCGCCGCCGGCCAAGGTCGTGCTCACCTTCGACGAGCCGGTCGGCAGCGAGGCGAACGCGCTCACCGTCACCACCGCCGACGGCGTGCGCCGGGACGCCGGTGACGCCGCGGTGCTCGGACCGAAGCTGTCGGCCTCGATCAAGCCCGGCGCTCCCGGCGGCACGTGGACGGTGGAATGGCGCGTGGTGTCCGCCGACGGGCACCCGGTGAGCGGCGCGTTGCACTTCACCGTCACCGGGCGACCGGCACCGACCGCCACCGCGGCACCGAACGCGGCGGGCGGGTCCGGCCCGGGTACGGCTACCGTGGCCGGCATCGTGATCGTTGCCGTGCTGATACTGGCGGGCCTGGGTGTCGTGCTGGTACGACGCGGCCGCGCAGGCGACGACGGGGAGTGAGGCGGCCCGTGGCCGGCTAGCCTGCGGTCCGACCCTGGAGGTGCCGACGATGGTCACCCTGCTCGACGGCGAGCCGGTGGAATCCTGGCTGCGACGACGCGGCCTCGTGACCGCCGAGGAGCCGGTCAGTGTCGATCGGCTGTCGGGCGGGGTGTCCAGTCTGGTGGTGCGGGTAGGCACGCCGCGACGATCGCTCGTGCTCAAACAGGCACTGCCGCAGCTGCTGGTGGAACAGACCTGGACCGCGGACACGATCCGGCTCGTGCACGAGGCCCGCGGGCTCGCGCTCGCGCACGAGCTGACCCCGACCCTGGTCCCGGCGGTGGTCGACCTGGACGAGCAGGCGATGGTGCTGGCCATCGACTGCGCGCCGTCGACGTGGGCCGACTGGCGGTCGCTGCTGCTCGCCGGGCAGGTCGATCCGGCGATCGGCCCGGTACTGGGGCATGCCCTGGCCAGCTGGCACCGGGCCGGCGCGGCACGCGTGGACGACCTGGCGCGGTTGCTGCCGGCCGGCCAGCACTGCTTCGACCAGCTGCGGGTGGACCCGTTCTACCGGTTCACCGCGGACCGGTTACCGGACCTGGCCGGCCGGATCGCCGCGGTGCAGGAGACGCTGGACACCGACCCGGCCCGCACGTTCGTACACGGAGACTTCTCGCCGAAGAACGTGCTGGTCGGTGCGGACGCGGGCGGTGTCGCCTGCTGGGTAGTCGACTTCGAGGTGGTGCACGTCGGCGCGGCCGCGTTCGACCCGGCGTTCCTGCTGACCCACCTGGCGCTGAAGTCGCTGCATCGACCCGCCGACGCCGGGCTGCTGTTCGCCGCCGCACGCGGGTTCTGCCGCAGCTATGCCGAGGCGATCGGACCGGACCTGGCGCCAGCCTGGCGCAGCATCTTCGACCATGTTGCGGTACTGCTACTGGCGCGGGTGCACGGGAAGTCGCCGGCGGCCTACCTGTCCGCGCAGGAGGCCGACCGCGCTACCGCGTTGGGCACCGAGATGCTGCTCGGTCACGAGGTGGATTCGGCCGAGGCTTTGTGGACCGCGATCGAGTCACACCAGCCCGACAGCGAATCAGCCTACTGACAGGAGACATCGTGACCGGAGCCACCCGAATCCGCGGCGTGCAGGCGTGGGAAGCATTGGACTCCCGCGGCAATCCGACGGTGGCGTGCGCGGTGACCCTCGCCGACGGCAGCGTCGGCACGGCGCTGGCACCGTCGGGGGCCTCGGTCGGCAGCCACGAGGTGCTCGAGCGGCGCGACGGCGGTGACCGTTATGCGGGCCACGGGGTGCGAGCCGCGGTCGCCGCGGCCGGTGGTGAACTCGGCGCAGCCGTGACCGGCCTGGACGCAGCAGACCAGGCGAGCCTGGACGACGCGCTGCGCGCGTGCGACGGCAGCCCGGACCTGTCCCGGCTGGGCGGCAACGCCGTGCTGGCGGTGTCGGTGGCCGGGCTGTTGGCGCATGCGGCCAGCTCCGGACGGCCGGTGTGGCAGGTGCTCGCGCAGGCGAGCGGCGTCGAACCGGTGCTGCCGCTGCCGATGGTCAACATCCTCTCCGGCGGCGCGCACGCCGCTCGGTGCATGGACATCCAGGATGTGCTGGCGGTTCCGGTCGGCGCACACGACGTCGCGAATGCGCTCGAACAGGTCGACCGGGTGCGCCGGGCGTGTGCGGAGCTGGCAGTCGAAGGTGGCGCACGGCCCGGCCTGGTGGCAGACGAGGGCGGCATCGCGCCGGTGCTCGCCACCAACCGCGCGGCGGTCGAGCTCGTACACCGGGGGATCGAGCGCGCCGGGCTGCGACCCGGTACCGACATGGCGATCGCGGTGGATGTGGCGGCCAACCAGTTCGCCCGGCCGGGCCCGGACACCACGACGTATGAGCTGCGGCTGGAGGGACGCACCGTCAGCGCCGAGGAATGGCTGGCCGAGCTGGCCGGCTGGGCTCGCGAGCACCCGGTGGTGTCGATCGAAGACCCGTTGCACGAAGACGACTGGCCGGGGTGGGCGCAGGCCGCCGACATGCTCCTGCCCGGCCGACAGCTGTTGGGGGACGACCTGATCGCCACCCAACGCGACCGGCTCGAACGTGCGGCCGACACCGGCGTGAATGCCGTGCTGGTGAAGGTGAATCAGGCCGGCACCATCACCACCGCCGGGCAAGTCCTGCGCCGCGCCCGAGACCGCGGGATGGCGGCCGTGGTCAGCGCCCGCTCGGGCGATACCGAACAGAGCTGGCTGGCCGACCTGGCCGTGGGGTGGGCAGCCGGCCAGCTC
>Ga0164242_10009890_pt1 | contig 10249 bp, 13 predicted proteins | sample OricomgcompostMG_FD_108783 | JGI IMG/M metagenome (GOLD analysis project Ga0164242, IMG submission 108783) | Miracle-Growth compost microbial communities from Emeryville, California, USA - Original compost - Miracle growth compost (MG) ... | reverse complement strand
CTAGGTAGGAAAGAGGGCCGACAGCCCCAGCGACAATGCGACGACCGCGTAGCCCTTTTGGATAAATATGTATGCTTACCTTCCATGGGGATTGTAGAGAGCTAGTTACTGTAGGAGCATGGAAGGAGCATCGTTAGGAGCCCGACTATGTTGACTGGTGCGCTTCCAGTGGATCACCATGACTTCCACTGGCAACCTCCCCTCCCCAACCTCCCCCAGACTTCCTCGAAACAAGAAAGGAAACACGCGCTGGAAGAGTCGCGATCGTCGGCGTTTACCTGGATCGAACTCGCCTCATGTCCCATACATCGATGTATTGACTATAGATGGTGACGGATTGATTCTGGACATCGGTGAGGGCTCTGACTCGAAACCCTGAACGCGTGCGTATTGAAAGGGGGGGCAGTAACCCGCTTTAACGCTGGAGGGGTTGCGATCAGCAAAAGCAGACCCGCAGCAAAAGGTGGCTAGGCCCACGCAGGATGATCAAGCTTTACAGAGCCGAGGAAGGAAAGCAGATTTCAACCCAATGTGGAAACACACCAAGCGATTCCCAGGTACTCGGGACTGTCCCAAGTGTCCTTTCCACAAGAAGATGCAGCGCATCTACTTGGTACTATGCAAAGTGTTGTATGGGTACAGTGATAAGTCGCAAATCTACACAGTAGTTGTGTCAGCAAATAATTAATCTATTTCCAAAGTGGAGGGAGTGCTACCGAAGGAAACTGAAAGGGGGGGTTAAACGCCTCAGTGTCGGAGCCGGTCTCAATCATTTGAGTGGAAACTTGATTAGTAGGTTGGTGGGTTGGGAAAAGGGGCAGCGTGAAACCATCGCAAGACTGTTCGCGTAGACTGTTCGCGTAGACTGTTCGCGCACGGTTCGGCACTTTTCGACGACAGTTTGGACAGGCGCAGCGCAGGCAGGCCCGGCGATAGGCGTTGGAAGGGAAAGTGGAGGAAACCGAAAAGGGGAACGGGAATAATTAGCTTGACATAATGGCGTTGGCAGATAACCTGCTAGCGACATCTCCTCGGGGCGTATACAAAAGAGGGATGTTAGAGCCGGAAGTATTGTAAATCTGCCTGTGCGTAGGCAAACTATCGACTTGGGTTGGAGGACCGAAGAGGACCCGGATGGTAAGGTGTCTCCACCGGATCCGGCTCGGCGACCCATTTCTATATGCGTAATTGAGGAAAGTGTGGCGCTAGGCCTAACTCCAGAGGCAAGGAGCTGCCATGTAAGACACATGGAAAATCACGAGCTGGGGCCAATCGGTTCGCCTATCTTGTGAAGCCCAGAATAGTGTGGATTAGCGCAGGGGTCGGATGCTCCTCGGAGCAGACTAGCATGGAAATGCATGTTCCAGATCTCACATGCGCCCCCCTCGGTGGGAGCCATCCTCGGGAATTTGATATTAAGGGCTTGCTTGCTCGCCACCATGAATACTCGGATCTCCAGCCCGCCGCCTCCCAACCTCAAGTCCAATCTCGAGCATCCTCGTCGTGAGACGAAGCCGCCGACATGAGGTTGCAATTGCTATCTTCCCTGGCACTGGTCCTGCTAGGCTCGTTGACGGCGTGCCGGGCCCAGGATTCGGCGCCCTCTGCCCTTGAGACGCTCCCCGATTGCGCGGTACGTAAAATAGACATATTCCGTGTTCTGTGCGGCCCCAAACCCTCGTTGCTGACGCCGTAGACACCTAGATTGAATGTTTGGCGACCGCTGTCCTCAACTCTCCGTGTTCGTTTACGAACCAGACGTGCCTCTGCACCAATGCCCGCCTCCAAAACGACGTGACAGGATGCGTCACTGCCAACTGCACCGTGAAGGAGTCATTGTGTAAGCTTCTCCTTGGATTCAACCTTCCACCTGCTCTCCCTGGTTCGAGATCTAGACTCGCTTCATGAAAGGAGACTGCTAACAACACATGAACCGCCAGTTACCAAGAACGTGACCGAATCAAACTGTCATGTCCCGCTACGCGACAAAACCAAGCTCATTTCAAACGTTGGAATTATTCTGGGGACCATCACGGGTTTCCTAGTCGTCGGTCGCTTAGCATTCAAACAATTCGTCGCCAAGACCGGCTGGTCGGCGGATGACTGGGCCATTCTTGCCACCACTATTGTCGGTGTTCCGAGTACCGTTTTGGGAGTTCACGGCACCGCGGCCAACGGGCTCGGTAAAGACGTGTGGACGCTCCCGTTCGATAAGATCTCAAATTTCGGTCTGTACTTCTACATAATCGAAATTCTCTACTTCGCCGATGTAGCGCTTCTGAAGACGTCAATCCTCCTCTTCTACCTCAGGATCTTTCCCACGCCCAGAACCCGGAAGGCCCTCTGGGCCACATTGATCGTTAATGGGATGTTCGGTGTGGCTTTCGTCGTCGCCGCGATCTTCCAGTGCACCCCAATCAGCTACTACTGGGAAAACTGGCATGGAGAGGTGGATGGCATGTGTTTAAACGTTAACGCAATCGGCTGGAGTAACGCGATTATCAGCATCGTGCTCGATATATGGATGATTGCAATTCCGCTGAGCCAGCTGCCGAAGCTTCGCCTGCACTGGAAGAGGAAATTGGGAGTTGGCCTGATGTTTTGCGTTGGCATATTGTAAGTTCCTTCCCCACCTGCTCTCCTCGCCTGCCCGAAGATACGCAAGTCCATCACTACCATCAGACCCCCGGGACCTCTTCGCTGATACTCTATCGGTCCAGTGTGACCATTGTCAGCATACTCCGCCTTCAGTCGCTTGTGTCCTTCGCAAACTCGCACAACCCGACATGGGACAACTGGAGTGTCTCGAATTGGTCCATCGTCGAGATCAACGTTGGCATAATCTGCGCCTGTATGCCGACTGCACGCCTAGCACTCATGAGAGCGTTCACCGTCTTCAGAGAAACGACGAACAGAAGCGGTTACTACGGGTACCCAAACCAGGGAAGCAAATCGGGCGCCGGCCCACGTAGCCGTACAGCAGCGACACCCTCCAGCGCTCCTGCGGCCTCGAAGATGCCTTCTGGCGCGATCACATACCAAAAGTCCTTCACAGTGCAGTATAGTGACCATGACGAGGCGAGCTTGGTGCACATGAGAGATCTCGACGCTGGCGGGAGAGATGGGAGGGAGTCGCAGAGAACTGTCAGTGTGAGCTCCTCTTGAGATATATTAAGACTGGGTTTCCACAATCAGATCCGTCATGGAAGCCCTCCCAATGCACCAAGACGTAATGAGTCGAAGTATCGCTGAGCTACCCCATGCCGCGAAGGTCCCAGGGAACAGTAGGTGGTACCACCGATCCCTCGGCGCCTGCTAGAAACCTGACAGCGGCAATTCTTCGCGCTACTGCCACTTTATACCCCCGTCGGCTCATATGCAGAGCCAAATCGCGGGGAAGTGTCTTATTTGACACGGCATATCAATCTCGGTTCAGAGATCCGGGAGTGAGCCGAGAGTCTAGGCCCACGGACGAAAGCTTAAAACCCTTGACACGGCATCAACAGGGGATATTCAGACATCCGAGACGTCACGCTACTTCTGAGTAAATTGCGGGTAGCTACGGGGGGGAAATACGAGGCGATCATTGCGATCGCCGACCCGCATCGAGCCCCACATACTTGGCTGCTGTGGACGCCATTATTCGACATGAGACACTGCGATGCATCCATCATCGATGCATCCATCCAGTGCGGAGAAATGGGTCCTGCAAATGCTACCTGCCGGAATGGACGAGATGTCGGGTGTATGGGGATATAGAAAGGAACAGACTGGTCGCCCATCTTCCCAAGTTCTGGTCTGACTCTCAAACTCTCACGCCATAATAATTACCCTTCAGGAATGCGATAGTCAGTTAGCATGCCTCTAATTAATACACTCCGAGCCACGGCGTTCCTCTATCTCTCGACGCTTGGCCTTGCCAAGCTAGCCCTCAGTCAGGTTGACGTTCTCCGCCATGTCGATCCGCTCATTGGAACTGTAAATGGGGGTTTGTAATGACCTTGACTCCCGTTGTTGCTCGGAGCTGCTCACACTCGACAGGACATGTTTTCCCAGGGGCTACCTTGCCGTTTGGAATGGCGAAGGCGGTAGCGGATGTAAACACGGAACTCCAGGGAGGATTTGCCTCTGACAATGGCGATAGTAAGACCGCACGACCTTGAAGAGGGCCCCGGTGTGTATCCAAGCGGTATTGGTCACAAGATCCTGATATGTTTCTACAGTAACTGGTTTCTCGCATATGCACGATTCTGGAACCGGAGGGGTACGTCAACAGTCCCCATTTACGTCAAATGGGTTAAGTCAGAATAATTGTCTAACATGTACATGAAAGGGAGCCTCACTCGGAAACTTTCCGATATTTGCCCAGACCGGATGCGCGGGAGATAACCTGGACAACTGTTTCTTTACCAAGACACTTCGATCATCTCAGCGCATCAATGAAACGGTCCAGGCTCATCCCGGGTACTTCGCCGTCTCCTTGAACACCTCCGTCCATGCCGAGATGACCGTAACGAACCACTCCGCCCTGTACCGCTTTACGTTTCCTCCCAAGGCAAACTCTACGTGGTCCAACTCCACCGCCGCTCCCTTTCCCGAGCTGCCATATAGCCCGTTGGTGCTTGCCGATCTCACCGACCTCTCGGATTCCCGTTTGAACGCCAGCATCTCCGTGGACCCCGAGACCGGCCGCATCGTAGGGAACGGAACTTTCCGTCCATCATTCGGTATCGGATCATACGACTTGCATTTCTGCGCTGACTTCAAGGGAGCGCCCATTAGGGATACGGGCGTGTTTATGAATAACCGTGCGGGCAGCGACCCGAAAAGCCTGGAGGTATATTCAACCGGCACGGACTCCCCTCCGGTACCTGCGGGTGCCTGGGCTCAATTTCACCCACCAAAGTCGGACCAGCTCCTCGTACGCGTGGGTCTGTCGTTTATCAGCACGGAGCAGGCATGTCGGAATGCGGAGGAGGAGATTGAACACTTTGACTTTGAGTCGACTCTGTCGGCAGCGGAGAATGCGTGGAGAGAGAAGCTCGGGGTGGTTCAGGTTGACAGTACCGGCGTCAACTCTACCTTCCTCACGACTTTCTGGAGCGGTACTTACAGGAGCATGATATCACCCCAGGATTACACAGGTATGACCGAATCCGCACCCAGCGATGAGTGTGTCGGTGGTGTACTAATGCCACCCCTGTAGGCGAGAACCCGCTTTGGACGAGCACGGAGCCGTGTAAGTCGAAAGGAGACCTTTTTTTTTTTTTTTTTGCGACATCAAATTGCTAATGATCGCAAAGACTACGACAGTTTCTACTGTATCTGGGACAGTTACCGAAGTATTCATCCACTACTAACCATTCTCGACCCGCACAGTCAGACACTGATGATACGGAGCCTCATTGATATTTTCCGATATGAGGGAAAGCTACCTGACTGCCGGATGAGCCTGTGTAAAGGGTTTACACAAGGTGGAAGCAACGCTGATGTGGTGCTTGCAGATTCCTATTTGAAAGGTCTCACTGATGGTATTGACTGGGAGACCGGGTATGAGGCCGTGGTCTCTGATGCCGAAGGTAAGTTGGCATTCCTTTTCTAGGTACGCGACGTAGGAATATAGGTTAACCAGGAAAAGATGAACCACCAATCTGGTCAGTTGAAGGGAGAGGCGGTCTCGCCAGTTGGAAGAAGTTGGGATATATCCCAACAGATGACTTCGACCCTTACGGAGTAGGACCATTCACACGGTCGATATCGAGGACGGTAGAGTACGCCTACAATGACTTTTGTATTGCCAAGATGGCAAAAGCCATGGGAAAGGACTCAGATGCCGAGAAGTATATCCAACGCTCAGATAACTGGATAAATATGTTCAAGCAAGATCAGAGGTCTATTGTCAACCTCTCGACATCCGAAGACCAGCCCAACTTTGTGGACAGCGGCTTCCAAGGATTCCTCCAACCGCGATACCTCAATGGCACGTTTGGCTACCAAGACCCAACTCTCTGCTCGCCGCTATACAACCTCACCTCGTGCTACCTAAATACGGACGGGCACGAAACATACGAAGGTAGCAGCTGGCTTTACACTTTCTATGTACCACAAGATATGGCCACCCTAGTCACGACTCTCGGAGGGCCCGACGAGTTTGTCCGCCGGTTGGAGTACCTGCACAAGACACCCAACTTACTCTACTTTGGAGACGAGCAATCCTTCCTCCTCACGTACCTCTTCCACTATGCCGGCCGACCCGGTTTGTCGTCTTACTTTGCTCATTATTACATCCCGAGCCAGTTCAACGACACCGCCGTTGGCATTCCCGGGAACGACGACTCCGGGGCTATGGGGTCGTTCAGCACCCTGACGATGATGGGTATGTGGCCCGTCAGCGGACAGAACGTATACCTGATCATCCCGCCCTTCTTCCCCGAGGTCAACGTCACAAATCCGGTCACTGGCAAGACGGCGACCATTCGAAACATCAACTTTGATACTGCGTACGAGAATATTTACATTCAAAGTGCGACGTTGGACGGAAAGCCGTATAGGAGGAACTGGATCACGCACAAATTCTTTGCTGAGGGTGGTCTGTTGGAGTTGACTCTGGGTAAGAACGAGAGCAACTGGGGGGTTGAGCAGGACGATTTACCACCCAGCGCGTCAAGCCACTTCTAAGGTAATTCAGAAGTTTACTAAGTTGGTAGTTTGTACAGAGACGGGAGGTGGGGTTTCGAGGACTAGGGGTCTTCGATAACGGTCCGATAGTAGAAGACACACGCTCTTCTCCCTTCAGTTATCTAGGCCATCTCCTTGCGTCCTGACGAACTATACACGGCGCGCATTGACTATAACTCGTCCTTCTCAGCCTCAGCGGCTTCCCCCTGCGCCTTCAGGACCTGCGCCTTCACCGTGAATGTCATCGTCCTCTCCTTGGCGTTCCGGTTGGCCTTGGTGTGAGCGGTCCAGGCAACAACCCCGCCGTCGCTCAACTTGGGGCTGTATTTTGAGATATCGGCCATTGTATCTGCGACGTTCCATGTCAGTTTCCGTGTTGGGTAAGGTCGGAAATAACTAGGGACCGGCCTGCTCACCTTTGCACTCGCTGCTCGCAGCCACCCAGAGCGGCAGGATGTCGTACACTGCGCCCGGCGCGAAAATGGCGACTCTCTTCTGATCTAGCGGCCGTAGGCCCGCGGCCATCTCGGGGCTCGCAAATTTCACGACGTTGCGGATGGTATCATCGCTCTCCTTGGGTTTATCGTACACGCCGAAAAGCCCCTTTCCCTCGCCGTCGTTCCTCTCCTGGTCCTCGATCCACTCTCGCACGGCGATAGGCACCTCCGAGTACTCCATCATCAGCAGGTTCCGGTCGTAGCCGTGCGGGTCGATCCCGTCCCAGCTGCCAGGGTATGCGCGGCCGCTGAACAACTTCTTCAGCGCGGCACTCCACGGTTTGAGGCCGTTTGGGAGCTTCTCCGATAGGTCGTCCAGCAGGTACTCTCGTGCCGAGAAGGTCTTCTCGGCGGAGCAGTCTGCGGAGAACTTCTTCATCCGGCGAGACGAGAACGGGTCGGCCCACTTGAAGTCCTCCAGCTTGGCCGGGTTGCCACCTGGTCTGGGGGGAGGCCCCCCGCCAATCGCGGCGGCGGTTGAAACTATGCAGCAGGTCGCGGCGACGGCCGCCCAGGTGTTAAGCTTCATTTTTACGGAGGCGCAAGGCGTATCAAGGAGGGCCTATTAAGAATTGATGCCGCGGAGAGCTGGGAGGGAAGAAGGAGAAGCAGGGCATCTCGCCCATGGCAGCTTTTTGACATGTGTTGCGCATGAAAAACGGCATGTTGTCCTTCTCGGAGTGCTGTTCCGTCTTTCCACATTCGACGCTGGAGCCCAGGGTGTCGCCTCCGGGTGGGGAATTTGGAGACATTGGGGTAGACAGCAATCGCCTCCAATGCTTATGTATCTCGAGCCCGTACACCGGTGTCTTGCTGGTGTGTCGAGAAAGGATTATTGCGAGTCCCTGATCAATGCGTTGAGAGGTTTCTGTATTCCGTACGAACTGAGTGAACGGGTCTTGCGATCGTGAGTGCTCCATGGTTCTCTGTCCGCTGACACATGGACCTGGTTCGAGTCAATTGGGGAGGGATTGGCTTCCCCACTTTCATCCTCCGAATGTAGAATAGCGTTGCATGCATGCAGGAACCCATGAGGGCCAATAGCGGGAGGATTATCGATAAGAGGGGGAAAAAAAACTCGGATACCCCTCAGGATCCGGTAAAAAAAAAAAAAAGCGACACACCGCCGCCGGTTCTGTTTACCTTGGACTCAAGTTGAGGATTTTGCCAGCGTATATTGCACCCCGAGTCGCCGCTCCAATTACCTCTCTTTCAATAACCATGTCAGCGGGAACAAAACACGACCGTGATGAGGGCGAGGACCAGGTTCCTCGCCTCACGAAAAAGGCCAAAACCGACCCCGCCGGGGCTCCCACGGAGGGGGTGAAGCCGAAGAAGGAGAAGAAGGACAAGAAGAGCAAGGAAAAGAAGGAAAAGAAAGACAAGGACCCCAAGGACAAGGAGGAGAAGAAAAGGAAGAAGAAGGAGAAGAAAGAAAAGAAGGAAAAGAAGCAGGCCAAGGAGTCCGTCTCTACTGGTGATGATGTATCTGCCGATAACCCGGTCGAGTCCGAGTCGTCCGAGCCCAAGAAGAAGGACAAGAAGGCGAAGAAAGAGAAGAAAGTAAACGGCTCTGACAATGCCGTCAGCGAAAAGCCCGCGGTTTCGGAGGCGCCCACAGACGGGGACCAGGTCAACGGCACGGAACAGACCCCTGGCTCTTACAAACAACTCCCCGCCCTCGATGCCGTCCCGGAGACGGAGATCCAGACATTCCTTGCGGAAGAGCAGATTGTTATTTCAGGAGGGTCGTCTAGCACGTCGCCCTCGGCCGCTACTCTTCGCCCAATTCTGCGGTTCGATTTCTTGCCTCGGTCAAAGCTGGTCGCCAAAGACCCGTTTGCCTCGTTCACCAAGCCCACTCCGATCCAAGCCTCATCGTGGCCTTTTGCCTTATCTGGGAGAGATGTTATCGGCATTGCTGAAACCGGATCCGGCAAGACACTTGCGTTCTCTCTCCCATGTCTCGAGGCACTTGCGTCGCAGGCCGAGCCCCGTCCCGCGAAGAGCAGCAAGGTCGTACACGCACGCGCCGTCATCGTCTCCCCGACTCGGGAGCTCGCCATGCAGACCCACGTGGCCATCTCTAGCCTCGCGTCTCTGGTCGGCCTCTCTGCGGTATGCCTATACGGTGGATCCAGCAAGGATGACCAGCGGACTTTGCTGCGACGGAACAGCGGCGCTGACATCATCGTCGCGACACCCGGGCGGCTCAAGGACTTCATGAGCGAAGGCTGCGTCTCGCTGTCCAAGGCAAAATTCGTCGTGCTCGACGAAGCCGATAGGATGCTAGACAAGGGCTTCGAGGACGACATCAAGATGATCCTCGGTGACTGTCCTCCTCGGGAGCAGAGGCAAACGCTAATGTTCACCGCTACGTGGCCAACTAGCGTGAGAGTCCTTGCTGAGGGATACATGGTCAATCCTATCAAGATAAAGATTGGAGGACAGGCGAGGGCTGGCGGCGTCGATGGCGAAGACGGAGAGGCCGGCGGCGTAATCGAGCTGCAGGCCAATAGCCGAATCACCCAAAAGGTCGAGGTTGTCGACCCCCGTGGGAAGGAACAGAGGGTCTTCCAGCTGATCCGCGAGGCACAGCAGGGCAAGGCCAAGGATGACAGGATCCTGGTCTTCTGCCTGTATAAGAAGGAGGCCGTGCGCGTCGAGCAGTCGCTCCAGAGGAAGGGTGTCCGCGTGGCAAGCATCCACGGTGACCTGAGGCAGGAACAGCGAACGCGGAGTCTCGAGGCATTCAAGGCTGGAACCACGCCGGTGCTGGTCGCGACTGATGTCGCTGCGCGCGGCTTGGATATTCCCGAGGTCAAGCTTGTGATCAATGTGACGGTACGTCGGCATGGCTGCAAAGTTCACGGGGGCTATCGTTCACCGCTCCCATTCGACCCATCTACCCCCGTGCTAACATGATATAGTTCCCCCTCACCATCGAGGATTATGTACACCGTATTGGTCGAACCGGTAGAGCAGGGAAGCAGGGCAATGCGTTTACGCTCTTTACCGAGCACGACAAAGCCCATTCCGGATCGTGAGAACCCCCAACCCTGTATCCGATCTCG
>Ga0164242_10009889_pt1 | contig 10249 bp, 8 predicted proteins | sample OricomgcompostMG_FD_108783 | JGI IMG/M metagenome (GOLD analysis project Ga0164242, IMG submission 108783) | Miracle-Growth compost microbial communities from Emeryville, California, USA - Original compost - Miracle growth compost (MG) ... | reverse complement strand
CGAGCAGGACGGCAAGCGCTACCTGAACCCGGGCGTCGAGATCCACCCCAAGAACCTCGGCGAGGGCATGACCAACGGGCTCAGCCAGCTCATCCAGTGGGCGGCCATCGCCGACCGGCTCGGCGTGGAGACGCGGTACGAGTCGAAGGTCATCGGCTTCCTCGGGGACGAGACCGGGATCGAGGGCGTCGTCGTGCGCGACCCGGAGGGCCATCGCTACGAGATCCGCGCCGCCGCGGTCATCGCGGCCGCCGGCGGCTTCCAGGCGAACCCGGCGATGCGCGCCCAGTACCTCGGCCCGAACGCCGACCTGATGAAGATCCGCGGCAGCCGCCACAACACCGGCGAGGTGCTGCAGATGCTGCTCGCGCTCGGCGCCCAGCCCGCCGGCCACTGGCAGGGCGCGCACGCCTCGCCGATCGACATCAGCGCGAGCCCCGTCGAGTCCGGCGACCCGGTCAACCGCTACTCCTACTGCTGGGGGATCACCGTCAACGAGCTGGGGCAGCGCTTCATCGACGAGGGCGAGGCCGAGATCTCCTACACCTACGCGAAGACCGGCTGGGCGGTGCAGCGCCAGCCGGGCTCGACCGCCTTCCAGCTCGGCGACCAGAAGGTGTGGGCGCAGTACCGCGACGAGTACAAGCCGACCGAGACCGTCTGGGCTGACACCCTCGAGGAGCTCGCGCAGCGGATCGGACTGAACCCCGAGGTGCTGCAGCGGACGATCGCGGAGTTCAACGAGGCCGTCGACACCGCCATCCCCTTCGACCCGACCGTCCGGGACGGCCGCCGCACGAACGGTCTCGCGATCGACAAGAGCAACTGGGCGCAGCGCATCGACGAGGGGCCGTTCTTCGCCGGACAGATCACCGGCGGCGTGACCTTCACCTTCGGCGGTCTCAAGGTGGACGCCGACGCCCGGGTGATCTCGGTGGGCGGCGAGCCGATCCCCGGCCTCTACGCCACCGGCGACATCCTCGGCATCTTCTTCCACAACTACCCCTCGATGACGGGGCAGACCAGGAACCTGGTCTTCGCCCGCCGGGCCGGCCGCCACGCGACGAGCCTGCTGCCGACGCGATGACCTACCAGGCGGCGGACGGTCGCCTCCGACTCGCCCTCACCGGCGAGTCGATGATCACCCGCGCGCTGCGCCCCTTCGCCGAGCCGCGGTTCCTCGCGCTGCGCGAGCTGCTGCGCTCGGCGGATGCCGCCTTCACGAACGGCGAGATGCTGTTCCACGACTTCGAGGGCTCGCCGACGCACCGCTCGGCGACCTGGATGCGCTCGCACCCCCGTCACATCGGCGATCTGCAGTGGATGGGCTTCGGTCTGGTGGCGACGGCGAACAACCATGCCTTCGACTACGGCGAGACGGGCCTGCTCGCCTCGCTGCGGCATCTCGACGCCGCCGGGGTGACCCATGCCGGCAGCGGCCGGAACCTCGCCGAGGCCGTCGCCCCAGCCTATCTCGACACGCCCGCCGGGCGGGTCGCGCTCGTCGCCGGCACCACCTCGGGGCGCTACCAGTCGCGCGCCGGCGAGCAGCGCCCCGACCTGCAGGGCCGGCCCGGGACGAACCTGCTGCGCTGGATGGCGCAGTGGCACGTCGACGAGGCCGCGTTCGCGGCGATGCGGCGCACCGCCGAGGCCTTCGGGTGGCCGGCGCGGCCGCCGGCGGACTGGAGCCGCGCCTTCCCGCTGCCGGCCGCCGAGCCGGAGGACGTCGTCTATCTCGCCGACCGCAGCATGTTCCCCTCCTCGGACGATCCGCTGGCCCGGTACGTGCGCGGCGAGGGCTTCGGCATGCGCTCCGTGCTCCACGCCGCCGATCTCGCGCGGAACCTGCGCGCCATCCGCGACGCCCGGCACATGGCCGACTGGGTGATCTACAGCATCCACAGCCACGAGTACGCCGGATCCGAGGAGGTGCCGGCCGAGCATGTCGTCGCGCTCGCGCACGCCGCGATCGACGCCGGCGCCGATGTGGTGGTGGGTCACGGCCCGCACCGCGACCGCGGCATCGAGATCTACCGCGGTCGGCCGATCCTCTACTCGCTCGGCAACTTCATCGCGGAGAACAACACGGTGGAGCGGCTGCCGCAGGACGCTCTCGACCAGTTCGGCCTCGGCCTCACCGACGACGCGGTCGACCTCTACGATGCGCGCGACGCGCGCGCCCGCGCCGAGGGCACGAGCCACTCCGGCATCGGTCCCTACGGCTGGAGCGCCGCGGCGATGGTGACCTTCGAGGCCGGGGAGCTCCGCGCGCTCGAGCTGCACCCCGTGGACCTCCACCCGGGCGCGCCGCGCGGTCAGGCCGGCCGCCCGATGCTCGCCGAGGGCGATGTCGCCGCGGCGGCGCTCGACGGATTCCGCTGGATGTCCGCGCCCTTCGGCACGACGATCGACGTGGACGGCGAGCGCGCCGCCGTCCGGCTCTGAGCCCGGCCGCTACGCCAGCAGCGCTCGGATCTCTGCCAGCTCGTCCTCGGTGGCGTCGGCCTCCCAGCGCTTCGCGACGGTGTTCACCTTCTGCAGGCCCACCTCGTCGAAGCCGAGCTCGACGAGGCGCTGCAGGCGCTCCGCGGCCTCCGCCGGCGGGCAGCGCAGCGTGAACGGCCCGTCCTCGTCGAGCCGCTGGTGCGGGGCGGTGAGGTCGACCGGCAGGGTCGCGACCATCGCCCGGCGGCCGCCGAGGTCGCGGTAGCGAGCGATCCCCTCGCGCAGCACGTTCAGGCTGGTGCGCGCGGCCGAGCAGATCCAGCCGTCGTAGTCGCGCACCGCGCGCTTCAGCGAGATCTCGCTGTGCCAGGCGCCGAGCAGCATCGCCGGTCCGCCCTGCGTCTCCGGCCACGGGTCGAGGAAGGCGTCTCCGACCCGTTCCCCGTGGCACAGCGCCCTGACCGTCGCCATGGTGGCGTGGAGGCGTCGGAAGCGCTCGTCAAAAGGAATGCCGCCGAGCGAGAGGGCGACGTCGCTCGATCCGGCGCCGACGCCGAACTGGAATCGCGCTCCGCTGACGAGCTGCAGGCTCAGCACCCGCTGCGCGAGCTCGAGCGGGTTCCGGAACGGCACGATGTACACCGCCGTGCCGAGCTCCACTCGGGTCGTCGCGGCGGCGGCGATGCTCAGCCAGACCATGGGATCGGGCCGCGGCTGGACCTCCGGCACGAGCGAGTCGGGCTGCCAGATGGCATCGAAGCCGGCGTCCTCGATCATCCGGGCCCGCCGGGCGATGCCGCTCGCATCGAGCGGCGCTCCGGCCGCGTCGCGGTAGGAGATGTTGATCCCGAGCTTCATCGTCGCGCCTCTCTCGGTCGCACCGGCCGGCGACGACGCCCTTGCCGGCCCGAGGCCGACGGAGATTCCGGAATGTCGGATCGTCGGTCATCCGTAACACAGTATGTTTATCATAGCTCGGCGCCGCCATCGGACGCCGAGCCGACCGGAAGGAGCCGACGTGGAGGAGACCGACCGCGAGCCGCTGCGAACCGGCGGCCGACAGGGCTACCTCCGCATCGCCACCGAGGAGGCCTGGGCACCACCGGCGCTCATGGACGAATGGCACCGGATGATCGACGCCGGCGAAGGCGGCCCCGGCTTCCGCAGCCTGATCGGCCACTACCTGACGAGCGACTCGGCCCGCGCCCGATTCATCCGCGACGGGCTCACCGACGCCGGCGAGCTCCGCCTCGCGCACATGGACGCCGCCGGCATCGACCACGCCATCCTCGCCCTGACCTCCCCCGGCACCCAGACGCTCGACGCGGACCGCGGCCGAGCCCTCGCCGAGCTCGCCAACGACCAGCTCGCCGACGCCGTCCGGGCCCACCCCGACCGATTCTCCGGCCTCGCCGCCGTCGGCTTCGAGGACGTCCCCGCCGCGGTCGCCGAGCTCGAGCGAGGCGTGACCCGCCTCGGCCTCCACGGCCTCATCGTCAACTCCCACATCCGCGGCCGCTATCTCTCCGACCCGTTCTTCTGGCCGATCCTCGAGGCGGTGGAGGCGCTCGACGTCCCGCTCTACCTCCACCCGAACACGCCGAACGACGCGATCATCAGCACCTTCCTCGAGTCGGGCCTCGACGGCTCGGTCTTCGGCTTCCAGGTCGAGACCTCGCTGCACGCGCTGAAGATGATCACCTCCGGCGTCTTCGACCGCTTCCCGCGGCTGCGCGTCGTGCTCGGCCACCTCGGCGAGGCACTGCCCTACTGGCTCTACCGGCTCGACTACATGCACGCCGGGATGGTCGCCTCCCACCGCTATCCCGCGATCGGGCCGCTGCAGCGCCGCATCAGCGACTACCTCCGCGACAACGTCTGGATCACGACGAGCGGGATGCCCGCCGCCGAGCCCATCCTCTTCGCCCGTCAGGTGCTCGGCCCCGAGCGGGTCATGTACGCCATGGACTACCCCTACGAGTACAGCCCCGACGAGGTCCGGATGCAGGACGCGCTGTCGCTCCCGTCGGCCGAGAAACGGGCCTTCTTCGAAGGCATCGCCATCGACGTGTTCGGCCTCGACGAGGCGGCTCTGCGCCGCGCTTGAGCGCGAGAGGCCCACGGACATGCCAGAATCTCCCAAGAACGCAAGATCCCGGGCGAAGGCCCGGCTGAGGTGAGGGGTCTGCCGTAGACACGTCATCACCGCTCCCGCTCTACCACCAGGTCGCGGGCGTACTCCGGCAGCGAATCGCGGACTCCGTCTATCCGCCGGGATCCCGGCTCGCCCCGGAGGACGAGCTCGCCTCGGAGTTCGCGGTCAGCCGCGCGACCATCCGGCAGGCCGTCAGCCAGCTCGTCGACGCCGGACTCGTCATCCGACGGCAGGGCAGCGGCACCTACGTCCAGCCCCGCACGCCCACCATGCTCCAGCAGCGGTTCCGCGGCTCGCTCGGCGACCTCATCCGCGAGTCGCACCATGCCTCCGGGCGGGACATCGTCGTCGAGCACGGCGTGCGCCTCCCGGACCGCGTCGCCACCGAGCTGGGGATCCCCGGTCAGACCGGCACGATCGTGCGTCGCACCCGGCTCATGGACGAGGTCCCCTTCGCCTACACCGTCACCTACCTCTCCGACGAGATCGGCAAGCTCATCGGACCGAAGGACCTCGCCGGGAAGGCGCTCATGGAGGTCCTCATCGAGCACGGCATCCAGCTCGCGAGCGCGACCCAGTCCATCCGCGCCCAGCTCGCCGACGCGGACCTGAGCACGCAGATCGGCGTCGACCTCGGCGCGCCGCTGCTGTACGTCGAGCGCGTCGTCATCGACTCGACCGGCAGGCCCGTCGAGTACGTGTGCTCCTGGTATCGCGGCGATCGCTACGAGTACTCCGTCCAGCTGGACCTCGCCGGCTCCGGGAACGACCCGTACCGCACCCTCGCCTGAGGCTCAGCGCCGCAGGAACCGCGCCACCGAGGCCCGGTGCTCCGCCGTGGTGTACGCGATCGCCTGCGCCTGGCCGCCCAGCTGCGCGATCTGCTCCGGATCCGACTCGAAGGACCGGCTGAGGATCGACTTCATGAGCGCGATCGCGGCGGTCGAGCCGCCCGTGTAGCGCCCCGCCAGACTCAGCGCCTCCTCGACGGCCCGGCCCGCGAGAGCGAGCTGATCGGCGAGGCCGATCCGGAGCGCCTCGTCCGCCTCCACGACGCGCCCGGAGTACAGCAGGTCCTTCGCCCGCTGCATGCCGACGCGCCGCGGCAGGAAGTACATGCCGCCGCCATCGGGGATGAGACCCCGTGTCACGAACGCGGCGCCGAACCGCGCCTCCGGCGCCGCGACGATGAAGTCGCAGGCCAGCGCGAGATCCATGCCGAGACCCATCGCCGGCCCGTTCACGGCCGCGATGGTGACCCGGTCGAGCTCCCGGAGCCGCTGGACGAAGCCCGCGGTCCGCCGCTGCCGCCGCCAGCCGTCGATCGCGACCCGGTCGGGATCCGCCGCCAGCCGATTCCCCATCGCCTTCACGTCGCCGCCCGCGCAGAAGGCGCTGCCGCGCCCGGTCAGCACGAGCGCCTTCACCCCCGGATCGGCGGCGATCTCGTCGAGGGCCTCCGCGAAGGCCTCCCGGAGGGCGTCGTCGATCGCGTTCCGGGCATCGGGCCGGTTGAGCGCCACGACGGCGACGTCGCCCTGCCGGACGACCTCGACGACCTCCCCGCTCATCGGCTCAGCCCCGCCAGATTGATGTACTTGAGCTCCATCCAGTCGTCGATCCCGTACTTGGATCCCTCCCGGCCCAGCCCGGACTGCTTCACGCCGCCGAACGGCGCCATCTCGTTCGACACCCGACCGGTGTTCACCCCGACCATGCCGGTCTCCAGCGCCTCCGAGACCCGCCACACCCGGCCGACATCGTGCGTGTAGAGGTAGGCGACGAGCCCGTACTCGGTGTCGTTCGCCTTCGCGATGACCTCGTCCTCGTCGTCGAAGACCGCGATCGAGGCGATCGGCCCGAAGGTCTCGTCCGACCACGGCAGCATGTCCGAGGCGAGCCCGGTGATGACCGTCGGCTGGAAGAAGGTGAGCCCGAGCTCGCTCGGCCGGCCGCCCGCCAGCAGCGTCGCCCCGCGATCGAGCATGTCCTGCACGTGGCGCTCGACCTTCTCGAATCCCTTCTCGTCGATGAGCGGTCCCATCTCGACGCCCGGAGTGAAGCCGCCGCCGACCTGCACCCGCTCGGCCCGCGCCCGCATCGCCTCGGTGAAGCGCTCCGCGACGCCCCGCTGCACGAAGATCCGGTTCGCGGCGGTGCAGATCTGCCCGGCGTTCCGGAACTTCGCCGAGACCACGCCCTCCACCGCCCGATCGACGTCGGCGTCGTCGAAGAGGATGAACGGCGAGTTGCCGCCGAGCTCCATCGACACCTTCTGGACGTTCGTGGCGGCCTGCCGCAGCAGCAGCCGCCCCACCCCCGTCGAGCCGGTGAAGCTGAGCTTGCGCACCGTCGGGTTCGAGGTCAGCTCCTCGCCCACCTCCGGCGCGCGGTTCGAGGTGACCACGTTGAAGACGCCCTTCGGCAGCCCGGCGCGCAGGCCGAGCTCCGCGAGGGCGGTGCAGGTCAGCGGGGTCTGCGCGGCCGGCTTCACGACGAAGGTGTTCCCAGCACCCAGCGAGGGGCCGAGCTTGCGGGTGATCATCGCCGCCGGCAGGTTCCACGGGGTGATGCCGGCGGTCACGCCGACCGGCTGCTTCAGGACGATGATCCGGGCGTCCTGCGTGTTCGAGGGGATGACGTCGCCGTAGACGCGGCGCCCCTCCTCGGCGAACCAGTCCAGATATCCGGCCGCATAGACGACCTCGCCGCGCGCCTCGTCCCACGGCTTGCCCTGCTCCGAGGTGAGGATCGCAGCGACATCGTCGGCGTTGTCGCGGATCAGGTCCGCCCATCGGCGCAGGATCCACGATCGCTCGACGGCGCTCGTCGCCCGCCATGCCGGCAGCGCGGCCTCCGCGCTCGCGATCGCCGCGGCGGTGCCCTCACGGCCCAGATCCGGCAGCATCACCAGGACGCCGCCCGTCGCCGGATTCCGTACCGGGAACCCCTCGTCGCCCTCGACGCGGATCCATTCGCCGTCGATCAGCGCCGCGTCCCGCAGCAGACCCGGATCCCGGAGCCGCCCGAGCAGCGTCGTCCGTTCCTCATCCATCATCAGTTCCTCCTCGCCATCGCATTCAGCCCGCGGGCCGCCCGGACCGAGTCGGTGTACCAGGGCACTCCGAGCTCGTCGAGGATCTCGATGGTCGAGGCCGCCGGCTTCGTATAGGTGAATATCGCGAGGGGCACCGGGGATTCCGCGATGACCTTCGCGAGCTCGTGACGATCGCCGTCGAGCCGCCCCTTGCTCGACAGCGACGTCGCCAGGATGATCATGTCCACCTCGCCGGAGGCGGCGAGGTCGCGCAGCGGTGGGGCGAAGGAGCCGCCGGCGAGGAACTGGGCGGTGAGGTCGACGGGATTCACCGGCGACCCATACGGCGGCATGTGCTCGGCGAGCACCGCGGCCGTCGCCGCGGAGAGCTCGGGCACCTCGAGCCCGATCGCGGTGCAGGCGTCCGCCAGCCAGACCCCGGTCCCGCCCGAGGTGGTCACGATGCCGACCCGCCGGCCCGCGGCCGGCCGCGACTTGCTCACCGCCTGCAGGACGTCGATGAGCTCCTCCATGCTGCTGGCGCGGTACACGCCGTTCTCCTCGAACACCCGGGCGTAGACGGCGTCGTCGCCGGTGCGGTGCAGGGTGTGCGCGTAGGCGCCGCGCGCCCCGGCCTCGGAGCGGCCCATCTTCGCGACCACGACCGACTTGCCGGCCGCGCGATAGGCGCTGGCGACCTCGGCGAAGCGGTCGAGGTCGCTGACCCCCTCCATGAGCAGCACCAGCACGGAGGTGTTCGGATCGTCGAGCATCTCGGCGGCGAGCTCCAGCTCGTCGATGTCGAGCTCGTTGCCGACCGTGATGATCGCGTTGTATCCGAGCCCCACCTCGGAGCCCCACTGCGCGACGGCGAAGGTGAGCCCGCCGGACTGGCCGATGACGGAGATGCTGCCCTCGCGCAGCCGCCCGCCGCTGCGATGGATGTCGAGCACGGGACTGAACGTGACCGGCGCGGAGTCCGGGAGGCTCGCCAGCCCCTCGCAGTTGGGGCCGATCACGCGGAGCCCGGTGCCCTCGATGGCCACCCGGGCGCGCTCCATGAGCTCGGCGCCGCGTCCACTGCCCTCGCCGAAGCCGGAGCTGATCACCACGGCGGCGCCGACGCCCGCCTCGGCACAGTCGCGGAGCGTCTCCGGCACGAGCTCGGCACGGACGGCGACCATCGCGAGGTCGACCGGCTCGGGCAGGTCGCGGATCGAGGGGTAGGCCTTCACGCCCTGGACGACGGCGCTGTTCGGGTTCACCGGGTACACCTGGCCGGCGTAGCCGTAGCTCGCGAGGAACCCTACCGGTCGGCCGCCGAGCGCCTCGGGGTTCGTCGAGGCGCCGATGACCGCGACGGAGCGTGGGTGCAGCAGCAGGTCGATGAGCGCCGTGCGCGTCTCGTTCGGCATCTCGGACCGGCCTTCAGAGGTAGACGGCATCGCCGAGGCCCCCGGTCAGGGCGAGCACCTCGCCGGTGAGCGCGACGGACTTCGGCGAGGCGAGGAAGGCGGCGAAGTAGGCGATCTCCTCCGCGGTGACGAGCCGGCCCAGCGAGGTGCGGGCGGAGATCTTCGCGAGGTGCTCATCCACCGTCCGGCCGCGTCGGGCGGCCATCCGGCCCACCCGGCTCTCGAAGCCCTTGGTGACGGTCGTGAACGGGTCGATCGCCGTCACGTTGATCCCGTCACGGCCGAACTCGATGGAGAGGTCCTTGGTCAGGTGGGTCACGGCGGCGTTGCGCGCCCCGGCGCCGATCGAGCCGGCCTCGCGCGCGGTCGAGCCGGCGAGATTGATGATGCGGCCCCAGCCGCCGGCGCGCATCAGGGGCACGACGGCGCGACACATCCGGAGAATGCCGATGAACTTGTCCTCGAAGCCGCCCAGGATGAACTCGTCGGTGATGTGCTCGAAGTCCTCGGCGATGTTGCCGCTCACCTCGGCGCCGCTGTTGACGAGGATGTCGAGACCGCCGAGCTCGGCGGCGACCCCGGCGACCGCCCGGTCGACGGAGCCGGCGTCCTTGAGCTCGACCTCGACGGGGATCAGTCGGCCGCCGTCGGACACGTCCATCTCGGCGATCGCGGCCGCCGCGCGATCGCGACTACGACTGCAGACCGCGACGTCGACGCCTTCCCGTGCGAGCTGGCGGGCGATCGCCCAGCCGATCCCGGCACTGCCGCCGGTCACGATGGCGCGCTTGCCGGTGAGTTCCAGATCCAATGGCCCGCAATCCGTTCCCGGAGTCCCTCTTCGGCCCTGACGAGTGGCTCGCCGGTGGGCGCTGGACCCGAATCAGAATGAAATATTGTCGTCCGTATGATAGTACGAATTACGAGACCGCTGACAACTCCGCGCAGCAGCGTCGCATGCGTGCCCCCGATTCATCGCTCGGCAAACCCTGAGGATCCGCTACGCTCAGGCGCGAATCCGACCCCACCGCCGAGGAAGGCGCGACCCGATGGCCGAGTCCAAGAAGCAGCCCGCTGCGAAGAAGTCCGAAGCGCTGACCGCCGGCGCGGTCGACGAGACCGGCACCTGGAAGCCCACCCCGGAGTCCAAGAAGCAGGCGACGACGCTGCGGATCTGGACCGCCGTGCTCTGGG
>Ga0164242_10009888_pt1 | contig 10250 bp, 7 predicted proteins | sample OricomgcompostMG_FD_108783 | JGI IMG/M metagenome (GOLD analysis project Ga0164242, IMG submission 108783) | Miracle-Growth compost microbial communities from Emeryville, California, USA - Original compost - Miracle growth compost (MG) ... | reverse complement strand
CGTTCGGGAGAGCCGCCGACCGGCAGACGCGGGCCGGCGGCGCCGACGGCAGACGGGAAGGACCGACCATGGCCGGCACCATCGTGGAACCAGGCCGCCACCTCGCGGACGAGGGTATGGCCGTACCTGAGGACGCCGCCCAGCGCGCCGGGCAGACGCCGCCCGCCGAGTCGGGGGTCTCGGCGCTGGACGCACGCGAGCCCGAGCGGCTCGCCCGCGGCTGGGCCTGGTCCCCGGTCACGGTGATCGTGGTCTTCGTGGCGCTGTTCTGCGCGGGGATGCTGGCGCAGGCCATCTACCTGATGGTCTGAGAGCCGCGACGGCACGGCCGGGTCACAGGTCCGGCACGACGCCCTCGGCGCCCGGTGCCGGGGCCGAGCAGCAACCGGCACCGCCCCTGCGCGGGGCCTGTCCTTCCGGGGTCGCGGCTGCGGCCGACCGCCACCGCGGCCCCGTGGCGGAGCGCCGCAGGGGGGGCATCACCCGGATGCGACGCCCGACGCCAAGGCCAGCGCCTCGCTTACCGAGCCGGGGATGTCCTCGACGGGGAAGAACACGTGCCGCACGGTGCGTTCCGCGTCGGCGACCAGGATCAGCCGCTTGAGCCGCAGCCGGCCCGCACCACGGAACACCGGCAGCCGCAGCGCCGCCGTCAGCTGCTGCCGGGCATCCGACAGCAGCGGGAACGGCATCTCCTCGGCCCTGGCGAACGCCTCCTGCTCGGCCGGGAGTTGGGTGCTGACCCCGCGTACCGCCACCCCCGCCCGGTGGAACCGCGGCCACGCCTCACGGAACAGCCGGTTCTCCAGCGTGCAGCCCGCCGCGCCGGGGATGTCCTCGTCCCAGGCCACCCCGGTGCCCGGATAGCAGAAGACGACGGTGGCCGCCGCGTCGGGGGCGACCACCGGCACCGCGGCCCCCGTTCCCCGGGGGACGACCGCGGGCAGGGCGAGGTCTTCGGGCAGCCGCCGGCCCGGTAGGGCGTGCACCCGGGCGTGCTCGGCGCCGTCCACCGCCGCCGTGCCCGTCACGGCGCCGTCGCCCAGTACCCAGCGGTCGCCCCAGTCCTGGAGGGCCACCAGCACCGGCAGCAGGTCCAGGCCGGAGTCGGTCAACCGGTACTCGTAGCGCACCGGCCGGCGCTGGTACAGGTCCCGGCGCAGCACGCCGAGTGCCACCAGGCCGCCCAGACGCTCCGTCAGGACCTTGCGCGACAGGCCGAGTTCGGCAGCGAGTGCGTCGAACCGCACGTGGCCGCAGGCCACTTCGCGCAGCACCAGGACGTTCCACCAGTCGCCCATGACGACGGCTGCCTGGGCGATCCCGCAGTGGGCGTCCGCGTTGTGCATCCTCATGGGTCCATAGTAAGTTCCTTTTCGGAACTCACTTTGTTTCTGGGCGGAACTATTGCTCGCCGCAGCGCGGGCCGAACGCGAGGAGCAGCACCGTGGCCGTCATCAGCAGGGTCGTGGGACGCGAGATCATCGACAGCAGGGGCAACCCCACCGTCGAGGTGGACGTGGAGCTCTCGGACGGGTCGCTCGGCCGCGCGGCCGTCCCGTCCGGCGCCTCCACCGGGGCACGGGAGGCGGTGGAACTGCGCGACGGCGACCCTGCCCGGTTCCACGGCAAGGGCGTGCGGCGCGCCGTGGACGCGGTCAACGACACCATCCGCGACACGGTCGTCGGGCTCGAAGCCGACGACCAGGCCGCCGTCGACACCGCCCTCGTCGACCTCGACGGCACACCCGACAAGAGCCGGCTGGGCGCCAACGCGATCCTCGGCGTGTCGCTGGCCGCGGCCAAGGCCGCCGCGGCCAGCCACCGGCTGCCGCTGTACCGGTACATCGGCGGGGTCGACGCGCGGCTGCTGCCGGTGCCGATGATGAACATCGTCAACGGCGGCGCCCACGCCGACAACCCGCTGGACTTCCAGGAGTTCATGATCGCCCCGGTCGGCGCGGCTACCTTCGCCGAAGCCGTCCGGATGGGCTCGGAGGTCTTCCACACCCTTCGCCGCGACCTGGCCGCCGCCGGCCACAGCGTCAACGTCGGCGACGAGGGCGGGTTCGCCCCGCACCTGCGCACCGCCGACGAGGCACTGGAGTTCGTCGTCGGCGCGGTCGAGCGGACCGGCTACAAGCCCGGCACCGACATCACCCTCGTGATGGACCCGGCGAGCTCGGAGTTCTTCCGCGACGGGGCCTACGACTACGCCGGCGAGGGCGTCCGGCGCACTCCGGAGGAGCACGCGGACTACCTCGCCGGACTGGTCGAGCGCTACCCCGTCGCATCGATCGAGGACCCCATGGCCGAGGACGACCGAGACGGCTGGCGGCTGCTGACAGAGAGGCTCGGCGACCGCTGCCAGCTCACCGGCGACGACGTCTACTGCACCAACGAGGCGCTGGTACGGGCCGGGATCCGGGACGGGATCGGTAACTCCGTCCTGATCAAGGTCAACCAGATCGGCACGCTCACCGAGACGCTGGCCACGATCGCCGCCGCGCACCGCGCCGGGTGGACGGCGGTGATGTCCCACCGCTCCGGCGAGACGGAGGACACGACGATCGCCGACCTCGCCGTCGCCACCGGGTGCGGGCAGATCAAGACGGGGTCCCTGTCACGCGCCGACCGCACCGCCAAGTACAACCAACTGGTGCGGATCGAGGAGGAGCTGGGCCCCCGGGCCCGGTACGCCGGCGGCGAGGTACTCGGCCTGCGCGGCTGACGCCGCCGCCCCGCGGCCGCGCGACGTCCGCCCCCGCGACAGCCGAGGGCCGTCCCGCCACCCCGGCTGGACGTGCTACGGCGGCTACGGCACCTCACGGCGTATCGGGGCTCGTCCGGACACGGCCGGTAAGAGGACGCGCCTCCGCCGCGCCCCGCCCGCCTTTGACGCCGCACGCCCCAGCGGAGCGTCGAGGTCCTCCACCAGCAGCAGCTCGGCCGTCCCGTCCGGCGGCCGGCTCCACGGCAGCCGCGGCGAGAGGTTCTCGCCGCCGACCCGGGCGCCGCCGACCCGGGCGCCGGCGTGCCGGGGCGCGGGCGAAGCCCGTCGGTGACGTCGGCGCCACCGATCCGGCGGGTCTCCGGGGCGGACAGGGGTCCCGGCCGGTCGCCCGGCAGGCGGAAGCGGACGACGGCACGGGACAGCCGGTCACGGCCCCGGCGGTCGGCACCGCGTGCGCCGTGCGGGTGAAGCCCGTGGGCGCCGGTGGCCGGGAGTGTGCCGCGGGGGAACCGATGACCGGAAACGGTGGCGGAGGGAGGGCGGATGGCGCGGCGCGACGGCGGGTCCCGTACCGGCCGGCGGCGGACGGTACGCTGGCCCCTCCCGACCACGGAGCCCTCGCTGCGCCTCGGCGGCATCGACGTCTCCTGGCTGCTGCCCACGCTGCTGCTCGTCGCCATCGGCTTCCTGGACTGGAACAGCTCCGGCAACTTTCGCGTCGTCACCTGGATCGTCCTCGTCCCGCTGACCGCGTCGGCGCTGTCCGGGCCGCTGCTCACGTGCGTCTTCGCGGTCGTCGCGCCGCTCGCCTACCTCGTCCTGGACCAGGCATGGCCGAGCCGCGACCGGATGGGCGCCGGCGACTTCCTGCTCGTGGTGGCCTGCGGTGTCGGCGCCGTCGTCATCTCGGCGCTGCGCATGCGGGCGGGCCGGCGCGCGCTGAAGATGGAGGACGCCGCCGAGGCCACCCGCGACGTCGTGCTGCGCCCCATCCCGCAGGGTGCCGGCGGCCTCGACGTCGCCGCCGTCTACATCGCCGCCGACTCCCAGGCCCGCATCGGCGGCGACTTCTTCGACGTCGTGCCCAGCCCGCACGGCGCCCGGGTGATGCTCGGCGACGTCCAGGGCAAGGGCATCGGCGCGGTGTCGGCGGCCGGCGCGCTCGCGGGCACCTTCCGCGAGGCCGGCTGGCACGAGCCCGACCTCGCGGTGGTGGCCGGCCGGCTGGAGCAGCGCATGCTTCGCAACAACCGGTACATGCGGGACCTGGGCACCCCCGAGGACCGGTTCGCCACCGCCGTCCTCATCAGCTTCCCGCCCCTCGGGCCCGGCGGCACCGTCCCCGGCTGGATCGAGCTCGTCAACTGCGGCCACGAGGCCCCGGTCGCCCTGTCCGAACGCGAGGTGCGCACACTGCCCAGTGGCACCGGCGCCCCGCTGGGCCTGTCCGAGCTGACCGGGCTCGCGCCGCGTACCCTGCGCCTGCCCTTCAGGCCGGACGAGACGCTGCTGCTGTTCACCGACGGCGTCACCGAGGCGCGCGACCGCAACGGGGAGTTCCTGCCGCTGCTGGACGTCCTGGAGCGGGCCCGGACCGACGACCCCGTCCACGCGACCGCCCCGCGCTCCCTCGTCGCCCTCGTGGAGGCCGCCGTCCGCGAGCACAGCGTCGGCGAACTCGACGACGACACGGCGATCCTGGCCGTCCGCCTGCTGCGCCCGGTCGATCCCGCTCCCTCCTCCACGGCCTCCCCGGACGACTCGGCCGGTCCGCAGGCCGAGGACTGACGGCACGCCACCGGCGAGCCGCCCTCGCGGTCGCCGTCCCTCAGCCGGTCACCGGGGGGATCGCACCACTCGGCGGCGGCACCAGGTCGCGCTGGTACCAGGTGCCCGGTTTGCCGCCGAGATGAGCCGGATCGGCGGGACCGACGGGCACGAACCCGGCCTTGGCCAGGACCCGCTGGGACGCGGCGTTCCGGGAGGCAGCGGCCGCCCGCAGCGTGCGCAGCCCGTGCCGGTCCGCCGCCAGCCGGCACAGCTGCCGGACGCCCGACGTCGCCACGCCGCGGCCGGCGACGTGCTGGGCCACGCGGTAGCCGACCCTCGCCGCGCCGTCCTCGATGTCGAACAGGTTGAACCTGCCGAGGACCGAGCCGTCCTCGGCGACGAGCACGTGGAAGGCGCAGATGCCGGCTTCCTGCTCGGCCAGCAGGGCGTCGTACCGATCGGCGAACCGCTCGAAGAAGTCGTCGCCGCGGTCGGAGACCGAGGCGGCGAAGTAGGCGCGGTTCGCCAGCTCGAAGGCCAGGACCGCGGGGGCGTCACCGGCGTGCACGCTTCTCAGCTCGGGCATGGCCACACCCTATCCAGGGGTACGCCGGGGCACGCGAGCGCCGGCGGAGCCGTCCCGTGGCGCGACGGTGGGACCGCTGGTCCGGAACCGGCCTGTCGCAGCGCGCGCCGTTGACGTGCCGTCACCCCCTCGCTACCGTCCCAGGAGAGCGCTCTCTCCTCCTCGGTGGCGTCCGGGCTCGGGCGCCACCGCAGACCCGGACATGGTGAGGAGTCCCCCCATGCGTGCGAGATCCCGTGGGGCCACCGTATGCGCGGTGGTCCTGACAACGATGTCAACTCTCCTGGCGGTGCTGGTCGGCATACCGGCGACCACCGCCGCCGCGGCCAACGCCACGATCTGCAACCGCTACTGCGACACGCGCGACCCCGCTCTCAGCCCGACCGACCGGCAACCGGTGACCGCCACCGTCGACGGGCGCACCCTCGTGCTCCACTTCGACGACACCGACGCGATGGGCTGGGCCTCGATCGACGGCGGCGGCGCCGGCGACGAGGTGTGGCTGGACCGGTCCATGGATGGCGGTCGGACCTGGGGTGACGGCAGCAAGCTCGGCGACACCAAGGTGCCCTCCGGCTACGGAGGTTGGCGCACCCTGATGTACAACGTGGACGACTGGAACAACGTGGGCGTCGGCGCCCTGCGGGCCTGCGGCGAGCCGGCCGGCAGCTCCGACATCGCTTGTACGCCCTGGGCTCGCACCACGTGGAACGCCTGGGACCGGCGCACCGCCGCCGCGACCGCGCTGATGATGTCCTACGACCGCGGCACCAAGCTCTTCGGCGGCAACGGCTGGTGGACCAGCGCCAACGCCCTCACCGCGATCATCGACAACATCCGGGTCAGCGGCATGCCCAGCTACGAGTACGCCATCGCCGACACCTACGACGCCAACATCAACGCCCAGGGCGGCAGCTTCACCAACGAGTACCTGGACGACACCGGTTGGTGGGGCATGGCCTGGGTGGACGCCTACGACCTGACCGGTGACAGCCGCTACCTCGACACCGCCCGCGCGGACGCCGACCACATGTGGGCCAACTGGGACAGCACCTGCGGCGGCGGGGTGCGCTGGAACACCGGCGGCGAGTACAAGAACGCCGTCACCAACGAGTTGTTCCTCGAACTGAACGCCGCGCTGCACAACCGGATCTCCGGCGACACCACCTACCTGGGCCGCGCCCAGCAGGAATGGTCGTGGTTCAGCGCCAGCGGCATGATCAACGGCAGCCACATGATCAACGACGGCCTGAGCGACTCGTGCGTCAACAACGGTGAGACCACCTGGACCTACAACCAGGGCGTGGTCCTGGGCGGCCTGACCGAGCTGTACAAGGCCACCGGCGACAGCGGCCTGCTGACCACCGCCCGCCAACTGGCCGACGCCTCCACCGTCAACCTGTCCGTCAACGGGGTGCTGCGCGAGCCCGGTGAGGGCGACGGCTGCACCGGTGACGGGCCCTCGTTCAAGGGGGCCTACGTGCGGGGCCTGGGCCGGCTCAACTCCCAACTGTCCGACCACCCGTACAGCACGGACCTGGACAACTGGGCCGACTCCGCCTACGCCAACGACCGCAACGCGCTCGACCAGTACGGCCCGCACTGGGCCGGCGGCGCCGGCAGCAGCGACTACGGCTGCCAGCAGAGCGTCCTGGACCTGCTCAACGCGGCCGACTGACGCGCTCGGAGTGCTCCGCGACGGCGCTGCCCGGTGCCCGGCTGACGTCACGTCAGCCGGGCACCGGGCGTGCCCGCACGAGGCACGGGCGGGCGGCTCAGCGGGGGCCGTCGGACCGCTTGCGGTGGAGCGTGAACTGCTCGAAGACCGACAGGCCGCCGGCGGGCTTGTCGACGTTGTAGTACGTCACGTGCAGCCGCGTGGTGTCGCCGGGGAAGCGGCCCGGGTCGACGGTGAAGGAGGCGAAGCCGTAAGGGTGCTCCTCGTCGCGCACGGCGCTCCAGACGGCCTCCTCCTTGGTGAAGACCGAGGTGCGCTTGCCGTTGCCGCCCGGCGCCGTCACGGACGTGATGACCTTGGCCGAACCGTCCTTGAAGAACGTCTGGTTGCTGGTACCGGACACTCCTCCGCCGCCCAGCACCATGTGCACGGTGCCCAGGCCCGTGTCGATGTCGTCGGTCCGGGTGGAGGCCGGATCCGGGGTGAGCGTCTCGCTTCCGGAGACCACGCCCCGCACCGCGAGGGAGCGCTCGTAGTTGTGCTCGTGGCCGCAGACCACCAGATCCACCTGGTAGCGGTCGAACAGCGGCCCGTACTTCTGGCGCAGGCCCAGGTCGGCACCGTTGAAGTCGGCCGAGCTGATCATCACCTGGTGCATGGCCACAACGACCCAGTCGATGCCGCGGTCGGCCCGGGCAGCTTTCAGCTCCCGCTCCAGGAAAGCCAGTTGGCGGCCGCCGGAGTATCCGTTGACATAGTAGTCGCCGCCGTCCTGGAGGCAGTTGTCGTCGTTCTGGAGCACGATCACGCGGACCGAACCGGCGGTGAACGCGTACCACAGGCCGGACAGTTCGGCGTCGGTCTCGGTGGAGGGCAGCTGGAAGTACGCCTGGTAGGCGCCCAGGCCGATCGGGCCGTTGCCGGACTCGATCTCGTGGTTGCCGGCGGCCGGCATCCACGGGCGGAAGCGGGCCGACCGCTCGTTGTTGGTGAAGAAGTTGTTCCACGTGCGGACCCGGTCCACGTCCAGGTTCGCGTAGCACAGGTCGCCGTTGAGGAGGTGGAACAGCGGCGCCACCTGCTCGATGCCGGTGACGACGTCCTTGGTGGCCGGCGTGGAGTTGGCGTCCAGGCCGACCGTGCCGTCGGAGTTCCACGTCACCTGCGGCGCCGACTGGTCGCCGAAGCTGGTGAACGTCAGGGGGCTGCGGCCGCGCGGGGCGGTGGTGAACGTGCCGGTGCCCGGGGTGGCGCCGTCGTGCGAGGCCAGGTACAGGTACTCGGTGCCGGGGGAGAGCCGCTCCAGCAGCGCGTGGTGGACGTACACCACCCGGCCGGACTTCCCGTCGGTGTAGGTGCGGGTGCGCGCCTGCGCTCCCTGGCCCAGGCCGTGCTCGATCGTGCCGTACAGCACCCGGGGCCGCTTGACGGGGCCGTCGGTGAGCCAGGAGACCACCATCTGCGTGGCCGGGTCGGCGCCGAACTGGAGGTGCAGGCCCGACGCCGGCGGTGCGCCGCCGGCGTCGGGGGAGGGCAGGAACGCGGCCGAGGCCCCCGACGGGGCGGCGGCGGCCGGCGTCGCGCCCAGCAGGGGCGCGGCGACCGCGGCGGCGCCCGCGGTGCCGAGCAGGCCGACGGCGGTCCGGCGGCCGATGTGCGGCCCGGACGGCTCCGGCTCTTGCGCGTTCGTGGTGGTGGCGACCATCTGTGCTCCTCGGCGCGAAGACGCGGTTGGTGTGCGGGGCGGTGCGCGGCCGGCCGCCCGCAAGCCGCCGCGGGCCGTGCCGGCGCTCCGGCCGGTCGCCGACGGCGAGCGGCGGCACCGGGGCGGCCGGGGACAACCGGCGACGGCGTGCCCCCGGGGCCGCCGACCGTCGTGCAGGCTCCCGCCCTCCGGCGACGGCCGTTTGAACGGAAGGTGTCCGGGGGACGGCGGGGCCGGTGCCCGCCCGGGGTGCGCGCCCCGGCGAGGCGGCGGCCCCGCCCGGCCGGCACCCGGGGGACCGCCGGCCGCGCCGCCGCCGAGCAGGGCTGTTCGCGACGCGTACCGGCGGACGCCATCTGGCGGCAACCGGCCCTTCTTCCGCGGTCGCTGACCTTGGAGCGCCCCGCTCCACGCCGCACGGGCCCCGCCTCGGGCAGCCGCACACACCCGGGCTACCCGTCCCACCCAGACTCACAGCACACCCGAGCCGAAGGGTCTCGCGAGCCATGAACGAACTCAACCGGCGCCGCTTCCTGCAGACGGCCGGAGCCGCCCTCGGCTTCACCGCGCTGTCGGGCAGCATCGCCCGCGCCGCCGCCATCCCCGCGGCCCGGCGCACCGGATCGCTGCGGGACGTCGAGCACGTCGTCGTCCTGATGCAGGAGAACCGGTCCTTCGACCACTACTTCGGCTCGCTGCGCGGCGTGCGCGGCTTCGGCGACCCCCGGCCCGCGACCCTTCCCGGCGGCAGGAGCGTGTGGCACCAGCCCGACGGCAAGGGCGGCGAGGTGCTGCCGTACCACCCCGACGCGGAGAACCTCGGCCTGCAGTTCATCGAGGGCCTCAACCACGAGTGGACCGGCAGCCACGCCGCCGTCAACGGCGGCCGCTACGACCAGTGGATCCCCGCCAAGTCGGCCGGCACCATGGCCTACCTGACCCGGCAGGACATCCCGTTCCACTACGCGCTCGCCGACGCCTTCACCGTGTGCGACGCCTACCACTGCTCGCTGATCGGCGGCACCGACCCCAACCGCTACTACATGTGGACCGGTTGGTGCGGCAACGACGGCAAGGGCGGCGGCCCCGTCGTCGACAACTCCGAGGCGGGCTACGCGTGGACGACCTACCCCGAGCGGCTGGAGCAGGCAGGCGTCTCCTGGAGGATCTACCAGGACTCCGGCGACGGCCTGGACGCGGCCGGCGGCTGGGGCTGGATCGAGGACGCCTACCGCGGCAACTACGGCGACAACTCCCTGCTGTACTTCGACCAGTACCGCACCGCCCAGCCCGGCGACCCGCTGTACGACAAGGCCCGCACCGGGACCGATGTCAAGGCCGGCGACGGGTACTTCGACCGGCTGCGTGCCGACGTCACCTCCGGCAACCTTCCGCAGGTGTCCTGGATCGCCGCCCCCGAGGCATTCTCCGAGCACCCCAACTGGCCCGCGAACTACGGCGCCTGGTATGTCTCCCAGGTGCTGGACGCGCTCACCGCCGACCCGGACGTGTGGGCGAGGACGGTGCTGCTCATCACCTACGACGAGAACGACGGCTACTTCGACCACGTGGTGCCGCCGTTCGCCGCCGCCGCCGGCCAGGGCGGCTCCACCATGGACACCACCCTGGAGCACTTCCCGGGCAACTCCACCTACGCGCCCGGCCCGTACGGCCTGGGCCAGCGGGTGCCGATGCTGGTGGTGTCGCCGTGGAGCACCGGCGGATACGTCTGCTCCGAGACGTTCGACCACACCTCGATCATCCGGTTCCTGGAGCG
>Ga0164242_10009887_pt1 | contig 10252 bp, 7 predicted proteins | sample OricomgcompostMG_FD_108783 | JGI IMG/M metagenome (GOLD analysis project Ga0164242, IMG submission 108783) | Miracle-Growth compost microbial communities from Emeryville, California, USA - Original compost - Miracle growth compost (MG) ... | reverse complement strand
CATCCCTCCTGGTCGAGGGAACTGGATGCCCAGCCCTGGCCGGCGCAGCTTCGCCCATCGCTGCCGCCGGCGCTATTGGAGAGATGCGTTGCCGATCAGAGCTGCGCGCGAATGCCGAAGGTGAACTGGCGTCCCTGATAGGCATAGTGCTGCAGCAGCGACCGGCTCTCCAGGTTGCGGCTGTCTGCGGTGGTGCGAAACACCTTCGTCTTGAACAGGTTCGTCACCGATCCGATCAGTCGAACCCCGTCGAGCAGCGTGACGCCGGCGTTGAAGTCGAACTGGCCGCTCGGATTGAATTGATAGCCGTTGGCGAAGGCGCGGGAATATCCACTGTAATACCGGTACGCGAGCCGAAGATCGAGTTTGCGGACGCTGTAGAACAGCTGCGCGTTGACCACATCCTTCGAGAAGTTGATCGGCAGGACCGGCACGGTGCTGCCGACCAATGAGGTGAAGCTTTCGCGCTCGTCGGTCCAGTTGTGGTTCCAGTTCGCCTGCGCGCCCAGATTGGCAAGGAAGCCGGGGAGGAAGTCGAAATCCCGCCGCGCCTGCACCTCGATCCCCTTGAAATGCTTCGTCGCCGGATCGTTGATGCTGGTCGTGACGAACGCGGGCAGCACCGTGCCGTCAGCCAGCGTCACGGTGGTCGCGACGGTATCCTGCTTGGTGAAGTTCTTCACCCATTTGTAATAGCCGGCGACCGCAAAGCTGGTGTGTCGATCGGGATACCATTCGAGATCGACGTCGATTCCCTTCGACGTGAACGGCTGGAGATTGGGATTGCCGCGGGTGATCCGCACCACGCCGTCGGTCGGCACGGTCGTCAGGTCCGCGGCCGATCCCACGGTCAACAGATTGAACGCCGGCCGCGAGATCGTTTTCGACGCGGCGAAGCGCATCAACAGCGAATGGGTGAACTCGTAGCGCAGGTTGAGCGACGGCAGCAGATAGCGATAGCTGTTCGAGAAACGCTGCGGCACCGCGTTGTCGGGCGAGGTGCCCGCCACGCCGAGCACCTTCTCGTCGGTGAGCGCGTACCGCAGCCCGACGTTGCCCGACAGCGGCCCTGAATCGATGTTCGCCTGGTAATAGAGTTCGTAGCTCATCTCGCGGACGTCGGCGCCGGCACCGACGTCGGAGGCGTATTGGTCGTTCACCTTGACGTTGGGCGCGGACATCGTGAACGCCAGCAGCGAATTGAGATCGTAATAGGGGAATTGCACCGCGCTGTCGCCGCCGAACCGGCCGGCGCTGTTCGCGAGCGGATTGACCGCGGTTTCCAGATAGCTGTCGTCCAGCCCCGGCCGCGAAGCGATGTTCGGGAAAGTATATTGGGTATTGTCCACCGCCTGGGTGTGACGGCGATGATCGACGCGGAAACCCCATTGGACGCTCTTGAAGAACGATCCCTCGCCGAGTTTGTAGGTGAAATCGCCGCGCACCGCCTCGATCGCGTCCGTCGAGTTCTGATAGGTCGTGTTGGCGAGCTGGATCGCGTAATCGGCGGGATCGAGCGCGTCGAACGTGAACGACGGGCTGGACGGATCGGTCACGTCATAGGCGAAGGGCCGGCGCTGGGCGGGGCCGGTCGCGGCGGCGTTCTCGAAATTGACGCTGGGCGAATAGCGGTCGCGCGTCGCCTTGGCATAAGAGGCGTCGAATTTGGCGGTGAGCGGGCCGCCGTCGTCGATCGCGACGTTGAGGCCGCCTTCATAGGTATGATCGTGCCGGGCGGAGATGCCCAGCGTGCCGCGATAGCCGGCCGCATCGCCGCTGAACGAGGTCGCCGCATCGTTCTCGACGCTCGCGGCATCAGGCGCGCCGTTGGCGCCGTTGAACAGCCCGAACGCAAAATACCGACGCGTTCCCTGGACGTAGTGATCGCGGTCATAGAGGCCGTCGATGGTCACGCGCACGGACTGGCTGGGGTCCCATTGCGCGGTGGCGATCACCGAATCGCGACGCGTCTTGAAGAAACCGGCGAACGGTCCGGCGGTGGTCGGCAAGGCGTCGTCGACGCCATCGCCGTTGAGATCGGCGCGGGTCGTCGTGCCGAGGCGCCAGCCGTCGAGCTGATAGGAGATTTCGGCGGCATATTGCTTGATGCCGGCATAGGAGAAGGAGACGCCGAAATTATCGGCCAGCTTGCCGATATAGCTCACTTCAGCGCGCCCGCCGAACGGGCTGACCTTGTCGGCGCGCTTGAGCGCGTTCGCGGTGTCGCTGTAAAGCCCGCGGAACACCAGCGTCAGGCCGTGACGGCGGGTGTCGAGCGGCTTGACCGTCTGCAATTCGATGATGCCGGCGACGCCGCCTTCGATCGTCTGGGCGTCGGCCGTCTTCTGGGCATAGGCGGCGCTGATGCCTTCGGTCGGCAGTCCGGCGAGGCCGACGCGGCGGGTCGCGCCGTCGGCGGTCGGCAGCACGCGGCCGTTATATTCGGTCGAGACGAGGTCGGGGCCGAGACCGCGCACCGCGACCTGGTCCGAGCCGCGCACCGTATCGTTGGACGAGACGCCGGTGATCCGGATCAGCGCTTCGGAGATCGAGACGTCGGGGAGCTGGCCGATATCGTCGGCGTTGATGCCGTCGATCAGGACCGGCGCGGCGCGCTTGACGGCTTCTGCATTCTCGAGCGAGGCACGCGTGCCGGTGACTACGATATCGGGGCCGGAAGGCCGCGCCTGGACATTCGGAGATGCCTCCTGCGCCTGAGCGGAAGAAGCCGCGATAGCGATCAGCGATGCCGTGACCGCGGCCGAGATCTTGCAGGAATATCGCATGTCCACCTCCCCCTGGGGCGCCAATGACGGCACTGTTTCGGGCCTCTATATCGTCGCCGACAGCTTAAACAAGATGAATCATATAATTCAGTTTCCGATCCACCCCCCCACGACAGCTGCCTCAGCGGCACTCCAGGAGACACTCGACGCCTCCGTGAGCTGGCCTTGTCCCGGTCTGGACGAGTTTGTGAAACTGATATATAAGATTAATAGCTGAAAACAGAGGAGGGGGAATATGCGAGGGACGGCAGTTCTTTGCGCGGCGGTTGCGATAGCCTCATTGCAAGCGTCCGCGTCGGGCTCGATCCTGGGGGTCAATTATAACGGCCTGACGCGAAACTATCAGAAAAGCGACGTCGACCGGACAGGCGCGCAATGGGTTCGGGCGTTCGTCGACGTGACGAGACTCTACAACCAAGGCGCGTCGACGATCGGAACCGATCCCGACCTGATGGGGCTGGTCAAGGCGCACAACGACGGTTTCAAGGTCGTTCTCAATCTCAAGTACAATTTCACGGGTTCGGATTTCCCGAGCGACGCCGACAGTCAGGCGTTCAAGGACCTGCGCGCCTTCACCACCCAATTGCTCAATCAGGTTTTTCCCTCGGTCGACATCATTGTCGTCGGCAACGAGCCGTTCATCGAAAGCGATCCGGCCGATCGCGACAACGATCTCGTGCTTTTCTACGAGCACATGGCCAACCACGTCATCACCTACAACCGCAACAGCGGTCGGGGCATCCCGCTCTATGTCGGTGCGTTCAACAACCTGCAGGAACCCGGCTGGCAGACGCAGGCGGCGAAGGACCTGATCGCCTATGCCCGCAACACGCCCGGCGTGACCGGCATCGACCTTCACCTGCACACCGCCTCGATCGCCCAGATGCAGGAGGCGATCGACTGGGCGAAGCAGCAACTCGGTTCGGGCAAGTCGCTCATCAGCACCGAATTCTCGATCAAGAATTATTTCAAGAACCAGCTCGGCAAGACGATCGACCCGGCCTTTGCCGCGCAATACGGGATCGATCCGTCATGGAAGGTCTATCAATATCTCGATTATTCGCTGCAGCATCCCCGGCCACGCACCGAATGGGTCGATTTCCTGAAGGACAGTGACTGGTTCATGAGTCATCATCTGGCGCTGGAAAATGCCGACAAGCTGTTCGATTCCGAAGGCCTGGTCATCGCGACCTATTCGTTGCGCCAGTCGCAGAGCAGCATCGGCCCCAGCACCGACCCCTGGATGCTGAACGCGCTCTATTGCAACCAGAGCTGCGTCCCCAATCCCTCGACCGGCGAGCCTCAGTTCAATTACCAGTGGATCGACAGCTTTCGCGCGCGCGAATGACCGCCGGGGGCGACCGAGATCGCCCCCGTCAGCCGGTCACGGGCGTTCCGCCTGCTTCGCGGCCGCAGGCGGCGCGGTCGTGGCGAGACGATGGATCAGGTCGACCTCTGCCTGGCGATACGGCCGGCCGTCCTCGTGCAGCACGTCATGGAACCAGACGGTCGGCTCGTTCTTCACGTAAGGGCGATCCCAACTGTCCCAAGGCAGCCAGGTCTGCTCCTTGCCCTTGACGAACCCCCAGTTGATCATACCGACATTGTGGCGCCAGCCGACCGGCAGCGATCCGTCGAATGTCGAGCCGGCGCCGCGCGCCATGAATTCGGTGCATATGATCGGCCGGCCATAGGTCTCGAGCTGGTCGATCCGCGCCTCCATGCTTTCCGGCCAGCCGTAATCGTGGAAGCTGAGCACGTCGGACTCGTCGAGCTGGACCGTCTGGACCGGATCATGCGGACTGCCGCGCGACCAGCTCGGCCCCTTGCCCCACAGGCCGCTGGTCAACGGCTGGGTCGGATCGGCGCTGCGCGCCCATGCGAATACCTGAGGCAGCAGTTTGGCGACCAACTCCGCCTTGTCCCTCGGCTGACCGGGATATTGCGGCGCCCCGTTGTCGGGCTCGTTCCATAGATCCCAGCCGAGGATGCGGTCATCCTTCGCGAACGCGCCGATGACGCCCTTCACATAGGTTTCGAGACGCGGATATTGCGACGGATCTTGAAGGACATCGGTGCCAGGCGACTGCACCCAGCCCGAATTGTGCACGCCAGGGATCGGCGGATGCTGCGGTCCGATCTGGGGATGAGGATCCCAGCAACTGTCGAACAGGACGAACAGCGGCTTGATGCCGTGCTTTTCGGCAATGGTCAGGAAGATGTCGATGCGCTTCTTGAAGCCTTCCGGGTCCTGCTCCCACAGCAGGTCGTGGAGAAACACGCGCATCGTGTTCATCCCCATCGCCTGCGCCCACCCGAGTTCCTGGTCGATGCGTTTGGGATCGAACGTGCCTGCCTGCCACATCTCAAGCTGGTTGATCGCGTTCGACGGGATGTAGTTCGATCCGACCAGCCACCGCTGCTCCGAATACCAGGCCTTGGCCTGCGTCGGGGTCCAGCGCGGTCGCGCTGCAGCCGGGGTAACAACGGCCATCATCGCCGCCGCCGAAAGAGCGAAAGCAATCCTGCGCATGAATTCTCCTCGTCGACGTCGTGATCTGCCGGCGTGGCCGGCGTGAATACCAGCTTGGCAAATCAGCTCCGTAGTATATATCAGACTAATCTGCAAGCTCGGCGGATAGATCAGGAGCGCCCGCAGGTGAACGGCGTGGGTGATGCACGGTAAAGGGAAGGGGGCGCAATGGCCATTCTGGCAGTGACGATAGCCGCATTGATGGCGGCCGCGGGAGCATCCCCTGCTGCTCCGACGGCGGCGCTCGACGGGGCGCTCGGCGCCAATTTCAACGAGCATTATGAGGACGTCGACTTCGCGCAATTGCGGCGGGCCAACGATCACTGGATCCGCGGTTTCCTCCCTATGCAGCAGATCGATCTCGCCAACCCCGGTTCGCATCGGGCGATCGCCACCACGCTGGAAGCCGAACGGCAGGGGTTCGCGACCATCCTGACGCTCAAGTTCCAGATGAAGAAGACCGGTATCCCAACGGCGGGGACGCCGGCCTTCACTCGTGCCTTGAATGAACTCGACGCCGTGCTGCCGCTCGTCGTCGGCAAGGTCGACATCCTCGAGATCGGCAACGAGCCCTTCATCGAATCGCCCAAGAACCAGCACAACCGCATCCTCAACGATTTCTACGAAGCGATGGCGCATCGCGTGATCGCCTATCGCGCGCAGCATTGCCCGGGTGCGTGCCGGACGCGGCTGTTCATGGGGGCGCTCAACCGGCTCAATGATCCGACCTGGCGCACCGCGACGACCGATCGCTGGCTCGCCTTCGTCCGCGAAACTCCCGAGATCGATGGCGTGGACATCCATCCGCACATCCGCTCGATCGAGGATTCGAAGGCGTTCCTCGCCTATGTCCTGCCGCGGCTGCGCCCCGACCAGAAGTTCATCGCCACCGAATTCTCGCTGGTCTGGTATTGGCGGCAGCATCTGGGCGACCGCGTGCCGGCAAGCTTCGCCAGCCGCTATGACGTGCCGCCGGACACCAAGGTCTGGCAGGAGATCGCGGCGGCGATCGCCAAGCCCGTTCCGCAGCGCGAGTGGAACGATCTGCTCACCGCCAGTCCGTGGTTCAGCGCACAACGCAATTACCTTGCCGATCAGGTGGCGATGTTCCGCCAGACCGGTCGCCTCGCGGTTGCAACCTATGGCTTCAAGCAGGGCGGCTCGATGACGCGCCGCTTCGGGCCGGACAGCGTGCCATGGCTGCTCAACAGCGTGATCGCCTCGCGCACCGTGCGCCCCCACGCCGACGGCACGGCGGGCACAAATCCATATTGGTTCGACGAATTTCGCGCCCTCACCGTGCCGCCCGCCAACTCAGCGGCGATGTCAGGGAATGCGACGCGCCTTCCGCATCGATCACCATAACGAGGACGAGAATACGATGGATCAGTGCGAGGGCGAAGTCGCGGCCGGGAAAGGTGCGGTGCGCCCATTGCGTTCGCGGGCATGGTTCGACGATTCGTCGAACCCTGACATGACGGCGCTGTATCTTGAACGCTATCTCAACTACGGCCTGTCGATCGACGAGCTGCAGTCGGGCAGGCCGATCGTAGGCATCGCGCAGACCGGAAGCGACCTGTCGCCGTGCAACCGGCATCACCTGGTGCTCGCCGATCGGGTCAAGGATGGCATCCGCGAGGCGGGCGGCATCCCGATCGAATTTCCCACGCACCCGATCCAGGAAACCGGCAAGCGGCCGACCGCAGGGCTCGACCGCAACCTCGCCTATCTCAGCCTGGTCGAGGTCCTGTACGGCTATCCGATCGATGGCGTGGTGCTGACGATCGGCTGCGACAAGACGACGCCGGCGTGCCTGATGGCGGCGGCGACGGTGGACATTCCGGCGATCGCGCTTTCGGTCGGGCCGATGCTCAACGGATGGCACAAGGGCGAACGCACCGGATCGGGCACAATCATCTGGAAGGCGCGCGAGATGCTCGCCGCGGGCGAGATCGATTACAAGGGCTTCATCGAGCTGGTCGCCTCGTCGGCGCCATCGACCGGCTATTGAAACACGATGGGAACGGCGACGACGATGAACAGCCTCGCCGAGGCGCTCGGCATGCAATTGCCGGGCGCGGCGGCGATCCCTGCGCCGCATCGCGACCGACAGGAGTGCGCGTATCGCACCGGCAGGCAGATCGTCGAGATGATCCTTGCCGACCGCAAGCCTTCCGACATCATGACGCGCGCGGCGTTCCTCAACGCGATCCGGGTCAATTCGGCGATCGGCGGCTCCACCAATGCGCCGATCCATCTGAACGCGATCGCGCGCCATATCGGCGTCGAACTGACGCTCGCCGACTGGGAGGCCTATGGCGCCGACGTGCCGCTGCTCGTCAACCTGCAACCGGCAGGCGAGTATCTCGGCGAGGATTATTACCGCGCCGGCGGCGTTCCGGCGGTAATGGGCGAGCTGCTGCGCGGCGGCCTTCTCGACGGCTCTGCGCTCACCGCCAACGGCCTCACCGTCACGGAGAATTGCGCCGACGCCGCGAGCAGCGATACCCGCGTCATCCGTCCGCTCGCCGATCCGCTCAAACCCGCGGCCGGGCTGCTGGTGCTCAGCGGCAATTTGTTCGACTCGGCGGTGATGAAGACCAGCGTGATCTCCGACGAGTTCCGCAAGCGGTTCCTGTCCGATCCGCAAGATCCCAATGCCTTCACGTCGCGCGCAGTGGTGTTCGACGGGCCGGAGGATTATCACGCCCGCATCGACGACCCGGAGCTGGCGATCGACGAGACCACCATCCTGGTGATCCGCGGCGCCGGCCCGATCGGCTATCCGGGCGGCGCCGAGGTGGTCAACATGCGCCCGCCGGCAGCGCTGATCCGCGCCGGCATCCACGCGCTGCCGTGCGTCGGCGACGGCCGCCAATCGGGGACCAGCGGCAGTCCGTCGATCCTCAACGCCGCGCCCGAGGCCGCAGCCGGCGGCGGACTTGCACTGATCCGCACCGGCGATCGCGTCCGCATCGATCTCAACCGCCGCACCGCCGACATGCTGGTCGACGCGGCAGAGCTTGCACGGCGGCGCGCGGAAATCGCCAGGGTCGAGGACGCGGTGACGCCGCAGTCGCAAACGCCGTGGCAGGAACTGCAGCGCGGCATCACCGGCCAGTTCGATACCGGCGCGACGCTGGAACCGGCGGTCAAATACCAGCGGATCGCAAAAACCAAGGGCGTGCCGCGCGACAGTCATTGAGGAGAAAGAGGATGATGAACCGGATCACCGTTCTGGCGGGCGCGGCCGCGCTGCTGGCGCCGATGGGCGCGGCGCACGCGGCGACGGCGACGAAATCGACCTTCGGCACCTTGCCCGACGGGCGCAGCGTACCCGCGGTGACATTGAGCAACGGCCATGGCGTCTCCGCGACGGTGATTGCGTGGGGCGCCATCCTGCAATCGCTGGTGATGCCCGATTCCGCCGGGCACAAGGCCGACGTCGTGCTCGGGTACGACAATCTCGGCCAGTATCTCGACAAGCCGCAATATTTCGGCGCGACGGTGGGGCGCTTCGCCAACCGCATCGCCAAGGGCAAGTTCACGCTCGACGGCAAGACCTATCAGGTGCCGGTCAACAACGGCCCCAATTCGCTCCATGGCGGCACCAAGGGGTTCAGTGCGGTGCTGTGGACCGTGACCAGCGTGCGCGACGGCCCGACCGCGTCGGTGACGCTGCGCTATGTGAGCAGGGACGGCGACCAGGGCTATCCCGGCACGCTGACCGTCGACGCGACCTATTCGCTCGACGAGCAGGATCGGCTGACGATCGACTATCGCGCGACGACCGACGCGCCCACGATCGTCAACATCTCCAACCACACCTACTGGAACCTGTCGGGCGAAGGCTCGGCCAACGGCGCGATGGGCGAGGTGCTGACCATCCCGGCGGCAAGCTATCTGCCGACCGACGCGACTTCGATCCCGACCGGCGAGATCCGCCCGGTGGCCGGCACGGTGTTCGATTTCCGCACCCCCCATGTCATCGGCGAGCGTGTGCGCGATGCCGGCGATGAGCAGATCGTCTTCGCGCGCGGCTATGACCATAATTGGGTGATTGGCCGCGCCGTCACCCGCGACCAGCACCTGATGGCCAAGGTCAGCGACCCCGCTTCCGGGCGCGGTTTCGAACTATGGTCGAACCAGCCCGGGCTGCAATTCTACTCGGGCAATTTCCTCGACGGCACGAGCTACGGCAAGGCGCATAAAATCTACCGCGAGGGCGACGCCATCGTGCTCGAGCCGCAGCTGTTCCCCGACACGCCCAACCGGCCGGACTTCCCCTCGGCGCGGCTGGCGCCGGGCCAAGTCTATCGCAACACCATCACGTATCGGCTGACCAGCGGCGCGGGATGAATCGCGCCGCCGCGCAGGATGGCGTCCCCGATCCGTCCGGCATCCCCGATCAGAGCCTCATGCGGATGCCGACCGAATAAGTGGTTTCGTTATACGCCGTCTCCTGGTTGATGTGCGTATAGCCGGGGTAGCCGTAATAGGTCTTCGTATCGGTGTGCAGGATGTTGGTGCCGCCGATGTCGATCCGGAACCGCTCGTTGATGTCGTAGCCGATGTTGAAATCGAGCCTCCCTTCCGGGCGCGCATAAGTGACCAGCGCCGGGACATGGAAGTTGGCGATATCGTCCGGCGTCATCGGTCGAATGGTCGGCTCGCCGGTCGCATCGCCGGAGAAATATTTCGAGCGATAGGTATAGACCAACCGGCCGCTCAGGCCGGACTTGTCGTACAGCAGGCCCGCAGTGTAGTTATATTTCGAAACGCCCTGTAGCGGAAAGCCGGCGAGCGGATCGCCGCCGCCGACCTTCGAATCGGCAAAGGTGAAGGCGCCCTGCACGCCGAAGCCGGACAATGCGCCGGGCAGGAAATCGAAGAAATATTGCGAGCTGACCTCGATGCCTTTCAGCGTCGCCTG
>Ga0164242_10009886_pt1 | contig 10253 bp, 9 predicted proteins | sample OricomgcompostMG_FD_108783 | JGI IMG/M metagenome (GOLD analysis project Ga0164242, IMG submission 108783) | Miracle-Growth compost microbial communities from Emeryville, California, USA - Original compost - Miracle growth compost (MG) ... | reverse complement strand
GTCCGAACAGAACGGCGCCAAGATCTGGATTCGCTTCCCGGGGTTCTCGATTCAGCCCGCCGAGTTCTCCAAGATCTTGCTGCTGATCTTCTTCTCCGCGGTGCTGATCGCCAAGCGGGGCCTTTTTACCAGCGTCGGCAAGCATTTCATGGGTTTGACCCTGCCGCGTCCGCGCGACCTCGCCCCGCTGCTGGCGGCCTGGGTGATCTCGGTCGGCGTGATGGCCTTCGAAAAAGACCTTGGCACTTCGCTTTTGCTCTACACCTCGTTTCTGGTGGTGGTGTATCTGGCGACTCAGCGGTTCAGCTGGGTGGCCATCGGCCTGGTGCTCTTCGTCGCGGGAAGCGTTGTCGCGTATTACATTTTCGCGCACGTCCGGGTGCGGGTGCAGATGTGGTGGGACCCGTTCTCCGACCCCGACGGCAGCGGCTACCAGATCGTGCAGTCGCTGTTCAGCTTTGCCACCGGCGGGATCTTCGGCACCGGGCTGGGCAACGGTCAGCCCGACACCGTGCCCGCCGCGTCGACCGACTTCATCATCGCCGCCTTCGGTGAAGAGCTGGGGCTGGTGGGGCTGGCGGCCATCTTGATGCTCTACACCATCGTCATCGTGCGTGGTCTGCGCACCGCGATCGCCACCCGGGACAGCTTCGGCAAGCTGCTGGCCGCCGGCCTGGCGTCCACGCTGGCCATCCAGCTGTTCATCGTCGTCGGCGGGGTCACGCAGCTCATCCCGCTGACCGGGCTGACCACCCCGTGGATGTCGTACGGGGGTTCGTCGTTGCTGGCGAACTACGTGCTGCTGGCCATCCTGGCGCGGATCTCGCACAGCGCCCGCCGTCCGTTGCGCACCCGCGCCCGCACCGAGCCGTCGATCGCGGCGGCCAGCACCGAGGTGATCGAGAAAGTATGAACGCCTCCCTGCGCCGGATCTCGGTGACCGTGATGGCGTTGATCGTGCTGCTGCTGCTCAACGCCACGATGACGCAGGTCTTCGCGGCCGACTCGCTGCGCGCCGACCCGCGCAACCAGCGGGTGCTGCTCGACGAGTACTCCCGCCAGCGCGGCCAGATCGTGGCCGGCGGCCAGCTGCTGGCCTACTCGGTCGCCACCGACAACCGGTTCCGCTTCCTGCGGGTCTACCCCAACCCCGCCCAGTACGCGCCGGTGACCGGGTTCTACTCGCTGCGCTACTCGAGCACCGGGTTGGAACGCGCCGAGGACCCGCTGCTGAACGGCTCCGACGAGCGGCTGTTCGGGCGCCGGCTGGCCGACTTCTTCACCGGCCGCGACCCGCGCGGCGCCAACGTCGACACCACCATCAGGCCGCGGGTCCAGCAGGCGGCGTGGGACGGCATGCAGCAGGGCTGCGGCGGCCCGCCGTGCAAGGGCGCGGTGGTCGCCCTCGAGCCGTCCACCGGCAAGATCCTGGCCATGGTGTCGTCGCCGTCCTACGACCCCAACCTGCTGTCCTCGCACGACCCCGAGGTGCAGGCGCAGGCCTGGCAGCGGCTGCGCGACGATCCCGACAACCCGATGACCAACCGGGCCATCTCCGAGACCTACCCGCCCGGCTCGACGTTCAAGGTGATCACCACGGCGGCCGCGCTGCAGGCCGGCGCCAGCGACACCGAGCAGCTGACCGCCGCGCCGTCGATACCGCTGCCCAACAGCACCGCGACGCTGGAGAACTACGGTGGGCAGGCGTGCGGCAACGACCCGACCGTGTCGTTGCAGCAGGCCTTCGCCCTGTCCTGCAACACCGCGTTCGTCCAGCTCGGCATCCTCACCGGCGCGGACGCGTTGCGCAGCATGGCGCGCTCGTTCGGCCTGGACAGCACGCCCAGCGTCATCCCGCTGCAGGTGGCCGAATCGACCATCGGCATCATCCCGGACGCCGCGGCGCTGGGCATGTCGAGCATCGGTCAGAAGGATGTCGCGCTGACCCCGTTGCAGAACGCCGAGATCGCAGCGACCATCGCCAACGGCGGGGTGACCATGCAGCCCTATCTGGTCGACAGCCTCAAGGGCCCCGACCTGACCACGATCAGCACCACCACCCCTTATGAGCAGCGGCGCGCGGTGTCGCCGCAGGTCGCCGCTAAGCTAACAGAGCTGATGGTCGGCGCCGAGAAGGTCGCACAGCAGAAAGGGGCCATTCCCGGCGTGCAGATCGCATCCAAGACGGGTACCGCAGAGCATGGCAGCGATCCGCGGCACACACCGCCGCATGCGTGGTACATCGCTTTCGCGCCCGCACAGACCCCCAAGGTCGCCGTGGCGGTGTTGGTGGAGAATGGCGCCGACCGCCTGTCCGCGACGGGGGGTGCACTCGCCGCGCCGATCGGACGGGCTGTGATCGAGGCCGCGCTACAGGGAGGACCATGAGCCCGCGAGTTGGTGTGACGCTGTCTGGCAGGTACCGCCTGCAGCGCCTGATCGCCACCGGCGGCATGGGTCAGGTCTGGGAGGCGGTCGACAACCGGCTGGGCCGGCGCGTCGCGGTCAAGGTGCTCAAACAGGAGTTCTCCCAGGACCCCGAGTTCATCGAGCGGTTCCGCGCCGAGGCGCGCACCACGGCGATGCTCAACCACCCGGGCATCGCGGCCGTGCACGACTACGGCGAGAGCCAGCTGGACGGCGAGGGCCGCACCGCCTATCTGGTGATGGAACTGGTCAACGGTGAGCCGCTGAACTCGGTGCTCAAGCGGACCGGCCGGCTGTCGCTGCGGCACGCGCTGGACATGCTCGAGCAGACCGGCCGCGCCCTGCAGGTCGCGCACGCCGCCGGCCTGGTGCACCGCGACGTCAAACCGGGCAACATCCTGATCACCCCGACGGGGCAGGTGAAGATCACCGACTTCGGTATCGCCAAGGCCGTCGACGCCGCGCCGGTGACCCAGACCGGAATGGTGATGGGCACCGCCCAATACATCGCGCCCGAGCAGGCGCTGGGTCACGACGCCACCCCCGCCAGCGACGTGTACTCACTGGGAGTTGTCGGCTACGAGGTGGTTTCGGGCAAGCGGCCGTTCAGCGGGGATGGGGCGCTGACGGTGGCGATGAAACACATCAAGGAGCCTCCGCCGCCGCTGCCCGCGGAGCTGCCGCCCAACGTGCGCGAGCTCATCGAGATCACCCTGGTGAAGAACCCGGCGATGCGCTACCGCAGCGGGGGGCCGTTCGCCGACGCCGTCGCCGCGGTGCGCGCCGGTCGCCGGCCGCCGCGGCCGAGCCAGTCCCCGCCGCCCGGGCGGGCGTCACCGGCGGCCATTCCGTCCAGCCCCACCACCCGGGCAGCAGCCGTGTCCTCCGGGCGCACCGCCGCGCCGCGGCGGACCCGGCCGGCCACCGGCGGCCACCGCCCGCCCCCGGCCCGGCGCACCTTCTCGTCCGGCCAGCGCGCGCTGCTGTGGGCCGCCGGGGTGCTGGGCGCGCTGGCGATCATCATCGCGGTGCTCATCGTCATCAACTCCCGCGCCGACCAGCAGCAACAGCCCCCTACGGTCACCGACACCGGAACCCCACCCGCCTCGGCGCCGCCGCCGACCAAGACGCCGAGCGGCTCCGGGGCCCACCCGGGCCTGCGGCTGGACTGGCCGGATGACGGCACAATTGGGGCGTCTGGATTCCGCGACGGACCCGCCCGACACTGGACATCGCAATGACCACCCCGCAACACCTGTCCGACCGCTACGAACTCGGCGAGATCCTCGGCTTCGGCGGCATGTCCGAGGTTCACCTGGCCCGTGACGTCCGGCTGCACCGCGACGTCGCGGTCAAGGTGCTGCGCGCGGACCTGGCCCGCGATCCCAGCTTTTACCTGCGCTTCCGGCGCGAGGCGCAAAACGCCGCCGCGCTCAACCACCCGTCCATCGTCGCCGTCTACGACACCGGCGAGGCGGAGACGCCCTCCGGGCCGCTGCCCTACATCGTCATGGAGTACGTCGACGGCGTGACGCTGCGCGACATCGTGCACACCGACGGGCCGTTGCCGCCGCGGCGGGCCATCGAGATCATCGCCGACGCCTGCCAGGCGCTGAACTTCAGCCACCAGAACGGCATCATCCACCGCGACGTCAAGCCGGCGAACATCATGATCAGCACCACCAATGCCGTCAAGGTGATGGACTTCGGCATCGCCCGCGCGATCGCCGACAGCGGCAACAGCGTCACCCAGACCGCGGCGGTGATCGGAACCGCGCAGTACCTCTCGCCCGAGCAGGCCCGCGGCGACGCCGTCGACGCGCGCTCGGACGTCTACTCGCTGGGCTGCGTGCTGTACGAAATCCTCACTGGCGAGCCGCCTTTCACCGGCGACTCGCCGGTGGCGGTGGCCTACCAGCATGTCCGCGAAGACCCGGTGCCGCCGTCGCAGCGGCACGAAGGCATCTCCGCCGACCTCGACGCCGTCGTGCTCAAGGCGCTGGCCAAAAACCCGGACAACCGCTATCAGACCGCGGCCGAAATGCGCGCCGATCTGGTCCGGGTGCACAACGGCGAAAAGCCGGAAGCGCCAAAGGTTCTCACCGACGCCGAGCGCAGCTCGCTGTTGTCGTCCGGTGCCGGGGCCGCGGGTCCGTCGCGCACCGATCCGCTGCCTCGCCAGGTGCTCGCGGACAGCGGCGAGGACCGCACGGTGGGTTCGGTGGGCCGTTGGATCGTGGCGGTGGCCGCGCTGGCGGTCCTGACCATCATCGTCGTCATCGCGTTCAACACCTTCGGCGGCGGCGCCCGCGACGTCCAGGTGCCCGACGTGCGCGGGCAGGTGTCCGCCGATGCCATTGCGGCGCTGCAGAACCGCGGCTTCAAGACCCGCACCCTGCAGAAGCCGGACTCGGCCATCCCGCCCGACCACGTCATCGGCACCGACCCCGGCGCCAACGCGTCGGTCAGCGCGGGCGACGAGATCACCATCAACGTCTCCACCGGGCCGGAGCAGCGCGAGGTGCCCGACGTCTCGTCGCTGAGCTACTCCGACGCGGTCACCAAGCTCAAGGCCGCCGGGTTCAGCAAGTTCAAGCAGGCGAACTCTCCGTCCACACCCGAGTTGTTGGGCAAGGTGATCGGGACCAACCCGCCGGCCAACCAGACGTCGGCGATCACCAACGTCATCACCCTCATCGTCGGCTCGGGGCCGGAGACCAAGCAGGTGCCCGACATCGCCGGGCAAACCGTCGACATCGCGCAGAAGAACCTGACCGTCTACGGCTTCACCAAGATCACCCAGGTGCAGGTGGACAGCCCCCGCCCGGCCGGCGAGGTGATCGGCACCAATCCGCCCAAGGGACAAACGGTTCCGGTGGATTCGGTGATCGAACTGCAGGTGTCCAAGGGCAATCAGTTCATCATGCCCGACCTGTCCGGGATGTTTTGGACCGATGCCGAACCGCGGCTACGGGCGCTGGGCTGGACGGGGATCCTGGACAAGGGTCCCGACGTCGACGCCGGCGGCGCCCAGTCCCACCGGGTGGTGTATCAGAACCCGCCGGCCGGGGCCGGGGTCAACCGGGACGGGATCATCACGCTGAAGTTCGGTCAGTAGCGGCCGGATCGGCCGGGAGATACGGTCGCACCGCGGCGTGGACGTCGTTTTCCAGCCGGCGCACCAGGGTGTCGTCGCGCACCCAGCCGCATTCGGTGAGCCAGTTCGCCAGCATGCGATGACCACCCTCGGTCAGGATCGACTCCGGGTGGAACTGGACGCCGTGGATCGGTAACTGCGTGTGGCGCACGCCCATGATCACACCGCTGTCGGTGTGGGCGGTGACCTCGAGCACCGGCGGCAGCGACTCGGGCAGGATGGTCAGCGAGTGGTACCGGGTGGCCGTGAAGGGGTTCGGAAGCCCTTGCAGCACACCGGCATTCGTGTGGTGCACGCTGCTGGTCTTGCCGTGCAGCAGTTCCGGAGCGCGGTCCACGGTGGCGCCGAATGCCACGCCGATGGCCTGGTGACCCAGGCAGACCCCCAGCAGCGGGGTGTGCTCGGCGGCGCAGGCGCGCACCACCGCGATGGAAGCGCCCGCGCGCTCGGGGGTGCCCGGCCCGGGACTGAGCAGCACCCCGTCGAACCGGCGGGCCACGGCGTTGTGGTCGGCGAGCCGGCTGTCGTCGTTGCGCCAGACGTCGGCGTCCACACCCAGTTGCCCGAGGTACTGCACCAGGTTGAACACGAAGCTGTCGTAGTTGTCGACAACCAGGATCCGCATCGTGCCAGGTTACCGCCCGCGGACGCTCGCTCCGCAGGTCAGTCGGCGTCAGTAGCCGATCGGGCCGTTGGGCTGGGCGAAATGCAGCCGGTCGGGCTCGAAGTGGCCGACCACCTGCACATCGGAGCGGACCTCTTCCTGATAGCCCAGGCCGAACCGGACCGCGTACTGCTTGTACAGCGTCACCAGGGGAGCCGCGGCCAGGGCGGCCTGCATGGCGGCGGCGTTGCCGATCGCGGTGATCGTGTAGGGCGGGCTGTAGGTGCGCCCGTTGAGCAGCAGCGTGTTGCCGACGCAGCGGGGCACCGACGTGGCGATGATCCGCTGGTCCTGCATCTGGATCGCCTCGGCGCCGGCGCTCCACAGCGCGTTGAGCACGGCCTGGATGTCCTGCTGGTGCACCACCAGGTCGTCGGGCGACGCGTCGCGGGGGAAGCGGCCGTTGGCGTCGCGCTGCGCATCCTGCAGGGTGACCACCAGGCCCGGCCCGTGCACCGGGCTCATCCCGGCCTCGCCGGCGAGCTGCGCGGAGCGGCGCAGCATCGCGGCCAGCGCGGCATCCGACGAGCGGCCGTGCGCGGCGTCGATCTTGGCGGCGAGCTGTTCACGCTGGGCACTGAGCCGGTTCACCGACGCCTGCGTCTCGCGCACCAGGTCCACCAGCCGGGGTGCGTCGCTGCGGCGTATCTCGGCGCCGCCGGACACGCCGTGCGTGGCCGCGAGCAGCAGTCCGGCCAGCAGGCACACCAGCGGGACGCCGAAGCGCCATGGCGACTGGCGCGTCTGGACCATCGACTCTCCGTTTTCCTGGCCACCGCGGCCGGTGCGTTAGTCTCGTAGCCAAGCTCTGGGTGCGGCTGCGATGTCCATCGTCGCACTCCGTCCCGCTCACCGTGTTGTTGAGGTAATCCGCGAGGTAATCATGCCCAAGTCCAAGGTCCGCAAAAAGAACGACTTCACCGTCAGCGCGGTCAGCCGCACGCCGGTGAAGGTCAAGGTGGGACCGTCCAGTGTGTGGTTCGTCGCGCTGTTCATCGGGCTGATGCTGATCGGATTGGTGTGGCTGATGGTGTTCCAACTGGCCGCGGTGGGCAGCCAGGCGCCGACCGCCCTTAATTGGATGGCCCAATTGGGGCCGTGGAACTACGCAATCGCGTTCGCTTTCATGATCACCGGTTTGTTGCTCACGATGCGCTGGCACTGAGCGGGCCCGCGTACGAAATGAATTCATTTTCGGGATGATTCGCACCCGCGCCAGCAACTTCCCGACCACCCAATCACACGCGTGTGATTTATCCCCACTGTTGATAGAGATTGTGGATAACTGCATCGGCCGTGGTGGGAGGGGCTAAGCAGCGCATGCAGCAAACACGGTGGGAGCCGCATCCGGCGGGAATCGCTGGTTGTGGAGTTGCGGGCGTTCTGATGGCTATCGCGGCTGTGACCGTGGTCACAGACCCGCCGGGGCGTGTTCTGGCCGGCGTTGCCGCGGCGGGTCTGCTCGTGTTTGCGGGGATGTCGTGGCGCGCGCGCCCGAAGCTGGCAATCACACCCGACGGGCTGGCCGTCCGCGGCTGGTATCGGACGCAGGTATTACAACGCCCCGACATCAAGATCATCCGGATCATCGAGTTCCGCCGCTACGGGCGCACCGTGCGGTTACTCGAGGTGGAAAGCACCGACGGAGGCCTGGTGGTGCTGTCCCGCTGGGATCTCGGGGCGGACCCCCTCCAGGTGCTCGACGCGCTCACCGCCGCCGGTTACGCGGGCCCGTAACAGCGCTGAGAGGCCGCGTGCTACGAGATGGTGATCGACTCGATCACCACCGGCTCGGACGGGCGGTCGTTGCCGTCGGTGCTGGTCGTCGAGATCGCGTCGACGACCTTCTGCGACTCCGGGTCGACGACCTCGCCGAAGATGGTGTGCCGCCGGTTCAGGTGCGGGGTCTTGTCCACGGTGATGAAGAACTGCGAGCCGTTGGTGCCCGGCCCCGCGTTGGCCATCGCCAGCAGGTAGGGCCGGTCGAACTGCAGCTCGGGGTGGAACTCGTCGGCGAACTTGTACCCCGGACCGCCGCGGCCGGTGCCGGTCGGGTCGCCGCCCTGGATCATGAAGCCCCGGATCACCCGGTGGAACACCGCGCCGTCGTAGAACGGGCCCGAGGAGCCGCCCGACGCGTTCTGGGTCGAGTACTCCTTGGTGCCCTGGGCCAGGCCGACGAAGTTGGCCACGGTCTTGGGCGCGTGGTTTCCGAACAGGGCGACCTTGATGTCACCGCGGTTGGTGTGCAGCGTGGCGGTAGCAGTCTGAAAGGGGCTGTTAGTCACGGCATCAGAGTCTGCCACTACGCCACGGCGTGCCCGCACGCGGCTCCGCCGATGTCCCTATGCTGGCAGTCTGTTCGGTGAACTGCGGGCTCGACAGAAAGGCGACCGATGCGCGCTAAGGCGGAAGACCGGCTGACCCCGCGAGAGCGACTGGCCCGCGGCCTGACCTACTCGACACTGGGACCGCTGGACCTCACCCGGGGAGTCGCCGGCCTGAGCGTGCAGTCCGCGCGGTCGACGGCCGAGCAGCTGCGGCGCCGGTATCGGGAGGGGCGCCTGGCCCGAGACCTCGCCGCGGCCCAGGAGACCCTCGCCCAGGAACTGGCCGCCGCTCAGGAGGTGGTCACCGGCCTGCCTCAGGCGCTGCAGGACGCGCGGCGCGCGCAGCGACGGGGCAAGCGCCCGTGGATCATCGCCGGTGTCGCCGTCGCCGTTCTCGCCGGGGGCGCCGCCGCGTTCAGCATCGTGCGGCGCTCGGTGCGCGAGAAGCCGCAGGAACCGCAGTCGCGGCCGCCGAGCGTCGACGTGCAACCGCGGCCGTAGCTCAGCGCACGGCCAACCCCAGCCGTTCCCGGCGCCGGACCAGGATGCTGGGCAGCCAATCCCCGACGTCGGTCGCGTCGATCCAGCTGGTGCGCTCGAGCAGCCGGCGCAACACGATGTGGGCTTCCAGCCGGGCCAGCGCGGCGCCGACGCAGAAGTGGACGCCCTTGCCGAAGCTCAGGTGGCTCTTGGCGGCCGCGCGGTCGAGCCGAAACTCGTTGGGATCCTTGAAATGCGTCGGGTCGCGGTTGGCCGCTCCCCACATCAGCAGCAGGTGTGCGCCCTCGGGCAGCTCGATCCCGCCCAGCGTGGTGTCGCGCCACACGTGGCGGTAGTGACCCCGAAACGGCGCCTCGAAGCGCAGCGTCTCTTCGATGAAAGTGCTTAGCAACTCCGGGTTTTCGCGAAGCTGCCGTTGGATCGCCGGCCGGTCGGCCAGGATCCAGGCCGCGCTGCCCAGCAGCGACGCGGTCGATTCGCCGGCCGCGCTGAACAGCGTGAGCATGATTCCCAGCGCCGGCAGCTGCTCGAGTTCGCCGGCGGCGCAGCGCGCCGCAAGATCGGCCATCAGGCTGGATTCCGGCTTCTCGCTTGCCTTTTCGAAATGCTCCAGCACGTAGCCGGACAGTTCGATGGCGGCCATGCCGGCCTGCTCGAGCTGTTCGGGGGCGACGATCCCATCCAGCAGTGTGGTGGTGGCGTAGCCGAGCCGGATGAGTTTGTCGACATCGTCATCGGGCAGACCCAGCAGCCGGCAGACCACCATCATGGGCAACCGGTTGGCGATGGCGCTCATCCACTCGATCCGGCCGTCGGACAGGTTCTCGTCCCACAGCCGGTCGGCGGTCCGGGTGGCGAACTCCTCGATGATCCGGATTCGCTTGGCCGACAGGTGCGGCAGCAGGATCTTGCGGTGCACCGCGTGCACCGGGTCGTCGGCGGTGGCCAGCGCGTGCATCGGGGCGCCCGGCGCGCCCATGTCGAACGGGGTGACGGTGCCGTCCTCGTGGAAGACCATCGTCGCGGTGAGGTTGGAGGAGAAGTCCTCGACCCGCTCGATGGCCTCGTGCACCGCGTCCCACCCGCAGACGGCATAGAAGACGGAGTCGCCGATCCGGTGCACCGGCGCCTCGGCGTGCATGCGCTCATACAGCGGGTAGGGATCCTGTATCGC
>Ga0164242_10009885_pt1 | contig 10253 bp, 7 predicted proteins | sample OricomgcompostMG_FD_108783 | JGI IMG/M metagenome (GOLD analysis project Ga0164242, IMG submission 108783) | Miracle-Growth compost microbial communities from Emeryville, California, USA - Original compost - Miracle growth compost (MG) ... | reverse complement strand
GAATATCGCCACCCACCGCGAGCGGATCAAGAACCCGGTGTTCTGGGACCGCCCGGAGAACATGGGTGAGTACCGCGACGACCGTCAGCACGTCTTCCTGGACGGCAACTCCAACCTGGTCATCCGCGCCACCCGGGATGCGGGCGGCAAGTACACCAGCGGCAAGGTCTTCGGCACCTTCTGGGGCGGGATCAACACCACCTGGGAAGCCCGGGTCAAGTTCAACTGTCTGACCCTGGGCTGCTGGCCGGCCTGGTGGCTGTCCAACGACCATCCGGTCGTCGGCGGCGAGATCGACCTGGTCGAGTGGTACGGCAACGGAGACTGGCCGTCGGGCACCACGGTGCACGCCCGCGCGGACGGCACCTCGTTCGCCACCAACCCGTTCCCGGTGGACAGCAACTGGCACAACTGGCGGGTCACCTGGAACGACGCCGGCATCTTCTTCTGGCAGGACTACGTCGAGGGCATGCAGCCCTACTTCCAGGTCGATGCCAACTCGCTGGACGGCTGGCCGTTCAACCTGCCCGACTACCGGGTGTTCCCGGTGCTGAACCTGGCGGTGGCCGGTTCCGGTGGCGGCGATCCCAAGGGCGGTAACTACCCGGCCGAGATGCTGGTCGACTGGGTGCGCGTCTGGTAGCGCACCGCCTGCCGCTGCGGACCATGCAGCTGAGCCAGTCGGCCGCTGCAGCGGTCTGGCCGGCGCCGGATCCAACCGACGCGGTGGCCACGACATGCATAGTCACACCTGCAACTTCGGTACCACTCTCCCTTGACACCCTTCGCCTGAGGTCGTCAACTTTCCCTGACTGTCAAGGAAAGTTGACGACCTCAGATCGCATGTGCCGCAACACATAGCGACACGCCCAGTCGGACACGCCGATGGCACCGCCACGATGACAGGCAACCTACGGGCTCGCCGCGGCTCCACCAATGTTGTCCGGACCCCGGCATGAGTGCCATGCGCGACTCCACGGCCAAAACGCGACAGTTTGGCTCACCGCGATTCGATCCGGGTGAACCGAAGCAATCGTGTTGAGCGGACCTGCATCTTCGGTAATTGACGGCATCGGTCACCAATCACCTTGCGTTGACAGCAAACTGACGCCTTCCTAACGTCCGGGCCAAGCTCGACGACGGGAAGATCTTGGCACCTACGGCGTATTTTGCTGGTTTTGCGGTGGTGACGCCGTTGCCGTCGTCGCGCGCGCTTTTGTCGCGACGGCCGAGGTAGCCTGTGGCGCAACACATCGAGTCGTCGGCGCTGCAATCGTCGGCCTGGGCAAAACCCGCCGTGGCGGTCGGCGATTTCATCGTGCTGGCCGGCGAGACGTTCGCGGCGATGCTGCGGCCGCCCTACGCCTGGCGTGAGCTGATCGAACAGATCTGGTTCGTGGCCCGGGTATCGATCGTGCCGACCATCGTGCTGTCCATCCCGTACACCGTGCTGATCGTCTTCACGCTCAACATCGTGCTGATCGAGGTCGGCGCCGGCGACCTGTCCGGCGCCGGTGCCGCGCTGGCCTCGGTGACCCAGGTGGGTCCGGTGGTCACCGCCATCGTGGTGGCCGGTGCCGGATCGACGGCGATGTGCGCCGATCTGGGGGCGCGCACCATCCGCGAAGAGATCGACGCGATGAAAGTCATTGGTGTCAATCCGATTCCGGCGCTGGTGGTGCCGCGGGTGATCGCCGCGACCTTCGTCGCCGCGATGCTCTACTCGGTGGTCGCCATTGTCGGCCTGGCGGGTAGCTACTTCTTCGTGGTGTACATCCAGCACGTCACCCCGGGCGCGTTCATCGCCGGCATGACGCTGCTGACCGGACTGCCGCAGGTGATCGTGTCCTTGGTGAAGGCCTTGCTGTTCGGGCTGTCGGCCGGGCTGATCGCCTGTTACAAGGGGCTTTCGGTGGGTGGCGGCCCGACCGCGGTCGGCAACGCGGTCAACGAGACGGTGGTGTTCTCGTTCATGGCGCTGTTCCTGATCAACATCCTGGCCACCGCCTTCGGTGTGAAGGTCGCGCCATGACGCCGGTGGACGTCGAGGGCCCGTCGCGGGTCGCCGAGGCGGTGGACCGGGCGGTCGCGGCGACCCGCCGACTGGGCGAGCAGACCGCCTTCTACGGCAGCGCCTTGGCCGCCACCGCCGACGCGGTGCGGCGCTATCCCGGTGAGGTGCTGCGGCTGATCGCGGTCATGGGCATGGGCACCGGTGCGCTGGCCGTCATCGGTGGCACGGTGGTGATCGTCGGCTTCCTGACCCTGTCCACCGGTGCGCTGATCGCGGTGCAGGGCTATAACACCCTGTCCAACGTCGGAATCGAGGCGCTCACCGGATTTTTGGGCGCCTTCCTCAATGTCCGGTTCATTGCGCCGGCCACCGCGGGGGTGGCACTGGCTGCGACCATCGGAGCCGGGGCCACGGCGCAACTGGGCGCCATGCGGATCAACGAGGAGATCGACGCCTTGGAGGTGATGGGCATCCGGGTGGTCACCTACCTGGCCGCCACCCGGATCGTCGCGGGAGTGGTCGCGGTGATCCCGATCTACACCGTGGCGGTGCTGATGTCGTTCCTGGCCACCAGGTTCGGCACGACCATCATCTACGGACAGTCCCGCGGCGTATACGACCACTACTGCTCGACCTTCCTGCACCCGAACGATCTGGGCTGGTCGTTCGGCGAGGCGCTGGCCATGGCCGCCGCGGTGATGGCGGTACATACCTACTACGGCTTCACCGCGACCGGGGGGCCGGCCGGCGTCGGCGAGGCGGTCGGGCGTGCAGTGCGCACCTCGATCACCGCCGGAGTTTTCATCCTGTTGACCATCACGCTGTCCGTCTACGGGCAGTCCGGCAACTTCCACCTGTCGGGGTGAGCCCAATGGTCAAGGGAAGAAATGGAACTCGGCGCGAGCAGATCGACCCGATCTGGTGGGCGCCGGTGTTGGTATTGGTCATCGCGGCCATGACGGCCGTCACCGCGCTGCTGTTCTCCGGCTCGTTGCGCCGATTCGTGCCGATCACGTTGGTGTCCGACCGCGCGGGTCTGGTGATGGAGGACGGAGCCAAGGTCAAGCTGCGCGGCGTGCAGATCGGTGAGGTGTCATCGATCGGCAGCCAGACCGACACCGCCGGCCACGTGCTGTCGACGCTGAAGCTCAAGATCGATCCGGGTCCGTTCGGCTACCTGCCCGGCAACGTACAGGCACAGATCAAGTCCAGCAGCGCATTCGGCGCCAAGTACGTCGAACTGAGCGTGCCCGCCTCCGGTGCCGAGGGGCACCTGCGCTCCGGTGCGGTGCTGCAGTCCGGCAAAGTCACCGTCGAGGTCAACACCGTGTTCGAGAATCTGCAGGCGGTACTGCAGGTGATCGACCCGACCAAGCTGAACTCGGTGCTCTCGGCGGTGGCCGAATCACTGCGTGGCAAGGGCGATCTCATCGGCCAGGCGATCACCGACGCGAACCGGGTGCTGCTGGCGGTGAACCCGCGGATGGACACGGTGCGACGGGACTGGCAGCTGTTCGGGCAAACCGCTGGTGCGTATTCCGATGCGGCACAAAACATCCTGTCGATCCTGGACTCGTTCTCCACCACCGCCGGCACCATCACCACCGGATCCAAGGAACTCGATGGCCTGCTGCTCTCGGCCGTCGGATTCTCCTGGTCCGGCATCAACACCATCGGCGCCAATGAACTCGACCTGGTGCGGGCGATGAACCTGACTGTCCCGACCACCGGCCTGCTACAGAAATATTCACCGACCTACACCTGCCTGTTCCAGGGCGCGCAGTGGTTCCTCGAACACGGCGGCCGATACGCCATGGGCGGCAACGGAAAATCGGTGATCATGGACGCCGCGCTGCTGGCCGGCGCCGACCCCTACCGTTTCCCGGACAATCTGCCGGTGGTGAACGCCAGCGGCGGCCCGGGTGGCAGTCCCTCGTGCGGCTCGCTGCCCGACGTCAGCAAGAACTTCCCGGTCAAATATCTGGTCACCGACACCGGCTTCGGCACCGGGCTGGACATGCGCCCCAACCCCGGCATCGGATTCCCGGGACTGGCCAACTACTTCCCGGTGACCAAGCCACAGCCCGAACCGCCGATCATCCGCTACCCGGGCGGACCCGCACCGGGGCTGCCCCCGGCACCCGATGCGCCCGCGGAGGTCATCGATGCACCGGCACCGGGTCCCGTTGCACCGCAGACCGATCCGGGGCAACCGTGAGGGCCCGAATCGGCGGCACCGTGCTGCGCGTCGTCGCCTTCACCGCGGTCAGCCTGCTGTTCATGTTCGTGCTGCTGACGGTGTTCGGGCAGTTCCGGTTCGACTCCCGGACCTCGTACCGTGCGGTGTTCACCAACGTGTCCGGACTCAAGGGCGGCAACTTCGTCCGCATTGCCGGGGTCGAAGTCGGCAAGGTCAAGGACCTGACCTTGCACAAGGACGGCACCGTCACCGTCGACTTCGCCATCGACAAACAGTTGGTGCTCACCGAGGGCACCACCGCGGCGATCCGCTACGAGAACCTGATCGGGGACCGCTACCTGGCACTGGAAGAGGGGCCGGGATCGGTGCGCAAACTCGGTGCCGGGCAGACGATTCCGTTGGCCCGGACCTCGCCCGCCCTCGACGTCGACGCGCTGATCGGCGGGTTCCGGCCGCTGTTCCGGGCACTGGACCCCGACCAGGTCAACGCGCTGAGCGGCGAACTGCTGCGGGTGTTCCAGGGTCAGGGTGGCACCATCTCGTCGGTGCTGGCGCAGACCTCGGCGCTGACCACGACGCTGGCCGGCCGTGACCAGTTGATCGGTCAGGTCATCACCAACCTGAACACCGTGCTGGGTACCTTCGCCGCCCGGGATCACCAGTTCGCGTCGGGTCTGGACAAGCTCTCCGAGCTCGTGGCGGGATTGGCCAACCGCAAGAACGACATCTCCACCGGCATCGCCAACATCAACGCCGCCACGGCCTCGGTGGCCGATCTGTTCGCGGTGGCGCGCGGACCCATAAAAGATGTTGTGCAGCAGACCGATCGGGTCTCGACCCAGATCGAGGCCGATCACGACTACGTCGACGATCTGATCAAGACACTGCCCGACGCGTATCAGATCCTGTCCCGCAACGGGCTGTACGGCGACTACTTCGGCTTCTACCTGTGCGACGCGCTGCTCAAACTCAACGGCAAGGGCGGGCAGCCCGTCTACGTCAAGGTCGCCGGCCAGGACTCGGGGCGGTGCACGCCGAAATGAGCCGAATCACCCTGAAGCGTCCGAATATCAAACCACTGGCCGAACGCAACCGGCTGACCGTCGGGGCGGTCGGCACCCTGCTGATCGTCGCGCTGGTGGTTGCGGCGTTCAGCTACGACAAGATCCCCTTCATCAAAGGCACATCGGACTACCAGGCGTATTTCGCCGATGCCGGGGGCATCAAAACCGGCAGCGACGTGCGGGTGTCGGGTCTGGGCGTCGGCCGGGTGTCGGGCATCCATCTGGAGGGCACCAAAGTCCTGGTCGACTTCACCGTCCGCGACGGCGTCGACCTGGGCGACCGCACCGAGGCCGCGATCAAGACCGAGACGGTGCTGGGCACCAAGGTGCTGGAGCTGACGCCCCGCGGCGACGGAAACCTCAACGGGCCCATACCGATCGAGCGCACCACCTCGCCGTACGATCTGCCCACGGCACTGGGTGATCTGACCACCACCATCAGCGGTCTGGACACCACGCAGTTGTCCTCGTCCTTGAAGACCCTGGCGCAGACATTCCAGAACACCCCGCCGGATCTCAAACTGGCCCTGGAAGGGGTGGCGCGGTTCTCCGATACGTTGGGCACCCGCGATGCCAAACTGCGTCAGTTGTTGGCCAACGCCAACAGCGTCACCTCAGTGCTGGCCAAGCGCAGCGACCAGATCGCCCGACTGGTGGTCAACACCGATGCACTGCTGGGTGAGATTCTGTCCCAACGCAGTTCGGTGGATGCCCTGATGGCCAACGTCAGCGCCGCCGCACAGCAGATCTCCGGGCTGGTCAGCGACAACCGGACCCAGCTCAAACCCACGGTGGACAAACTCAACGGGGTGCTGGGCATCCTGGACAACCGCAAGAAGGAACTGCAGCGGACCATGTATCTGCTGCGGCGGTATGCGATGTCCTTCGGCGAGGTGCTCGGCTCGGGCCCCTTCTTCAAGGCCTCACTGGTGAATCTCTTTCCGGGACAGTTCGATCAGCCCTTCGTCGATGCGGCGTTCTCTGATCTGGGCCTGGACCCCAACGTGAAGCTCCCATCGCAACTGGTCGAACCGGGCGTCGGGCAACCCGGCACCCCACCGCTGCCGGTGCCGTATCCGCGCACCGGACAGGGCGGCCCACCGAGAACGACGCTGCCCGACGCGATCACCGGAAATCCGGGCGATGCCGGCTGCGGTCTGCCGGGCATTCCGCTGCCCGGACCGACCGGGTGCTACCCGTACCGTGAGCCGCTGCCCGCGCCCGCACCGGGCGGCCCGCCACCGGGTCCGCCGGCCCTGGCGCCCGCCGCCGGCGAGCTTCCCGCCCCGACCGTGCCGCCGCCCAACCCGCCGGCGCCGTTGTTGGTGCCGCCCAATGGCGCACCGCCGGGCGTCATCTCGGATCCGGTCTCGCCGGTAGGGGGACAGTGATGGCGCTGTCCTCGAGGGCTTTCGGTTCCCGGAACCGCTGGCGCATCGGCATTGCCGCAGTGCTGGCGGTGACGCTCGTGGTGGCGATCACCGGAATCTCGCGCTCCTGGTGGAGCTCGATCGGGCGCAACACCTACGTGGCGTACTTCGCCAACACCAATGGTCTGTACGCCGGTGATGACATCCGGATCCTGGGCGTCACCGTCGGCACGGTGGAGAAGATCGAGCCGCAGCCGGGGGCGGCCAAGGTGACCTTCTCGGTCGAGTCGCAGTATCCGGTACCGGCGGACGTACGCGCCGCGGTGCTCTCACCCTCACTGGTGAGCGCGCGGGCGATCCAGTTGGTACCGGCGTACTCGTCCGGACCGAAACTGGCGGACGACGGGGTGATTCCGTTGGAGCGCACCGTGGTTCCGGTGGAGTGGGACGACTTCCGCCGGCAGTTGCAGAAGCTCACCGACTCGCTGCAGCCCACCACCCCCGGCGGGCCCAGCGCGGTCGGCGAATTCATCAACAGTGCGGCGGATAACCTGCGTGGCGAGGGCGACACCGCCCACGACACCGTCATCAAGTTGTCCCGGGCCATCTCGGCGCTCGGCGACCACAGCACCGACATCTTCAGCACGGTACGAAATCTGCAGATGCTGGTCTCGGCGCTGTCGTCCAGCAGTGATCTGCTCGCCTCGTTCAACACCAACATGGCGGCTATCAGCACCGCACTGTCCAGCACGCCGAACGGAGTCGCCGATGCGACCGGGAACCTGGATGCCGCGGTGAAGGACCTGCGCGGATTCGTCGCGGAGAACCGGGAGGGGTTGGGCACCACCGTCGATCACCTCAGCGCGGTCACCACGGCGCTCAACGACAGCCGCGGTGATATCAAACAGGTCCTGCACATCACCCCCACGGTGTTCCAGAACTTCACCAACATCTACGATCCCGCCCAGAGTGCGATCACCGGCATCTTGGCGCCGGTGAACTTCGCCGATACCGTCCAATTCCTCTGTGGGGCAATCCAGTCCGCGTCACGGGAGAACTTCGCCCAGTCGGCCAAGCTGTGCGTCCAGTACCTGGCACCGATCATCAAGAACCGGCAGTACAACTTCCCGCCGGTAGGCGCCAACCCGTTCGTCGGCGCCACCGCCCGGCCCAACGAGGTCACCTACAGTGAGCCCAGGTTGCGGCCCGGCGCGGCGCCGGATGCCCCTCCTGCGCCGGCAGCGCCCACCGACCCCAGCCGTGGACTGGCCGGCCTGATGGTCCCCGGGGGACAACCATGAGGCGATTGGTGATGTTCGTCTGCGCGATGCTGCTGCTGTCGGGATGCCAATGGCGGGGCCTGAATTCGCTGTCGCTGCCGGGCACCGTCGGCGGCGGCCCGGGCTCGTACGTGATCCAGGCGCAGCTGCCCGACGTGGTGGTGATCCAGCAGAACACCCGGGTACGGGTCGGCGACGTCAACATCGGCAACGTCACCAAGATCGAGGTGCAGGGCTGGCATGCGCTGGTCACCATGCGCATCGACGGCGGGGTGCACCTGCCGGCGAACAGCACCGCCAAGGTCGGGCAGACCAGCCTGCTGGGCTCGATGCACATCGAACTCAGTCCACCCACCGGCGAGGCACCGCAGGGGCAACTGACCAACGGTTCGGTGATCCCGTTGTCCAGGGCCGCAACGTATCCGACCACCGAGCAGGCGCTGGCCTCGGCGTCGATTCTGCTCAACGGCGGTGGCCTGGCTCAGCTGCAGGAGATCAACCAGACCTTCGCGAAGGCACTGGCGGGCCGGGAGAACGACATGCGCAGCCTGCTGACCCAGCTGGACACCTTCATCGCCCGGCTCAACGATCAGACCGACGACATCATCACCGCGACAGAGAAGCTGAACTCGCTGGCCGGTCAGGTAGCGGCGAGTGACCGCACCGTCGACAAGGCGCTCACCACGATCCCGCAGGCGCTGGCCGTACTGGCCGACGAACGCACCAAGCTGGCCGACGCCATCGACGCGCTCGGCAAGTTCAGTGCCGTTGCCACTTCGACCATCAGTCAGACCAAAGAGAGCTTCGTGGCGAACCTGCGCAATCTGGAGCCGGTGCTGCGAGCGCTGGCCGACGCCGGACCGGCGCTGACCAAGGGCCTGGATTTCCTGTCCACCTATCCGTGGGTGAAAAGCAATCTGTCCAAATGGTTTCGGGGTGACTTCGCCAACATCACCATGATCATCGACCTGACGCTGAGCCGGCTGGACAGCAGTCTGTTCACCGGAACCCGCTGGGAGGGCAACCTCACCGAGTTGGAGATGCAGTGGGGCCGCACCATCGGACAGATGCCCAGCCCGTACACCGCGGGCAATCCGCTGATCGCGCCCTACCACTTCGGGGGTTACTGACATGTTGCGTCTGCGCTTGTCCCGCACGGTCTGGACCCAGCTGGCCATTCTGGGTGCAGTGACCGTGATCTCCTGTGGTGTCATGGCATTCGGTTTCGTGCACGTGCCGGCCCTGCTGGGCATCGGCCGTTACACCGTCACCGTCGAACTGCCCGAATCCGGCGGCCTGTATGCCACCTCGGTGGTCACCTATCGCGGCAGCGAGGTCGGCCGGGTCAGTTCGGTCGATGTCACCGCGACGGGGGTCCGTGCGGTACTGAATCTGGATTCCTCGATCAAGATTCCGGCCGATGTCTCGGCCGCGGTGCACAGCCGCTCGGCGGTCGGTGAACAGTTCATCGAATTGACGCCGGCCCCAGGGCAATCCGGTGGCACTTTGCGTGACGGTGCGACCATCCCGGTGGCCAAGGTGCAGATCCCCGCCGATATCGGTGCCTTGCTCGATGCCACCAATCGGTCACTGCAGGCGATCCCGCGGGACAACCTGCGTACCGTCATCGACGAGGCAGACAAGGCGGTCGGCGGACTGGGGCCCGAGCTGTCCCGCATCGTCAACGGCTCTACTTCGATGGCCATCGAGGCAGGCAAGACCACCGGACCGCTGACCCAACTGATCGACCAGAGCCCGGCGGTGCTGAATTCGCAAGTGCGGACCTCGGATTCGATCGCCACCTGGGCGCGGCGGCTAGCGCTGATCACCGGCCAGTTCAAGGCGCAGAACGTCGCGTTCGCCGAACTGCTGAAGCTCGGTGCACCGGCGCTCGACGAGGGCAGGGCGTTGTTCGACCGCTTCGCGCCCGCATTACCGCTGCTGCTGGCCAACACCGTCAGCCTGGGGCAGATCGCCATCACGTACCGGCACGACATCGAGCAACTGCTGGTGCTGTTCCCGCAGGGCACCGCGCTGATGTCGGCGATCGCGCTGCCCGACTCGAATCTCAAGACGCCGTACCGGGGTATCTATCTGGACTTCAAGCTCAACCTGAACCTGCCGCCGCCGTGCAACACCGGCTTTCTGCCGGTCCAGCAGCAGCGGATACCCAGCCAGGTCGACTATCCCGAGCGGCCGGCCGGCGAACTGTACTGCCGGGTGCCACAGGACTCGAACCTCAATGTCCGTGGTGTGCGCAATATTCCGTGCGAGAACAACCCGGCCAAGCGATCGCCGACCGTCGAACTGTGCGAGAGCGACGAG
>Ga0164242_10009884_pt1 | contig 10253 bp, 10 predicted proteins | sample OricomgcompostMG_FD_108783 | JGI IMG/M metagenome (GOLD analysis project Ga0164242, IMG submission 108783) | Miracle-Growth compost microbial communities from Emeryville, California, USA - Original compost - Miracle growth compost (MG) ... | reverse complement strand
CAGGAACGGCAGCGGCTTGTCTCCGCCGACGTCCCAGGTGCGGATGGTGACCGGCTGCCAGTGCAATGCGCTGGCGATCGACAGGAAGGTGGCGCCCTGTTTGCTCGCGGAGGGTGTGCCTGATGCCTTGCCGAAGGCGATCTCGGTCCGCACCAGCCCGGAGCCGTCGGCACCGATCGCCGCGGCGGCGAGGGCGTCATGCGGGGAGGTGATGTTGGCGCGCACCGGGATGTGAACGCCGTCCGGGGTCGTTGCCGGCTCCTCGGCGCGGCGTGCCGCCTCGCGCAGTTCGTTCCGTCTGTGCTCGAGGAGGGATTGCAGCCGGCCGAGTTCGGCGCGGTCGGGGTCGATCGTGAGCCTGCGCGTGGCACTGTCGAACCCGATCGTCTGGCCGTCGCGGATCGCAGCGGCCGCGGCGCCCCCGCCGGTGAAGATCGGGATGCCACGCGACCGAGCGACGATCACGCCGTGGCCGGTGTCCCCGCCGCGGACAGTCACGACGCCGCCGAGCGCGCCGGCATCCAGTGCCGCTGCGGTGACCGGATCCAGCTCGTCGACCACGAGGATGGAACCCGCAGGGATCGAGTCTTCCTGTGCCCGCGCCGAATCCGGATCGATCAACACGCGGAGCAGTTGTCGCTCGATCCCGCGGACGTCCTGCGCTCGTGCTCGCTGATAAGGGTCGGCCAACTGGCCGAACCGTGCGGCCAGCCGATCCAGCACGACGCGCCATGCCGCGGGTGCCGCCGTGCCGCCGTCCAACTCAGCCGTCACGTCGGCACGCAACGTCAGGTCATCGAGCAGGGCGAGATGCGCGGCGAGGATGTCTCGCGCTTCCCCGCCTCTCCCCTGCCGACTGCGGATGTCGGCGGCGACGGCACGGACCGCGCGATCGGACCTGGCCTTCTCCTCGGAGACCGAACCGGCCTCGTAAGCATCGAGATCGACGCCCACCCGAAGCACATGCGCGGGCCCGAGCGCGGCATCCAAGCCTGACCCGTTCGGCGAGCTCAGGCGACCTGCGTCGGCTCCCGGCTGACTCTCCGGCGAAGACGCGTCCGTGAAATCGCGCGCAGCCAGCTCACGCACCGCGTCCAGCGCCTCGCTCGCCTGCGGGCCCTCCGCGGTCAGCCGGAGTCGTGCGCCGGTGCGCGCGTTCAGTGTCGCGACCTGGCTGAGGCTGTCGGCCGGCACGGGCGATTCGCCCGTGTCGAGGTTGGCGACCCGCACGCGGGCGTCGAACGAGCGAACCACCGCGACCAGCTCCGCGGCGGGTCGCGCGTGCAAGCCGTGCGGGTCGGTCAGCACGATCTCGGCCGACACTGCGGGTTGACCAGCAGCCTCGGCCGACCCTGCGGGTTGACCAGCAGCCGAGGAACGAGGCTGCGTATCGAACCCCGAGTCCAGATGCGCGCGCTTCGCCGCGAGTCCCTCCTCCGCCTCGCGGGCCACTTCGTCGAGGTCGGCTCCTCCGGCTGCGGCGACGACGGCGGGCAGGATCCCTTCGACCAGCGGGGCCGGGGAAATGCGGACCTGCTCGGCAATGCTCGGTTCGACCAGTTCGCAGGCCATTTCGGCGCTCAGCACGGAGCTGCCGACATCGACCAGGACCAGGACGCCGTCGGCGGACGATGCGACCTCTTCGATCGCGGCGGCAACCGCGGCCGCATCGGTCCCGAACGTCGCGTCGTCCAGTCCCGCCGCCACCGTCAGGTGCGGGGTCTGACCGCTCCCGGCCATCTCGCCGGCCAGCGCGACGACGGCCTCGCCGAGCGCTCTGCTGTGCGAGACGACGACGATGCCGATCATGCGCGCTCCTGGTCAGCCAAGGGTCTGCGCCGCCGCCTCGAGCAGCAGGACTGTCGAGGTCGCGCCCGGATCCTGATGTCCCGCACTGCGATCGCCGAGATAGCTGGCCCTTCCCTTGCGCGCGACGAGCGGAGTCGCGCAGTCCCGGCCGCGCGCTGCTGCGTCGGCTGCGGCGCGCAACGCCGTGCCGATGCCTTGCGCGCGCGCCTCGTCATACGCCTCGACGGCCGGCAGCCAGGCGTCGACCATGGTCTTATCGCCGACGGCCGCCTTGCCGCGTTGCACGACTCCGTCGACACCTGCTCGAAGGGCCGCTCCGAGGGTCGCCGCATCGACGTCACCCTCCCCCAGCGCACCGCCGAAGCGCAGGAAGAATGTCCCGTAGAGCGGTCCGCTCGCACCACCGACCGAGCTGACCAGAGTCATCCCGACCTTCTTGAAAAGTGCTGCTGCAGTGTCGAACTCATCAGCGTCGAGTGCCGCGACCACAGCCGTCATGCCACGATCCAGGTTGCTGCCGTGGTCGGCGTCGCCGATCGCGGAGTCCAGCTCGGTCAGCTCCGCTGCGTGCTCGTGTATGACGCTCGCACACGCTCGCAGCCACGCGGTGAAACGATCAAGACCCACGACCTGCGCCATCAGGACCACCGCAGTGCCGGTGTGTCGACCGGTGCATCCCACAGCGACACCAGCTCGTCGTCCGCTCGCACCAGGGTCACCGAGCAACCCGCCATGTCCAGCGACGTGATGTAGTTGCCGACCAGACACCGTGCGACGGTGATGCCGGCCTGCTCGAGCAGCCGATGCACCTCGCCGTACATCAGATAGAGCTCCAGCAGCGGTGTCCCACCCATGCCGTTGACCATCGCGATCACCGCATCGCCTGCGTTGTAGGGCAGGTCGCCGAGCACCGGGTCGACGAGCAGCTGGGCCGCCTCCGCCGCCGACGCGAGCGGCACCCTGCTGCGGCCCGGCTCACCGTGGATGCCGATGCCGAGCTCCATCTCGTCCTCACCGAGCTCGAAAGTCGGCCGGCCCGCTGCCGGCACGGTGCAGGAGGTCAGCGCGAGCCCCATGCTGCGGCCGACGGCGTTGATCCGTGTGGCGAGTTCGACCAGTTCGTCGAGTGACCGGCCACTTTCGGCCGCCGCCCCGACCAGCTTCTCCAGCAGCACCGTGGTGCCGACGCCGCGTCGTCCGGCTGTGTAGAGGCTGTCCTGCACGGCGACGTCGTCGTCGACGATCACCGACTGGATCTCGATGCCGCCCTCGGCCGCGAGCTCGGCGGCCATCTCGAAGTTCATCACGTCGCCGGTGTAGTTCTTCACGATGTGCAGCACGCCGGCACCGCCGTCGACCGCTGCCGTCGCGGCCAGCATCTGGTCGGGAACCGGCGAGGTGAAAACCTCGCCGCAGCAGGCGGCGTCGAGCATCCCGACTCCGACATACCCGCCGTGCAGCGGCTCGTGACCGGTGCCGCCGCCCGACACCAGGCCGACCTTGCCCCGTCGCGGCGCGTCCTTGCGGTAGATCACCTTGAGCTCGTGATCCACGCGCAACCGGTCCCCGTGCGCGGCCTCCATGCCGGCGAGCGCTTGCGCGACGACGTCGGCCGGGTCGTTGATCAGTTTCTTCACCTTCTCATCGGACCACGGTTCGTGGAGTCCGACAAGGAGGCCGTCAGGGCGCCACCGCGTGTGCCTCACCGGGCTTGACGAGCTTCTTCACGGTGCGGCCGTCGTGGAAGTCGCCGATCGCCCGCATCTGCCAGGTCTGCGGACCGGTGCGGCGCATCGCCGCCATGAGCACGCCGGTCGCAGGCTGTGAGTCGGACAGGTCGAAGCGCACCAGCTCCTGCCCGGTCGCGTCGTCGAGCAGTCGGCAGAATGCGCGCCGGACCTGGGTGAACTTCTGACCGCTGAACGAGTTGATCGTGAAGACAAGCGTGTTCACCTGAGGCGGTAACCCCAGCAGGTCGACCTTGATCTGCTCGTCGTCGCCCTCCCCCGCGCCCGTCAGGTTGTCACCCGAGTGGCGTATGGCGCCGCCGAACTCTTGCTTGTGCATGAACCAGACGATCTCCAGCTTCTTGCCGGAGGCGTCGTACGCGATGACCGAGGCGTCCAGGTCGATGTTGCCGCGGCCGGGAGCGGGGTCCCAGCCCAGTCCCATGGTGACCTTCGCCAGCGGCGGTGCCCCGGTCTTGGTCAGGTCGACCCGGGCCTTCTTGGTGAGGTCGACCCGGCCCTTGTCGAGGTTGACCACGCCGACAGCACCTGGCGATGGTTGCGCGGTCGGAGGCTGCGCGCCGAACGGCTGTGCAGGTGGTGGCATCGGCGCCGGCGCACCCTGGGGCGGCGCCATCGGCATCGCAGCGGCCGGGGCTCCCTGGGGTGGCACCGCGGGCATCGGCGCCGGCGGCACGGCAGGCGCGACGGGGGGCTCAGCGTCACCTTCCACGGAGATCCCGAAATCCGTTGCCAGACCGGCAAGCCCGGAGCTGTAACCCTGGGCGACCGCCCGCAGCTTCCATTGGCCGCCCCGCTGGTAGAGCTCACCGCTGACGAACGCGGTTTCGTTCTCCGCGGCCATGTCGAAGGTCGCCAACTCGGCGCCGGAGGCCGCGTCCGAAGCCACCAGACGTAACCCCGGCACCTGCCCGAACGCGCCGCCGTCCGCCGACGCCGCCAGCACCACCCGCGGCACCTCCGCCGGCAACCGGCTCAGGTCCACCTCGAGCGCGTCCGCGCCCGGCTGCTTGCCCAGATGGCGCACCGCGCCGCTGGGATGCGACGGCTGGTTGTAGAACACGAAGTCGTCATCGGAGGCGACCTTGCCACTCTCGCGCAGCAACAACGCGGACGCATCGACATCCGGCACACCCGGGCCGGGTTGCCACTGCAACGTGATCCGGACCTGCACAGCGTCCAGTGGTGTGTTGGATCCCTTGGTCAACTGGGTCATACGGTCATCCTCACATGCGCTTCCCGCGCCGACGGCTGTGTCAGGACAAGGACGTCAGGACTTGTGCCGGCGTTCCGCGATCCGCAATGCGAGTTGGAAGCGGGTGGTGACGCCGTGCTCGCTCATCAATGCCGCGATGCGCCGCCGGACGGTGCGCAGTGACACACCCATGGCCCGCGCGATCGCCTCATCGGTCAGGCCTTGCTGCATCCAGTCGACCAGAGCGTTCGACGCTGGATCGTCGGTGTGTTCGGCGGGCGTCGCGGCTGCCCAGAGCCGGTCGAACAGCGCGATGAACGCCGCGACGACCATCGGGTCGCGCAGCACGACGTAGTCACCGCCGTCCTGGCCCCAATCGGTCGACCCGATCGCGACCTCCTCGCCGAAAACGACGAATTCCGAGGGAAGTCCGCCGACCACTCGTTGCTGCTCACCCAGCGCCGCCCATGCGGCGAGCGCCTCGCCGTACTCGTGCAAAGCCTCCGGTAGGTAGAGCGTGCGCTGCTCGCGACCCGATGCCAGTTGCTGACGCACGGTCGGGAAGTCGCCGGTGGCGCGAGGCGGCCCGGGTTTGGCCTGCCGGATGATGCCGACGGTGGACGCCACCAGGTGCTCGTAGACCGAGCTGAACACCGCCTGGTCGACCCGCTCGCGCAGGGGTTGGTCGGAGGACTGTGCCTCCTGGCCGGCACGATGATCGGTCACGAACGCATCGATCGCGTCACGCACCCTGGCCAGGTCCTGCCTGCGCGTCGCCAACCGTGCCTCTTCGGCGCTGACCACTCGCTCGAGCGCTGCCCGGGGGTGGTCCGCGACGACCTCGCCGAGGTTGGTGACGCGCACCAGCCGCCGGGCACGCAGCTGCTCGATGGCGTGCTCGGCCTCGTAGTCGGTCCAGCCGAGTTGCGCGACGTGCGCGGCGAGAGTCAGCCCTGGCGCACGCAGCACGTGCCGGTAGAGCTCCTCGCCCTGCGGTCCGACGCCGAGCACCCCGAGCCGACCATCCATCGGACCGCCTCCTACAGTCCCAGCTCCCGCGCCCCGGCGGCCGAGGAGTCGCGCAGGAAGTCGGCGCAGCGTCGCTGCTCATCGGACTCGCCGATCTCACCGGCGGCCTTGGCCAGCGCGCCGAGCGCGCGCAGGAAGCCACGGTTCGGTTCGTGCTCCCACGGCACCGGACCCTGGCCACGCCAGCCCGACCGGCGCAGCGCATCGAGGCCGCGGTGATAACCGGTGCGGGCGAAGGCGTATGCCTCGACCGCGTCGCCGTCGTCCAGGGCGTCCTCCGCCAGGGTCGCCCACGCCAGCGACGACGCCGGATAGGAGCGCGCCACATCCCGTGGGTCGACCCCTTGCTCCAGCGGCGAACTGGCTGGATCCGCAGGTAGCTTCGTCTCGGGGATACCGAGCAGGTTGTCGCTCACTATCAGTGCGTTCCTGCTGAGCCGAGGTTCTCGCACGCCTCGACGACGCGGGCCGACATACCGGCCTCGCCCGCCTTGCCCCAGGCACGCGGGTCGTACTGCTTCTTGTTGCCCACATCGCCGTCGATCTTCAGCACGCCCTCGTAGTTGCCGAGCATCCAGCCGGCGATCGGGCGGGTGAAGGCGTACTGCGTGTCGGTGTCGACGTTCATCTTCACCACGCCGTAGGAGACGGCCTCGGCGATCTCCTTCGGGTCCGAGCCCGAGCCGCCGTGGAAGACCAGGTGGAACGGCTTGTCGTCGGGGGTGTTGAACTCCTGGTGCACCGTGTCCTGCGCCTTCTTCAGCACCTCCGGGCGCAGCTTGACGTTGCCCGGCTTGTAGACACCGTGGACGTTGCCGAAGGTCAGCGCCGTCATGTAATAACCCTGCTCGCCCGTGCCGAGCGCCCGCGCGGTCGCCACCGCGTCCTCCGGGGTGGAGTAGAGCTTCTCGTCCATCGCACCCTCGACGCCGTCCTCCTCGCCGCCGACGACACCGACCTCGATCTCCAGGATGATGTGCGCCGCCTTGCACTGGGCGAGCAATTCCTCTGCGATCTGGAGGTTTTCGTGCAACTCAACGGCGGAGCCGTCCCACATGTGCGACTGGAAGTAGGGCAGCCCACCCTGCTTCACCCGCTCCGTCGACGCCGCGAGCAGCGGTCGCACGAAGCCGTCCAGCTTGTCCTTCGGGCAGTGGTCGGTGTGCAGGGCGATGTTGACGTCATACGCCTTGGCCACCTCGTGCGCGAACGCGGAGAAGGCGAGCGCACCGGTCACCATGTTCTTGACACCCTGGCCGGAGAAGTACTCCGCGCCACCGGTCGAGACCTGGATGATGCCGTCGCTGCCGGCGTCGGCGAAGCCCTTGATCGCGGCGTTCAGGGTCTGGCTGCTGGAGACGTTGATGGCCGGGTAGGCGAAGCCGCCCTTCTTGGCCCGATCGAGCATCTCGGCGTACTTCTCAGGGGTCGCGATCGGCATTGAGGCCCTCCTGCAGGCGTCGGCGAACTGTTCGTCCCCACTATCCAACCATCCGGTCCATGTTGCGTGGAGTGGTTGCTCATCAGGTGAGGTGCACGGCTGCGCGGCGGGCGTGCAACTGCGCACGCTCCGGCTCGTTCTGGCACCGCGCGATCGCCACGTCATACTCGGCGCGCGCTTCGGTATGACGCCCCGCCCGCGACAGCAGCTCCGCGCGCACGGCCGGCAGCCGGTGCGAGTGCGGCAGCGCGTCCTCGAGCCCGTCCAGCAGCCCGAGCGCGTTGGCGAGGTCACCGGCCTCGGCGACCGCGACGGCCCGATTGAGCCGCACGACCGGTGACCCGGTCAGGTCCTCCAGCTGACGGTAGTAGTCGGCGATCGCGACCCAATCGGTCTCGGTGGCATCGGCCGCGCGCGCGTGCTCGGCCGCGATGAGCGCCTGCAGCAGGTATTCGGCCGCGAGCGCGCTGTTCACCGCGACGCCCCCTGCGGGTCGAGTAGCGCCACTTGCGGGTCGAGTAGCGCGAGGAACGAGCGCGTATCGAAACCCGGCCAACTCCCCCACCAGCGCCAGACCTTCCTCGATCTCGTCCCGGTTCCAGGCCTCCCGGTCCTGCTGGGCGAGCAGGACGATCCCGCCCCCGGCATCGACCCGCGCGCCCCGGCGCGCGTGCTGCAGCAGCATCAACGCGAGCAACGCGGTGAGTGCGACGTTGCCTCCTGCGGCAGGGCCGGTCGCCCGCACCAACCGCACCAACCGGATCGCCTCCCCCGCCAGATCGGCGCGCACGACGTCGGCGCCACTGCCCGGCGCATAACCGGCGGTGAACGCCAGATAGGCAACCCGGGCCACGGTCTCCAGCCGCTGCGGCAACACCTCATCGCTCGGGACGGCGAGCGGCACCCCGGCCGCGACGACCTTCTTGCGTGCCCGCGTCAGCCGCGCGGCCATCGTCGGTTCCGGCACCAGGAAGAGGCGTGCGATGTCCGCCGTCGAGATGCCCAGCACCAGCCGCAACGTCAACGCGGCACCCGCCTCCTCGCTGAGCGAAGGATGGGCGGCGAGCAGCACCAACCGCAGCAGGTCGTCGGCGCGCTCCCCTCCCTGCACCTGCTCCGCGGCGAGCAACGGTTGCTTCCGGGCGGCCACCGCTTCGGCACGCAGCCGGTCCAGCACCCGCCGCCGCGCCGCTGTCAGCAACCAGGCCGGCGGGTTGTCCGGCACACCGGCCTCCGGCCAGGACTGTGCCGCGCGCTCGAACGCGTCGGCGAGTGCGTCCTCGGCCAGATCCAGTCGGCGCGTCTGGGCGACGAGCAGGGCCAGCAACCGGCCCCACTCGTCGCGCCACACGGCTTCGATCGGCTCGATCAATCGGTGAGCCCCTCGATCTGGATGCAGGGCCGGATCTCCAGCGAGTAGATCTCCGGCAGCAACTCGCACCACGTCACGACCTGATCGAGGTCGGCTGCCTCCACCAGGTAGAACCCGCTGATCTGCTCCGCGGTCTCCGCGAACGGACCGTCGGTCAGTTGCACCGTGCCCGTGCGGCGGCGCAGGGTCGTCGCCGTGCTCGCGCCGTCCAGCGCTTCACCCGCCAGGATCGCCCCTCCGACCTCGCGGCCGAACCTGACGTGATCATGGTGCCAACGCGCCTGATCCGCCGGGTCGGCGTTGTTCCACTCCTCGGCGGTGCCGGCGATGAGGACCAGGTACTTCGTCATGACGTGCGCTCCTCGGGGGTGACGACGCGGCGCAACTGCACACCGTCGCCGAGGGCGGTGATGATCTTGCAGCAGTCGAGCACGTCGTCGACGTCATCGGTCTCGACGGTGAAGAAACCGCCGACCTGCTCGGCCGACTCGGCGAACGGCCCATCGGTGACGGTCTTGCTCCACGGCGCGATGCTCTTGGCCTCCGTCGTCGCGTGCAACTCGGCGCCGCCGGTGATCTTGTGTCCCCGCTCGCCCAGCTCCTTGGAGAAGCGCCCGTACTCGGCATACCCGTGCGCACGCTCCTCCGGCGTCATCGTGGTCCACCATCGGTCGGCATCCCCGATCAGGACGATCATGTATTCGGTCACGGTGCCTGCTCCCTCGTGTCTCGTGCACTTCCTCTGACAGCACGATGACGGGTATGGCGGGCCGAAATCGACAACGCGCCGGAATTTCTTCGCACGTCCGCCCGGGTGCCGTGGATTGCCGGAGCCACCGTTGACGGTCGAAACGGCGGTTGACCCCGCAATTGCGCCGTCAGCGGGCATTTCGGGCGTCAACGGCGAGCCCGAGCGTCAACGGCGAGCCCGAGCGTCAACGGCGCGCGTGGAAACCGTGCACGTGCCGCAGCACCCACACATGCATCGCGATCGCGGCCGCCGCGCCGGCGTTGATCGACCGGGTCGACCCGAACTGCTCGATGTGCAGCACATCCACACACGCCTCCTGCATCGCCGGCGTGAGCCCGGGCCCCTCCTGCCCGAAGACCAGCACGCACCGCCGAGGCAGGTCGTAGGTCTCGATCGGTTTGCTGCCCGGCAGGTTGTCGACGCCGATCAGCGGCAATCCCTCGGCCGCGGCCCACGCGCACAGCGATGCGACGTCCGGGTGGTGGTGCTCGTGCTGGTAGCGGTCGGTGACCATGGCCCCGCGGCGGTTCCAGCGACGCCTGCCGACGATGTGGAACGCCTTGGCGCCCATGGCGTTTGCTGTCCGGATGACCGATCCGATGTTGAAGTCGTGTCCCCAGTTCTCGACCGCCACGTGGAAGTCGTGCCGCCGGGTGTCCAGGTCCGCGACGATCGCCTCGTGCGTCCAGTAGCGGTAGCGGTCCTCGACGTTGCGCCGGTCGCCGTGCTCCAGCAGCTCCGGGTCGAACTTCGGGTCGGGCGTTGCGTCGGCCAGCGTCGGCCACTGCCCGGCATACGGTCCGACCCCGATCTCGTGCTCGCTCACGATCACTCAGTGTGACCGCGTCCCGGCGAGCTGCGCCGTCCGGGTCGCCAGGCGCTGGTATGCCACCACCAGCTCCTCGTTG